>Ga0209039_10002241_pt1 | contig 16740 bp, 12 predicted proteins | sample BogFormECP12_OM1_FD_188238 | JGI IMG/M metagenome (GOLD analysis project Ga0209039, IMG submission 188238) | Bog forest soil microbial communities from Calvert Island, British Columbia, Canada - ECP12_OM1 (SPAdes) (version 2) | ecosystem: Environmental > Aquatic > Freshwater > Wetlands > Bog ... | reverse complement strand
AAACCGACTCCAAACGGGCCTCATTCCGGCGAAGGCAAATCTCAACGGGCCAAGAGTTTTGGAATGAAATGGAATGAAACTGCGTTTTGGAAGGTCTGTAAACTACTGAAAACATGGTGGCCAGGGACGGACTTGAACCGCCGACGCCAGCCTTTTCAGGGCTGCGCTCTACCAACTGAGCTACCTGGCCGCAAGAAGTTTCAGTGTACCAACCCGGTTACACTTTCTGCAACGCTTCCAGTTGTACTCCAGTCGCCTTCTCTACCGCGGCATGCAGGCTGTGGCCGTGCGAATCCATCGTCACAATCGCCACGAAACCCTTCACCCTAAAATGCCACATGGCTTCGGGAATTCCGAATTCCAGCAGGTGCACACCCAATACTCGCTCGACGGTGCGGGCGTAATACTGCGCGGCGCCTCCAATCGCGTTCAGGTAGACCGCGCCACACTCCTTCATCGCGGCCAGGGTCTTCGCGCCCATGCCGCCTTTGCCGATCACCGCGCGCACGCCGTATCGCCGGATCACCTCAGCCTCGTAGGGTTCCTCGCGGCTGCTGGTGGTGGGACCGGCGGCCTTCACGGTCCAGCGGTCCCCTTCCTTCAACATCACCGGGCCGCAATGGTAGAGCACGGCGCCGTGCAGGTCGGCGGGCGGCGGGTTCTTCATCAGGTAGGCGTGCACGTTGTCGCGGCCGGTAAACATTTCGCCGGAGATCAGCACCACGTCGCCCACTTTGAGCGCGCGCACCTGGGCTTCGGTGAGCGGCGCGTTCAGCATGACTTCGTGGCCGGTGAGCGGGAAACCTTCGCCCGTGGTCATGCGTTCGACGGGGCGGTCGGGGTCGCGATAGAGCCATTGGGTGATGGCGCCGGTGGAGGCGTCGAGCCGCACGCCCAAGCGGCGGTAGGCCCAGCAATCGTACGCCACCGAGACAAAGAAGCTGGCGGGCAGGCGGTTGGCCGCGGTGATCTTGCAGCCGATGAGTGAGGCTTTGCCGCCGAATCCCATGGCGCCGACGCCCAGCTTGTTGGCCTCCTCCACGATCTCGGCTTCGAGTTTCGCGAGCGTGGGATTGGGATTGACGTCATCCAGGGTGCGAAAGAGCTGGCCCTTGGCCAGCTCGTAGCCGTGGGCACGGTCGCTGCCGATGCAGACGCCCAGGGCGCCGGGCGCGCAACCGTGGCCTTGCGCTTGCCAGACGGCGTGCAGCAGGCACTTGCGCACGCCTTCCAGGTTGCGGTCGGCGCGGCCCAGGTGGTCGAGCTCGCAGGGGACGGAGTACTGGATGTTCTTGTTCTCGCAGCCGCCGCCTTTGAGGATCAGCTTGATTTCGATCTCGTCCTGTTCCCACTGTTCGAAGTGGAAGACGGGAGTTTCCACACCGAGGTTGTCTCCGCTGTTCTTGCCGGTGATGGAATCCACCGAGTTGGGGCGCAGTTTGCCGAGGCGCGTGGCCTCCGCTACGGCTAACTCGATCGCATTGCGAATGCGGATCTGGTTGACCCCGACGGGCGTATGGATCACGAACGTGGGCATGCCGGTGTCCTGGCAGATGGCGCCTTCGTCCTCCTTGGCCATATCGATGTTCGAGAGGATGATGCCAAGCGCCTGCGAGGACTGTGTCCCGGGCGTTTCGGAAGCGGCCGCCACGGACATGGCGGCGCGGACATCGGGCGGAAGGTTGGTGGAAGTCTGGATGATCAGTTCCAACAGGCTGGCGGATAGGAATTCCATAGATTATGTTCCGAAGGCTTATTGTAAGCCGTGGCAGGCTGAAATGCCGCGGCTTGATGAGACAGGCCCTGCTCGCCTGCCCGCATACCATAGGTTAACGCGCCGCCGCTAACCAGTGTGTACTTTTAATCCCCACGTGCCGATTCTTATAACAAGGATATGAAGCTCGCGCAATCCCTGTTGGTGCTCCTGCTCGCCGTCCGCGCGGTTCCCGCCGCGGACCGAAGCCTGCTCGCTTTCCTCCCGGCTGGAACCAGGGTGGTGTTCGGAATCAACGTTCGAAAAGTGGCGGAATCGCCGCTGGTGCAGGCCGGTTTGACGCAAGCCAAGGCGCAGGTGCAATCTCAGGCCGCTGCCGCGGACTGGCTCAAAATAGCGGCGCAGGCCGGCTTCGATCCGCTGCGGGATATCGACGAAGTGCTGGTGGCCACCAATGGCGAAGGCCAGAATCCGCCCACATTGATCGTGGCCACCGGCCGGTTCGACGTGGCCCGGCTATCGCAAGGAGCCAAGCACTACCTCGATGTGCCGTTACTGGGCGGCGACCAACCGACCGATAGCGTGGTGGCGCTGCTGAGCGCATCGACGGCGCTGGCGGGCGACCGGCCCACCGTGCTCGCCACCATCGACCACATGGCCAACGGCGCGCGGATCGATAAGGCGCTTGTGGAGCGCATCATGGCGGCTCGCAGCCGCTACGACATTTGGGGGCTTGGCGACCGGCCCGAGGGATTCGTCGCGCCGACGCCGCAAGCCAGCGCGATGGAATCGATCGACCGGTTTCAATTCGGCGTGTCGGTGAGCCACGGGTTGGAACTGGGAGCCGAGGTCCACGCGCGTTCACCCAAAGACGCCGAACAGCTCGTCGCCATGATGGGGATGTTCGAGGCCATGATCAAGGCGAAACAGCCCACCGACGGCGGCGCGAAGTTCGACGTCCATGTGGAAGACGGCACCATCAAACTGTCGATGATGATTTCGGAAGCCGAAGTGCTGAAAGCGATCAAGACGCAGGCCGGCACCGCGACACAGGCCGTGGCGGAAAAACCGGCGGTGCGGACAGCCCCCGTCATCTCGATATCTCCCGTGGTTGCGGTAACGCCGGCGGCCCCGGCCAAAGAACCAGCCAAGCCGACGCCACAGACCATGGTGTTCGACAAGGACGGCAACACCGTGATCCTGACGCTGCCCGGCGGTAAACAGTAAAGACCACGCGTCAGTATTACAGCAACTGTGGAGCGGGCTTTCCAGCCCGCAACGCCGACATTCCTGTCGGCGCCTGGCTGCATCTCACATTGGTTGCGGCTATGCAGCTCGGTGGGGCAGACCCCTGGTCTGCAACCCGACCCCCAGGTCGGGTTAGGCCGCGTCAGCGGCCCGCCTGATCGTCGCCCACGATTTTCCATTGACAAGAATTTTCTGCCTGAATTTCCCTTCCTTTCATTCACTTACAATTCCCAGTTTCGGACTCCACCCCTCTCGCCCGCTACCGTGGAGTCGTATGCAAGACCCGATCTCGAAGACCACCCCCCTCTTTGACGCTCGCGATTACGCCGCTCGCGGAGAAGATCCCAAAATACTCGAAGCCCTTGCCACGGGCTATTGCAAGCGCTTCCGTCCCGATGGGCCCGTCGAGCGCTTCATGGTGACCACTATGGTCCTCGCGCAGTGGAGCAAAGACCGCTGGAGTCGTCTCGAAGTCTCGCTCATCGGTACCACCGATGACCTCCTGGCCTTCATCGCGGACCCATCCTCCAACAAAGTCCTCCTCCAGGTGCAACGCCGGATCGACCAGGAAGATCGCCGGTTCTTCCGCGCCTTCGCCGACCTCCGTCGCCTCCAAAAAGAGCGCGCCGCCGCCGAATCGTCTGCCCCATCCGAAGAAAATAAGCCAGTTACCGAGAATTGGGTTCGTTCCGTCAAACAGCCTGAAGCTCCCATGCCAGTCCCGCGACATCCGGCCAACATCCCAACCGCCGCCCATTCCCTAACTCCTGAATGAGCCCTCAGCCCGGCGCTATTCTGTCTACATGCACTTCTCCGAAATCGAAACGCCGGCGCTGGTGGTGGACCTGGACCGCATGGAACGGAACCTGGCGCGCGTGGCCGGGTATGCCAAACAGCACGGACTGCGCTTGCGGCCGCATACCAAGACGCACAAATCGGTGCGCATCGGGCGGCGCCAACTGGAATCGGGCGCGGCGGGGCTGACCGTGGCCAAGGTGTCGGAAGCGGAAGTGATGGTCGAGGCCTCGCCGTCCGACCTCCTCGTGGCGTATCCCATCGTGGGCCGCGCCAAGCTGGAACGGCTGATGGCGGTGGCGCGCCGGACGCGGGTCACGGTGGCGCTCGACAGCTTATTCGCGGCGCGGCAGCTTTCCGATGCGGCGCGGGCAGCGCAGGTTGAGGTCGGCGTGCTAGCGGAGTTCGATGCGGGGTTGGGGCGCGTGGGAGTGGCGCCGGGCGTCGCGCTCGTCGAACTGGCGCAGGGCATCCGCAATTTGCCGCACCTCGAGTTCGAGGGCATCGCGTTTTATCCGGGGCATATCAAGGATCTGGATGAAGGCGGGCTGCGCGCGCTGGCGCAGCTTTCGGAGCTGACCCGGTCGATCCGCCACGATTTCCGCCGCGCGGGGATCGAAGTCAAAACTGTGAGCGGCGGATCGACGCCCACGCTCTACCATTCGCATCGCATCGAGGGGCTGACCGAAATCCGCCCCGGCACCTATATATATAACGATGTGAACACCGTGCTGAGCGGCGGGTGCGCGCTGGAGGACTGCGCGGCCACCATCCTGGCGACGGTAGTTTCGACGGCGCGCGCGGGGCATATGATCATCGATGGCGGATCAAAGACTTTTTCGTCGGACCGGCCGGTGAATGCGCCGGAAGTGACATTCGGCTATGTGGTGGAGGCTCCCGGCGCGCGCTTCCACAAGATGAACGAGGAGCACGGCTTCATCGACCTGGCCCGCGCGGAGCGCCGCTTCGTGGTGGGCGACCGCGTGCGCGTGATTCCCAATCACATTTGCGTGGCCGTAAATCTGCACGAGCAGGCCTACGGCGTGCGTGGCGAACAGGTGGAAGAGATCTGGAGAGTGGACGCCAGAGGGAAGCTGCAGTAAGACCGCGTGGGAAATGATACCACGGCTGGCCGGGATCGCGCGAAAATGGAGGCTGCCGCTTCGTTATGCCGCACATTGCCGGATCGCTGAGAGCGCTGGTTTCGAACTTGATCGATTACGCCGGATTGTATCCGCCGGCGGCGCTGCCGCTGGAACGGGTAGCGGAAAAGTACGAAGAGTACCGGACGTCGCCGGAGCGCTGGATGCTGAATCGCGTGGTGCTGCCGGCGGCGAAGCTCGCGGAGGCCAGGATGGATGAGGACTGGCGCGTCTCGCTGCTGGTGGAGCGCGACCCTGGTCCATTGCCTCGGCAGGTGGAGACGCTGGAGACCAAACTGACGCGGCGATTGACGCTGCCGACATATTGCGAAGCGCCCTTGGAAAACCTGACCGATGGATTCGCGAAAGTGCGCACCGGCGGCCTGACACCCGAGGCCATTCCGGCATCCGAAGCGGTAGCCGATTTTCTGTGCCGGGCGGCAGCGAGGCGTCTGCCGTTCAAGGCCACGGCCGGACTGCACCACCCGATTCGAGCGCTGCATCCGCTAACGTATGCGGCGGACAGCCCGAGCGCGGTGATGCACGGCTTCCTGAACGTGTTTACCGCGGCGGCCTTTGCGTGGCACGGCGCGGACCGCGAGACCCTGCTGGCCGTGGTGAGCGAAGAAGACGCGGGCGCCTTCGAGTTTCATGACGACGAGCTGGGTTGGCGCGATTTGCGCCTTTCCACCGCGCAGGTGCGCGAGGCACGGCGCGATTTCGCGCACAGCTTCGGATCGTGCTCGTTCGAGGAACCGGTGGCCGATTTGCGCGAGTTGGGATTCCTGCCATGACCGATCAAACCCACGACCCGGCGCTCCAGAGCTGGGTGGAATCCGCCAATGAAGCGGGGACGGATTTCCCTGTGCAGAACCTGCCCTTCGGCATGTTCCGCGATTCGAAAGACGGCCGGCCGCGGCTGGGAGTGGCGATCGGCAAACAGGTGCTGGATGCGACTGCGGCGTTCGGCTTGCAATCCATGAGGGCGGTGATGGAGAAGCCGAAGGCGGACCGCATCGAGCTCCGCCGGCGCATCAGCAGGTTTCTGGTGACGCGCGAGCGAGGCGCGGATGGTCTGCTGACGCCCATGGCCGCCGCCGAGTTGCTGCCACCGTGCGAGATCGGCGACTACTCGGATTTTTACGCGTCCATCCACCATGCCACCAACGTCGGCACGATGTACCGGCCCGACAATCCGCTGATGCCGAATTACAAATGGCTGCCGGTGGGTTATCACGGCAGGGCTTCGTCGATTGTGTTGAGCGGCACGCCCGTGCGCCGGCCGCGCGGGCAATTGGTGGACAATCCGGCCGGGCCGCCGGTATACGGCGAAAGCCGGCGTCTGGATTACGAACTGGAAGTGGGAGCCTTCGTGGGGCCGGGGAATGCGATGGGCCAGCCGATTCCCCCGGAGCAGGCGCCCAGCCATCTGTTCGGTGTGTGCCTGTTGAACGATTGGTCGGCGCGCGATATTCAAGCGTGGGAATACCAGCCGCTGGGACCGTTTCTCTCCAAGAGTTTTGCCACTTCGATTTCGCCGTGGGTGGTGACCATGGAAGCTCTGGAGCCGTTCCGGTGCGCGCCGTCGCCGCGCCCGCCATCGGACCCGCAGCCGCTTCCCTATTTGGCCACCGGCGGCCAGGATGCCTGGTCGATCACGCTTGAAGTGTGGCTGCGGTCGGCGCGCATGGCCAAACCGATGCGTCTAAGCCGCGCGAATTTCTCCACCATGTACTGGACGCTGGCGCAGATGGTGGCGCACCACGCCTCGAACGGCTGCCCGCTGCGGACGGGCGACCTGATCGGCAGCGGCACGGTATCGGGGCCGCTGAAGGAAAACCGCGGGTGCTTATTGGAAGCGACTTGGCGCGGGACGGAGCCGATCGAGCTGCCCACGGGCGAAGTGAGACGGTTCCTGGAGAATGGCGACGAAGTGATCCTGCACGGGTGGTGCGAAGCGGCCGGAGCGCGGCGAATCGGATTGGGCGAATGCCGCGGCGTGGTGGAAGCGGCGCTCGGGCAGGTTTGACTTGGCACTCCCCAGCGCGGTATTTTGCAAGTAGCGATTCCCGCCGGGCGCGGTAGCCAAGTGGTAAGGCAAAGGTCTGCAAAACCTTTATTCGTCGGTTCAATTCCGACCCGCGCCTCCAATTTTTGGGCTCTACGCCAACCGGTTTCAGCGCTGGCATTTGACCCGGATTTGACCCGCATTCCCTCGGCCTCAACGAACCGCAGCATCTGCGCCCGCAAGTGCTCGCGAGAAACGTGTACGTACCGCATCACCGTACTTAAATTTGCATGACCGACACGGGGGCGGCCGGTACCGAGCCCGCTTCCCAGCAGATGTTCACCGACCTGGCAAACCAGATGGCGACCGGAGCTGCCACGCGAAGTACGGGGTTGAAGAAGCAGCCGGATGGGGACTATCTTGGAGTTGGTACTTCATCCGGCTTGCTGCCAAGGAGGTGCCTATGAAGATCACCATCGTCTTTCCCGGACGGAGCCTCCAGACAGCGAAGGCCACGGCTTCCGTCATGCAGCTGGCTCCATGTTTGCTCGCGGCCCTGACACCGGACGAGCATGACGTCTCTCTGTTCATCCACCCGCGAATTCCCCGCAACAGCCTAATTCGCTTCACGGTTCTTCCTCTTTGCGTCTGTGCGGCCTTCACGTTTTCCGGCTGCACGCTACTGCCGATGAAGAATCTCGAGCCAGTGATCGCTCCGCCGGCGGCTGGAGCCTGTAACGACACTCATGCCTTTCTGGCGGACGAAGTTCCTAAGGCAGCTAAAATCCACTACACGTTGCCAAGCGACGCAGCCGCGGCCTCTGGCGAAAAACCTCACGCGGAGATAGCCACAGTGGACAGCTTCGAGGCCTACAACACCGCGACTCAAAACAGGGTTGCATCCAAGCTACCTCCCGCTCTTGCTCAGCACCGCGTCACGATTGCGTTTCGTGAGTTCCTGACGTCTGTCTCGGGTGAAGCTCAGCTCGATGCTCAAGTCGCGAACTCCAATGTCAAGGCTGACCAAGGCGCTGTCACTGCCGAGCGTGCTTCGATCCAAAAGCATAGTACCGCGCCGAACCTCAAACAGTCGGAGCTCAAGGATTTCGCAACGAAACTTTTCAATCTGCAGTTGAAGCACGGCCCAGCCGATTTTACGGCGTCAAACGCCAATCTTGACGTCCTTGGCCCCAGGGCAAAGACCTTAGCTAGTACGCGTCCCAAACTCGATGCTGACCTTATGGCCTATCTTAAGGCCTATTATGACGGCAAGTTCTACGACCGCATGGGCACAGCCATCACGAAGCCGCAACTCCCCACGAGCCTGACGAGCCTGTCTAACTTCTCCGTTCCAGATTCAGAGATTGTCGCCGCCGAAACGGTCTTGCTTGAATTCCTGATCGACTGCATCGACCCGACTCCCGTAATGGGAGACAAGCCCGACCATCCGTCAGGCACGACTTTTTATCCAGGCAATTCGTCCAACGAGCCCACTGCCCTGACAACCAACTTTGCGGCTTATGTAACGCTCCCGCAAGACGGCTGTGGCATCACTCTCAAGAATGTTTGGGTGCTAAAAGATCTTGCCAATGGTGCGAGCGATGAAGCTGCCGCCGTAGGCGGCCTGATCGTCAATACTCCCGGAGGCATTTCGCTCGGCTTGGGTGTGCTCGGCAAGATCTCCATCGGTGATAACCAGACACTAAGTGATTTAGTGAAAACCGCAGCCTCGGAACTGGCCCTCCGCGCGACGCTCGCCACCTCTTACTTCACCCTGCGGAACGTCACCTTTAATCCGATCCAGCCATAAGGACGCCAATCGACCGGAGCCCGTTCGTCCGGTGGGGACCCATCGACGACGATACCTCGCACATTCACTTCTGGGAGTTCCACAGCACCGATGCCGACGGCCATCACATCGACGCCACGGAGCGCACTCCGTCTCCAAGCAACTGACAGAGCCACGGGATGCCCAGACCATCGCCAACTACAGTGATCCGGCTTTCGTCCTCGGCGGCTGGATCCGTGTCGTCGACCAGTAAGTGAAACTCGGTTGACAGCCTTCACGCAATTTCAGGCAAGCTCGGAAATTATCGGGAAGATTGTGCAGTTTAGAAGTGTGTCATTTCGGTCCCTGCGCCCCACTGGATTAGTCCCCACAAGTCGTTAGCGCCCTATCGGGAATGCCGCGGACGGAAACCCTTGCAGAACGGAACAAGGCCCGGGCCGCGGCACTTTCGATAGGGGCGAGTTGAAGGAGGTGGCCGAGTCGAGGCGCTATGGAGCTACTACCGATGCCCTTTGCAATGAGGGGCTTGCAGGAGAGTGCGCCGCCCGCACGTCGCGCCGGCTCTGCGCCGGGGAGCGACGGCGTGGCGCGCTCTCGTCCGCGCGCAGGTGCGCCGAGCGCCGATGGCAAGCGGATTGGGCAAAGGAACGGGCGCGCCAAGCCCGTGCACGTCGACAGAGCACGATCCATCGTGCGGGACCTGTAACCAGAACGGTCTTGGCCGCGCCCGCGCGGCGGCGTCGAGCGGGGAGAAGATGGCGCGCCAGGCGCCGGCGCAAGAGGCTTCCGGTTGCCGACTCAGCGTGCCAGAATGGGATCGCTGGACATCCTTATAATATGGAATCTACCGAGGCCCCCCAGGTACGCACCCCCGCAAATGAGCAGATCTCCGGGCGCCTGGCGTCGCTCGACGCGTTTCGCGGCGCGACCATGGCCCTGATGATTTTAGTGAACACACCCGGCGACGGCCGGAACGTATACGCACCGCTGCAGCACGCGGAGTGGAACGGATGGACTCCAACGGACGTGGTCTTCCCGTCGTTTCTGTGGATCGTAGGTGTGGCCTTGACGGTGTCGCTCGGACGCCGGGTAGCGGAGGGTCGGCCGCGGGCCAAGCTGTTTGCGGAGGCGCTTCGCCGGGCCGCGATCATATATGTGCTGGGCCTGGTGGTCTATGCGTACCCGGGTTTCGATCTGTCGACGCAGCGGCTGCTGGGTGTTCTTCAGCGTATTGCCATCTGTTACGCGGTGGCCGCGGCGATCTACCTGACCACGCAAATTCGCGGCCAGATCGTCTGGATTGTCTCCCTGCTGGCGGCCTACTGGCTGTTGATGACCCTGGTACCAGTGCCCGGCTACGGTCCAGGCAGGCTGGATGTGGAGGGCAACTTCGCGCACTACATCGATCGCATCGTACTGGGATCGCACAACTACATGTGGACTAAGACGTGGGACCCGGAGGGAATCGTCAGCACGCTGCCCGCGATCGCAACAGCGCTGTTTGGAATCCTCGCCGGACACCTGCTGCGGCTCGATCGAGCCCTCGCGGAACGGACCGCCTGGCTGTTGTTGATCGGGACCCTGCTTATCGCTGCCGGCTTGATCTCGAACGTATGGCTGCCTATCAACAAGAAGCTGTGGACCAGTTCGTTTTCGCTGTTCATGGCGGGCCTGGATTTCGTGATATTCGCGATGTTCCTGTGGCTGGTAGACGGTAAAGGCTATAAACGTGCGGTGAGGCCGCTGGTCATCATGGGGATGAACGCGATCGTGGTGTACATGGCCAGCGAGCTTCTGGACGAGGTGTTCCACGCGATCCGCTGGCCGGCCGGCGGACACGTCATCACCCTACACACGTGGATCTTCAACACGCTGTTCGCACCGCTTGCAGCGCCGATAAATGCCTCGCTGCTGTTCGCCATCGCTTACACGCTGCTGATGTATCTGCTGGCGTATGGGATGTTCCGGCGGCGCTGGTTCGTGCGGATCTGAACGCCGGGGCGGGTATGGTTTCCCCCAACACGCACCGATGCGTCTCCACGTGGTCTTCGAAAAATTTGCTCCTCGCGCGCCTCTTCGGGATTTTGGAGGGGGGCTTCCCTCTTACGAAGACCCTCGATCAGGGAATCGCGGCCGGCGAGGTCGCTCGACAGATGGGTAGCAGTGCGCGGTACCTCTGCGATGTCCAGCTCGGGGCGCCGTCGGAACCACGACGAATTTCTGCTCGATCTGGATATGCTCGAAAATCCCTTTGTGCTGTTTGTATTTATTGCTATGTTGGATAGAATGAACTTCATGGCGCGAGACGAACGAGCCCCACTGGATCGCCTTCACGCGGGCGACTCCGTAACCTTTGGCGGCGCTCAGCCGCTGTTCGAAATCCCGAGGAACAATTGAATGTCACGTAAACTCACCACCCGCGCCGCCCGCAAGATGGCCGCCGCGCGCCAGACCCACGGCGGCGGCCGGCCGCCCAAGCCGGCGCGGTGTCCGCGGTGCGGCTATCTCTGCACGTCGACGCGGCGTGCGTTGGGACACTGCTAAGAAAAGGGCCACGGCCAGGACATCGCGGCCATGGCCTCCCTCATAACGCCCTTGAATCGCCCGCACTCCTACCCCTGGGAGGCCTTCGGCGATTGATCCTGGGCCTTCCTAGCGCGTCGGAATGTGCCAATTCGCGCCGAAAATTCTCGATCACCGGCGGGCCGGAGTCGCTTCGGAGCGCGCTCATCCGCTCCGACGACGCTTGTGACCGGGCATCTCGTCGTACGTGGGACCTTCGATCTTCCTTCCCTCACGCGTTCCGGGGGAGTCGGGCGGGCGCGCCGTGACCGGGTGGCCGCGCGCGCTAGAAATCGTGGTCGTCGACGCTGCCCTCGTCGACGGGCGCATCGGCGCGCGAAAGAGAGAACGCGCAGCGATACAGGCGTTGGTGATACTTTAGGTAGAATCTTATGAACCGCTTGCTCAGTGTCGTTCTGGCGGCCGCCGGCGCCTGTCTGGCACAGCCCGTCGATGATTCCGTGCCCGCCTCGTCCAACGTCATGGGCGCACAATACCCGCGCATCCACCCGGACGGGCGCGTCACCTTCCGCGTCCAGGCCGGCGATGCCCAAAAGGTGCAACTGATGCCCGGTAGCGCCGCCGGCTCTGACAGCGGCCTCGGCGCCGGCCCCATCGATATGGCCAAAGACGACCGGGGTTTCTGGACCGTCACCACCAAACCCGCCGTCCCCGGCTTCCACTACTACTGGTTCATTATCGACGGCGTTCCCGCCAACGACAACGGCAGCGAATCCTACTACGGCTGGGGCAAGGAATGTAGCGGCGTCGAAGTCCCCGAAAAAGGTGTAGATTTCTACGATGCTAAGCCTGTCCCCCACGGCGACGTGCGCATCCGCTGGTACTTCTCCAAGCTCACGGGTCAGTGGCGGCAAGCCTATGTGTACACGCCGCCGGACTACGACACTGGCCGCGCGCGCTACCCCGTGCTCTACTTGCAGCACGGCGCGGGGGAAAACGTAACCACGTGGACCAAGCAAGGCCACGCTGACCTGATCCTCGACAACCTGATCGCCGAGGGCAAAGCCAAGCCCATGCTGGTGGTGATGGATACCGGCTACGCCACCAAGCTCGGCGCTATGCCGGTGGCCTCTCCCACCGGTGGCCAGCCGCAGATTCCCAACGCCTTCGAAGACGTCTTCATCACGGAGCTGATCCCCATGATCGACTTCTCCTTCCGCACTATCGCCGACCGCGAACACCGCGCCATGGCCGGACTATCGATGGGCGGCCGCCAGACTCTGCAGATCACGCTGACGCACCTCGACAAGTTCACCTGGATCGGATCCTTCAGCGCGCCGGCCACCGCCAACTTCGACGTGAAGACCTCCTACAACGGTGCTTTGAGCGACGCTGCTGCCTTCAACAAGAAGGTCCACCTAGTGTGGATCGGCGCGGGGACCCGGAAGACCGAATCCATGAGGGCGCACTGGCCCTCCACGCAGCACTCGACGAGGCCGGCATCCACAACGTCTTCTTTGAATCGCCTGCCACGGGTCACGAATTTCAAACCTGGCGGCGCGCCCTCCACGATTTCGCGCCAAGGCTCTTTAGGTAACTCAATATGAAACGCGCACTCGCACTTACCCTGCTGGCACTCCCGCTTCTCGCACAAATCCCCTACACCGAGAAGCCCACTTACGGACGCAGCCACGATTTTGACCTCCAGCATGTCAAGCTGGAACTTTCTTTCGATCTCCCGGCGCACAGGCTTTTCGGCACCGCGACCCTACATGTAGCACCGCTCGCCGGAGACGTGCGTGAGCTGGCGCTTGACAGCGTCGATCTCGATATCGAAAGCGTTACTGTAGCCGGCCGTTCTGCCACATTCCATACCGGCGAGAACCAGCTCCGTGTCACACTTGACCGCCAGTACCCGGCCGGCACGCCCATCGATGTCGTCATTAAGTACCACACCGTTCCGCGCCGCGGCATGTTCTTCGTCTTTCCCGATGCGTACCATCCCGACCGCCCTAAACAGATCTGGGCCAACGGCGATACCGCCGGCGGCAACAACCGCTACTGGTTCCCTTGCTACGATTTCCCCAACGATAAGACCACCACGGAAATGCTAGTCACGGTCCCATCCGGCTGGCAAGCCATCTCCAACGGCAAGCTTGTTGGCAGCACGGACGACAAGCGCGCCGCCGTCACCATCTTCCACTGGCTGCAGGACAAACCGATGTCCACCTATCTCATTTCGCTGGTGGCCGGTGAATTCGACAAGCGCGAAGATAAATGGACCGTGCCCGTCGAGTATTACGTCCCGCGTGGCAAAGCTGCGGACGTCGACCGCACCTTCGGCCGCACCAGGGACATGCTGGATTTCTTCTCCAATAACATCGCGCCCTACCCGTGGGCTAAGTACGCCCAGGTAGCTGTCGACACCTTCGGTGGCGGCATGGAGAACACCAGCAACACGACCATGGGCGCTTCCGCCATTCTGGAAGCGCGCGATTTCGAAGACCGGCGCCGCAACACCGATAGCCTCATCGCTCACGAGATGGCACACCAATGGTTCGGCGACCTGGTAACCTGCGCCGACTGGCGCCATACCTGGCTCAACGAAGGCTTCGCAACCTATTTTGAAGCGCTCTGGGAAGAGCACGCCGATGGTCGCGACGTCTTCGACTGGAACGAACTGCGCGCCAGTCGCGGTATCACCGCGGTGCCGAATCTCGCTGCCGTCGTGCCGGCAAACGGGCAGAACGAGAACGCCGCGTACTCGATGATCTACAACAAGGGTGGCTGGACGCTGCAGATGGTTCGGGGCCAGCTGGGCGATGCGCGCTTTTGGAAGGCCATTCAACATTACGCTAACAAGTTCGCCTATCAAACGGCCATCACCAGCGATTTCGTCGAAGCCATCTCTGAATCCACCGGGCAGGATCTCGAATGGCTCTTCGATCAGTACGTTTACAAACCCGGTAATCCCGCCTTCGAAATCTCTTGGGATTACGATACCGACGCGCGCCTGCTGCATCTCGCCATCAAGCAGAATCAGAAGGTGAACGACAAGCCCGCGCCCTTCCGTATCCCCATCGAGGTGGAAGCCCTCGGTGACACCAGCCCCGAGACCTTCCGCTTCTGGGTGAGCCAGGAATCTGAGGACCTCCGCTTCGCGCTGGCCGCGCGTCCGCATACGGTGCTTTTCGATCCGCGCGACATCATCCTGAAATCCATCAACTTCAAGAAGCCCGCGGCTGAATGGATCTGGCAGCTCGTACACGCCGCGCGTGCGCTGAACCGTTCGGAGGCCGCCGCCGCGCTCGGTGCGACGCCGGGTGCTGGAGTGGCCGAGGCGCTGGAACAAGCCGCGCGGTCCGACGCCTTCTACGGCGTGCGCGTCGATGCGGTGCAGTCGCTCGGCCGCCTCAAGTCCGAAGAATCGCGCGCCGCGCTGACCAGCCTCCTGGCCGACCAGAACACCGAGGTCCGCATGGCCGCCGCAGGCGCCCTCGGCAACCTGAGTCGAAACGCCGACACCATTCAGAGCCTTCTCCAGGCCGCCCGCACGGATGCGAGTTTCAGCGTGCGGCAATCCGCGCTGACGGCCGCCGCGCGCCTAAAGCCCGACAACGCCATGGACGTGCTGAAGCCGTTCCTGGAAATCGATTCGCCCAACAACGGGATGCGTGCTGTCGCGGCCAGTGCCCTCGAGCAAATCGCCGACGACTCGCTGCTCCCTACCGTGATGGAACTGGCCAAAGACAGTAGCGACGGCATTCGTCAAAACGCTCTCCGCGCGCTGGGCACGCTCGGCAAAGGAAAGCCCGAGGTAACCGACCGCCTGATGGCCGCTCTACACGATGCCACCGCCGGCGACCGCAACGCCGGCATCATCGGCCTGCAACGCCGCCGCGAGACCTCGGCAATCCCTGCCCTGGAGCAAATGGCCGCATCCGAGGGTGTTCCGAACGTAGCCCGCGCCGCCCGAGCCGCGGTGGACGCTTTGCGCACTCCCGCTGCGCCGCCCGCAGAGTCGTTCAACGCCGACGACTTGCGCAACCGCATCGCGGCTCTCGAAAAAGAAAACCAGGACCTAAAGGCGCGGCTGGACAAGTTAGAAAAGAAATAGCAGATTGCAATGTACGCCTTCTGGTGAAGACACGGGGGAACTCGATTTCGGGAGCGCCGCCGCATCTTCCTTAATCAGGTGACCCCTGCCAACGCCGTCACTCAGGTCTAGCCTGCGAAGCGCAGTCGAGGCCACGTGCGCGCGCGGCCCGTCGGTCGCGGCGCACCCGCCAGACTCCCGTGCGCGCGACGTGGGCCCGGGCGGCGCGGGTCTTGCTCTGCGCCAGGCTATTGAACCCGTCGCCGGGATCGCCCAGGGTCTTGGTTCCAGCGTACCAGCCGGGCAACGGCACTTCCGGCGATCTGCGCGAGCGCGGTGCCAGGGAGCGACGGCGTGGCGCGTTCTCGCGTCCGCGCGCAGACGCGCCCGGCGCCGAACACGAAAATCCTCAGCCACAGCGGAATAGAAGCCGGACCTCTGGCATGACAGTTCTCACTTTGCCCGCTTCGCCACGAACTCTTCGGTCGCCACGTCGCCCACCTTGCGCGTGAACTTGATCTCGTCGCCGGTGACCTTGCCCGTATATGTGATGCGCAGCGGTTCGCCCTGGAAGTCCAAGTTCTCCACAAAGAAAAGTTGGTCGCCCTTGACCGTCCCTTCGGTGATCGCGGTATCGCCGAATTGCGACTTCGCCCGGCCGGTCAGTTTCTCGCCGTCCACCTTGAATTCGTACGTATAGTTCTGTACGCCGATCTGTGTATCGATCGCGGCGGTCCATTTGCCTGTAATGTCGGCCAACGCCGGAACCGACAGAAGGACCGCCAGCGCGGCCCCCCGCAGCAGTCTGCTCCCCTTCATCGTCAACCTCCTTGTATCCGGTGATTTCAGCAATATACTGTACCGCTCTGCGGGTCCCGGTGGCGAGGGCATGAACGATAACCGCGCCGCGGTGAATTCCGGGTCGGCGCCCGTGAAAGGGCGGTATCGGACCGCGCCTGGCACTCGAAGACGCCCAGCGGCAGGCGCGAGAACGTGTGTTACCGACCCAAAGTACGTTAACCAACACTACCAGTACTGGTTCGAAGGCCCATCGTGCCCCAATACTCGATGGTATGGAACGCCATTTTCTGGCGTTACAACGAGGGAACGCAGGATGAGAAGTGGCAGCAAAGTGCGCGAGGCCCCTGAGAAAGCGCGCCCCCAGAGTCCACCCGCACCAAACCTTTTGGAGTCCGGGGTGCGGCCAGCGGCGCTGCTCGCCGTGATGATGGAGCAAATCGAGTATCTGGCCGGCCACGCGGTTGAAGCTTGTCCTTCGGGATGCGCCGACTGCGCCCGGCTGGAACAGGTCAAGCGCTGGCTGCTCGCGCCATTTTGCTAAGCCGGCTAGTGCCGGCTAGTCACGGCGCGTCCGCCAGACTCTCGTGCGCACGTGGCGACGTGGCCCGAGCGGCGCTGCTCGTG
>Ga0209039_10002240_pt1 | contig 16741 bp, 15 predicted proteins | sample BogFormECP12_OM1_FD_188238 | JGI IMG/M metagenome (GOLD analysis project Ga0209039, IMG submission 188238) | Bog forest soil microbial communities from Calvert Island, British Columbia, Canada - ECP12_OM1 (SPAdes) (version 2) | ecosystem: Environmental > Aquatic > Freshwater > Wetlands > Bog ... | reverse complement strand
CGGGGCGGCAGTAGTCGCGGTGGCCAAGCAAGCCGGCTTTCCGCTGCTCAAATCAAGGTCTACCTCGCGCCGGATACCGTTATCGGCGGATTGGGGGCAGTGCGTTCTTCGTTGACTTTGCGTCCCTGCTTTTGTACTGTTGAACCCTAATGAGGCGTCTGCAACCTGTCATCTGGTCAAAAGGCACGTTTCTCAGTCCGCAGCATTTGCAGACCCAGGACCGTTTCGTTGAGAGCAACCTGCAATTCCGACTCGATGCCCTCAACTTTCGCCCCTGGGGATTCCAAGAGCTGAGGATCAGCCAGGAGGCATTGGCGGCCGGTAGCTTAGCTATCTCGGTCGCCTCAGGGATTTTCGCCGATGGCTTACCGTTTGATATTCCTGCTTCCGATCTCGCTCCCCCTCCCAAAGCGCTGGCTCCGCACTTCGATGCGGAGCAAGATAGTATCGATCTCTTTCTGGCCATCCCCGCCTATCGTGAAGGGGGACTGAACGTGGCAGGGCTTCAAAAGGAGACCGATGCACGCTACGCGACGCAAGAGATGAAGTGTAAGGATGAGAATACGGGAATGACGGAGAAATCGGTCCTGGTGGCGCGCAAGAATTTCCGCCTGCTGGTGACGGAAGAGTTGCGTCAGGGCACTTCGGCTCTGCGCATTGCCAGAATCAAGCGGACCCCAGACGGCAGCTTCCAACACGACGAGCAATTTGTACCTCCAGTGTTGAACATCGCCGCCAACGAGTATCTGATCGACATTCTCAGGCGACTCGTGGAGATCATGGCTGCAAAGAGCAGCACCCTCAGCGGCACGCGCCGCGAGAAAGGGAAGGAACTCGCGGACTTCACGGTCACTGACGTGGCCGACTTCTGGCTCCTCTATACCGTCAACAGCTATTTTCCTCTTTTGAACCACCTTTTCCAGGCCAAGAAGGGGCATCCCGAACGTATGTTCTCACTGATGACTTCGTTGGCCGGGGCGCTCACGACCTTTTCCTTTGAAGTGCAGCCTCGCGACCTGCCCGCTTATGACCACGACGAACTCGGACCTTGTTTTACGGATCTTGATGTCAAGCTGCGCAACCTCCTCGAAACCGTGGTGCGGAGTAGATGTGTATCGCTGCCGCTGAAGCTCGTTGGAGGTTCGATCTACGCCACGGCAGTTGCTGACGACAAGTACCTCCGGAACACCAGGATGTACTTGGCCATCGCTGCAGACGCGAAGGTAGCCGAGATCATTAAGAAGGTTCCGTCACTGGTCAAAGTCAGCGCCGGAACTCGGATTGACAATCTGGTGAGACAGGCGCTGCCCGGAATCAAGCTGAATCACACGCCCGCTCCGCCAGCCGGGATCCGAGTGAAGCTGGATTATGAGTATTTCGCGTTGAATCAGTCCGGGGAGGATTGGGAGGCTGTGGGCCTGGCCCGCAACCTCGCCGCGTATGCTCCAGCCGACTTTCCAAACCCTCGATTGGAATTGATCATCCTGTTGCCGCAGGATGAATGAACGGTTCGATTTCGAGGACTTCTCCGGAGTCCGGCACGCTGGCCAGCTAATAGCTATGCGAGAATTGCTTGGGGCCGACGTGTAGAATGTGATCGTGTGAGGCTTGACAAGAAACCGGCAAGGCTTCATATTACCGCCATCTGATGAGGCGCATGACGTCTCGCTGAGAACCAAAAGGAACTTGCGGAGGGTCTAGCAAGAGGATCTGCCAGGCCGGATCGCAGTTGCGACTGAATGTCCCGATGAAACATCTTTCCAAAGTCGTTTGGTCCGAAGGTATGTACCTCGGACCGCATCACTTTCAGGTACAAAACCGTTACTTTGAGGATCTCGCCCATTTCGTGACCTTAGCGCTCTGGTTTGAGCCTTACGGTTTCATAGGGTGTTCACTCGACGCCGAAGCTCTGCGGAACGGGACCGCATCGTTGTTGCATGCCCGGGGAGTTTTCCCGGACGGTCTGATCTTTGACATGCCCGAGAGTGACCCCCTTCCCCCACCTCGCGAGGTCGCAGATTCATTCTCGCCGACGGCAGAACACCTGCTTATCCAACTCGCGGTGGCTCCCCTCAAGCCCGATAGGGCCAATTGTAGATTGTCCGAAGCCGAACCGCCGGACAGTTTTCGCTACTCCGCCGTAGAGTGCCCGCTGCTCGATGAAAACACGGGAGGCGAAGAAAGACGAGTCCGGTTGGGCTGCAAGAACATCCGCTTGTTGTTCGCAGGAGAAAGCGCGGACGGGTGGGTGGTTCTGCCGCTGGCCCGCGTGAAGAGAGACGGATCAGGTCAATTCATCTACGACGCGCGGTTCATTCCACCTTGCGTCCAGATCGCCGCCAGCGACAGCTTGATGGCAAAGTTGCGCGGTCTGATTGGCGTCCTTGAGGAACAAAGTGCCACGCTCCCCCGAGCCGGACGGAGCGCGGGTAAATTTGTGGCTGGCGTTTCAACACACGAAGTAGCCGGTTTCTGGTTCGCACATTCCATCAACACCGCCCTGGCTTCCCTCCGACATCTCTATTTTTCGAAGCGCGGGCATCCTGAGGAACTCTTTGCTGAACTCTCCCGCCTGGCGGGTGCGCTGTGTACTTTCGGGTTGGACTCACATCCTAGAACTCTTCCGCTGTACGATCACCTCGACCTTGAGAAGTCTTTCCAGGGGCTGGAGGACCACATCCGCCGTCACCTTGATCTCATAATCCCGGCGCCTTGTATCTCCATCCCCCTGAAACTGTCAGCCAGGTACATTTACACTGGCGAGATCGTTGACCAGCGCTGCTTGGACCGGGCGCGTTGGATTCTTTCTGTCCATTCGGAAATTGGGGAAGCCGACCTGATCATAAGAACATCACAGTTGGTCAAGGTCTGCTCCAGCCAAACCGTTTCTGTGCTGGTCAAACGTGCGCTGCCGGGCCTTACGCTGACTCATCTGCCGGTGCCCCCCTCGGGAATATCCCCCCGCCCCGATTGTCAGTACTTTTCGATCAGCCGGGGAGGATCCTGTTGGGAGCATATTGTGAAGGAGCGGGCGGTGGGAGTTTACGTGCCGGGTGAGTTGCCCAATCCCGAACTGGAATTACTCGTGATGTTGGACAAATAAGGTAAGAATATGGCCATGAAGCCCTCCGAAGGAATCGAACCGCAAGCCGCTTCGCTTTCTCAGCGCCGTAAGGCCGGAACCCTGGCTTTGGTGTACCAGGAGTTGTTCACGGTTGTAGTCCGACTTCGTTCCAACCGGCAGGGTGTCGGGAACGCCGAGTCGTTTAAGGCCAATTTGAAACTGCAGTTGAAGAAGGCCGAGCAAGGAGCGGTCCTGAAGGGCTACACGCCGGAAGATGCGCGGCTCGCCTCCTTTGCACTGGTCGCCTTTCTGGACGAGTCGATTCTCAATTCGGGCAATCAGGTTTTCGCCGACTGGTCGCGCCAACCTCTCCAGGACGACATATTCAAGATGGGCCACACGGCTGGGGAAGTTTTTTTCCAGTATCTGGATCAACTCTTACCACGCCGGGACTCCGAGGACCTCGCCGACCTGCTGGAGGTCTACTACTTGTGCCTGCTGCTGGGCTACAAAGGTCGGTACAGCATCAGCGAGCCGGCCGCGCTGCACGGCATCAAAGAGATGGTGGGGGAGAAGATACGCCAGATCCGAGGTCCATCATCGCTGCTCTCCCCGGCGGCGGCTGCGCACGTTGACGCCGCGCCACCCCGGCGCGCCGATCCCTGGATTCGCAAGCTGTTTTGGGCCAGCGTCGCTTCCCTCCTGCTGGCATTGGTTCTATTTGTCGTTTTCAAGCTCCTGCTCAACGCGGATGTTTCCAACTTGGCATAGGTTCCCAGCCGTTAGGAGTTGACATGAAGGACGTCGGGAAGCTCTTGGCAGTGGGCGCAGCCCTCGTTGTCTGGCTGATGCTTGCATGGTTCGTTGGAGTGTGGCTTAGCCCTCGACTGGAGGGCTCTAACCGAATAATCCTCGTTGTGGGACTAGCGCTCGTTGGAGTCATAGCCGCGGCCGCCTTCTTGTATTGGTCCCGCAGCAAGGAAGTCATCCAGTTCCCGGAGGGCGCTAAAGCACCCCCAAAGGCTTCCGCCGTCTTGGGCAAGGCCGAAAAAGACGAGATCGACCTCCTGATTCGTCAGGCTGAACAGAGCCTGAAGTCGTCGCAGGTGGTTCGAGGCGCGAGGATTGCCAAACTGCCGGTCGTCTTTCTGATCGGAGAAGCTGGGGCGGGGAAAACCACCACCGTGCTCAAGTCGGGGCTCGAACCGGAGGCGCTGGCGGGCCAAGCCACCCAGGACGATTCCATCGTTCCCACTCAGTGGGCGAACCTGTGGTTTACCTGCAACACCGTTTTCGTCGAGGCTGGGAATAAGGTCTCAGCGGAAGCCCCTCCGTGGGCACGCCTGGTCAGGCATGTTGCCCCGGCGAAGCTGGGATCGGTCCTGGGAAGACAGAGCAAGGCGGCCCGCGCCGCGGTGGTCTGCCTGGATTGCGAGCCGTTCACAAAACCGGATTCAAGCCAAGCCCTCCTTACTTCCGCTAGGAACCTCCGCGCGCGGCTGGCGGAAATGTCGCAACTGCTCGGCATCAGCTTCCCCGTTTATGTTCTGTTCACCAAGGCCGACCGGATCAAGTTCTTCGATGACTATGTGAAGAACTTCAGCGGTCCGGAGATTGCGCAAATCCTCGGGGTAACACTTCCTTTGCAGTCCGATGACGTGGGAATCTACGCCGAGCAACAGACCAAGCGCGTTTCAAGTGCGTTTGACGACCTCCTCTACTCGCTGAGTGATAAGCGCATTGAGTTCTTGCCTCGGGAGTATGTCCCCGAAAGGTGGCCGGGGATCTACGAATTCCCACGCGAGTTCCGAAGGCTTCAGACTCCCATTGTGCAGTTCCTCGTTGAGCTGTGCCGGCCGAGCCAACTCAGCATAGGGCCTTTCTTGCGCGGCTTCTACTTCACGGGACGCCGCACTGTGGTGGTTGAAATAGGCGCCTCCGCTCAGCCGCAACCATCCTCCCCGCTGAGCGAAGTGCTCGATGAATCGCCTGGGGCCACCCGCGTTTTTGACATGAAGAACGTCAGGCGCCCGGCCGTGCCCGCCCAGCCGGCCGAAGAAGTCCTTGACGGTGCCACCCGGGTCTTCGACGCACGAAAGCCACCCCTCGGAGGAGCTCTAGGCGGAGGGGCTCTAGCTGGGGGTACGCTGGCGGGGGGCACGTTCATGGGTGGGTTCACAGCGCCCCCGGTCACCCGCACGGAGCAGCAGTGGGTTTTCTTGAGCCACCTGTTCAGCGACGTGGTTCTTCAGGACCACACTGCCCTTGGTGCCAGCGGAACCAGCAGCAAAGTAAGCTTCTGGCAACGGTTCCTGTTGGCCACCGCCGCCGCCCTCTTTATGGTGTGCGCGATCGGCTTTATCGTGTCGTATTTCAGGAACCGTGCCCTGGAGTCCGAGGTGAAGGACGCCCGTGCCATTTCGGTCGCTGAGCTGCCCGCCAACCAGTCACCCAGCGTGTCAGACTTAAACCGCTTGAACGCAATCGGGCAACCGCTCCACCGTCTGAGTGATTATCGTCGGGAAGGAGCCCCGTACAGCCTGCGTTGGGGACTGTACACCGGCGAAGATCTTTATCCCCTGGCTTGCCGGGCTTATGCCAATGCCTTCGATAAGCTGCTCCTGCGCCCAACTCAGACTAGTATAGTAGCCTATCTAAAAGGGCTCGTCTATAAGACCCCGTACGACCCCGCCTTAGACCCCTATGACCGTCCCTATACCATCCTCGAGACTTATCTCATTACCACCGGTGACGGCAGGCACGCAAAAGAGGATGCATCTCTGTCGTCCGACTTGTACGCCGAGTGGTCTTCGGGACGAACGGTGGACCCTGACCAGGAGAGGTTGGCGAAGGCCGAATTCGAGTTCTACAGCGCAGAACTCGCCGCTGGCTCTCCGGCTAGTTGTCTCGACGGCCAGCGTGACGCCAGTGCCGTGAACACCGTGAACAACGCAAGGGCCTATCTAAACAATCTACCTCCCGACCTGCGCATCTACCAGGCCATGCTGTCGGATGCCGCGTCACAGGTAAAGGGAATCGATTTCAATAAGCAGTTCGCCGATCAGGTTGTCACCGACGGCTACCCTATTCGGCCGGCATTCACGAAAGATGGCTGGACGGCGATGCAGAATGCACTGCAGAATCCGGCACGATACGGAACCAGCGCAGGTTGGGTGCTCGGAGAACAGCTGCAGCAGGCCAAGCCCCAAATCGACCAAGCTGCGTTGCAGCAGCGCTACCATAAGGAATTCGTCAGCGAGTGGCGTTCGTTTATGAAGGCCGCAAGGTTCAAGAACTCGCCCGGCATGATTGACGCCGTCATCGGGGCGCGTTCGGCGCTCCTGATGGTCTTTTGCCTCGTGGCCCGGAACACGGCTGAAGCTGACGCGGATGTCAAGGACGCGTTCAGCGTCCCCCGGGCGGTTGTCCCGCCAAACTGCGCCACTAACGTTCTCGGACAGGAGAATAAAGAGTACAGGAGCAGCCTCGACAATCTGCAAACTTGTCTCCAGAAGGCCGATTTGAAGCAGGCTCCTCAGGATAAGGCTGCTGCGAAGTTAGATTGCCAGTCGACGGCAATTGACGCCTCCAAGGGCATCGATAGGCTCGTGAGGGAGAACGCAGGTACGCTCAGCGATCCCGACGTCAATAAGGACTCCAAGAAACTGCTGTTGTATCCTATCGAAGCGCTGCAGGGCCAGATGAAAGCGCCCCCGCCGGCTGGTGCCGGCGATCTGTGTAAAGGGCTTGGCAGCTTGAGCGGCAGATTTCCCGGTCAAGTGACACTCGATGAATTCGAAGCTATCTTCCGACCCGCGGACGGTCAGCTCGGCAAGTTCAAACCACCCACCGAAAAAGCTAATCCTCGCTACGTGAACTTCTACAACAAAGCTATAGCGATCCAGAAGGCTCTCTATCCGGACACGAAAACGCTGCAACTGCATTACACGGTGACCGCACTGGACAGCCCGGGTGTTAACAGCTTCAATCTGACGATCGGAAACCAAAGCCTGACCGCATTCGGGATCCCGAAGGACTTCGTGTGGCGCGGTGACGCGCAGGAGAGCGTCCAACTAACCGTTCCGGGGATTTCTTCCCCTCCCGTCAAAGGATTTTTCGACATCTTTCGGTTTGTAGCCGACCTCGGGGAGAATGGTCGGCTTCGCGGAGAGAACTACAGCTTCGCCATCAAAGTCATACTCGGCAAGGAGACTGCGACCTCGCCGAGGCTTAATCTGGTGATCAACGCCGGAGCCGCAAGCGAACTCTTCCAAAGTGGTGCCCCCGGCAACCTCGGATGTACTGCGAAGATGGAACAATAGCCGTTGCGCAGCCCAGCGCAACGTTTTCAATGCGCTGCATGTTCAAACAGGGCCGGGCGGACTGGCCAAAGACGGCTGCGGCGCTCTCGCGCGTCAATGCAACACGCAAAGTGTGGCAGTGCGACTTCTAAATTAGTTAGTCCGGTGCTTATCGCGAACCACCGCCGAGTGCACCCGCTAACGAACCTACCTCTTCGGCTCGGGCACCTGCTTGAGTTCAACTCATCCCAGAGACTGATCCTGCCGATACTTACTTCGGAGCATACATGGTGTGCCGGAGTCTATGCATCGAGACCGAGTTCGAAAGAGCAGAGCGCTGGCGCGAACCGGAACGTTTCACGTGTCATGGACATCATGCCTAGTCAGGAGACGGTATGAGCGAGACGCTTCTTAAGAATCCTGTCCTGCAGGCGACCGGAGTGGTCAGCAGGGCTTCCGTGCTTCACGCAAAGTCGCGAGGCGAATGGAGTCAGGTAACTGCCGAGTTGAACGACCACCGTGGTGTTTACGTCAAGGATCTTCCAGATGGTACCGTCCTGGAGCTCGAGACGGTGCATCATCGCTACACTCTGGTGAAGAGGGCGAATGGCCAAGCCCTGATCTCGGGCCATCCTCTAGTCTGCCCAGAACCGGTCCTGGTGGAAATCGAAGGCTCTGTTGGAAGTGGCTCCATGCTGAGGCTTGGTTTTATCGGGTGTGGGATGCATTTGAAATTTGTGCACCCAACGTATGGCACCGTAGCTACGTCACGCATTTTGGACCTCCGCCAAATCGGTTAACAATCAACTCTTCGGAGTACCATCGCGCGGAGGGGCGGCCGCAACCAACGCACGAAGCGATGGCATGGGCCGCGCGCGACTGCGGCTGCACCGCAATGAATTCCTCACCGTTCTAGTGTCGTTGCTCATGCCTCCGCCCTGCCCTTCAAGATCTTTCCCCTCGCCGCCGGCGCCTTTCGCATGGACCTGACGCAGCCGACGGCGGGGTTGCTGGTGGGGCGTGGTGTGCAGTTCTCCGAGTCCATAGCGGCCAAGACTTCGTCGAGGGACGCGGTTGCGAACGTGGTGGCGCAGTCAGCCGTCCCATACGGGATAATGAGCTGACGACCGTGCAGCAAGCTGCCGCAGGAGTAAACGACGTTCGGGACGTATCCTTCCCTCTCGTTTTCATTTGGCTTAATCAGAGGCTCGCGCAGACGGCCTATAACTCTGGTTGGGTCGTCACGATCGAGCAGGAAAGCACCGATGCAGTACTTTCTCATCGGACCCACGCCATGGCTGAGCACGAGCCACCCGGCCTCAGTTTCGATCGGTGATCCGCAGTTGCCCACCTGAACGAACTCCCACGGGAAGGCTGGCTTTAGGACGGGTTGCGCGTCGTGCCAGAAATGCAGATGATCGGAGAACATCACGTAAATATTTTCGCCGTCCTGGCGGCTTAGCATCGCGTACCGGCCCTTGATCTTTCGCGGAAAGAGGGCCATACCCTTGTTCTCGACCGCTGGACCGCTCAGCGTGGTGAACTTGAAGTGAAGAAAATCCGGCGTCTCGAGGAACTCGGGCCGGATGGCCTTGCCGTTGTAAGCCGTGTAGGTGGCGTAGTAAGTCCGCGTGCCGTCTTCGTTGTGAAATGAAACAAAGCGGGCGTCCTCAATCCCATTGCTCTGCGAGGGTGTGGCGGGGAACAGCACGCGCTCGGACAAGCGCGAGTCCGGCGCGAACTGCACTTCGTAATTCGATCGGGCCAGCAGCAGGATTTTTCTAGCCAGCGCTTCGGTTTCCAGGTTAGGGACCCGGAGTTGGCTCACGGCCAGACCGATGCCCGAGCGCAGTTCGTCCAGCGTAAACGAGTCTCCCAAAGTTTTGAGGACTTGCTGGCTGAAGCCATCCGCCAGACCCAGATCACGCAGCTTCCGCTCGAAGAGTTGCTTACTGTTCGTGACATCGCGCGCCGGCGCGGGCTCCAGGCTGTATCGGCTCGGCACGTCGATGGTAATATCGCCGCTGGCGTCCAGGCACCCGGTGCGAAAGGTGACCGAGGAAACATGTCCTTCACCCGTGGCCCGGAGGCTCAGGATGAAACGGAGTGACCCCGGCGCGGTGCCCGATTGATCGGGATGCGGCACGATCGATGGGTTGAATAGCGCAGCGGCCTCGATCGAATACTCATGACTGAAATACGCGCCGAGCAAGAGCTCGCGTTCTTCCGAAAAGCTCTTCCCGGTGACCAAGCCGGGTCGCACGCCATCCGACCGCCGCCTGAAGAACTCGCCCCCCCTCAAATCCGTGAGCAGGTACGGTCGAACTTCTTCAAAGCGTCTGCGGAAGAACTCACAAATCTTCAGGTGGCGTTCTCCAAACTCGGCCAGCACCTGTTGCAACAGGGCGCGGACTTCGCCTTCAGGCAGAGCCGCGACCTCCGCGCAGATGGTGATGGCGCGCTGGTCGCTCATGAGGTGAAACGGCCGGAGCAGGACCCGCGTAGGGTCCGAGCGCAACGTGACGTGGGAGCGTTTGACGTTGATACGCGTGCCAGCGATCAGCATACCGCCTTGCCCTTCTCCCCAACCTGGCCAGTGGTTCTCATCGGGCGATCTCCGCTGCGAAAGCCGGCTCGTTGAACACGGTGAGACTGTTGTTCATGAGCTGCATTTCCGCCAGCGAGAGCAGGAAGGCGAGCGTAGATTCTGCACCCTGGTTGCCGTTCACTCGGTCTACGTGTAATGCATCGCGGCACCCACCGGTGGCGGCGGAGCACACTTCCAGGCCGAGATCGTTCCAGCCGAGGAACCAGTCGAAGGCGCGGTGGGCCTGTTCATACCACCAGAAGTCGGAGGTGGACCGGTAGGCTTCGAGGCAGGCTGACACCATCGCCTGGGCCTCGATCGGCTGCTGGTCGAAGTTGGCGCGCGGGCCGCCGCGCCGATAAAATCCGTTGCTGCCAATGGGCCGCAGATGCCCGTTCTCCGAGTGTTGTACTTCCACCAGCCACCGCAATGCCTGGAGCCCTCGCTCAAACACCACCGGCTGGCCACTGGCATGGCCGCTCAAAATCAGGGCGTGGGCGAGCTTGGCATTGTCGTAGGACAGTCCCTCTTCAAACCAGGGCCAGTCCGGCTGGGCGGCCCGGTCGAAGATATCCATCAACCGCACGGTAAGCGCTTCGCGGGTCTGGTTCACCAGGCGGTCGCCGCTCAGCCGCCGCAGGTATTCGTGGATGGCGATGAGGGCGAACGCCCAAGCCCGCGGCGAAGTGAACTCCGACACCACCGGCAGCGCCTGCGCGAAGAGTTGTCCCGCCATGATCTGAAAACTGCGATGCGTTGAACGCCCCACACCCATGCCCAAAGCCCAGAGCGCCCGAGCGTGACAGTCTTCCGACCCTTGTTCGTCGAGCCAGCGGCGATCGAAACTCAGGTGGTTGTGGAAGCGTTTGGTCTTGGGATCGAAGGCGTAATTCAAGAAAGCCGCGTAGGTGGAGCCCAGCGCTCGCACGCGATCCGGTTGTTCTTCCAACTCGTCGAGCAACACGGCCAGGATGAAGGCCCGCGCGTTGTCGTCCGTGCAGTAGCCTTCAGAGAAATTCGGGACGGTGAAGATCGCGTGCTGGAAAATGCCGGTCGAGTCGGTCATCCGCGAAAGGTGATCCAGTTTCAACTCCGGCAACTCCACCGGCCGCTGGTCGAGTGTTTTCGTGGCAAAGGATTTTCGAGACAACACCGCGCCCTGGAGCCGCGCCTGCTCGAAGGAGCCCATGTAGAGCCGGGCCGTGTTGCTCCAGATCATCTCGCGTCCCAGCTTGTAAGCATTCTTGCGCATCGCGTGGCGGCGGTTCGCGTCTCCCAGCAGACCGATCACCTCGCGCGCAATGGCTCCCGCATCGCCGAACGGCACCAGGACGCCACGGTCTTCCGCCAGCAGTTCGGCGGCATGCCAGTACGGCGTCGACACCACAGCTTTGCCCGCGCCAAACGCGTAAGCCAGGGTGCCGGAGGTGATCTGCGCTTGGTTGAGATAGGGCGTAATGTAGAGGTCCGCCGCGCCGATGAACTCCTTCAGTTCTTCGAGCTCCACAAAGCGGTTGTAGAAGATGACGCTCTTCTCCACTTTGTTCTTCTTGGCGAGAATTTCGAGGCTAAGTCGATAGCCTTCGCCCCGCTCTCGTAGTTCGTGAGGATGCGTGGCGCCCAGAACGATATAAACCACGTCGGGGAACCCCGCCAGAATGGCCGGCAGGGCGTTGAGCACATGCTCAATCCCCTTGTTCGGCGAGAGCAGCCCGAAGGTGAGCAACACCACCCTCCCTTCCACGCCAAACTGGTCTTTGTAATAGTTCGGATCGACAAACGGCATGTCGGGAATGCCATGGGGTATGAGGTCAATCTTGGCGGGCGGTGCGTGGTAAATACCCTCCAACATCTGCTGTCCCCGCGCGGTCATCACCACCAACCGGGTTGAGCGGGCGATCAATTCCTGCATCACCCGCCGCTGCTCGACGTTCGGTTCGCGCAGCAGGGTGTGGAGCGTGGTGACGACGGGCATCTTCAGTTCGCGCAGCAGGGCCAGCAGGTGGCTGCCGGCGGGCCCGCCGTAAATCCCGAACTCGTGCTGCACCGAGACCATGTCCACGTTGCCGATGTTCAGGAAGTCTGCCGCCCGCTCGTATGACGTTAAGTCCTGCTCCTCGATCTCGAAGCGAACTACGTCCGGGTAGTCGTAGCCGCCCTCGACATCATTGACGGGAACGGCGAAACACTGGCTCTGAGGGTGCTCTGCGGCCACGGCCGAAAGCAGGTCGGACGTGAAGGTGGCAATACCGCACTTGCGCGGCAAGTAGTCGCCCAGAAAGGCAATCTTGCGAATTTTGGACTCCGTTTCCATCACTGTTTCGGGGCGAGGGCAGGACAGACGCTTACAAACTGCCTCCCCTTTGACGTTACGTGATCAGGATCCTGGTTGTCTGTTCACAATTGCTCACTCCAAACCACAACCCCTGATGCCTGCTTTTGGCCTAAATCGTTCGACGAAAAACCCTCGTTTTCTGCCATTATCTGCACTTTTTTGGCAGAAAATGGCGGAATTTGGCCGCGATTCTGCACGAAAATGAGGCTTCACAACGGGCTCGTTTTCAAAGAGGCTCTTAGGGCTCAGCGGAAACCCAGTTAGTAAGCCCTTTAGATTGAGCAAGCCTTCATTCGTTCTCCTCAGTAGATCTACCAACAACCCTTGCGGAATCAATAGATCGGCCTCACCACGTTTCAACGGCCGGCAAAACCCGAAAAGGTCGCGCCACCTCTCGATGGAAGAGGGGTTAGCAAGTCCTTTAAATTGAGCAAGTCTTCGGCTGCTCGCATCGGAAAATGCGCTATTAAAACTCGTCGAATCAATAGATTGCCCTCACCACGTTTCGTTTGGCCGACGGAGCCTGCAACGGTGGTCGGACGCTCGGCGGGAACGTGCTTAGTAAGTCCTTTGAATTCAGCATGCCGTGGCTTCTTCGACTGAGCCAATTGGCGAACAACCATCGCCGAATCAATAGATTGCCGTGAAGAATTAACCGCAGAGGCACAGAGACTCAGAGAAGAGAACGAGGATGGCATGAAGATGCCCTTAGTTTTCCCAACGTCGGCCATTCTTCTCTGTGCCTCTGTGTCTCAGCGTTGCAAGCTCCATTGCAGGTGCTCACCACTCCTTTGGAGGAAGCGAGCGCCAATTACAGATTGACACGAGCCGCTCGGCTTGACACGTTTTAATAAAATCGATCCCGAAAACCCCCGCTTAGGGGCCCTTAAGTCCGCCTTCGAGCCCCTTCGATGCACGTTCTTGGTAAAAAATGGTGAAAATTGGTATGATTTTGTAGCCCAAAAACGTCCGACAACGGACACTTTTTCCGATAACTCCTTTGTTTCCCACACCGTCTTTCCGTTATCCACAGCCATAAAAGGTAATTAAATTCCCCGTTAATTTTCTCCGTTGTACCATATCGGTAATCATGCGACCCTCGGTCCACCCCCCTATTGGGACGGGGTTGTGTTACGGTCACTCGATGATGTGTCGTAGCACGCAGGAAATAATCCCGGTCATGGGCCGCAAGGCATAGGTCGATCATACGGACTTAGCCTAGCACGAGGTTACACAAGAGTCAACTCATTTTTTATCCACTGAACCTCCCAGCCGATCCCTAGGTGCTGATTCGAACCGGTGGCAGCGGCTCTTCGCCTGGCAGACAGGCTATGCCGCCTTCAGCGTCAGCCAGTCGAACCTGCCAGCAGTGCGGAACTACATCGCCCGCCAGGAAGAGCACCATCGCAAGGTGACTTACCAGGAAGAGGTGCTAGCGCTGCTCAGAAAGCACGGCATCGAATATGACCCACGCTACGAGTTCGACTGAGGCGCTGCCGGTTCTCATGTAGCCCCTACCGGGGCTTGGGAGGGTGCAAATGCTGTGTGTGTTCCGTCACCCACGGCTGTCGCCGTGGGCTAAGTTTTCCGTTTCAGAAGTACGCTAACAATCCTGATCAGAGGGCAGCGGCGCTGTGCCAGTTCGTGGTGACCGAAATCTCTGTCAACAAAACAGGTGCGTTCTTCAGGCCCGGAGGGCCGATAGAGTTTAGCCCAGGGCGCAAGCCCTGGGAACCAGTCCCATCGCCGAGAGCCCTCTCGCCCCGGAGGGGCGTAAGACGTGGCTTGGCCGGTGCTTCTATCGCCCCTTCCGGGGCTCGCAGGCCACGCCCCACGCCCAACCCAGGGCTTGCGCCCTGGGCTACATTCTTCCGCCCCTGACGGGGCTAAAACGCCTTAACCAAACTACAGGCTGTTGCTCCCGCTGACGCTGTTTCGGTCGCTGGAGCCGTGAACCTGTGGGAAACCTCCTCCAACCGGCGTACCGCTTCCGGAGGAACGAACTCCGCGAGGCCCACCGCCTCGTTGGGTTGCTCACCCTCACCTCACCCTGGTAGTGACTCACCCACGCCCTGCTGGACGATCTGACCGGGGCCAATGAGTCACGACCCTCACCCTGTGCCCCTTGCGTTTCCTTCAGTTTGCGAGCTAAACTGATGAAAGCCAGTGGGTTTTGTACGTTTGATCCCTTTCGTATCAGAACGCGCTTGCCGGTACGGCGTCAAGCTCGATCTGACCGGCGTCCGGTGAGTCATGTGACGCGGCGGAGGTTCGGCTTACCCCGGGAGGGGCGATGATGAAAGCGAGAGGCTCATGTGTGGCGCTTCGCTGGTCCCAATGCCCCGCCGCCGAAAGCAGCGCCGGCAGGGTCAGCGGCGCATGAGTGCTGCGCGGCACCCGCATGGGTAGTGAGTCAAGTTGATGTAGAGACGGCTTTACGCCGCCATTGGCGAGGTAAACTCGCCGCTACAGCCGCCATTTGGCGAGGCAACTCGCCGCTGCTACTCCCGCAAGGGCCGGAAGCCGATCATCTTCGATAACCTTGACGCCGGCATGACGGTTGGCGAAGTGATGCAGCAGTTCTACGTAACCCTCGAACAGGTTCATGCGGCTGGAATTCGTGGCCCGCAGCCGCGACAAAGCGCCTGTGTTGGCCTGTGGGAATCCTGGTTATCTTCGACCACGGCACTCCCACGGCAGCCTGCCTATTTCGGGAGGACGAGCGAGAATATCCGGAACGCGCCGGGGACGTTTTTTATGTTGTCGATCAACCCCACGTCTTCGAAGAGAAAATCGGCTTTGACCCTCGCGTGCGTAGACGCCGACACCAAGATCTGCCCCTTTCCGGCGCGGGCCTCCAACCGCTGGGCAAAATTCACGTTGGGGCCAAGGGCCGTGTACTGGTCCCTCAGCTCCGGTATGGATCCCGCACGCCAGGCCCACATCAATGGCTTGCGGTGTGTACAACTTCCACAGATCCAACCACCTCTCGAGCAGAGTGTCGAACCTCTCCTTGAGAGCTCCAGCCGCATGCAATGCGTTCCCAGCGTCCTGTCGACCCTCGTCATCCTTGTGATTGAAGGCCCCAAACAGCCCCATAACGCCGTCTCCAATAAACTTGTCTAAGACTCCATGATGCTGGAATATGACCTGGGCGGCTGTTTGAAAGTACTCTTGAAGGAAGCCAGATATCAGTGTCGGGTGGGCTTTGAGAGCCTCGCAAAGTAGCGAGAATCCCCTAATGTCCCAGAAAGTGATGGTCAGGGTCTGGGTGCGGATATCCAACAACTCCGGGTTGTTCTCGATTGTCCGAAACACTCGGGGGTCAAAATATCGTTCAAAGCGAATCCACTTCCGGTGCCACGCTTGCAGCAGATCTTGCTCCGCCAGCATCATGGCGCCGCGTGCTCCCGTGCGAAGGATATCGGAACGTGAACGAGATTATTTCGAGTAAGCTCCCCAGGGAGAGCCAGGACGGCCTTGTCCTTCGTGAGGCTGACGATCACTGCCCTTACTCGATCGTTCTGAATCTGATCGCGCACTACGTATCCCGAGATATTATTCCCGGGAGCGATTTCCCAGTAGAAGTATTGCTCAGTGGGAAACATGCCGTCCTTGATCTTGGCCGGAATCAGGACAATTTGGCCGACTTTCACTTTCACGTCGCGCTGAATAGCCATTCGAGTTCGTCACCTCCTAAGCCCCCAATCATTTTCGTCTTTTTTTCGCCCCAACGCAAGAAGAAATGCAAACCCAAACCCGAAATCCCGTCGAGTCAGATTATTACTTCATGGGCCGACCCTGTCAACCGTTACTGCCGAACCGAGGCCAGCACATCGGCCCCTAACGATCGGCATTGACACGATTTATAAATCCAAAGGCAACGTTCCCGAAGCCTTCCTGCGCGGCGCGGGCGTCCCCGAGGACTTCATCGTCTACATGAAGTCGCTCGTCCGAAATCCGATCGAGTTCTATTCCTGCTTTATCAGCTATTCGAGCCAGGACGACGACTTCGCGCGGCGCCTGCACGCGGACCTGCAACAAAGCGGCGTGCGCTGCTGGTTTGCGCCCGAGGACTTGAAGATCGGCGACAAGTTCCGCATGCGCATCGATGAGTCGATTCGCGTCTACGACAAGGTGATGGTGATCCTCACGGAGCATTCCCTCGCCAGCACGTGGGTGGAGGAAGAGGTGGAGGCGGCGTTCGAAAAGGAGCGAAGTGAAGGGTAAAGTGTAAAGGGTGAAGTGTAAAGGGTGAAGGGTCCCGCCCGGCTAATCGCCGCGCACCTTGACCACAGCATAAAGCGCCAAGGCCACGCCATTCAGCGCCAGAACGAACACACCCACAAAAGGTGCGCCAAAAGCACCGCCGAGGCCCGCCGACAGGCTGGGACCGAGCCCGTTGCCAAGCGTTACCAGGCCCGTGCTCACCGCAACCACTCGCCCCGAGCGAT
>Ga0209039_10002239_pt1 | contig 16744 bp, 15 predicted proteins | sample BogFormECP12_OM1_FD_188238 | JGI IMG/M metagenome (GOLD analysis project Ga0209039, IMG submission 188238) | Bog forest soil microbial communities from Calvert Island, British Columbia, Canada - ECP12_OM1 (SPAdes) (version 2) | ecosystem: Environmental > Aquatic > Freshwater > Wetlands > Bog ... | reverse complement strand
CAACCTGGCTACCGAGATGGGCGAGTTGCAGGAGCGCATCACTTCGACCAGCAAAGGCTCTGTAACTTCAGTGCAGGCCGTCTACGTGCCGGCTGACGACTTGACCGACCCGGCCCCGGCCACCACCTTCGCCCACCTCGACGCGACCACCGTGTTAAGCCGCCCGCTTTCCGAAATCGGCATTTACCCGGCCGTCGATCCGCTGGCCTCCACCTCGCGCATTTTGAGCGCGCGCATCGTGGGCCAGGAGCACTACGACGTGGCCCAGGGCGTCAAGAAGATTCTGCAGCGGTACAAGGACCTGCAGGACATCATCGCCATTCTGGGCATCGACGAGCTCTCCGACGACGACAAGATCACCGTGGGCCGCGCCCGCAAGATTCAGAAGTTTCTCTCGCAGCCCTTCCACGTGGCCGAGCAGTTTACCGGCATACCCGGCCGCTATGTGAAGATCGCCGACACGGTGCGCAGCTTCAAGGGCGTCCTCGAGGGCAAGTACGATGACATTCCCGAGCAGGCCTTCCATATGCAGGGCGCCATCGAGGATGTGCTGGAAACCGCCGAGAAGATGAAGGCGACGGTATAAAAGCAGCTACCAGCTTTTAGCCTTTAGCTTTTAGCTTTTCGTGCTACGCGTAATTGATGGACTCAGTGCTTGCACAATGAGCTAAGAGCTAAAAGCTAATAGCTGAAAGCTGGCAACTGAAAGGAGCCCATGGCAGACGAGACAAATCAACTGCGCGTGCGGCTGGTCACTCCCGAGCGCACGCTGTTCGAGCACGCGGCCTCGGCGGTCGAGCTGCCCGCCAAGAACGGGTACATGGAGGCGCTCTACGGGCACGCGCCACTGGTGGCCGAACTGGGCGCGGGCGACGTAATCATCCACGGCGGGGCAGACGGCGAATCCGGCCCCAAATCCGGTGCTCCGGAGAGTGCGACTCACTACAACGTCAGTTGGGGTTTTGCCGAGGTTCTGCCCGACCGGGTCACCATCCTGGCCACCGACGCGCTGAAGCCCGAGGAGATCGACGTGCCCCGCGCCCAGCAGCAACTGGAGCGCGGCCACAAGCAATGGGACGAGGCCGGCGACAGCGAAGACGCCTACACCGAGGCCCTCCGCGTCATCGCCGAAGCCGAAGCCAAGCTGGCCTCGGCGGCGGAAAAGCACTGAGGTTCTTCCACGTCTATCCGGTTCAACCAGAACGGCCGTGCTCCTGAGAGCAGGGCCGTTCTGCATTTAAATGTGAAAGTGAAAATTGCCCGTTGTCTTTCTTTGAAAGTCCACAAATCTACGGTTTGCAGGGCGTTATGATCGGATTCTTCAACACATGCCATCCCTTTGCATCCATGGGCGCCCAATTCGCGTCGTAACACGCGCCTCGGCGATACTTTCCATTCTTGAAGCGATAGACTTCCAAGGTTTTCTCTGAGGCGGAATCATGGAAGCCGAGAACTAAATCGTGATACCCGTTAGTTACCGTTGGCTGCACGGTGAATATCTGGAAGTTCCACCCGTCCCCGCCCAGGATGAGTTTGTAGCCATTATCCGATTTTGAGAATACCCAGAAGGGGCAGTTGCCCGTGGCGCCGCAGCCCGCTTGCACACCCCACGCCTGAGCAATCACCTCGGGCATCCCGTCCTCATTCATGTCAATGAACTTTACGCGGGTGTCTGCCGCAACAGTCCGCAGCTCTTTCTCTGATGGGATTCCCAAATCGGCCATGTTGGGTCTGATTTGCGCGGTGATTGCCTTGATGAGCGCGGCTCGCTCTATAGGATCGAGCGTCTTCAACTCCTTAATCCTGTCTTCGGGGCCGAGCTCCTGCGCCTCGCTGGCTTTCCAGTGGAATGTTGGCCGGGGAGTCTTCGCGACAGGCGCGGGCTGTTGTCCGCTCAACATAACGACCATCGAAGCTAAAAATGCCATTGCGAAGAACGCGGATTTCATAGGAAGAATTCTACGCCCGTTACACACGCCCACCATTTGCAGCCTGCTCAGGATCGATGTATCTTCGTGTGTGCGCAGGGAACAAGCGTGGGCGCGCTTTCGACTGCGCCAAAAGGAAACTCCCAATGCAGCCTGCACATTCAGGTCGATGGATTCATTCCGCGCGATGGTCTCTTCTTTTGGCGCTCCTGGCCATCGCCTTCTCTACTCAAATGGCCTTCGCGGCAACCATGGTGGTTACGGAGGCGGACAAGGGCGGGGATGTCCATCTGAAGACCGGCGACCAACTCGAAGTCCGCCTGAAATCGAATCCCTCCACCGGATACATGTGGTACGTCCATCTCAAGTCAACCCCGCTCCTGAAGCTTGTTCGCCAGTCGGAGACGGAGGCCACCGAGCCCGGCGTCGGCCGGCCCATCGTCCAGGTTTTCACTTTTGAAGCCCGGCGCAGCGGGGAGGGGATTCTGCTGCTGCACTACGTCCGCTCCTGGGAAAAACCCGCTTCCGATGAAGAGCAATTCAACCTGCACGTCGTAATCGAGTAAGACCGCGGGGCAAGTGTGGTCCAAACGCAAGATGCCCCGCCAATCCCGCAAACCGCGCGGCGAAGGCGGGGCACTTGCAAGGCGAAAACTAATTCAACTGCAGGCCGCCCTCAGGGCGTCTGTTTCTTCTTCAAGACCACGACCGTTCCGAGCTGGTTCAGGACGGCCTCGGCCACCTTTCCTGTGGCGTCGCGCTTGAACTCGATGGTGACGCCGACATAGTCGGCGAGTTGGAAGGTTGTGCCGCGCTTGGGATTGAGCTTGTAATCCGGCTGTCCGGGAACGCTGGCAATGAGGGTGTTTTCGCCGCGGAGAGATATTTTGATCGGCACCGGAGATCCCTGAATCTCGTAGTCGCCGGCGAAGGGTTCGATGAAGCTGCGCTGGGTCAGTTGCCGATCGGGCATGCGGGTGAAGACAATGTCCTTGACGTCGGGCTGAAGCGGCATGGAGATGCTGGAAATGTCGCCGTCCATGTCGGTGAGGAACATGACCTTTATCTTCTCGAATTGATCGAGCGGGTCGGCAGGCACCTGGAACTGATCGTAGTGATAGTGCTCCAGCTTTCTGCTCACCTTGTTCAGCGTCATCTTGAAGGCATCGCCGTCGGGCTCGATGGTGATGGTCCCGTAGCCGGGGTTGGAGTAATCGCCGGCATAGTCTTTCAGGTCGTGCGAGGGGTGGGTTCCGAGTTTGCGCGAGGAGTAGCCCTTGTCCTTGGCTTCCTGTTCGGATTTCTTGCCTCCCGTTTCAGCGGCCAGCATGCGCTGGTTCCACGGAACCTGATCGAGACCCAGAAGACGGTCATAAATGTTCATGGTGACGATTTCCGGCACCGGGTTGCCGTTGAGATTGGTCAACACCACCACGCCGATCTTTTCGTTAGGCAGGAAGGCAAGGTTGGCGCTGAAGCCATCGATGTTGCCGCCGTGCGAGACCTCTTTATGGCCCCGGTAAGTGGAGATGAAGAAGCCCATTCCATAACTGCCTTCGCCGTTCTCCTTGTAGGCGGGCGCGCCCGGAATAGCCATCTGCGTGGTCTGCATCTGGACGGAGTTGTTTTCAGAGAGCAGCTGCTTGCCGTCCACCTTGCCGTGGTTCATATGGAAGAGCAGATACTTGCTCATGTCGGTTACGTTGGAGTTGATTTCGCCGGCCGGGCCCATGGCGCAGCGGTTGGGACATTGCTCGTCGAAGGGGATGCGCTTCAATTCGGCCTTCAGGTCGTTGCCCTTGCGATAAGGCTCGCCAAAATCGGCGTTTTTCTGGGTTTCGAGTTCGGAGAAGTTCGTGCCGTTCATCCCGAGCGGATTGAAGACGCGCTGGGTAATGGCGTCCTCCCAACTTGTGCCGTTCAACTGGCCGGCAATATATCCGGCCGTCATGAACATCAGGTTGTTGTACTGGAAGGTGGTGCGCAACGGCTTGCTGGGCTCCAGATATTGCAACCGCCTGAGGATGTCCTCGCGTGAAAAGTCCGACGAGTACCAGATGAGATCGTGGCGCGGCAGACCCGTGCGATGGGTAATCAGGTCGCGGATGGTCACCTGCTCGGTCAACTCCGGAGTGTACAGCTTGAAGGTGGGCAGATAGTCGCGGACCGGCTTGTCCCAGTCGACCTTGCCTTCGTCCATCTCCATGCCCAGGGTGGTCACGGTGAAGGATTTGGTGATGGAGCCGATGGCAAACAGGGTGTTGGGCGTGACCGGCAACTGCTTCTCCAGGTCGCGATAGCCGTAACCCTTGAGGAGGGTCACTTTGTCGCCCTGGATGACGGCCAGGGCCAGGCCCGGCACCTTCCAGTCCTTCATGGTCTGGGCGATGAACTCATCGAGCCCGTCCAGGCTGGGCTTGGCGGCTGGAGCCGCAGCGCCGGCGGCGGGTTGCGCGGGTGCGCGCTTGAAGTTGAGATCGAACGGCTGGCCCTGCGACCAGGTGCCGTCGATCTCCGTCGCATCCTTGTTGACTGTGCCTTCATATGTGCCATGAACGGCATCGACGGTCAGGCTCAGCTTGGAATCCTTGAGGGTGACAGCGGTGACTGGGATGCCGTTGGCACCCTGATCGACGCTGTCCAGGGTTGCCGTGAGGCTGCCGTCCTTGGCTGCGGCGATGTGCAGAACCAGATGGAGCTGGGGCCCTGGGGTAATCAGCGTTCCCTGCCAATCCCCGGCAATTTGCGCTTGCGCGCGGCAGAGCGGCGAGAGAGCCAATGCGGAAAGCGCAACAAGGGCGAGATTCTTCATGAACGTGCGTTTCATCCTTCTCCTAACCGGCGTGGAGGACAGTCTGAAGAGTTCTCCGCGCCATTGCAGTTGTTTGTTGAAGACAAGCGTATAGACCAAGGCCGCGGTTCTTCCTCGTCGATGGACCGTACGCAGATCATGGTGGAATGGTTCCGTCTCTTCCCCTCTGAGAATTGCGGTTGCGATCGTCTCCGGCACGATGGAATCCTTACCCCATAAATCTCTTGGGCGGCATGGACATGAACGTCAGATTTCTCCGCGCCGTTCCAGTTGTTTGTAGAGCACAAGCGAATAGACCACGGGCGCAAGCCCCCCGGCCAACAGAGCGAACAGGGCCGTGAGATAGAGGCCGGCGATCGAGAGCACCAGGCCGAGTAATCCGGCTGCCACAGTGATCCTGGCTGCGAAGCGATGCGTGTCATTCCAGACGCGCTCGCTGGCCAGGGTCCACGGTGTCCTGACTCCAATATAGAAATTCCGACGCACCTTGCCCAGCAAGTTGCCGAATAGAATAATGAAGAGGCAGACTCCGCAGAGAACGGCCCGGCCCATGTCGATCGCGCGCCCGCAATCAGCCCAGAGCATGACGGCATAACTGTAAGTCATGATGCCGAAAAACAGCAGCATCACCTGATGATAGGTTGACCAGAAGGCATCCATCTGGAAGCGCTTTGGCGAGAGCCAGGGGAAGAGCCAGGTCAGCCCCATCACAGCGGCCATGAAGCCGGGGCCATAGAGATAGAGCTCCCACCTGGGCCCGTAGCGGTCGGGCTCAAAGTGATAGTTCCAACCCAGGGGAACACTGGCCGGGAAGTGGGGATACAGGACCGCCGTGGCCGCCAGCGCCGCTGCAATCAGCAGTATTTCGAAGAGAAAAATCTTGCGCGTCATTATTGTTTCACTCCTTTCCGTTTGCCGTCGCCGATCAAGCCCATGGCCCAGGCCATCAGATCCTCGACCACGGTGGTATTCAGCCCATACCAGATCTGCTGGCCCTCGCGGCGGCTGGTAATCAGGCCGGCCTCCTTCAACACTGTGAAGTGATGCGACATGGAGGGCTTGGTCATATCGAACCTCTCCGCCAGGTCCCCGGCCGTCCTCTCCCCCTGGCGCAGCAGGGCGAGGATCTCCCGCCGGGTGGGGTCGGCCAGCGCTTTGAATGTCTCGTTGCTGCTCATGGCTGTTTAGATCTTCTCCTAATTAGATGATTGTCTAAATATAAACGTGAGAGAATTTCCTGTCAAGCACAAAATTCAATCGGCGTTTTGGGGGCATCTCCGCGCACCCGGTTGCAGTACGTGCAGCGCCGCGGACCGGGCCACCCGAGCCTGGAATGGGACACCCGCGTTGTCACTAACTCCAGGTGCGGATGCCGATCACTCCCCAATAAGCGAGGTAAGCGGCGGCGATCAGCAGCGCCGAGGTGACCGCAATCGAGAACCAGCGGACGCTACAGCGAATCTCCTTCTTCCGCGCCAGCCATAAAGCGGCGGCGCTGGCCAAAGAGGCTGCGGCAAAGATCAGCGAGGCGAGAAAAATGCCGAAGGACCATATCGTCATGTGGCCCAGGCGGGCGATTCCATCGCTGCCGGAGGCGGCAAAGAGCCCCACAAACGCCAGCAGGCTCAGCACGGCGATCAGCGGCCACAGCCGCATGGCGCGCTCCGCGGGCCGGCGGCGCTTCTTGATGAGGCCGCCGAAGATCCAAAACGGCGCATAGAGAAGGATGGCAACGAACGCGAGCAGGAACCAGGCAACCAGAGCGATTTCGGCGATGGCAAACCAGGTGGGAATGCGCTTCATGGCGCCGCCGAGGAAGACAAACCGCCCCTCGGCATTGGGAGCAAGCAGCATGGCCGTCGCAACCGGCTCGGGATGATCTTTTTTCGGCAAATACCGGAACTGCTCGCCGCTGACGGGCACAAATGGCTGATCGATCTCATTCAGGTCGGAAAGCAACAGGTTGCCGCCGGCGAACCGGACCCGGTACAAGCCGATCAGGCGCCCCAGAAACTGGGTAAACTGGACGCGCGGGGAGGCGGGCTCGTACCATCCCGCGTAATCCGCGGCATCGGCGGGCAGTGGAGCCGCGGTGGGCACCGGCTGCCTCTGGAGGGAACGGGTAACGTAGGCGCGAATCGCGTCGCCGATTTTGCCGAAGGCCGCGCCATTGCCGGAGTTGATGCTATAGGAATAGCCCACGCCGTACTCCGGCATGTACGACATTTCCGTCAGCCCGCCATCCACGCCTCCATTGTGGCCGTGATATTCGAAGCCATCGTGAAAGCTGGTGTAGTTGCTCAAGCCGTATCCCGCCTTAAGCCCCTGCTGCGCCTCCCAGGTGCGGGTTGGCGTCTCCATGCGATCGATGGAGGCCGCGGGCATGATCTGCACGCCGTCCACCGCGCCGCGATTCAGATAAAACTGGACATAGGCGGCCATGTCTTTGGCCGAGGCGTTGATGGCGCCGGCTGGGCGCAACAGGATGTTCCAGTAAGGGACGGGGGTTTTGCCGTCGGGGCGATAGAGGGTGGTCAACTGCGGCGAGGGCTGTTCGAAGTAGGTGGCGGTCTTCATGCCGATGGGCGAAAAGAAATTCTGCGTGACGTAATCCTCGAAGCGCTGCCCGCTGATCTTCTCGACAATATAAGCGGCCACCGGTGGGCCGGAGTTGCAGTAGGACATGCGCGTTCCCGGCCGCCAGCGGGAGGTGCGCGAGTGGTGGTCATAGTCCAGCCCTTCGCGCAGCGTCATGCCTTTGGCGTCCTTGGCATACTCGCGGGTGTGCATATCGTCCCAGCCGGTGGTGTGCTCCAGCAGGTCCACCACGCGCACTGGGTCGGTCGCCTCCCAGCGGTTCTCAAACCAGATTTCGGGCGCGAGCTTGCGCAACGGGTCCTGAAGCGACAGCTTGCCCTCATTCACCAGCTTGAGGATGGAAAGCGAAGCAAAGGCCTTGGAGGTGGAACCGATGCGGAAGAGCGTCTCGTCGGTGGCGGCCTGATTCGCGGCAACGTTGGATTTGCCCAGCCCGGCAACCCATTCGGGACCGTCCTTGTGCACGATGGCGATTGACATGCCTGGCGTATGCGTGTCGGCAAGAATCTTCTCCAGTTGCTGGCGCAGTTCCGCGATGGACTGCGCGGGCTTGGGCGTCTCGTCCTTCTTGACTTGAGCCGCGCCGGCCGCCGCCAGGGACAAGATCGCCAGCACCAGGGTGAAATTCCTAACCTGCCAAGCCATGCCTTTCCTCATTCACTGCCTCCTTCGGCGATCCCATCCGCCGCCCGTGATGGTACCACGGCCGAGCCGGGCTTCTCCAATCGATTGCCCGATGACTGATTTGCTGTTTCCCCGATTGCCGGCTCTGTGCAACCCGCCCGCGAATCGCATACAATTCCGGAAGAAAGAAAATGGCCAAAGCGAAGAAGGAACGGGTTTTCGAGGTTGCATGCCCGGATTGCGGGGCGATGCTCAAGGTGGATGCGGCTACCGGCCTTGTGGTGAGCCATACCCCGGCGCCGCGCAAGCGGATGTTTGAGGACCTGGAGACGGCGGCCAAGGCCATGCGGGAGCACGACGAGCGCAAGGAGTCGATCTTCCGCCAGTCGGTGGAGGCGGAGAAGAACAAGGAAGACCTCTTCGAGAAGAAGTTTGCCGAGGCCCTGCGCAAGGCCAAGGACGCTCCCGACACGAAGCCACTGCGGGAGTTCGACCTGGATTGAATGCCGCGCCCTCGAATTCGCCATGAACTTTTCGGCGCATTTCCGCGGATATTTCCCACGGTCCGCGAATTCGAGCGATACTTGATACACCGTTCCCTCGACCCGGTGGCTACGGTCCGGGACGAAAGGAGAGAACATGGGAGTCATACCGCTTTCCCAACCAACGATCAGTTCTAATGCTGCGCGGAGCGCCGCTGAGTGCGAGGCCAGGAATTTTGTCCGGGTCGCCGCGGCAGGAACCCTTCTTGCAGGCGGCGTGTTGCTGCTCGCGGGCCAGCGCCGCGCCGGATTGGTGGCGGCGGCTTCGGGCACGGCGCTGGCGCTGCTAGACCAGAAGGAGACGCTGCGCTCGTGGTGGAATCTGCTCCCCGGCTTTATCGACGACGTCCAACGGGTGCTCGGCCAGGTGCAGGGCGGGGTGGAGGATATTGCCGCCAAGCGCGAGACGCTGCGACAGATTCTGGCGAAATAGGCGCGGACGGACCAGGCCCCCGCTACCAGGTCCAAGCCCGGCCATGAGGTTGCGCATCCGCTCGAAGATGAGCCCGCTGGCGGGAATTAAGGCGTGGTCAGGGTCAGGGTCAGAATCTCCGCTTCGGAAAGCATCTTCTAGCTCTTCCGCTCCACCAGGTAGCGGGCGACGGCTTTGAGGCCATCCGCCCGGCTGCCGTAGGGCTCCAACGCCGCAAAGGCCTCTTCAATCAGCTGGGCGGCGTCGCGCTGGCTCTGCTCGATGCCGAAGACGGCCGGCCAGGTGGCTTTTTCGGTAGCCAGGTCCTTGCCCGCGGTCTTGCCCAGGTGCGCCGAATCCTCGGTCATGTCGAGCACGTCGTCCACAATCTGGAAGGCCAGGCCGGCCTTGCGGCCGAAGAGGTCCAGACGGGCTACGTCGTCCGCGGCGGCCCCGGCGTAGACGCCGCCGGCCACCACGCTCACCCGGATCAGCGCGCCGGTCTTGGCGCGATGAATGGCCATCACCAGCTCCGGCGTGGGCTTCAGGTGTTCGCTTTCCAGGTCCAGCACCTGGCCGCCGATCATGCCCTCGACGGTGCCGACGGCGCTGGCGATGAGGCCGATGATTTGCACGGTGGCCGCCGCGGCTGAGTCCAGCCCGGCCAGCACCTCGAAGGCGCGGGTTTGCAGCGCATCGCCGGCCAGGATGGCGATAGCCTCGCCGAAGGCCACGTGGCAGGTGGGCTGGCCGCGGCGCAGGTCGTCGTTGTCGAGAGCGGGCAGGTCGTCGTGGATGAGCGAGTAGGTGTGCAGCATCTCCAGGGCCGCGCCCAGCCGCTCGATGCCCCTGGGCAGCGCCCCGGCAATGGTGACGGCGGCCTGGTAAGCCAGCAACGGACGCAGGCGCTTGCCGCCGGCAAAGACGGAGTGGCGCATGGCGCCATGAATCGAGGCCGGGACCGTCTCCACACTGGGGAGCAACTCCTCCAGCGCCCGGCCGGTCAGCTCCGCTGCCTCTTTCTGCAGCAATTTCACATCGACAGACATTGCTCTCATGATAACCGAGGCCGGGATAGCTTCCGCTCCAGCAAACACAGAGCGATGAGCAACAGGAGGGCCAGGCCGCTGAGCCAGCGACCGGCAAGCACGTCGCCGGTGGTGGTCCAGTCCACGGTCAGGTCTACGGGGCCCTGCGGCACGGGCACGACGATCAGGCCGTCTTTACGCTGGGCGAGCGCGGCAGCGGACCGCCCATTCACTTTCACCCGCCAGGCCGGGTAGCTGCGCAGGCGCAGAATCAGGGCGCCGGGGTGCGGCGCGACCGCGGCGATCCGCAGATGCTCTGCCTGATTGTTGGTCGCGGCAAATGTAGCTTCGCAACTGCCCTGCGCGGCGCTCCAGGCGGGGATGGCTTCGTCCGGGTCCTGGCCGTCGGGAACCGTGCCCAGCTCCGTCGCAGGATCACTGACCAAGCAGGCGGCGGGAAGGCCGGTGGCGACCAGGGAGTTGTCGGCGCCCGGAGGCTCATACTCGCCAACGCCCGCAAAGCCATTGCCGGAGCGGTAGACGCCGACCATGGCAGCGACGTTGTCCTCATCGTCGCAGACCTGGAAGAAGATCATTCCTGAGGCAACCGCGGCCGCCAGAAAGACCGCGGCGCATGTGGCCGCGACGGCTATGCGCAGCCAGCGCCGGGTAGTCAGGCTGGGCCAGACGGCCACGGCGAAAAAGATAGCCATCGGCGCTTCCAGTGCCACCAGCCAACGCCAGGGAAACTGCAATAACCGGAGCTTGGGCAGCAGATTCCAAACCGGCAGGGAGATGGGAAGCTGGAGAAAGAGAATCGCGAACGGGATCGCATAGAGGGGAATCCACCAGCGGCGTGGCCTGGACTGGTTTCCTGGGGGCAGGCTGCCGCGCAGCCAAGTGACCAGCAGGCCAGCCAGGGCCAACGCAATCATGGTGACGGCGATGACCGAGACCTTATGCAATTCCACATCGTGCGGCTGCAGCGAGGGGTCGGCATGACGGCCGAAGAGCCAACTGTTCTCGATCATTTCGGCGGGGTCGCTGGTGGCCTGGCGAATATCGGTCCAGCGCTGCTCCCAGGCGGCGGGAACAAGATAAATGGCCGCCAGAGCCATCCCCAGGGCTGCGCCGGCCGCGGCGCGCACCACGGGCGCCCACGATCTTTCAAGCCAGGCCAGGGCCAACGCGACCGCGGCCAGCAGATAGCAGGCCATGATTCCCAAAGGCACGTTGCTAAACCACGCCCCGGCGGCGGCCAGCGCCAGGGGCACGGCGGAACCGTCCAGGGCGCGTTTCATTACGGAGCCGGCCGGATTGCGGTCGCGCAGGATGCCGAGAAGGAGCAGCGGAATCCAGAAGCCGCCTGTAAGCTCTCCAAAGGCCGAGCGCTCGTAGGCGCAGAAGAGCGCGTAGCCGGAAAACAGGGCGGCGCAGCCGGCCAGCGTTGCGGGCCCGCCGGAGAGTGCCTGGCGGGCGAGCGCGCGGGTGGCCAGGCCGGTGGCTGCCAGCAGAAGGAAGGTCAGGGCTGCCGGGACAAGCGTCCAGGGCAGCGCCAGCCCCAGGGCCGCGCCCAGCATCCAGGTCAGCGGCGGGTAAAAGATGAAGCGCGGCTCGCCGGCCCCGAAGTTTGCGCTCGCCGCCCAGTGCGGATACAGAATTCCCTGCCGCCAACTGCTCTGGCAATCAAGCCAGGAAACGAGATGGAAGTCGAAGTCGTGGCCGCAGGAGGGGCCGCGCGCGAGTTGCGGCGCAATGGCTATGGCCGCCGCCAGCACGACAATGGCGGGGCTGGCGAAGCGCTTCCAGCGTTTTTGGGGAAGCCGGCTCATGGCAACAACCGCAGCGTGTGCCGGGTTTGAGCGGCTACGGCTGCCGGGGTGAAGGGCAGGGCAAAGGTGGTTCCGTTGTACCAGTCATTCCACTGGTCGCGGAAGTAAGGGCTCAAGGGGTTGCCGCTCTCGCCCATCACGATATTCTCCGTGGAGCCGTCAATGTCGCTCCAGTCCATGGTGAAGCGCTGCGAGGGGACAAGGTTGGGGCCGATCTGCTTCACAGTCGTGCCGTCTCCGCTCATCGGCTGCGCTCCGGTTCCTGCCACGCGGCCGATGAGCGGCAAGAAGCGTGCGAGAGGATGCTCGATGTCGATTTTATGCCAGCTTCCGTAGTTCCAGCGCGCCAGGTCGGCGGGCGCGTGGCCTGCCTCGATGGCGCGGCGCACCGCCTCGGTCAACAGCGCGTCCCAGTTCGAGTAGCCGGGCGGCAGCCAATCGGGCTTGGCGTGCATCACGATCTCTTCCTCGGCGAAGTTGGACTCGGACCAGCGGTATTGCTCGGCGTCCTTGCCCAGTTTGGGCTCAAGAATGAGCGGCCACAGCGCAGCCTTCGTCTGGGTCACGATCGAGGCGGCGGCGGAGTCGGTGGTCAACCGTCCGTCCCAGGAGCGCATCAGGTCGGCAGCCTTGCGCAGCCGGTCGCCGGCGCCGGGGGTGTGATCGATGGCGTAGGCAAAGCGATGGCCCAGTTCCTGATCGACTTCACTATAGACGTCGGTCTGGACGGCGAGCATGTCGGCGGGGGTGAGCCGGTCGCGGCCTTCGAGGGTCTTGTAGATGCGCTCCACGCGGTAGGGATCGGGCCACTCGTGGGTGAGCAGGTAAGGCGATTGGCCGGTGGTCACGCGTGCGTTCGCAGTGGCCAGAAAGCCCGAAGGCGGATCGAAGGCGCTGGGCATCTGGTCGAAGGGAATGTAGATCGGACAGATCCCGGCACAGGTTGAGTACCCCCATACAGAGCGCGTGTCGTTTGTGTCGTGCGGCAGAGGCACATCAAGTAAGCCAACTCCACCCCCACGGATCGGCACCTTGCCGACGGCGTGGTAGGCGATGTGCCCCTGATCGTCGGAGTAGACGACATTCTGCGTGGGCCAGTCCCACGCAGCGAGCGCCGCTGAAAACTCTGTCCAGTTCGCCGCCACGTCCATCTCGTAAATCGGCATGGCGTTCAGCGTTGGGTCGTAGAGCGTCCACTTGAGCGCGATGGGCCGCTTCTCCTCCGGCAGGATGGGATTCAGCAGCGGACCATGCCCGGTCAACTGTACGTCCAGCGTCACATCCTTGCCGCCGCGAACCTTGATGGTCTCGCGATCGACCTGGAGCGGGCGCCATGCCGCGTCATTGCCCTCGTAGTTGCCCTTGCCGTCGAGCTTCTCGATGTAGAGATCCTGCACATCGGCATAGAGCGCGGTAAAGCCCCAGGCTACGTGCTCGTTGTGGCCGGCGATTACGCCGGGCGCCCCGGGCAGCGTGACGCCGGCGGCGTGGAAACCGGGCGAGCCTTGGCTGCCCGCCGAGTTGAGATCGGCCACGTACCAGATGTCCGGCTCGCTGACAGAGAGGTGCATATCGTTGGCCAGCAGCGGCCGTCCGCCAGCCGTGTGCCGGCCCGCGACAACCCAGTTATTCGAGCCGTATGCGCAGCCGTCGCATGCGGGCCCGGCTGGCAAACCAGGCAGCGCGTTCAAGCCGGATGGGGCGCCAAAATCCGGCGCGCTTCCGGCAGGAATGCGCGTTTCGCTGGGCTCGTCGTCGTCTTCATCGTCCTCGTCGTTACCAGTTCTTGGCGGGGGCGCGAGTTGCGGCTGGCTCAGGTCAGGAGCGATGCCGGTGGGGGGGCGGTCACGCCACGAGCCGACCGGATAGAGATCGTTTTCGAGCTTCTCGTTGTGGAGCTTGGCTGCAATCTGCTCCCTGCTCAGCTTCACCTCCCAGTGCGTATCCAGCCCCTGCACAAGCATCATGCCGATGGAGAGTGAATCGACGCCATTCCAGGGCAGGGGACGATAGCCGAGTAACCGGAACTCCGGCGGCAGCGCGTTTTGATGCTGGGCGATGAAGAGGTTGACGCCGCGCGCGTAAGCCTCCAGCTGGGCGCGGTCGGCCGGAGCCAGATTGGCGTAGATGCGCCGGGCCGTATTGCGAAACTGGAGCACGCGCTGCGCCTTGTCATGCTCCAACTGCGAGGAGCCAAAGACTTCAGCCAGCTCGCCGTTGGCGTTGCGGCGGTAGATGTCCATCTGCCACAGGCGGTCCTGGGCGGTTACGTAGCCCTGGGCCAGAAAGAGGTCGTCCTCGGTAGCCGCTTCAATGTGGGGCACGCCGTGGGCGTCGCGGCGCACCGTTACCGGCGCGGAGAGCCCGGCCAGATGCAAGTCTCCATCCAGCACCGGCAGCGCGGCTTTGGCTGCCGCGCGCAGCCAGAGCACGCCGGCGCCGGCGGCCAGCAACAGCAGGGCCAGCAGGCCGCCCGCGATCAGAAGCAGAATCCTCGGCCAGCGGCGTTTGCGGCTTCGAGGCGGAGATTCACCGCCAGGCGCGGGCGTTCGATCCAGAGAGTCTGTATCAGGCATCGGTCATCCACAGGATAACGCCGCGGCGATGCCGGAGCCGCGCGGGGAACTTGACTCATGGAGCCTGGTGAAAACGATCGTCCTTCCGCCACGTGCCGAAATCCTTCGTCAGCTTGCAGGACTTGAGCTTTCCGTTCTCGTGGAAAATGGCGCCGCCGCCACGGCCATCGCCGAAAAAGCCTCCATTCATGCAGGGAACTCCCTGCACCGTCTGGTCGCCCGCCAGGTAACACTGCTTGAGCTTGCCGCTGGGATAAAAGGCCACCACCGCGCCCTCGCCCGGACCCAGCCAACTGCCGCCCATGCAGGTCACGTCTAGAATCGGCGCGTTGTGGCTCATCTGAACGAGACCGGGAGTGCCGTCGGGATTCAGAGCAATATACGATCCTGCCGGGATGCGCGCTTCGCCAAACGGGATCTCCCGCGTGACGGCGCAGCTATTCAAGCGGCCGTCGTCAAAGAACCACGCAAAGCCCCTGGCGCAGGGATAGCCCTGAATCTCGGCTGGCTGGTCCAGTGTTTTGCGAGAGGTGTGGGGTAGAGCGCCAGCCCATCCGGCGCTGGCGGTGTCGGATAGGACGCAGAAGACCAGGGCAACCAAAGTCAACCTAAAAATTGCTTTCATTTCATTTATCCATTCCGCGGCGACAGAAATCCAGCAATGAGAAAGAGGAGACCTGGCGCTGCAACCAAAAAGAAAAACGGCCCCCGAGGCCATTGTCCAGAGAGGAACCGAATCCAGGCGTAAAACCCGATCAGGCATCCAAACGCGAGGATTCCTCCCCACTCCTCACGAAACCAAGACACCGCTAACCCTACACAAACCCCAATCGGAAAAAGGGCCAGACCGACCCATTCCTTAAGGCCCGGTCGTGGACCACCTCCTATGCCTTCGCCGACAACGAACGTGAGAATGAAAACGACGCTGAGAATACTCCATACGCGAGCCGTCCAGCGCGTTACGAGCGCTAAAGAACCTGTTGCCATAGGCTCCTCCTAAATTTCATCGGGATATTCCTCACGCGGAGTTCGTCCGCTGGCTCCACTATCGCTCAGCATTGCCCCCAACAAGTTTCTGAATCCGTGATGAATCGTTGAAGAAATCCTTCGCAAAGCTTGAGCAGGAACGAAATCAATGGTTTGCTGGCACAAACCGTCCGTGAAGCTCCAGGTGGGCGCCAACCTGGGCAGCAATCTCGCGCGCTGCCTGGCTCTGGGCATCCGCCAACTGCTGGACCGGGTAATCGTAGCTCTCCGACCAGACCAGCTTGGCGCTATGCACGTCCACCAAACGAGCCGTGACCCGAACCCGCTCACCCGCCCGCTGAATCGTCCCATCGAGCATCAGGTCCATCCCCAACACGCGGGACATGAATGGCATCGATAATCTGGCGCGCTGGTAGCTGCGGACGGTGGAGGGCGAGAGTACGTGAACGTTTTCCAGTTTCGACAGGTGCGCCACCAGCAGGTCTGTCAGGCCGTGTGGAAAAGCGCCGCAGTCCAACTCAGGGCTCAGGCACTCGAAAGGCACCACGGCGATGCTGGCGATGTATTCGCCCGAGGAAAGGTAGCGCGACGGCCGGTAGAACTGCCAGTAGACAAAGCCCAAGATCACGCACAGCGTCCCCGCTGCCAGCAAAAGTCGGCGAAGGCTCCAGATCGATGGCGGGACTACCTTCCTGGGCGGCTGGCTGCCGTCCTCCGGCCACTCCGGCACCACCTCTGCGGTAAACCGGTATCCCCGCTTGGGAAGCGTTTCAATATATTTGCCGGCCTCGCTCTCGTCGCCCAGGGCCTTGCGCAGTTGCGAGATGTTCCGCGCCAGTCCAATCTCTTCCACGGTCGTATCTGGCCAGACCTCCCGCATCAACTCGGCCTTTTCCACGACTGTCCCGTGGCGTTCCAGCAGTACGCGAAGGGTTTCCCCCACTTTGGGAGCCAGCGGCACCATCTCATCCTCTCGAAAGAGGAGCCTCTGTCCGGAGTCGTAGCGATACGGGCCGAAACGAAATACTGGCTTGGCAGACTGGTTCATGGCAGTCGAGGATGGTGTAGCTGGCACTATCCTACCCCGCCATACGGGCCTGCGCCGCGGGCTTTCTGCGGCCATAAATCACGAGCAGCGCTACCAGCAGCAGCAGAATGACGGCGAGCACCAGCAAACTACCCTCGGGACCGTCCGCGCCGCCGCTCCATAGCGCGTTGCCGGCCGGACTGGTGGTCAGGTAGTGGCCCTTGGCGACCAGACCACTGTCGGCGGTGCCGTAGAAGTAGGTCTGCGCCCAGTCCCAGGCGGCGTGGCAGCCGATGGCCCACCAGGCCGAGCCGGTCACCCACACACTGACGCAGAAGACAAAGCCGATAAGCGCCGCGGAGAAGATACCAATCCAGT
>Ga0209039_10002238_pt1 | contig 16744 bp, 18 predicted proteins | sample BogFormECP12_OM1_FD_188238 | JGI IMG/M metagenome (GOLD analysis project Ga0209039, IMG submission 188238) | Bog forest soil microbial communities from Calvert Island, British Columbia, Canada - ECP12_OM1 (SPAdes) (version 2) | ecosystem: Environmental > Aquatic > Freshwater > Wetlands > Bog ... | reverse complement strand
GTGGCCACCCTCGAGATCCGCGATCTGCACGTCAGCGTGGAAGAGAGCGTAGGCGTTCACCGGGAGATCCTGCGCGGCGTGAACCTGACCGTTCGCGATGGCGAGACTCATGCGCTCATGGGCCCGAACGGCTCCGGCAAGTCCACCCTGGCCTACGCCGTCGCCGGTCATCCCAAGTACCGCGTCACCCGGGGCAGCGTTACGCTCGACGGCGAAGACGTGCTGGCCATGAGCGTGGACGCCCGCGCCCGGGCCGGTCTGTTCCTGGCCATGCAGTACCCGGTCGAGGTACCGGGCGTGACGGTGTCGAACTTCCTGCGGACCGCGGTCACCGCGATCCGGGGCGAGGCGCCGAAGCTGCGCGACTTCATCAAGGAACAGCGCGCCGCGATGTCCGCGCTGTCCATGGACCCGGCTTTCGCCGAGCGCAACCTGAACGAGGGCTTCTCCGGCGGGGAGAAGAAGCGGCACGAGATCCTGCAGCTCGAACTGCTCAACCCGAAGATCGCGATCCTCGACGAGACCGACTCGGGTCTGGATATCGACGCGCTCAAGGTGGTGTCCGAGGGCATCAACCGGTTCCGCGAGAAGCCCGACCACGGGGTGCTGCTGATCACGCACTACACCCGGATCCTGCGGTACGTGAAGCCGGACTTCGTGCACGTGTTCGTGGCCGGGCGCATCGTCGAGGAAGGCGGCCCCGAGCTGGCCGAACTGCTGGAGAACGAAGGTTACGAGAGGTTCCTCGGGGTGCCAGCATGAGCTTGGTGCACCTCGATGTAGCGGCGGTCCGGGCCGACTTTCCCGCGCTGGCCAGGACGGTGCGCAACGACAAGCCACTGATCTACCTGGACTCCGGCGCGACCTCGCAGAAGCCTGTCCAGGTGCTGGACGCCGAGCGCTCGTGCTACGAACGCCACAACGGCGCCGCGCACCGCGGCACCCACCTGCTCGGCGAAGAGGCGACCGACGTCTACGAGGGCGCCCGGGCCAAGGTCGCCGCGTTCCTGGGCGCCGATGTCGGCGAGGTGGTGTTCACCAAGAACGCCACCGAGGCGATCAACCTGGTCGCCTATGCGCTGAGCGGCTCGGGGCGGCTCCAGGTGCGGCCCGGTGACGAGATCCTGATCACCGAGATGGAGCATCACGCCAACCTCGTTCCCTGGCAGCAGCTGTGCGAGCGGACCGGTGCCACCCTGCGCTGGCTGACCGTCACCCCCGAGGGCCGGCTGGACCTGGATCACCTGGACAGCATGATCACCGGGCGCACCAGGCTCGTCGCGGTGACCCACCAGTCGAACGTCACCGGAACGATCCCGCCGGTGGCCGAGATCGCCCGGGCGGCGCACGAGAAGGGCGCGCTGGTGCTGGCCGACGCGGCCCAGTCGGTACCGCACCAGCCGGTCGACGTGGCCGCGCTCGGTGTGGACTTCCTGGCCTTCTCGGCCCATAAGATGCTGGGCCCGTACGGGATCGGCGTGCTGTTCGGCCGCGCCGAGCTGCTCGAGGCCATGCCGCCGTTCCTGACTGGCGGGTCGATGATCGAGGTGGTGCGGATGGAGGGCAGCACGTTCCTGCCGCCGCCGCAGCGGTTCGAGCCCGGCGTGCCCGCCGTGGCCCAGGCCGCGGGCCTGGCCGCCGCCGTCGACTACCTGAACGCCCTGGGCATGGGCAACGTGGCGGCGCACGAGGAATCGCTGACCGCGCATGCCCTGGACGCGCTGCGCGAGATCAACGGGGTGCGCATCCTCGGCCCGGACACCACCAAGGACCGTGGTGGCGCGGTGTCCTTCGAGGTCGAGGGTATCCACCCGCACGACGTGGGCCAGGTGCTCGACGAACTCGGCATCGCGGTGCGCACCGGCCACCACTGCGCCTGGCCGCTGCACCGGGCGTTCGGCGTGCAGGCCAGCACTCGGGCCAGCTTCTACGTGTACAACACCCACGACGAGGTAGACGCCCTGGCGGACGGGATCCGCTACGCCCAGCGCTTCTTCGGCGCGGGATGACGGCGCTGGCTCTCCGCGTTAAATGAGGACGTGATGCAGCTCCAGTCGATGTACCAGGACATCATCCTGGACCACTACCGCAACCCTCACCACAAGGGCCTGCGGGATCCTTTCGATGCCGAAGTGCACCACGTCAACCCGGTCTGCGGAGACGAGGTGACGCTGCGGGTCGCCCTCAAGGATGTCGGTGGCGAGGCGGTGGTGGAGGACGTGTCCTACGACTCGCTGGGCTGCTCGATCAGCCAGGCGAGCGCCTCGGTGATGAGCGACCTGGTCATCGGCAGGCCGGTGGGTGAGGCCATGACCATCAGCCAAGCGTTCCTCGAGCTCATGCAGTCCAAGGGCGAGGGGGAACCCGACGAGGACGTGCTCGAGGACGCGGTGGCGTTCGTGGGCGTGTCGAAGTACCCGGCCAGGATCAAGTGCGCCCTACTCGGCTGGATGGCATGGAAGGACGCGACCGCGCGGGCCATGAAGGGAACGCAATGACGGAGAACGCGACGGATGGGGTCACTGAGCTGACCGCGGAGCAGGAGGACGTGCTCGAGGCGCTGCGTGACGTGGTGGACCCCGAACTCGGGATCAACGTGGTGGACCTCGGCCTGGTCTACGGCGTCGACGTGGACGCCGAGCGGATCGCCACCATCGACATGACGCTGACCAGCGCCGCGTGCCCGCTGACGGACGTGATCGAGGATCAGGCCGCCGACGCGCTCGACGGCGTGGTGACGGACTTCCGCATCAACTGGGTGTGGATGCCGCCGTGGGGTCCGGAGAGCATCACCGACGACGGACGTGAGCAGCTCCGCGCTCTCGGCTTCAACATCTAGAGATTCAGGGCCGGATGTAGTGAAGAATCCGGCCGCAGGCGGCGGTCGCTGGGTGGAAGTTCCCCCAGAGCGCCTAGTGTCCTGGATTGTCGCGTTCGCGCAGCGTCACGGCGGAGCGGCATCGGTGACGCACGGCGGCGCGACCGTCACGTTCACGGCTGTGGACGGGGCCACGGCCGAGTGTCATCCGCCGTTCCCTCCCATCGGGACGCATAAGCCATTCCCTCCCGTCACCACTCCCGCGGCGGCCGATGAGGTGCGCGCGACCGCCGAGGGGCTCGCGGCGCACGCCGCGGCCGATCGCACGGTCGGCGTCCTGCTGGTGCGCCTGGGGGGCTACGCGGTCGGCGCCTTCGCGGGCTCGCCTCCCCGGCTGGTGAGCTCGAAGACGGGCAGCAGGCTCGTGCACGGCCGGAGCGCGGCGGGCGGCTGGTCGCAGCACCGCTTCGCTAGGCGCCGGGAGAACCAGGCCGCGACGGCCCTGCGCGCCGCCGCCGACGCCGCGGCCGAGGTGTTCGGCCCGTACGGTCCCGACGGGCTCGACGCCGTGGTCCTGGGCGGGGACAAGCGGTCTGCCGCCGGGCTGCGCGGCGACGCCCGGCTGAAGGTATACCTGGACCGGGCGACCGACCGTTTCCTGACCGTGCCGGATCCCCGGCTGGCGGTGCTGCGCGAGATCCCGCGCGCCTTCCTGGCCATCCGCATCCGGCTGACCGAGCCGGAATCAGATGGCCCAGCCCGGCGCTGATAAGTAGAATGGACGTCATGCTGCTCACCTCGGACTAGGGCCGTGCTGGCCCGGGGGGACACTCTGCCCCCCCGGGGAGACCCCGGACCCCGTGGCCCGGAACCCCCCGCTCCTCCTTCCGGGGGGACCCATCCCCCCGGACCCCCCTTGGGAGGGGCCCATCCCGCCGGACCCCCCTTGCATCTCCGCCCGTTTTCAGGAGCAGTAAGTCAATGATCGTGGCCAGCGAAATCGAACTACGGGCAGGTGCGCGCCTGCTCGTTGAAGGCGCGTCGTTCCAGGTGTCCGCGGGGGACCGGATCGGCCTGGTCGGCCGGAACGGCGCGGGGAAAACTACGCTGGCCAAGGTGCTGGCGGGGCAGGCTCAGCCGGCCGCGGGTTCGGTCCGCAGCTCAGGCACGGTCGGGTACCTGCCGCAGGACCCGCGGACCGGGGACTTGGACATGCTGGCCATCGACCGGGTGCTGTCGGCCCGCGGGCTCGACCAGATCCGCGCTGATCTCCGCGCGGCCGAAGCGGAGATGGCCGACCCCGACTCGGCCTCGGCGGCCGACGCCATCCGCAGGTACGGCAGGCTCGAAGAGCGGCTCGCCGTGCTCGGCGGGTACGCGGCCGAGTCGCAGGCGGCCTCGATCACGGCGAGCCTGGGCCTGCCCGACCGGGTGCTGCACCAGCCGCTGCACACCCTGTCCGGCGGTCAGCGGCGCCGGGTCGAGCTGGCCAGGATCCTGTTCTCCGGTTCGGAGACCATGCTGCTCGACGAGCCGACCAACCACCTGGACGCCGATTCGGTGGCCTGGCTGCGCGATCACCTCAAGAGCTACCGCGGCGGCCTGGTGGTGATCAGCCACGACGCAGCATTGCTCGCCGACGTCGTGAACAAGGTCTTCTACCTCGATGCGCAGCGGGCCTGTCTGGACACCTACAACCTGGGCTGGCGCGCCTACCTGCAGCAGCGCGAAACCGACGAGCGACGCCGCAGGCGGGAGCGGGTGAACGCGGGCCGCCAGGCCAGCGCGCTGATGACCCAGGCGGACAAGATGCGGGCCAAGGCGACGAAGGCCAAGGCGGCGCAGAACATGCAGCGCCGCGCCGAGCGGATGCTGGCCGGAGTCGAGGCCGAGCGCGCCGCGGACCGGGTGGCCAGGCTTCGTTTCCCGGTTCCCGCGCCCTGCGGCCGGACCCCGCTGGCCGCCGTCGGGCTGTCCAAGTCGTACGGATCGGACGAGGTGTTCACCGGGGTGGACGTCGCCGTCGACCGGGGCAGCCGGGTGGTGGTCCTCGGGCTGAACGGGGCGGGAAAGACCACGCTGCTCCGGTTGCTGGCCGGCCTGGAGACTCCGGACACAGGAAAAGTAACGCCAGGACACGGCCTTAGCCTCGGATATTACGCCCAGGAGCATGAGACGCTGGAAACCGAGCGAACGGTGCTATCGCACATGCGCTCCGCCGCTCCGGACCTTACCGAATCGGAGCAGCGTAAGGTTCTCGGCTCATTCCTGTTCTCCGGCGGTGATGTGGAAAAGCCCGCCGGCGTGCTTTCCGGGGGAGAAAAGACGAGGCTAGCCCTCGCTCTTCTTGTTGTATCAGGCGCGAACGTCCTGTTGCTCGATGAGCCGACGAACAACCTCGATCCGGCCAGCCGGGAAGAGGTTCTTGGCGCGCTGCACAGCTTCCGTGGCGCGATAGTGCTTGTGACTCATGATGAAGGTGCGGTTGAAGCGCTATCTCCAGAACGCGTTATCGTCTTGCCTGATGGCGTGGAAGACGCGTGGAGTGAGGATTTCGCAGATCTTGTCGCCCTTGCGTAAGACTGTTGTCAGTTGACGCGTTCGGCCTAAGGCTACGATTCCGCCATAGCCCCATAAAATATCGCGATCATTTACCGCCATGTGGGTGGCCAATCCTGCGGTCATGCCTGATCATTACCAGGGGGACGTTTAACTCAATGGTGACCGCAGCTAACGGGAGGTACATGTGGCCGACACCCTCAAGAAAGGCACGCGGGTGACTGGGGTGGATCGCAGCAAGCTGGCGACAACCCTCGGCAAGAGGTATGACTCGGGCGAAAGCATCCGATCGCTGGCCGCCTCGACGGGAAGGTCCTACGGCTTCGTCCACCGGATCCTGACCGAGACGGGCGTGACGTTGCGCGGGCGTGGTGGCGCGACCCGTAGCAGTAAGACCAAGGTGAAGCGCTAAGGCCATGTCCCAGGAGGCACCGGCCCGGCGACGTCGACCCATCAGACCGCCGGGACCCCGCCCGGATAGCCCCTGGAGTTCGCTGCCAGCTGATAGCAATCTCGCCCGGCACGGGAACTAATTGCCGCCTCCGAGGGGTTTCCCTGGTCATGTACGGGCGGGCAAACATGGTAATGATGCGGGGGTTCCGGATGGACCCCTCCATCACCAAGCAGAAGCTCAAGCCGGGCACAATCCGCAGGATCGCCGGCTACGCCCGGCCTTACCGGGTGCATCTGGCGGTGTTCCTCCTCGCCACCGTGGTCGACGCCGTGCTCACCGTCGTCAATCCCCTGCTGCTGCGGGACATCATCGACCGCGGCATCCTGACCCGCAACGAGCGGGTCGTGATCGTACTCGCCTGCGAGGTCGCGGCCGTCGCGATCTTCGACGCGGTGCTCGGCTTCGTGATCCGCTGGTTCTCCGCGCGGATCGGTGAGGGCCTCATCTACGACCTGCGCACCCAGGTGTTCGATCACGTGCAACGGCAGCCGATCGCCTTTTTCACCCGGGCGCAGACGGGGTCGCTGGTCAGCCGCCTCGACGGCGACGTGGTCGGGGCCCAGCAGGCGATTACCTCCACGCTGTCCGGCGTGATTTCCAACCTGCTCAGCCTGGTCCTGATCCTGGTGACGCTGTTCTACTTGTCCTGGCTGGTCACGGTCATCGCCCTGGTCCTGATCCCGCTGTTCATCCTGCCCGCCCGGCTGGTCGGCCGCCGGATGCAGCGGCTGACCAGGGAGAGCATGCAACTCAACGCCGAGATGGGCTCGACGATGACCGAGCGGTTCAACGTCGCGGGCGCCATGCTGGTCAAGCTGTTCGGGCGGCCCCGCGAGGAGTCCGGTGCGTTTGCCTCGCGCGCGGCCAAGGTCCGCGACATCGGCGTCGTCACCGCGATGTACGGCCAGGTGCTCTTCGTCTCGCTCACGCTGCTCGCCTCGCTGGTGACCGCCCTCGTCTACGGTCTCGGCGGCGTCCTGGTCATCAGGGGCACCTTCCTGATCGGCACGCTGGTCGCCCTGACCTACCTGCTCGGGCGGGTCTACGGGCCGATCACGTCGCTGTCCAGCGTGCAGATCAACGTCATGACGGCTCTGGTCAGCTTCGACCGGGTCTTCGAGGTGCTCGACCTCAAGCCGCTGATCGCCGAGAAGCCTGACGCGGTGCCCCTGCCCCGTGTGGCTGAAGCCAACGGCCAGGGCGCCCTCGCGCCGGAGATCGAGTTCGACGACGTGTCGTTCCGCTACCCGTCGGCGAGCGAGGTGTCGCTCGCCTCGCTCGAGTCGATCGCGTTGCCGGCGCCAGAACGCCGGGACGCCGGGGCGGGGGTCCTGCATGAGGTGAGCTTCCGCGCTCCGTCGGGCCAGCTGACCGCCCTGGTCGGCCCCTCAGGAGCAGGCAAGACCACGATCACGGCGCTGGCGGCGCGGCTCTATGACCCGAACGAGGGGACCGTCAGGATCGCCGGGTACGACGTCAGGGACGTCACCCAGGAGTCATTGCACGACGTGGTGGGCGTGGTCACCCAGGACGCTCACCTGTTCCACGACACGATCCGGGCCAACCTGACCTACGCGCGCCCGGCGGCTACCGAACTTGAGCTGATCGAGGCCTGCGAGGCCGCCCAGATCTGGGAGCTGATCTCCGGCCTGCCCGACGGCCTGGACACCGTGGTGGGGGATCGCGGCTACCGGCTGTCCGGCGGGGAGAAGCAGCGCGTCGCCGTGGCCCGGCTGCTGCTGAAGGCCCCGTCGGTGGTGGTGCTCGACGAGGCCACGGCGCACCTGGATTCCGAATCCGAGGTCGCCGTGCAGCGTGCGCTGAAGACAGCGCTCGCGGGCCGGACCTCGCTGGTGATCGCGCACCGGCTCTCCACGATCAGGGAAGCCGATCAGATCCTGGTCGTCGACGCTGGCCGGATCACCCAGCACGGCACACACGAGGAGCTCCTCGCGGCCGACGGCCTGTACGCCGATCTCTACCACACCCAGTTCGCCGGCCAGGCGGCCTGAATCCGGTAGCGGGCCGCCTGTTGGGCTAGAGGGTGTAGCCGAGGCGGCGGAGTTCCTCGCCGGCGATTTTCTCTATCTCGGTGATGTCTTCGGTGGTGAGGGACATCTCGTAGGCCGGGGCACGGCGGTTGCGGCTGCGGGTGCGGGAGGCGCGGGCCTCGTTGCGGATCTCGGCCGCTTGCACGGTAGTGCCGGCGAAGCGGGACAGGTCGGCCAGGGCCTCGTCTGGCTTGCTCAGCAGGTGCTCGTAGCGGATGGTCTTCAGCTGGCCGGGCGGCAGGCTGTGGTGCAGCCCGGCGGCTAGGCGCACGGACCAGCGCCAGCGCAGCGCGCACCGCCCAGCCGGGGACAGCCGGGGCCACAGCTCGCGGTCCTCGGTGGATTCGATGCCGAAGAACGGGTTGGGGAACTCGGTGTCCACGTTCACGAAGCTGGGCCGGAACCAGGACATCACCACCGGGTCGGCGAGCATGCTGGCCACCACGTCCCGGCCGTCCCTGACCACCTAGACGATCCGCGCGTCGGGAAACGCGTAGGTGAGCGCCTCCGCGCAGTAGATGAGGTCAGGGCTCGCGTCCCCGAACGTCTCGAGTCCCCGGAGTTCCACGCATGGCCCGACGGCGTCCGCCGCCAGCCCCGCGGCCGCCCGGCATTCGCGGGTGCATTCCAGGCAGCTGTGCGGGGTGATCTGCCAGCCCTGCGCGAGGGCGTCCCTCATGACGGTGGCGGCGGCCTGCGCGCGGCCCTGGTGCATGGACGGGCGCCGGGCAAAGGCGTACACCGTGCGCAGTACGCTCGGCTGGCCGATCGTGACGTGAAAGCCCGCAGATGCCTTCAGGGCGCGGCCGATCAGGTCCGCGCCCGAGTGCGGTGCGCCGACCGCGAAGACTGGCTGGTGCACGTTGCGGGAGTTAACGATGAGAATGTGACGACCGGAGGGCATGATTATCTAGCAGTCTGTTTGCATCAGGTCCCGCTGCAGGACCTTCATGGTGGACACGACCCGGGGGTCGTCGGCGTCCAGGAAGCCCACGTCCGTGCTGAGCAGCGCGACCGATTGCATGTCGCCGACGATGGCGTAGTCTTCGGTCCGGTCGGCCATAAGTCCTCCTGGTCAGGCCCTGTAGTAAAGAGCCCTGCCGATACCGTACCGGGCGCCGTCAGCCCTTAGGCTGGCATCATGCGGGTACTACCTGGCGTAGTGGGTGCGGGTCGGCGCCGTTGGCTGACCGGCGCGTGCCTGGCTCTCGTGGCTGCGACCGCGCTGGCGGGCTGCTCGCGGTTCGACGCGGCGCTCGGGCAACGGCAGGCCGTCGTCTCCTTCCGCGACGGCACGCCGGTGCCGCAGCGACTAGCGGTGCGTTCGACCTGCGCCAAGGTACCAGCTGTGACCGCGCAGCCGCTGCCGTCCGACCTTAGCTCTCCGTATGCGCTCCAGCAGCTGACTTTCCAGATCAACCACGCGTCCGACGCGGACGTGGCTCAGCTGGAAACGTGCCTGGCCAAGTTCCCCTCGGTGGCTGGCGTCACCCTGCAGGATTCGAGCGACCAAGGCAACTGAAATCACCCGGATAACACCCCCGACTAACTCCACTCGGCCGATTTCCCATATTGCCGGCTTCATGTATAGTGAACCGACGTTATTCCTATATAAACGATAGAAATTAGGTACTAGATGCGACGTGTCACGACCGCCGCGATGATCGGCGCTGCTCTCCTGTTGGCTGGCTGCTCTTCTTCTTCTTCGAGTACCACTTCTTCGGGTGCGACAGCGAATTCGTCTGCCAGCACCGCGTCGGTAACGGTCAGGCTCGGCTTCCTCACGAACATCACCCACGCCTCCGCTCTGGTCGGCCTGAAAGAGGGCTTCTTCACCAAGGACCTCGGCTCCGCGGGCACGCTGAAGGCCACCGCGTTCAGCACCGGGACCGAGGAGACCACGGCCCTGCTGGCCGGCCAGCTTGACGCCGCCTACGTCGGGCCGAACCCGGCCATCAACGCCTGGCAGAAGTCAAACGGCACCGCGATCAAGATCGTCTCCGGTGCCGCGACGGGCGGCGCCTCGGTGGTCGTCGCGAAGGGCGTCTCCTCCGCCTCCCAGCTCAAGGGCAAGACGCTGGCCACCCCGTCCCTCGGCAACACGCAGGACGTCGCGCTGCGCTACTGGCTTAAGCAGAACGGCCTGGCGACCACCTCGACCGGCGGCGGAGACGCGTTCATCAAGCCGACGACGCCCAACTCGGCCGCCGTGCTCGAGTTCAAGTCCGGGCAGATCACCGGCGGTTCCGAGCCCGCGCCGTACGACATCGAGATGGTCAGTGACGGGGGCACAGTCCTGCTCAGCGAGACCGGCGTCACCACCTTGCTTGTCGTCACGCAGACCTTCCTGGCCGCGCACCCCGCGATCGTCGCGGACCTGCTCAAGGCGCAGATCCAGGCCAACGAGTTCATCAAGTCCAGCCCCGCCGCCGCCCAGGCCGACGCGAACGCGGAGCTGGGCTCCTACACCGGCAAGCCGCTCAAGGCGAGCATCGTCGCGGCGGCGTTCAAGGAGATCACCTTCACCAACGACCCGGACGTGTCCTCGCTGACAACCGACGCCTCGCAGGCTGAATCGCTCGGCTTGCTCAAGCCAGTCAACCTGAGCGGGATCTTCGATCTGGCCCCGCTCAACACGGCGCTGGCCGCGGCCGGCGAATCGCAGGTCAGCTCCTAGGAGGAAACTTCGGTGGCGGTTACTGATCGCCGGGCGGCACCCCCCACCGGGGGGGCCGTCCGGCTGGCGGGCGTGTCCAAGGTCTTCGGGCGCGGCGCTTCGGCCGTCCAGGCCCTCGACCAGGTGTCGCTCGAGGTGGCGCCCGGCGAATTCACCTGCCTCATCGGCGCCTCGGGCTGCGGCAAGTCCACGCTGCTTTCGCTGGTCGCCGGACTGGAGCAGCCCACCTCCGGCGAGGTGTCGACCTCGGGCGGGCAGGTGGCGTTCATGTTCCAGGAGCCCGCGCTGTTCCCCTGGCTCACGGCGGCGGGCAACGTGGAGCTGGCACTGCGTGCTCGTGGCGTCGCCAAGGCCGAGCGCCGTCAGCGCACCGAGGAACTGCTCAAGACGGTGCACCTGGGCGGGTTCGGCGCCAAGCGGCCGCACCAGCTTTCCGGTGGCATGCGGCAGCGGGTCGCGCTGGCCCGCGCGCTGGCCCAGGACGCCGACGTGCTGCTGATGGACGAGCCGTTCGGCGCGCTGGACGCCATGACCAGGGACGTGCTGCACGACGAGCTCGACCGGATCTGCGCAGGCCGGCACCTGACCGTCCTGTTCGTGACCCACAACGTCCGCGAGGCGGTCCGGCTCGGCGACCGGGTCGTGGTGCTGAGCAGCCGGCCCGGCCGGGTCATCGCCGAGTTCGACGTGCCCATCGAGCGCCCCCGCCGGATCGACTCCGCTCCGGTCGCTGAGCTGGCCGGCCAGGTCACCGACCGGCTGCGCGAGGAGATGAGCCGCGATGGCAGTTAACAACAGGGCGAAGTACGAGGAGAAGCTCGCCTGGCTGGAGTCCCTCGAAGCCCCGTCGCCGGAGGAACTGCGCGGTCGCCGGCTGGCCACGCGCGCCTGGGCCGGGGCCTGGCCGGTGCTACTCGCCATCGCCATCGTCCTCGCGGTCTGGGAGCTGATCCACCTCAGCGGCTGGAAGAAGGACATCTTCCCCGGCCCGGGGGCGACCCTGGCCAACCTCTGGGACCAGCTGCACACCGGTTTGCTGTGGTACGCGATCGCCACCACGGCGGAGCGCGCGGTCATCGGGTTCGGCCTCGCCGTGCTGATCGGCGGGGTCATCGGCGCGCTGGTCTCCAGGATCCGGCCGCTGCGGGCGGCGGTCGGATCGCTGATCACCGGGTTGCAGACGATGCCGTCGATCGCCTGGTTCCCGTTCGCGATCATCCTGTTCGGCATCTCCACCACGGCCATCTTGTTCGTGATCATCCTGGGCGCCGCGCCGTCGATCGCCAACGGCCTGATCGCGGGCGTGGACTACACTCCGCCGCTGCTGCTCAAGGCGGGCACGATGATGGGGCTGCGCAGGTTCTCGCTGTGGCGCTTCCTGATCCTGCCGGCCTCGCTGCCCGCGTTCGTGGCCGGGCTGAAGCAGGGCTGGGCGTTCGCCTGGCGCAGCCTGATGGCGGGCGAGCTGCTAGTGGTCATCGCCAACCAGCCGTCGCTCGGCGTGCTGCTGTCCACCGACCAGGATCAGTCCGACATGCAGAGCGCCACCGCGATCATCATCGTGATCCTGATCATCGGCATCATCGTGGACCAGCTGTTCGGCCTGGCCGACCGGGGCATCCGCCGCCGCTGGGGGCTCGCCGGCAACAGCTAGCCGAGCAGGCCGCGGGCGGCGGCGGCAATGTGGGCGGCGTCGATCCCGGCGGCGTCGAGCAGTTCCGCGGTGGTGCCGGACCCGGGCATTTCCCGCACGGCCAGGTGAGCCACGGCCAGCCCGGTTTGCCCGGCGCCGACTAGGGCGTCGACGACCGCGCAGCCGAGGCCTCCTTCCGGATGGTGGTCCTCGGCGATGACCAGCCGGCCTCCGGTGGCCGCGGCGGCCTCGGTGAGGGTGGCGGTGTCGACCGGCTTGACCGAGTACAGGTCGATGACCCTGGCGCTGATGCCGTTGCGGGCCAGCTGGTCGGCCGCGGTCAGGCACTCGTGCAACAGGACGGCCATCAAGTCGGCGGCGGACATGCTGGAGGTCGGATGCCCGGACCCGGCCGATGTGCTCGATCGGACGGAGTCCACGCGCAGCTGCTGGCCGAGTTCGGCGGCGAGCGCAAGGTCGGCATCGGTCGTGGCTGATGGGGTTGGCATGCGCACCTCCTGGAGGTTCAGCGCGGATGGTCGGAAAACCGTTCAGTACCCGTCTGGTCCCAGTCAACACCGTGAAGCGAGCGGGTTCTGGCCGGCTTAGCCGAAGAGGGCGTCAGCCCCGCGGACGTGCCGGCTTCAGCGCCACGAGATACCCAGCTCGTTCAGGATAAATTTGACAGACTGCGAGGCCCGCGCGAATCCTTCGGGACCGCTGAACCCGCCGTAGCGGCCCGCCTGGGCCAGGTGCGGCTCCAGCGACACGAAACCCTCGAAGCCCGAGTCCCGCAGTGCAGCTAGCGTCTCGCGGACCTGCCCGTCGCCCTGGCCGGCGGGCACGACCTCGCCCGTCGCCGCGAGCGCATCCTTGACCTGCAGGTACACCAGGTACGGCCGGAGCAGGCCGTATGCCTCGTCAAAGGGCCTGACGCCGCACTGGACGAAGTTCGCCGCGTCGAACGTCGCCCGCAAGGCGGGAGAGTTCACCGAGGCGATCAGGTCGGCGCAGCGGCCAGGAGTGTCGCCGAAGATCTCCTTCTCGTTCTCGTGCGCCAGCACCAGGCCCCGCCCGGCGGCGATCTCGGCCAGGGCGGTCATCCGGTCGACGACCTGCGCCCGGTGCCGCTCTGGCGGCTCGCCGGGCGGGACGAAGAACGAGAACACGCGGATGATCGCGGTGCCGAGTTCGCGGGCGGTATCGGCGATCCGGCGCATCCGGTCGAGCTCAGGACCGAGCGGCGCGTCGAGCGGGATCTTCCCGATGGGCGACCCGATCGCGGAAACGCGCACCCCGGCGTCGTCCAGCATGGCGCGGAACTCGTCGAGCTGCTGGTCGGTGAAGTCGGCCACGTTGACCGACCACGCGCTCCGCAGTTCCAGGTACGTGATCGACTCGGCGGCGAGCGTCGCGAGCTGTTCGCGCGGGTCGGGCGAGATCTCGTCGGCGAACCCGCTGAGCGTGACAGTCATGAGCGCAGCGTGACGGAGCGGCCGGTGCGGGCCGACTCGTACACCGCGCAGACGATCTCGAGCGCGTCGCGGCCGGCCTGCCCGCCGACGGCGGGCTCGCGTTCCTCATCGATCGCGGCCAGCAGGTCAGCGATCTGCGCCGCATGGCCGGAGACGTCAAGTGCCGCCGGGTCGGACCCAGCTTCCGCGGTCCGCGGCGGCCTGCCGTCACCGCCGTCGTCGTGGTCGGCCGGCGCCCCCGCCGTGGCGCCCAACGCGCGGCGGACTACCTGGCCGTCCTCGATGATCATGGTGCCCTCGGTGCCGGTAATCTCCAGCCGCTGCGGGAAGCCGGGAAAGGCGGCCGTGCTCGACAGGATCGTGCCGACGGCGCCCGAGCCGAACCTGACGATGGCCAGCGCGGTGTCCTCGGCTTCGATCTGGTGGGCTTGGGTGGTGCAGACCGCGGTGACCTCAGTGACCGGCCCCATGCACCAGCGCAGCAGGTCGACGTAGTGGACGCCCTGGTTCATCAGTGACCCGCCGTCCATGGCCCAGCTGCCGCGCCATCCGGCGCTGTCGTAGTACGCCTGGGTGCGGTACCACTTCGTGCTGGCCTCGCCGAGCAGGAGGCGGCCCAGGGCCCCCTCGCCGAGCAGGCGCTTCAGCTCGATCAGGCCTGGGTCGAAGCGATGCTGGGAGATCACGGTCAGGGCCACCCCGGCCGTGCGCGCCGCCCCGATGAGCCGGTCGGCCGCCTCCAGGGTGACGTCGATCGGCTTTTCCACCACCAGGTGCTTGCCCGCCTTGGTCGCGCGGACGCCAACCTCGGCATGCAGGCCGCTCGGCACGCAGACGCACACCACGTCGATGTCCGCCCGGGCGAGCAGTGCGCCGGGATCGGGCTCGGCCGCGCAGCCCCGGGCCGTGGCGAACGCGGCGGCGGCCCCGGTGGCCACGTCGGTAACGGCCACCAGCCGGGCGCCGGGCAGGGTCGCGATCGCATCGGCGTGCATGGCCGCGATCACCCCGGTGCCGATGATCCCGAAACCGCGGGTCATAGAACTTCCAGCCACTTAGTGAGCAGATCCAGGTGCTGGGGGAGAGCCACCTCCGGCTCCTCGATCTCGGGGTGCCAGCGCTTTTCCCACTCGACCGAGATCCAGTGCGGGTAGCCGCCGGCCGCCAGCAGCCCCAGCATGTCCCTGACCGGCACCTCGCCCTCGCCGAGCAGCACCAGCCGCCATTGCCCGTCCGCCAGGCGGCGGGCGTCCTTGACCTGCGCGAGCAGGATCCGGGAGCCGAGGTTGGCGTACACCTCGGCTGGCGTCTCGCCCATCCGGTGCGGGTGATGGCTGTCCCACACGGCGCCCACCAGGTCCGAGGGCACCATGGCCAGCAGTTCGGCCACGGCCGAGGAGGCGGAGAAGGCGTCGTGCGTCTCCACGCCGATGGCGACACCGAGCCGCCGGGCTATCGGCTCCGCATCCTCGAGCACGCCGGCCGCGATCCTGAGCTGCTCCCGGCGCGCCGGGGACGAGTCGGCGGCCAGTGCGCCGCCGAATACACGTACCAGCGGGGCCTCCCAGTCGCTGGCCAGCTGGAGGAACTGTTGTAGCTCGGGACCAGGGTCGTCGCCGGTCAGGCGGACCGAGCTGTCTACCGCGACGACGGGCAGGCCGGCCGCGGCGAGGGTCCGCTTGACCTGCGCCCGGCGGGCGGCGGGCATCGACGGCTCGATGAGCTCGCCGTCGATGAGCCGCAGTTCGATGCCCGAGTAGCCCCAGCGGCGGCCGAGTGAGGCGGCCGAGGCCAGTGTTGCGTTGGGGAACGCGAGGGTACTGAAGGCGATGCGCGGCGGCGCGCTCATCCGCAGACGCTTCCCTCGGGCGCTAGCTGGGCTAATGTTGAAGGTGGGGATTTTGGGATGAGGCCCGCCCCCGGTGGGGGGGTTGCCAGGGGCGGGCCCGCTTGAGTGCCGCGGCGTTTTAGCTTGGGCTTAGGTGAAGGATAACCACTTCGTCGGTGCCGGAGCCAGGACCGTTGTTGTTCCCGGACGGCTGACCGCTCTCATAGGGGTTGTCTTGAGTCGGCCAGCCGGTGTAGTTCTGCGAGTTGTACTCGAACCAGTCCGACGCGGTCGTGGTCGGGATGATCGGCAGGTCCGCCGCGACGAACTTCGCGATCGGGGCCAGGGCCGCGGTCTGCTCGGCGGTCGTCGAGGCCCCGGCCAGCGTGGCCAGGTCGGCCTGGATCGCGGGGTCGTTCAGCCGCTCGTAGTCGCCGGTCGCGGCATTGCCCGTGGCGAGCGAGCTGTCCAGCCAGCTGTCGTACATGGTGTACGGGGTGAGCCCGTTGGTCGACCAGTGTGAGGTCAGCTGGAAGTCACCGTCGGCGACGTCGGTGTTCCAGGCGTTCACCGCCTGGCCCTGGAACGTCGCGTCGATGCCGGCCGCACGCAGTTCCTGCGCCACGATGGCGTCATCCTGGGCGTAGTCCGTGTACGCGGACGGGTCGGTGATCGTAATCGAGACGGTCTTCCCGCCCTTGGTGAAGAAGCCGTTGCTGCCCAGGGTGTAGCCGGCCTTCTCCAGGATCTGCTTCGCGGCGGCCGCGCTGCCGGTGGCCGAGACCGTCATCGAGGCGACCGGCGCACTCCAGGCGCTGAAGGTCGGCAGCGTCAGGCCGGTGGCGTTGAGGACCGGGTCCTCCAGGCCAGCCTCGCCCTCGGAGGCGATGACGCTGCGGTTGATCGCCGCGCTGATGGCCTGCCGCACCGCCAGCTGGTTGGTCGGCCACGTGTTCAGGTTCGGCATGAGGCTATTGGTGCCGCCGGGTGCCTCCCAGTAGTGGTGCTGGGATGGATTGGTGTCCACGAAGCTCTTCTGCAGGCCGGGAATGAAGTTCCCGGTCCAGTCGATCTGCCCGGAGAACAGCGCGCTGAGCGCGCCGGTGTTGGAGGTGTAGACAGGGAAGTAGACCTTCGGGACCTTGACCAGGGACGCCTGCCAGTAATTGGGGTTCTTGACCAGCGTGAAGCCCTGCGGCGTGAAGCTGCCCAGCGTGTAGGGTCCGGTGCCGACCGGGTTCGCGTCCGC
>Ga0209039_10002237_pt1 | contig 16747 bp, 11 predicted proteins | sample BogFormECP12_OM1_FD_188238 | JGI IMG/M metagenome (GOLD analysis project Ga0209039, IMG submission 188238) | Bog forest soil microbial communities from Calvert Island, British Columbia, Canada - ECP12_OM1 (SPAdes) (version 2) | ecosystem: Environmental > Aquatic > Freshwater > Wetlands > Bog ... | reverse complement strand
TGCGTTACTCCATTGGATCGTTTTATCTACCCTCTATTCTAAATCGTCCTTTGCTCACAGACATTAAAAAACGGAACTTGTTTTTACACACCTACTAAGCCAGAAATGCTGCAAAGACTTGAACGAACGTGAGATTACTGTTCAGATAGCCAAACGGTGTTTTTACCCGGCATTATCGTCTAACGTCGGCGACCAACCAGCCTCAGCATGAACAGGAACATATTGATGAAGTCCAGGTAGAGCTTGAGTGCGCCGAAGATACCCATCTTTGCTTCGACATCCCCTTTCCTGCTCATTTCCATCGCCATGCGCCGAATCCGTTGCGTGTCATAGGCAGTTAAGGCAGTGAAAATCAGAACACCAGCCAAACTGATGATCATGTCCAATAAGCTGCTGCTCAAGAAAAGGTTAATGACCATCGCAATCAACAATCCAATGACGCCCATCATCAAATAGGTGCCCATTTTGGACAGATCCATGCTGGTGGTATAACCAATGACTGACATTGAACCAAACAAGATGGCTGTCGTTGCAAATGCCAAGAAAACGGATCCGGTACTAAAAGCAAGCAGCACCATGGAGAGTGTGAATCCATTCAGTGCAGCATACGCGAAGAATAGTAGCCCAGCAACCCCTGACGAAAGTCGGTTGAAGCCAAAACCTATTCCCATTACCAAACCGAATTCGGCAATAACTGCGACAATCAATATGATCGGGTTTGCAGCAAGGCTGATCAGCGACGTATTCACTGTGATATACGCGACCATCGCGGTGAGCAACATTCCCAAACCCATCCACATATAGACTTGACGCATGATGGACTGCAAGTCGATTCCACCTTCCAGCGGAAATGAAAGATTTTCATTACGATTTAGTGTGTTCATTTGACAACTCCTATTTATTGCGTAATATGATCAGTGAATTGTTTATCGTTCATTTCTTTGCAACCCACCAGCAGTGAAAAATTCGGATCGCAGAGCTGGGTCATCTGCATAATAACCGCGCCAAACTGTTGTGTGCGTCATCGGCGCAGTTTCTCGCACACCCCGCATCTCCATGCACAGATGATGGGCTTCAAGAAAAACGGCCACTCCGTGTGGATGAAGCATCGTTTCTAGTGTGTCAGCGATCTGTTGGCCGATTCGTTCCTGCACCGAGAAACGTCTGGAGAATAACCGAACCAGGCGGGTCAATTTGGAAATGCCGATGATGCTTTCATGGGCAATGTATCCAACGTATGCCATCCCGTAGAATGGTAAGGCATGATGTTCGCAAAGTGCATAGAAAGGAATCGGCCCTTCAATCACCTGGCTCATGCGGCAGTCCGGTTCGCCATGACATTCGGTTTCGAAGACCCGCAGAAGCTTGGGGTCGCCATCATAGCCTTCCGTCGCATCAAAGAGTGCCTTGATAAAACGACGGGGCGTATCCTTCGTTGCAGATGTGTTCAGATCAAGACCAAACGCAGAAAATATTTCTGCGGCATAGCCTTCAAACTGATGGAATTGATCATCAGATATCTTGCGCTTTTGCAACTCCATTGCCGCAAGATAATCGATATCGTCGGGATCGTCATGAATGTTCATGGTTTTTTACATCCTTTTCGTATTTATTGTCAGATGAAGAAGCAAAGCGGCCGAGATGACAATGGGCTATTCAGGTTTTATCCGGCCAATCAAATCCTTAGCTTTGAATGGTCTGGCTTCCTCCATCAAAGCGGTTGCATCCTCAATCTTTTTCCACACATTCCACAATAACACGCCGCGCACGCGGCCGTTTTCCAGATAATAAACCACGCCTTTCTCAAACGGCTTCTGCCAATCGGCGAAGGTCGCGAGCTTGCTGCTCAACTCACCCACCGCTTCATATCCAAGCTCGAACAAGTCAGAATAAAAAAATGGCGTGTGAGTATAAGCCTCATTTGCGCCAGCCATGTTGCGCCCGGCCTGCTTGCCCATCTTCAAAGCATTATCTTCGTGCTCCACGCGGGCCAATTTGCCTAATGTTTTATGCGGGAACATTGCCACGTCACCTGCCGCGAAAACATCCGCAGCGGATGTACGCTGATAATTGTCCACGATGATGCCATTCTCGGCTTTTAAACCCACGGACTTTGCCAGCTCAACGTTCGGGCGGATTCCCAAGCCAGCCACGATTCCATCCACCTGAAGCTCGCGCCCGCCTCGGGTCCGGACATCGAAGCGGCTCCCGTTTTTATCGAGGCTAGTGACCTCGTCTGATGGGATGAGTTCTACATTTTTCCGGTGATAGAAATCATTCAAGAAATTTGAAAGTTCAGCAGGATAAATATTCCCGCCGATCGAATTGTCCCGAAAAACCATCGTTACCTGTTTGCCAAATGTGCTCAATGCCGCTGCGATTTCCGATCCGATGAAGCCCGAGCCAATCACCAGAAATCGCTGACCCTGTTCGGCAAGGGCATGCAGGCGTTGATAATCTTGAAGATTCCGGTAGTAAATAATCTCTTCGTCGGCAAATGGCAAACGGATGGGCGATCCACCGGTTGCAAGCAAAAGTTTATCGTAAGCATATTCGTCGCCATGATCGTCACGCAGACCTTTTGACGCGAGGTTGAGTTCGGTGACTTGGCGGCCAAGATGAAATTCAATATTCAATTTATCAGTACCGAGCCAGACCTTTTCGAACGGCCTGCCTTTCCATAGGCCCTTCGAGAGTGGAGGACGGGCGTATGGCATATCGGTTTCGTTGCCGATCATGCCGATTGAGCCGTTCGGGTCAAGTTCACGAATCCCTCGCACGGCGGCGTCACCGGTCATACCACTACCGACGATCAAATATTTGTATTTCTTCATCTTTCGCTCCTTGACGTTTTCCTTGATGTTTAACGTAAGCACTTTGAGCTAATCTACTAATCTCAAAATCTAAATTTTCCTTATGAAGAGGCTACTGTTTTATTGAATCTTTTGGTAGATTTCCAGCTTGAACAGCCTTAAGATTGGGCTCCAGCCAGCTTCGACCATCTTTCACAATTAATGCTTCGGCGGCTTTCGGTCCCCATGTACCTGATTGGTAATTGGGGAAACCTACTGGTCTGGATTTTTCCCACGCGTTCAGAATAGGCATCAAGACTGACCAAGATGCCTCCACCTGATCGGCGCGCATGAAAAGCGTTGCATCTCCCAACATCACATCGGCAAGCAAGGTTTCATAAGCCTGAGGTGACTTTGATTTAAAAGCTTCCTGATAGGAAAAGCGCATGTCCACAGGACTCAGCTGCAGAGTTGAACCGGGCTGTTTGGCTTGAAAACGTAAGCGAATCCCTTCCTCAGGCTGAATATGAAGCACCAGACAGTTCGGCTTCCATGCGAGAGCAGCCGCCTTTGGAAAGGATTGATGCGGCACGGGCCGGAACTGGATCGCCACTTCGGAAACCATCGTCTTCAGCCGTTTACCGGTTCGGAGGTAAAAAGGAACATCCTGCCAGCGCCAATTATCAACAAACAATTTAATCGCAGTGAATGTTTCGGCGGGCGAATCGTCTGCCACACCGGGTTCCGACCTATAAGCGGGGACTTTTTGGCCTTCCATTGAACCCGCTCCATACTGACCGCGCACGGCAATATCCCGAACCTGCTCTTCGGAGATTGAACGGATGGCTTTTAATACGTCCACTTTCTTATTGCGGATTTCATCCGCATCAAAAGAGACCATCGGTTCCATGGCGATCAGGGTCAGAATTTGCATCAGGTGATTCTGAATCATATCGCGCACGGCACCGGCGTGCTCATAATACGTGCCCCTGTGCTCCACTCCCACTTGTTCCGCAACGGTGATCTGCACATGGTCAATGTACCGACGATTCCAGATCGGTTCGAATAGTGCGTTCGCAAAGCGCAAGGCGAGAATGTTCTGAACTGTTTCCTTACCCAGGTAATGGTCAATCCGGTAGATTTGCGTTTCGTCAAAAACCGCCGTGAGCAGAGCATTCAGCGCAATCGCCGAAGCCAGGTCATGACCAAAAGGTTTCTCCACCACGATTCGAACGTGTTGTTTGTCCTGGGCCAGCTTGGCCGCACCTAACCCCTGGACAATGGTTTCCACAACACTTGGTGGCGTAGCCAGATAAAAAATATGGTGAGCCGGACCATCCCATTTCGTTTCATGGGTTTTAAGCTGTTTATCTAAAGCAGCGTAGGTTGCTGGGTCCGCAAAATCGCCAGCAATATATGAAAGATTTGCAGCAAAATTATTCCACGTTTTCTCATCCACCTCGCCACATTCGCAAAAGCCATGCGCCCCATCTCTCAGGCGCTGGCGGAATTCATCCTGGCTTCCATCTTTGATATCCAGCCCGATCACAGCAAAACGTTCGGGCAATTGCCGGTCGAGCAGCAGGTTGTAGAGGGCAGGCGCCAGCTTGCGCCATGTCAGATCTCCCATGCCGCCGAAAATAACCAGAATGGTTGGATCTTTTTGAATTGTCATCATAGTACACTTTCTTATGGGCAATCTTATTCCCAATGAGTATGGAAGACACCTTTGGCATCCACACGCTCGTAGGTATGAGCGCCAAAATCATCACGCTGGGCCTGGATCAAATTGGCGGGGAGCCAAGCGCTACGGTAGCCATCGAAGTAGGCAAGGGAAGCCATGAAGCAGGGAATGGGCAGGCCGAGTTTTCCAGCGAGGCCAACAACTTTCCGTAGATCTTTCTGTCCTGCCATAACGGCCTTGCCCAACCGGCTGTCATTTAAGAGATTGGGCAAATCAGGCTGCGCATGATAAGCGGCCTGAATATTCCCAAGCAATGCGGCGCGGATAATACAACCGCCGCGCCAAATGCGTGCAACATCTTCCAGGTTTAAACCATAGTCATAGACCTTAGACGCGGCGTGCAGTTGGGACATTCCCTGGGCATAGGTCATGATCATGGATGCATACATCGCGCTTTTGAGTTGATGCAAAATTGCATCCCGATCCCCTTTGAAACGGGCCGCGCGTACTTTGATGTTCTTGCTGGCCGATTCCCGTTCGCTCTTCATGGCAGATAGATTGCGTGCGACCACGGCCGCATCAATCACTGGCGTCGGCACCTGGATATCCATGGCATCTTGTGAAGTCCACATCCCGGTACCTTTCTGCTTGGCCTCATCCAGGATCACATCGATAAGACGTTTCCCAGTCCGTTCATCAACCTGAGTGAAGATGCGCGACGTGATCTCGATCAGATAAGCGTTGAGTACATCTTCGTTCCAATTACCGTAAATAATAGACAACTCCGCATCTGACAACTCCAAGCCGCGCTTTATCAGATCGTAAGATTCAGCGATCAACTGCATTAAACCGTATTCAATTCCATTATGCACCATTTTGACATAATGACCCGCTGAACCGGGACCGAGGTATGTGACGCAAGGTGCTCCGTCCACGTACGCGGCGACCGCCTCAAAGATAGGTCTGACGCGCTCGTACGCTTCCTTGGGCCCACCCGGCATCAGGCTGGGACCATGCCGGGCGCCATCCTCGCCGCCAGATATTCCGACGCCCATATAAAGAATGCCCTTTTCTCCCAGCGACTTCGAACGAAGATCCGTATCCTTGAAATGTGAGTTGCCTGCATCGATGATGAGATCGCCTCTTTCCAAGTGTGGCATCAAATCGCGAATCACATTATCCACTACCTGCCCAGCGGGCACCAACATCATAATGGAACGCGGCGTAGAAAGTATGCTGACAAATTTATCCAAACTCTGCGCGGCGTTAATAGTGTGGCTTCCAACCTCGGATTGTAGTTCCTGAACTTTCGATATATCTTTATCGTAACCGCTGACTGAATATCCGTGATCGGCAATGTTTAGCACCAGATTGCGTCCCATTACACCCAGGCCAATCATTCCGATTTCGTATTTTTGTTCTGCCATCTCTTTGTCTCCATCTGGTATTTTGGCTGTGTTAGCCAGAGTTGAATAATTTGCAATGCACTCACGTCTTCAATGAAAGACCGATTGTTGCAAGAGCTTCCTTAGTGGTCCTGTATTTTTTATGAATGATGCCCTGAATCCCGAGTCCTTGAGCCACCTCGACAAACATCGACCGGTCATCAATATAGATTACTTGTTCCGGGCGAGCTTGAGCAATGTCTAAAGCAATCCGGTACATGTCTGCATCAGGTTTGCGGTAGTGGACAAAGCAGGATGAAACAAAAAAATCTATGAATGTACCCAGTTTGTATTGTTGAACACGATAGACCGTAAGTTCCCGTCCCTCATTACTGACCGCTGCGACCTGGAGACCATACTGAGTCTTGAGCCCGCGCATCAGTTCGATCATCTCCGGGAAAGGTTTGGATTGAGCGTACATAAACGCCTTGAACTCTTCCCGTGAGAAGGAACGATCTTGGTAAAACACAACTCGATTTAAGTATTCATCCAAGCTGAGCTTGCCTTCTTCATAGGTATCAAAGGTCAGGTGATGGCGCTCATCCATTTCTTTATTATCCAATCCAAATTTCTTGGAAGCGTGGACTCGTATGTCGCGATCCCAGCCATTCGTGAGCAAGACGCCGCCGATGTCCAGAAACAAGGTCGTGATCGGGAAAGAGTGTGTCATGGGTTGACCGCTTTGGTCAGGCTCCACTTCCAATTGCGTATTTCCGGCATGTCTTCGCCATGTTTGTCGATATAAGCCTTGTGGTCTAGCAACTTGTCCCGTAGGTATTGTTTGACGTAGGCAGCGCGCGAACCCAAATCTGGCACCTGATCAATTACGGCGGCAACCAGGTGGAAACGATCCAATTCGTTCAACACCACCATGTCGAACGGCGTCGTGGTGGTGCCCTCTTCTTTAAAACCGCGCACATGCAAGTTCTCATGATCCGTACGGCGATACGTGAGCTCATGGATGAGCAAGGGATATCCATGAAAGGCAAAGATGATTGGTTTATCCTTGGTGAAGAGGTCATCGAAATCCTTGTCGCTTAGCCCATGAGGATGCTTGCTCCTCGGCTGGAGTGTCATCAGGTCCACAACGTTTATTACACGGACCTTCAGCTCCGGGAAATTCTGTCGCAGGATCTCGACCGCAGCCAGCGTCTCAAGCGTGGGTACGTCGCCACAGCAAGCCATGACCACATCGGGGTTGCCGCCTTTGTCGTTGCTGGCCCATTCCCAAATACCCAGCCCGGCCGTACAGTGCTTGATGGCTGCATCCATGTCCAGCCACTGCAGTTCCGGCTGTTTGCCCGCAACGATGACATTGACATAATTACGGCTTCGCAGGCAATGGTCGGTAACCGATAGCAGCGTGTTGGCATCTGGCGGTAAATAAACGCGGATGATGTCTGCCTTCTTGTTCATTACGTGGTTAATGAAACCCGGGTCCTGGTGACTGAATCCATTATGGTCCTGCCGCCATACGTGCGAAGAGAGCAGATAGTTCAAGGAAGCAATTGGTTGCCGCCACGGAACACGGCCCGCTACCTCAAGCCACTTGGCGTGCTGATTGAACATTGCATCGATGATATGGATGAATGCTTCGTAGCAGGAGAAAAAGCCGTGGCGGCCGGTCAGTAAGTAACCTTCAAGCCAACCTTCGCATTGATGCTCACTCAACATCTCCATCACCCGGCCATCGGGACCGACGTGGTCGTCAGTGGGGATGACCTCCGCCGTCGAACAGCGATCCGTCACCTCAAATACAGCGTTCCAACGGTTCGAGGAGGTTTCGTCCGGACTAAATACGCGGAAGTTGCGTGTATCAGCGTTGAGCGCGAGCACATCGCGGATGAATTGGCCCTGGATGCTTGTGGCTTCGGCATTCATGACGCCGGGCTGCGAGACTTTTACCGCGTAGTCGTGGAAGTCCGGCATTTTCAATTCTTTGAGAAGAAGGCCCCCGTTAGCATGCGGGTTAGCTCCCATTCGCCGTTCGCCCTTGGGTGCCAATTCAGCAAGTTCTGGAATGAGCCTTCCGTTCTTGTCAAATAATTCTTCGGGTTTATAACTCTTCATCCACGTCTCAAGAATCTTTAGATTTTCGGGCTTGGAGGCAAACTCTTCCACCGGCACTTGATGAGCGCGAAATGTCCCCTCGACCGGTTTGCCGTCGACCACCTTCGGACCGGTCCAGCCCTTCGGCGAGCGCAGGATGATCATGGGCCAGCGCGGACGCTCCTTGAATCCGTTGGCGCGGGCGTCTTGTTGAATATGTTTTATTTCGGTGACCACTGTATCGAGTGTGGCTGCCATGAGCTGGTGCATCTCCCTTGGATCGTCGCCCTCGACGAAATATGGGGTGTAACCGTAGCCGCGGTAGAGCGCTTCCAGATCGCCATGGGGAATGCGGGCCAACACGGTGGGGCCAGAAATTTTGTAACCGTTCAAGTGCAGGATGGGCAGCACGGCTCCATCATGGACCGGATTCAGGAATTTGTTCGAGTGCCAACTGGTGGCCAGCGGGCCGGTCTCTGCCTCGCCGTCGCCCACGACACAGGCGACAATCAAATCAGGATTATCGAACGCAGCACCATAGGCGTGTACAAGGGAATAGCCGAGTTCGCCGCCTTCGTTGATGGAACCGGGCGTCTCCGGCGCAACGTGACTGGGGATGCCGCCGGGAAAAGAGAACTGGGTAAAAAGCTTTTTCATACCATCTTCGTTCTGCGAGATGTTCGGGTACAACTCGCTGTAGGTGCCTTCCAGATAGGTGTTGGCTACTATACCTGGTGCGCCGTGACCCGGACCGATGACATTGATCATGTTTAGATCATAGTTTTTGATGATTCGGTTGAGGTGCACATAAATGAAGTTTAAGCCTGGTGTCGTGCCCCAATGACCCATCAGTCGCGGCTTTATATCTTCAAGTATCAACGGCTTTTTGAGCAGTGGATTATCGTACAGATAAATCTGACCGACCGATAAATAATTGGCCGCGCACCAATAGGCATTGATCTTTCGCAGAAGATCGGGTGACAGCGGTTTGTCCGTGATATCAGTCTTATTCGTTTCCATCATAATTTTCCTTTTTAATCGTCAGCCTCAAAACGCGGCAAACCGTCTTTGCGATCATCCATTCCTCGTCCGTGTGCATGACGCGAACGGCGACCCGGCCAGCCTCCGTGGAAATCACGGCGGCGCTGGCTAGGTTTCTTTTTTCTTCTAGCTCGATTCCAAGAAATTCCAACCCATCGCAGATCCGAGCCCGGATTACGGGCGCATTTTCTCCAATGCCACCTGTGAACACCAATGTATCCACTCCACCCAGTGCTGCTGCGAAACTGCCGATCCATTTTTTCACTTGGTAACAAAACAGTGCAATCGCCTCGGCTGCCCGTACGTCTTTAGTTTCTCGCTCAAGCAAATCATGCATATCAGAACTGGTTTCAGAAATACCGAGCAATCCGGATTTGAAATTAACCATTTCATTGAATTTTTTAGCGGTGATTTTTTCAGCGCGCGCCAGATACCAAACCAACCCGGGATCCAGATCCCCAGAGCGAGTGCTCATCGGCACGCCTCCCGTGGGCGTGAGGCCCATACTAGTATCCACAGATTTTCCTTTGTAGACCGCAGCCAAGCTTGCACCATTACCAAGGTGAGCGAGAATGACTCGACCTCGCGCCGCCTGCGGTCCAGCTATGCGTGCCAGTTCCTCCATCAGAAACGCATACGATAATCCATGAAATCCGTAACGACGTACGCCCTGCGCCTCATAGTGTCTTGGGATCGCAAATAACTGTGCCACACGCGGCAGGTCGTGGTGAAAGGCTGTATCGAAACACGCCACTTGCACCAGATTGGGAAACCGGTGATGGAATGCCTCCGTCAGCAAGATCTCTTCAGGGAGGTGATCAGGATCGAAAGGTTGGAGCTCATGTAACTCTGCGACCATTTCCGGTGTGATCCGTTGCGGTTCGCTGTACTTCGGTCCGCCATGTACTACACGATGCCCCACCGCGGTCAACTCCCCACGCCGGATTCGTTCCTCTATCCAATCCATCAATACCCCAACTGCCTCGGTGTGATTTGCTGCAGTCACTGGCCGGGTGAAGTTGTCGGCCTTGTCCGAGCCTTTCACCAAAAACGTCGCTTCCGGCCGTCCGATCCGCTCGATGCTGCCTGCCAGAATCCGCTGGAGCGAGTCCCCGGCCTCGAACAATGCGAACTTGATGCTCGACGAGCCCCCATTGACGGTCAGGATACAGTCTTTAACTTGTTTCAATGGATACCTCGTATGAATGTAATTCTTATTCATCCTGCGAAAAAATTACCACTGTGTATGGCCCGATACTGATTTTGCCAGAGCAGGGCAACCCATCGATATTTTCCTCATGGGCATCGACATCAGGGGTGGGATGATTCGCAAATTTTGCGCTGTAGTTAAATGAGTCGCTATTAAATCGCGTTTTCCACAATCCGGCCCGTGGAAAACCGATGAGATAATCCTCGCGGTTTTGATTCGTCATATTCACCACCACCACGACGCTATCGGTTGGTCCTTGTTTGTCCCAGCGATGGAAGGCGATGGTTTTGGCTCCATCATCAAAATGATAAATATCTACATTTTGACCGCATAACCCCTGCGTCACTCCCGACAGGTTACGCCTTAAAGCGATCAGATCCCGGTACATTCCAAGGATCCCGTTTTCATTTTCCGCTCGGGACCAATCGATTGGAACTTTATCCTGGAACCAACGATCTTCAAGCAACTCTTGACCTTCAAAAATCATCGGGATACCGGGCGAAGTAAGAACGAGAGCACCAGCCAAGGTAGAACGTTTCTTGGAAAACCAACTGTCCACATTACCCGGCCAGATCTCCTCCGGTACGCGGGACCGGCCATTCGCGACCTCATCATGTGATTCGGTAAAGATGATCCGCCGAAAGGCATCAAAATCGTAGCGATACTTAATAGCTTCACAGACTGCCCCCAAATCGCGGGATGGATCATCCCGCGCAATAACGGCCTGGCGAACGGGGTTTACAAATTGGCTATCCCATTGTGCATTAAAGCCGGCACCACCTGCCCCAACATCTTTGGTGGGCCAGGCGTTGTTATGCATATCTTCGGCAATACTGATTTTACCGGGGAATTTTTGTTGTATTTCTGCATTGATCCACTGCATCAAGCTCCAGCCTTCGGGAAGGTCATCGCTCGGATCTCCGTCCCTACCCTCAATATTCCGAATATAAGGTATGGAGTCCCAGCGTAAACCGTCGGCGTGGTACTCCTCGAACCAGTTCAAAGCGTTATCGCATAAATATTGGCGTACTTCACCGCGGCCATAATCGGGGCGCGTATCGCCCCAGGGAGTATGTGAGCGGCGATCATTGTAAAAGTAAATTCCGCCTTTCTCATTTTCGCTCCAACCGTCAAACTGCCACAGATCAAGATCAGAGGGACCCAAGTGGTTGAAAACGACATCAACGATGATGGCGATACCATGCTCGTGGGCCGCCTTAACAAATTGCTTAAAGGCATCCGGCCCCCCATAAATACTCTCAACGGCAAAGGGATGAGATGGATTGTAACCCCACGAAAAGTCGCCCGGAAATTCTGCGACCGGCATCACTTCTACGGCATTGATACCCAGTTCTTGAAGATAGGACAATTTTTCCATGGCAGTAGCGAACGTGCCTGGTCGTCCCTCTTTATTGACGTTAAAGGTGCCGATGTGCATCTCATAAATGACAAGCTGATTCCCCGTGGCCATCTGAAAGTTATCATCACCCCAGTCGAAGGCTTCAGCATCATAAATAACTCCGTTGCCGATTGAGCTGGTCACCTTTCTGGCATAGGGGTCAATTCGAGAAAGAGGTCCTTTAGGACCGTGAATCAAGTATCTGTATTCATCCTCTGTTTTTGCGTTGGGCACATCGGCCGACCAGTAATCGTTCTCTTCTCGGGTCAGAGATGTTGAGGTTTTGCCCCAGTTATTGAAGGTTCCTGTTATATAAACCTTTTCGGCATGGGGTGCCCATACGCGAAAGGTTACACCCTTTGCATGATGTATGGCTCCCATGACCGGAGGTTTTATTTCAATATTCGTATTTTCTGACATTTTCTTCCTTTACTCTTTTCCTTTACAGCGGGGCTTGCAAGATACGCTCCTAACCAATATCAACGTACCCATTTGACATGATGAGTCTCACTGCATATCCAGTCATTTTTGCCAAAGAATGTGAGCTTCCTCCAGAGGCACCGCAACACCCGAGAAAGACGGCATCATTCGCGCGGTATAGTCCGTGGCCATACGGCTCGCTGGTACTTGCGCTCCATAAACATAGCCGCCTGTCAAACCTACCAGTTGCCTAATAAGCGTCATCTCCTGCCGGACAGGCTCGCTACTATTTATTCCTTCGGCAAAAAGCTCAACTTGTACTCTCTTTGGATCCAAATCATTCAGATAAACCTGAACGTCAAAGATGTGCTGCCCGTCTTTGGTTTCCACTTTCACTTCGACGAAGCGCAGCGTGGCCCAGTTCTGTTCTAGCATGTGCTCCCAATCGACCATCTGCGTACCCACTGCACCTTTATCAGCCGCGCGCTCGATGAAAGCAGTAGCAGCCGGTATGTAATGCCCTTCGGTGTATTCTCGCACCGCGCGGTTGGCCGAAAACTGCGTGGTCAACCGCGCCATGCTTTCACGCATACGCGCCATCCAGGCAGTGGGAATGCCCTGCTTGTTGCGGGAGTAAAACTCGGGGATCACCTCGCGCTCAAGCAGATCGTATAGAGCCTCGGCTTCAGCAGCATCCCAGGCAGGATCGTCGCCATGTTCCTGACCATCCCCCAACGCCCACCCCACTTCGGGCGTGTAAGCCTCCGCCCACCAGCCATCCAACTCCGACAGATTGATGCCGCCATTGGCCAGCACTTTCATACCGCTCGTTCCACAGGCCTCCCAAGGTCGGCGCGGCGTGTTGATCCAGACATCTACTCCCTGCACCAGATGCTCGGTCAAAAGCATGTCATAGTCACTCAGGAAGATCACGTGGGGGCGCACCTCGGGGCGTCGAATAAATTGAATCCATTCCCGAATGAGGTCCTGCCCCGCCTGGTCCGCCGGATGAGCCTTACCAGCAAGAATGAGCTGCACTGGACTCTTAGGATTGGCCAGCAAGCGCAGCAGCCTCTCTGGGTCGTGCAGCAGCAGGTTTGGTCTCTTATATGGCGCAAAGCGGCGGGCGAAACCAAGCGTGAGTGCGTTTGGGTCAAACAGATGCTTTGCCTCGTCAACCTCCTCCGGTGATGAGCCTGAGCCAGTCAGCTGCATGGACAATTGCTTGCGCGCGTAATCTACGAGAGCCTGGCTGGCAGCGGCACGAAATTGCCAGAGCCGGGCGTCGGAAACGCTGCGAATGTCCTGATCAAGAGTTTCCGTTGTACCCTGCCAACGGTCTTTTCCACAAGCCTCTGACCAAAGATCATCTGCTGCAGCCGATTCCCAACTCGGCATGTGAACTCCGTTTGTCACGTATCCAACCGGCACTTCAGATTGCGGCCAGCGCTGAAAGAGAGGCTCAAAGAGTTGACGACTCACCTTCCCATGCAATTGACTAACGCCATTGATTGCTCCGCTGCCGCGGATCGCCAGGTAGGCCATGTTGAAACTTTCGGATGAGTCGTCCGGATTCTTCCGGCCCAAGGCCAACAAATCGTGGAGCGGGATGCCAAGCTTCTGATCGGCGTAGCCACCCAGATATTGTTGGATGAGGCTAGGATCAAAGCGGTCAAAACCCGCAGCTACTGCTGTGTGAGTGGTGAAAAGGTTTCCTGCACGAGTGACAGCTAGTGCGACTTCGAAGGACTGTCCTGTCTCATTCATGAAGCTCAGGGCGCGTTCCAACACGGCGAAGGCTGCATGCCCCTCATTCAGATGGCAGACTTCCGGATGGATGCCGAGGGCACCGAGCAACCGCCATCCGCCGATCCCGAGAAGCAGTTCCTGCTTGAGGCGCAGTTCCGGTCCGCCTCCATAAAGTTCGCTGGTGATGCCCCGGTGAGCAGGATAGTTCGCCGCGTCATTGCTGTCCAGCAGGTAGAGTTTTACCCTACCAACCTGAACCTGCCAGGCGCGCAACCAAACAGAGTAACCGGGTAAGGCAATTTCCAACCGCAACCACTCCCCGTTTGGATGGCGCAACGGCGTTATCGGCAGCTGTCCGGGATCGTTATACGGATATAGGGCTTGCTGCGCGCCGTCCTTGTCAATCACCTGCCGAAAATAGCCCTGCTGGTAGAGTAGTCCCACCCCGATTACTGGCACACCCAGGTCGCTGGCGGATTTGAGCTGATCACCAGCTACATTGCCGAGTCCGCCTGAATAAATGGGAAGAGCTTCGCTCAACATGAATTCCATGCTGAAATAAGCCACAGCGGTCAAAGGAGCCTGCGAATGGTTTTGCTGAAACCAGGCGGGTGCCTGGGCCTCCTGTCGCTTAGCTTGTATAAGGTCATCAACCCGCTTGCGGAAAACGGGATCGGCCGAAACATGTTCGATCTGGTCCCGCGAAACTGTCTGTATCACAACCCAAGGGTTGTGGGTGAGTTCCCACAGCGCGGGATCGAGCTGCTGCCACACATCGTCAGCGGAATGATTCCACGACCAGCGCAAATCGAGAGCCAGCTCGGCAAGAGAATCGAATCCTTCGACTTCCATAGGTAGAAGGCTGTGGATTGGGTGAATGGAACGAGTTGGTTTGCTCATAGAATCTCCTTCAATTCTCTCTCGGACTGAACCTTAGCTAGTGAGTTGTCAGCGCATCGTTGACGATGGTTTGCGCTTCCTTCTGAATGCGTTTCAGGTGATCGGTTCCGCGGAAACTTTCCGCATAGATCTTATAGATATTCTCAGTTCCGGACGGACGCGCCGCGAACCATCCGTTCTCAGTCACCACTTTCAAGCCTCCAATGGAAGCGCCATTGCCCGGCGCGGTGGTGAGGATGGTCTGGATTTTTTCGCCCGCCAGTTCTTTGGTCCGGACCTGCTGCGGGGAGAGTTTTGCCAAGATCGCCTTTTGTTCCGGAGTGGCCGGGGCATCGATCCGCTCGTAAACTGGTTCGCCAAATTTGTTGGTGAGTTCGCGGTAAAGCTCGCCAGGGTCGCGCCCCATCCGGGCAGTGATCTCTGCGGCGAGTAAAGCCAGGATGATTCCATCCTTGTCTGTCGTCCAAACGCTGCCATCCAGGCGGGCAAATGAGGCGCCAGCGCTCTCCTCGCCACCCAAGCCCAGCGAGCCGTCCAGCAGGCCATCCACGAACCACTTGAAGCCGACCGGCACCTCGTATAGCTTGCGTCCAAGTTTTGCGGTAACGCGATCGATCAGCTGGCTGCTCACCAGCGTCTTACCTACTGCCGCGGTCCTCGGCCACTTCGGCCGATGTTGGAAAAGGTAATTGACGGCTACTGAAAGGTAGGCATTGGGTGGAAGCAACCCCGCCTCTCGCGTGACAATTCCATGCCGGTCATGGTCCGTGTCACAAGCAAAGGCGATTGCATATTGATCTTTCAGGCTGATCAGGCGCTGCATGGCATAGGGTGAGGAGGGGTCCATGCGAATCTGGCCGTCCCAATCCACTGTCATGAAACGGAATGTGGGATCAACAGCCTGGTTGACCACTGTCAGATCCAACCCGTAACGTTCGGCGATTGGTTCCCAGTAGTGGACTCCTGCGCCGCCGAGTGGATCCACACCCAGTCTGATCTTAGCACCACGGATCACGTCCATCTCTAGAACATTGGCAAGATCAGCGACGTATGCACGAAGATAATCATAGCGATGGGTCGTGTCCGCGCGCAACGCCTTCTCCCGAGAAATCCTTTTCACACCCTTCAGCCCGCGCTCCAGAAACTCATTTGCCTTGGCTTCGATCCAAGCGGTAATAACGCTTTCCGCCGGGCCACCGTTCGGTGGGTTGTACTTGAAGCCGCCATCATGGGGTGGATTATGGGAAGGTGTGATGACGATTCCGTCCGCGAGACTGACCTTGCGCCCGTTGTTGTGGGTGAGGATAGCAAGGGAAATGGCAGGGGTCGGCGTATATTCGTCCCGTTCTGCAATCATCACTTCGACGTCATTGGCGGCCAGCACTTCCAGTGCGCTGGCCAACGCCGGTATCGAGAGGGCATGCGTATCCATGCCGAGGAATAAAGGGCCATCGATATTCTGTTGTTTTCGATACAAGCAGATAGCCTGACTGATGGCAAGGATGTGCCATTCGTTAAAAGATTTCTCGAACGCCGAACCGCGATGCCCGGAAGTGCCGAACGCAACCCGCTGCGCCGGGATCGAGGAATCAGGCGTATCTGCATAATAGGCTGTGACAAGTTCAGGTATATTTACAAGCGAGGCTGAGTCGGCAGGCTTTCCTGCAAGAGGGCTGACTTCCAAGGGTTTCTCCGTCGTTATGGCGTTTCTCCTTATCATATAATAAACATTCTGTAGCCACATCCATCGGCTGGGGAGTGTCTATCTCCGCCACTTGGGGGAGACACAAAGGGGCAACGGAGCATGACTGCCTTATTTACACATGTAAATTTTCGACAATATTTCTAATTAACATCGGTCAAACGCTGCGTTTGCCAAGGCCAAATTCTTGGTGCACAAAGCGTAATATTCCCGGGTTACTAGTTGCCTTTACGTATACATTTTAGAATTGGAAAACTTATTTAACGTGAATAATGGTTAGGCGACGAGCAAAGGTATTCCGTCTGGGATGATGCCCAAGGAGGGCTTCTTCGGCTGATGGCAATAAGCAATCAGGC
>Ga0209039_10002236_pt1 | contig 16751 bp, 14 predicted proteins | sample BogFormECP12_OM1_FD_188238 | JGI IMG/M metagenome (GOLD analysis project Ga0209039, IMG submission 188238) | Bog forest soil microbial communities from Calvert Island, British Columbia, Canada - ECP12_OM1 (SPAdes) (version 2) | ecosystem: Environmental > Aquatic > Freshwater > Wetlands > Bog ... | reverse complement strand
ATGCGCGTCCCCTTTCTTGTTCCGCTGCGAAGGTCGGACATACGTGCGCTGATGAAGATCCCTTCGGGATCGTGATTTGCATCGTCCAGCCCCGTGCTGTTCGCGGGCCGCAGTATCTCGCCGTGCCCCACCGTCCCGATCGAGCGTCGACTCAGGCCGTCAAAGTAGACCATGAGGTCGGGGGGCACATTCCGGCAAACCTGGTAGATCTCCTGGGGCTCAAGAACGCGGTTCGCAAAGGTCTCTCCATTTTCATCAGTCATTTGTTGCAAACGGGTCGCTAGCTCCCCGCGTAGCGCGTCGTACTGCGAAGGATCGACAATTCCTTCGGGCTCTCGCCCTTTGACGTTAAGGAAGATCCTCGCATAGTAGCCCCCTTCGCTCCATGCGGTTGTCCGAGACCAGTCGACCAGGTCCGATGTCAGTGGCATTTCTGCGCAAGGAGATTGCCGAAGGCAAAGGAACCCGTTCCGGATCAACCATTCGTTGAGGCAGACCCCCCCAAGCGAGCTTCGAGCGCCGTGGTCCGAGACAACCATGACAGTCGTGTCGTCGCCCAGCAACGCCAGGAGTGAGCCGACACGAGCGTCAAGGAACTTGTAGAAATCCTTGATCAAATTCCCATGCTGGCTCCCAGGTTCGTGGCCTCGAGGATTCGTATCCAAGTATCTCCAGAAACTGTGATGAAGTCTATCCGGCGCAATTTCGACCATCATGAAGAACTCCCAGGGCCTGTGCAATAGAAAGTCCGCCGCTACACGAAACCGGCGCTCCACCATGCTATAGATGTCAGACAACAGGCATTCCTTGGTTCGTCTCCTAAAGTCTTTTACATCCGACAAATACTCTCCGCCGGCTATGCTTTGGAGTTCAGCGGCCAGTTGAGGCGGATAGGTGAACTCAGCACAACAATCCGGTACAGGGAATCCCGAGACGGTGATACCTTTGTGGGGCCGAGGAGGATATGTTTGAGGTACTCCCAAGAGGATCGAGGATTTACCCGCGTCCTCAAGGTAGCTCCAAACTCTGGGAACACTGACGTGGCTGGAGTTTACGGTCACCATTTCCCGGTAGTCGTTCCCCTGACGGTTCCTGAATCCGTAGAGACCTAGTTCTCCGGGGTCTTTACCGGTTGTCATGGTGGTCCAGGCGGGAATCGTGATGGGGGGGTCCGTGGATTGTAGCGACCCCCATGTGCCGTGTTCCATTAAGGCGCGTAATGTAGGGAGATCACTGCCCCATTCCTCAAAGATCAGAGACGGCGGGACGCAGTCCAACCCGATGACGGCCACTTTTCGTTGAGATCTGCGCGACAATTGTCCCCGACCCGGCGAACATTCAAAAGCCGGGTGCGCAAATCGGTCTTCCAGGAAATGCACGATCGCATCTAAAGATTCTTCGACGGTCTGTCCCCCTGTCGGAACGATCAGTTCTGAGGCGCATGGTCGCTCGAAAGGAGATGAAATTCCGGTGAATTCAGGAATGTCACCTTTGCGGGCACGACAATAAAGACCTTTTGGGTCTCGGGTCTCGCAAACTGCCAGCGGGCAGTCGAGAAAGACCTCCACAAATGCATCGGGTCTGAATAAGCCACGAACAGCTTGTCGTAGGCTTTCCAGAGGGGTGATAAAGGCCGCCAGCACCGTGTGGCCCGCATCACACAAGATCTTGGCCACTTCTGCGGCTCTGCGGATATTCTCTGCTCGGTCCAAAGCGGAAAAACCGAGATCCCTATTGAGACCCGAGCGCAGAGCGTCGCCATCGAGGAGTACCACTGAGTCACCCCTCGATTCGAGGACTATTTTCAGCATAGAAGAAAGCGTGGATTTTCCTGAACCCGATAACCCGGTAAACCAAATTGTTTTTCCGCTATGAGAATCCATAAGATTGTCACCACTACCGTAGTCCATCATTTGCGAGTATAACACGATTGCTGCGTTCAACCAGAAGGACAGCCACCTTATATGTCGGCTACTCGGGTGATCTCGTAATTTTTTCACTGAAATTCCAGGGCGAAGTTCTCGCATGAGATAGTTGCATGGCAGGCAATCGTGGCCCTACGGGGATTGCCAAAAGTTTTGAACATATACAGTAGCCGCATTCCAAAAGATCAGTAAGGCCCGGTGTGTCTGCCGAGCCGAATTGGTTGATTTTTCTGGGCATGGTCCACCGGCACGGAGGTCCCGCCGGAGGTGGGATTACCAATTTTGAAAAATCCCTCTTCACTATCGAACAAAACTTTTGGCAACCGCCCCACCTTTGTCCGCCCACTACTTGCTTGAGGCACTGGTGTGCTAGAATCGTGTGGAGCAGGTGCGGGCGATGACGAACAAAAAACGGTGCGGCAACATAAAGCAAGCTTTTGCCGGGGCGCCTTCAGAAGGGCCCCTGCGCGTTCTTATCATAGGGGGCCAAGAGGCCCTTGAGGGAACTCGCCAAATCCTGGATTCGCTGGCAATCATGGGGTTCACGCTCAACCTCATCGGAGTAGTTTATTGGGGACGGAAGCGTCTCCCTCGACACTTTGCCTCCGACCCCGACATCCGCGTGTTCGATGATTATAGCAGGCCCATTGAAGAAGAAGCCCCTGATCTCCTGGTCATCACCTCGGACGATCACCGCCTTCGCAAGAAGCTGACCGAGATCATTCCACCTCGGACCCGGATACTGGACTCCTTTGCCCTGAACGCGTTCCAGACGCTCAAGCAGGTCGCAGGGCAGCTCGGAAAGACTCAAGACAAGCTGCAGAGCGTAGAATTGATCAAAGAAGTCCTTATGGCGGGTTCCGAAATCAGCATGAAGGTAATCGACGAGGACTTCAATGTGCTGGAAATTAACAATGACATCCTTGCCAGGTCCAGGATGTCGAAAGACGAGTGCATCGGCAGACCCTGCCACTGGGTCATAAACCGATACCTGGAACCATGCCACCAGAAAGGGAGCAAGTGTCCGGTAGTGGAAGTCCTCCGGACCAGCCATTCTTCGCATCACGTCCGGGAAGAGATAAGAGAAGACGGAACAGTGGGATATTTCACTGTCAGCGCATATCCTCTGAAAGAGGACGAACGGGGCAAGAAATGCGTTCTGGTGATTTGGAAGGACGTCACCCGTGGGATGGCGCCGTTGCTGGACCGTCAAGCAGAGAGCATACGGAAAAACTTCTTGCACTTTCTCCATCAGGACAAGATGGTCGCGTTGGGAAAACTGGCGGCTGCCGCGGTCCACGAAATCAACAACCCCATCCAGGGAATTCTAACTTTTTCCAAGCTCATGATAAGCGCCCTGAACCGAGAAAATCTCCCGCCGGAGGAGCTAGACAAATTCCGCCGTTATCTGGAGCTTATCGCATCCGAGTCCTCTCGGTGCGGGCAGCTTCTTCGAAATCTTCTATCGTTCGCACGACAGGGTGAACTGGAAAAAGATTTTTTTGACGTTCATGCGCTCCTCGAAGAAATTCTTCTACTGACGGGCAACCGCATGGAACTTCAAGGCATAACTCTCAACCGTGAAATAGCTGAAGAACTTCCTCCGATGTACGGGGATCGGGACCATATCAAACAGGCCGTGCTGAATCTTATTCTCAACGCGGTAGAAGCCATGCCCGACGGAGGCATAATAACTATGTCCGTGAAATTGAGCCCTGATAAGAAACACATAAGCGTGAGTGTGAGCGACACCGGAGGCGGTGTTCCCAAGAAGGTCCAGAGTAGCATCTTTGAACCGTTTGTTACTACCAAGGAAGACGGGAAGGGCGTGGGCCTTGGGCTGAGCGTGGTTTATGGCATAGTCGCTCAGCATGAGGGCTCCATCGAGGTGGAAAGCGACGAGGGTAAAGGCGCCAAATTTGTTCTGACTTTCCCTGTAGTCAGCAAAATCTGCAAGCTCGACATTTCTTGAGATTTTCTTTAGTTAGGAGGCATTGATCCGCTCATGAGCCGCAAGAATAGATTCATGGTGGTGGACGATGAACTGATCGTAAGGGAATCTCTGGCAGCTTGGCTGGAGAAGGAAGGGGCAGCCGTCGACAGGGCCGAATCTGGAGAGCGAGCCCTGGACCTGATGGAAGGCAATCTCTACGATATCCTGTTCGTGGACATTAAGATGCCCGGCATGGGGGGCTTCGGCCTCCTGGAAAAGGTGAAGAAATTCTTCCCAACAACGGTAGTAGTTATAATCACAGCGTACGGCACCGTTGAACATGCGGTCGAAGCCATGAAACTAGGCGCCAACGACTTTCTGGTCAAACCCTTTGATCCTGAGGGGTTGGGACTTCTTGTGGCCAAGCTGCTTGAACACAAAAGACTCCTGGAAGAAACTCAGTACCTTCGCAATGAGATTTCCCGATGCTGGGCAGGACCGGACGAAATCATCGGCCGATCAACGTCAATGATCGACCTGTTCGAGACCATCGTGGAGATCGCAAAGAGCGAGTCCTCGGTTCTAATCCTAGGCGAAACAGGCACGGGAAAGGAACTCATAGCCAGGGCGATCCACGCCAATAGTAAGAGAATGGGAGGACCGTTCGTTCCCATCAACTGTGGGGCTATCCCCGAATCCCTTATGGAAAGTGAGATTTTCGGCCATGAAAAAGGGTCTTTTACGGGAGCGATCCGCCCTAAGAAAGGTTTGATCGAAGTAGCCGAAAATGGGACCCTCTTTCTGGACGAGGTGGGCGAGATAATACCTAAGATGCAAGTGGACCTGCTCCGAGTCTTACAAGACCGGTCCTTCTACCGTGTCGGAGGTGTCGAGGCAATCAAGGCCGATTTTCGGCTCATAAGCGCTACTCACCGGGACCTGGCTCAACAGGCCGCGCAGGGGGCTTTCAGGCAGGATTTTTTTTACCGTATCAACGTGATAACACTGCGGGTCCCGCCTCTCAGGGAGCGAAGAGAAGATATTCAGCTTCTCGTGACATACTTTCTCAAGCGCTTTGCCCGAGAAACCAACCGGGAGGTGGACTCCATAAGCGATGATGCCATGAAAATGCTTCTAGATTATGACTGGCCCGGAAACATCCGCGAGCTGGAAAACGTTGTGGAACGCGCGGTCGTGACTTCCAAGAAAAGAGTTCTTGCAGCAGAGAATTTTGCCTACCTCAATCCTGGAGGCGTGTGTGTGGGAATCTCGTCTACGCCTCGGACGCTTGAAGAGGTCGAGATCGCCCACATCCGACAGATTCTCGACGAACAGGACTGGAACATAAGCCACGCGGCCAAAGTCCTCCAGGTAGATCGGACCACACTGCATAAGAAGATCCGCAGATACGGCCTCGAACGATCAAGCCTTTAGATTGAGCCGCGGCAAGTGATGGCAAATTCTGTAACCGCAGCGATAGGCCGGATGCCGACGGAGTGGGGAAGGGGTGAAAAGGCGACCTTCCCTGAGCATGATGAGCGCGCGGTGGCCCTGATACCAATGCGCTTTCAAATAAATAATCCCGCCGCTGGCGGGACTGATCGTCGTTTCTGGCGAGCCTCCGGGGCGCAGTCGGCCGCGCCAACGTGTGGCGCTCGTAGCGCAGGAGATTAGCCAGAAATGGCGCGACCTGCTCTGATGAAGAACTCGTCGCTTGAAAGCTCTTTGCTATGAACATTCTTATCCCTAGGGCCAACAGATTGAACTTATGGTGCTACGGACGTGCGGTCCGGCTCATCCGTGGCACCAATGTTTCAAGCATTTTCATGCTTCGTTGTAGCTTTCTGAGAATGGGAGTTGGTATGGCTTCTTCTAGCACCACAGGTCGTCTCTCTTAGGGTTCAATGGTTGAACAACGCGAAAATCCTCGGCCCCCGTCGGCCGGAAAGGGACTCATCGCAATCGTGCCCCTCGGCAAGGTGGAGGAAGACGTGCTGCGGGTGGTGGCTGACAGCCTTCAGGGCATTTTACGGCTGCCCGTAGATATCTGGGATGCGATGCCCATTCCTGAAGACGCGTTTATGAGGGCCCGGAACCAATACAATGCGATGGGTATTATCAGGTATCTAGCTGAAAACCATTCTGACAGCGGCCTCAAAGTCCTCGGCATAATGGGCAAAGATATTTGCAACCCTATCATTACTTACGTTTTTGGCGAGGCTTATATGGGAGGTCGCGCTGCGGTGATGTCCAGCGCGCGGCTCAGTGCAAACCTCTCCGGCGAACCGGCCTCCAGAGAACGGTTCCTGGACAGGGTCGTGAAGGTAGCCTTGCATGAAATCGGCCACACCTTTAATATTCCTCACTGCCACACCGGCCGATGCGTCATGCGAGCCTCCAACAACTTGACCGAGCTTGATGACAAGCTGAATTACCTCTGCGATTACTGTGAGATTTTCCTCCTGGACGCGTTGAGGCACGCGATGCAGGATAAGGAGCACGAAACTGCCGACTCAAGACATTCGTGACGAACCTGGGCATTAAACCGAGTGCCAAAAAACGTCTGATTGACCCTCAAGAGACCCGCCACCTGTCATGCCAACGCGGCAATAGTTCGTAGCTTTCATTTTGCGGGTGCCCAATGGGAAACGACAGAGATTTTGGCAACGGCTACAGACCATACATCTGCTGATTCGCTTCAAGCTTCTCCCCCTTTGATCATCCCTGCGCGCTCGTACTGATTCTTAAGACCTTCACTTGATTTCGGCTTGGCTATGGTATTTCACCATATCTGCTATGGCTTTTCACAGCAATCTATTATTTCCCATTATATTAGCTAAATAGCCCCAGTAGAAACATTCCGCCACACAGGCGTGTGGTTATTTGCGCTATCGCCATGCCCGCCAATGAGACAGCCTCACCCCTATCTTGTTACGTAATTACGCATGCATAGCTTGATGAGTCTCGCTTGGCACGAAAGATGCTTCACTAATAGCCAAAAGACGGAAACCACGGGAAATCAGCCCCGTCAGACTATCAACAGCACTTTCTGGAACAAAAGGAGGCCCGTCATGGCAACCGCACAAATCAAGAGGATGTTCGAGCCGGCGGTGGAACAACAGCGTTGCGTTCACGCCCTCACAGGACGGGCCCCCTGCACCAAAATGTGTGCTCAAAACTACGAATGCGGGACCTGTCCCTTCGACCAGATGCTCGACGACATGGTGTACAGCCACCAAAGTTATACTGAACTCCCAAAAGTAGCGGTCAAGGCTGCTTGAGGCGGGGCTGCGGGGGGACCCCCCTGACAGCCGTGCCGCGCCTTGCCGGGGCCGTTTCCCGGGCTGGTCACACGCGTGGGAGGATACAAAACGCCCCATGCAAGGTCTCACTTAAGAGATCAATCCGCCTCTACGGGATTGAGGCGAATCGCTCAGGAAATCAGGTCTTGGTGTTCGTGACCGAAAGAGTCCGACTCGAGGCTGCTGTCCGAGGCCACTATTGGGGTGATTCCCGACTCATCAGAAGGGATTGACCGAGCACGAGTAAGTTGTCTGAAAACTGTTTCAGACGCCCTTTCGCGAGATAAGACGTTCTTGCGGAAGTGGGTACAATTACGGTGACTGCGGCCGGCAACAAGCCGCCGGCCGATCAACCTAACGACGAATACCTTCAAAGGAGGCTCCCGATGGCAACCGCAGAGAAAAAAAGAAGCATACTCACGGGGTTCAACTTCTCCGAAAAGGAGTGTATCTGGATGCGGGCTAAGGTGGTGCCCACAAAGTATTGCGACAACGCATTCGATTGCACGACCTGCGCGTTCGACAAAGGTATGGCCCGAAAGATGTCTCTGGAATCCCGGGATGCCGGATGGGACACCAAGATGTTCGAACTGGAGGTTCAAGATCAGCGTTGTCGCCACGCGCTCACCGGACGCGCTCCCCAGAACAAGACGTGCGCCCGCAACTATGAATGTGGAGATTGTCCCTACGATCAAATGCTGGACGACATGATACAGGTGGATCACACCCTGTTCGGTCCGCCTCAGTATCTGAACGCGCACGGATTCCTGGTGCCCAGGGACTACTATATCCACAACGGTCATGGTTGGGCTAGGCTGGAGTACGGTGGCCGTGTTCGGGTGGGGCTGGATGACTTCGGGAACCGGCTTGTCGGCAAGGTGGATAAGGTCCGGCTGCCGGCTTTGGGGACTCGCTTCAAACCCGGAGAAGAGTCTTTCATTCTTCAAAGGGAGGGAAATGAGGCTGGCGTAAAGGCTCCTCTCCAAGGAGTAGTCACCGCAGTTAATCAGAAGCTCTTGGACCAGCCCCAGTGTGCAAATGCCGATCCGTACAGCGCGGGCTGGGTGATGCTCATCGATCCTTTCGAGCTGAAATCCGATCTCAAGGAACTCTGCTTCGGAGTTGACAGCGTAAAATTTATAGAATCGGAAGCCGAACGCCTGCTCTCCATGATCTCTGACGACCCCACAGCCGCGGCCGCCACAGGTGGTGAGCCCATCGCCGACGTATATGGGGCATTTAGGGAGATGGGCTGGAACACCTTAGTGAAGAGTTTTATCTAACCACTGTGGCCTGGCGTGGCTGGAGCGCGATCGCCCTCTCCGTGAGCAGAATAAACCATTCAAATACGGAACGGGGAGAAACTCTTTTGAAATAGAGTTTCTCCCCATCCGGCCGTTACCTTAGTACCCGCCTACCAAGAAACAATTTCCACTATTTTATGAACATGTTCGGAAGCCACAGCGAAAGCTGAGGGAAGAAAAGAAAAATAAGCAAGCAGATAGACATGCCCACAATGTAGGGATAGATCCCTTGGTAAACGACGCGCACCGGGACTCTGGTGACGCCGGAAACGACAAAAGCGTTGATTGCCACTGGTGGTATGATGATGCCGATCATCGTGACGACGCTGATGATCACCCCGAACCAGACCGGATCGTACCCCAGCTTCAGCACGACACAGGGAGGAAAATCGGCGTGGCCAAAATCAGGAACGCCAAATCTTCTATGAACGAGCCGCCGATCAAGTAGACCCCTATTATGATGAACATCACGACCATGGGGGGAACTTGAAGGCCGCCCAGCCATTCTGCAACCAGGAACGGGGTTCGTGTAACGGCAAAGAAATGGCCCAAAATGGTCGCTCCTGCTATGAGCATCAGGACCATGCAGGCTATGCGGAGTGTTTCCGAAATCGCCTGCACAAAACGCTTTAAGTCCATATCTTTCTTGGCAAGGGTGAGTATAAGTACGGCAAACGTGCCGACGCTACCCGCCTCCGTGGGAGTAAAGAACCCGGCCATGAGGCCACCTACCACCACGAGAAATATTGTAATCACCCAGATTACCGGCGGGAGAGATGCAAACCGCTGCTTCCAGGTTGACTTTTCCCCTTTTGGTCCCAGGGCAGGATTGATCATGCTCCAGCCTACTACGGTAATAGCAAAGGAGAGGGCGACCATCAGGCCTGGGATGATGCCGGCCAGAAACAGCTTTCCAATCGAGGTTTCCGTAAGAATTCCATAGATGATCAGGACTACGCTCGGCGGTATAAGGACCCCAGAGTTCCTACCGTGGCGACGGTGCCGCAAGAGAGTCTTTTGTCATACCCGTATCGGTCCATTTCAGGCACCGCAATGGTGGCAAAAGTCGCTGCTGTGGCCGGCGAAGAACCACAAATTGCCTTGAATGCGGTACCAGCGACCACAGTGCCAAGAGCAAGTCCGCCGGGGATGTGACCGATAAATCTGTAGGCAGAATCATAGAGACTTCTCGCCACACCCCCGCTGGCGCCCACCTGACCCATGAACACGAACATTGCAATGACCGTGAATCCATAAGATGAGAGCACGCTAAAGATGTCTTTGGCCACCAAATTCATGGCAGCATCCACGTTCACGATTGCAGCAAACCCGATGAAGCCTGCGAGGGCCATTGAGAAGCCGATCTCCAAGCCCAGGAGAAAAAAGACGAAAAGCAGGAGAATAACCAGGAAGCCTATGGTCGCTATGCTCATTTTTCCTCTTCGCTCTTTTCCACCATATCGACAAAGAGAACCAGACATTCCACGATACAGCAAAGGGCAATGCCATATGCAACCGGATAAAAGGGCAATTGCAGCGTGAGGGTGACCTCACCGGATGTTTTCAAGTCGTTGCCCAGTCCCCAGAGATTCCAGGCAATTATGGCGAATGTGCCTATGGCAAGGATCCGTGTGAGAACGTGAAACGGTCTCTGCCAGCTTTGGGACAGCTTAGAAGTGACAAAGTCCATTATCACGTGGCCTTGGAGTCGGGAAGTTTGGGGAATGGCGAAGCCCACTACCACTGCTCCAAGAAGGCCGACCAACTCATAAGTCCCGACAATCGGTACCGTGAACTGTCTCAAGATTACGTCGGCAACCGTGAGGAACATGCTGCCGGCCAGAGCAGTACCCGCAATCACGTACATGAAACGGGACAAGTCTCTTGCCACTGACGAGAGTGCATTCATCTGTCATCCCATGAGGCCGGCAGCCCCTCCGAAGTGGGGATGCCGGCCTTCGATAAGATTATTAGGGGTGTTCCTTCAACCAGGTACGGCAAAAGTTAAAGGCTTCTTCGCCTGGCAGGCCTTTTGCCTTCGTGGTCTTAACGTACTCCTCAAGAACAGGAGCCACCGCCTTGGCCCACCGAGCGTCCTCCTCCGGGGAGAGCTTTATTATCTGATTTCTTTTGGAGACGGCAAGCTCCATGGCTTCCTTGTCCATGTTGTTCCAGGTCGCGCCTGTTTTCGGGATCCATTCCTGGTTCACCTTTTGGATGGTTTCCTGGACATCCTTCGGGAGGGCATTCCACTTCTTCTTGTTCATAGCAACGAAAAAGCAGAGAGAGTACGAAGATCCAAGGTTCTCAGTGGTGCATTTGGTCACTTCGACAAACTTCCAACCCTTGAGGGCCTCCATGGGGGAGAGCAGGCCGTCTACCACGCCTTTTTCGAGCGCGTCATAGGTTTCGGTCTGCGCCATCGCGACGGGAGTGGCCCCAAGGGCACTCGCCACTTTTGCACTTGTCCCCGAGCATCTTATCTTCATGCCTTTCAGATCTTCCATCTTGGTAACAGGCTTCTTGGTGTGAACTATCCCGGGGCCATGGCCGTGGAGGTACATTATTTGGACGTCATCCAGCTCTTTTGGCTTAAATTTCTCATAATACGCATTGCACAGTTGGGTTACTTGAGAGCCGCTTTTGTAGCCCTGCGGAAGATCGATAACCTCGGTGAGGGGGAATCGTCCTTTCGTGTAGCTGAGGACAGACATGCCGATGTCGGAAATCCCCTTGACCACTCCGTCATAGCACTGGTCCGCCGGAGTCAGAGTGGCGCCCGGATACATGTTGATCTTGACTGCACCGTTGGTTCGCTTCTCGATTTCTTTGGCCCACTCGGTGGCTAATAAGGTGTGCCCGTGCGTGGCGGGAAAGAAGATGGAATAAGTAAGCGTTACAGGTGCGGAATAAGCGGGACCCGACGCCATCACAACCAGCAACAGACCCACTAAGCAACCGCAGACGAAAGCCCAAGACCGTTTCTTCAACATGCTGCACCTCCTGGCTAAGATCTTTGTGGATATAAAGTCCGTCAAGAAATGCACGACAACCCAGCCGTGCATTCCGGATGTTTAAGGAAGAGACAAAACTATGACCAGTGCCCGCTGCAGCCCAAATAGCTCAAAGGTCCCCGTCATAGGCGGTTTGAGCATCCGCAACAAGACGTCGCCAATGGTAAGAAACTCGCAAGCGCTCCAGTGCTTTCGTCGGAATCCCATGGCAAGCAGAGTTGCTGCTTCCGCGGCGGCAAGCTATCAGCCGCGACGGAGATTTCATTATGCACTCTTCGTGCCAGCACAATCATCTTCTGACAAAATTGAAAAATGCCAATTTTGTTGGGATTTTGAGAGTAATTATCAACAACTCGCGCGGTCAAGGATGAATCCATTCCCATCACCCGCTCGCGCACTTTCGCCCAATAAATGGAGCTTATTGGTACAATAAGCTAATATCACGTGGTAATAACTTGTGGGCGAAATAGCACAAACAGAAGTGGTGCATGGGCGGTATCCGCTCAATGCATCTTCAGAGCTTTCATCTGTCGCTGGAGTGCATATCTAGAAATACCTAGAATACGTGCTGCGGCGCACTTGTTGCCATCGGTGCGTTGCAGCGCCAGAGTTATGAACGTGCGCCTCAGTTCCTCGATGACAGAAGTGATGGATGGCGAAGGTGGAAATTCCACAATTGATGGTGACTGACAGGGATTCGCTTCTGCCAATTCCAAGAAATCAAGCCTGAGATCTGGCCCTTCGGAAAGAATGACTGAGCGCTCCAAGACATTCTTCAGTTCCCGTACGTTTCCCGGCCAGGAGTACTGAATCAATTTTTCCATGTCTTCCGGACGAATGCTCAACCCTGCGGCGAGCTGCAGTTCTCGGGCCAATTGGCCGACGATCTGACGCGTCAGGACTGGTATATCTGCAAGCCTTTCACGTAAGGGCGGGACTCGGATCCCGTACACATTCAGACGAAAAAAAAGATCTCGCCGAAACTCACCCCTGGAGACAGCTTGACTCAAATCTCTATTGGTGGCGGCCATAATTCTAACGTTGACCGTCACACTTCTCTCGCCTCCGACGCGAGTGAAGGAGAATGTGTCCAGGAACGTGAGTAATTTGGCCTGTATTGGTAATGACAGCTCTCCGATTTCGTTCAATAGCAAAGTCCCACCCTCTGCTAACTCGACGAGGCCTCGCTTGCGCCTTATTGCACCAGTGTACGCCCCCGCTTCATGCCCGAACAGTTCGGATTCCGCCAAATCTTGGGTAATAGCTGCACAATTGATGGCATAAAACGGGCCACCGCTGCGCTTCGAATTATTATGAATGTAGCGCGCCAGGTAATCTTTCCCGCTGCCACTTTCTCCTTCGATGAGGACTATGAGATCGGAATTAGCGGCCACGCTGGCTCTGGCCAGACAGGCGCGAATGGCAGGGGAAAGGTATTCCTCCGCAGTACTCTGATTAAGGGAAAAAATCCTGCTTCGGTCTGTTATATTTCGAGATATCCCGCATATACCGATGATCTGCCCCTTACTGTTTCGGATCGGTGAGCGTACGTCCAAGAAAATAGTGGGTAATCCTTTCACTGGCCGGGTATGCTCTTCTTCAATCGTCTCCCCTGCCAGCACACGTTGGTCCACCTGTCTGAGGTGCTGTCCCGCTTCCTGACCGAAGAGCTCTTCATCGACCCGGCCAGCGATATCGCTTGCAGGCAGTTCCAATAGATTTGCCATATATGGGTTCACCAGCGTATACTCTAGCGAACGGTTCTTAATGAATATGCATTCCGTGGCCGCCTCGAAGATAGCTCTCATTCGCTCTTCACTAAGGGTCAGCGACTCTTGGGCACGCGCCCTCTCGGCAATTTCAGCTTTGAGGCGGGCATTTGCTTCCGCCAGTTCAGCAGTGCGCTCTTGGACGCGTATCTGGAGTTCGTCGCGGGCCTCTTGTAGCGCCTTCCGGGTAAGCTTCCGCTCCGTAATGTCCCGCATAATCCCCTGATATCCGCTGACTCGGCCGTGCCCATCCAAGCGGACATTAATTGTGTGAAGGGTATCGACTTCGCTGCCATCGATCCGCCTAAGCTTCAGTTCGAAATTTGTAGCGACTCCGGACCGACCCACCTTTCGCTTCATCTGAACACGTTGGCTGGGATTTACATAAAAATCCTGAATTTTTCTGGCATAAACTTCCTCTTTCGTTTTACAGCCGACCAAGCGAACGAATCCCTGATTCACAGCCAGGAAATTCCCAGCCTTTGTGGTAATTATTATTCCATCATCAGAATTCTCGAAAACAGCTTGGTGGAGTGCGCTCCTTGCTTCCAGCGTCTCATTATCGAGTCTAAGCTCTCGAATTTCTCCTTCAAAACTTTTTCCCATCCTCATCGACCCTAGTTCACAAGTCTTTACCAGGTGCCCGAGTTCAGACACTATCTCCCGGATGTGCTCACTCACCTCTTTGTCGCCTGCATTGGCTCCAAGCTGCCGCAGCCTATCCCTAATCTTGCTCACGTGATCTCTGAGCGCGGAGCCTGGATCATTGGGATTTTTCATGATAATCATCCCGCACTGCCCCTAATGGTTCAGAAATTGGGCTTCCTCAAAATGCCAGGTCAATTCCGTCTCTTAGCCTCCAGAGTAGTCGTACGACTCTCCAAATCGGCGCCATGGTTTTAAGCTTCTCTGTAGCGGGACCCTTCTGCATGGTCCAGATTAGCCGTTTAGCCTGCCCCCGTATTATGTACCACTTGTTAAGTTAGAGGTATAGTTCCTTGTTCTCCCGGGAGAGGCAGAGGATCTCCAGATGTATTGTGGAGGATCCACGTTGTGAGGATGGCCTCAGGTGCGGGTGCGCGATAGTTCAATCCGCTGTGAGGACTGTAGGTGCTTTATTCCTGACGCCACTCCCTGCTGAAATTGTGTAAGAGAGGTACGGTCAGATAAGCGACCAGGAACTGATCAAGGCGATAAATCTGATGACCTTCAATCACGGAGAGATATAAATCTGGTCGTCCAGTCCAAAATAAAAATCCTTGGGAGGGGCAAGCTCTCAAGGACCAACCAAATTAAACCACTCGAACCAAAAACAAGGGCAAAATTCATTTGCCCCTGACACTAGGGAATCACTCAGGGGGAAATTCCCTGTGTTTTTTGGCGTGTTGTGGCGGGAGGGACGAGACTAGAACTCGCGACCTCCGGCGTGACAGGGCGATGTCGGCCATAGTAATTTCAACGGTCTACCCCAAAACCCAAACGATTTCAGTCCCTCACGGTGAGAGCAAAATGTGAGCACGGCGGGTCGCCTCCAGACTGCCCTCCCTACCCTCCATACTACCCCAACCCCAATTCCTTGGACCCCGAGTCGACTGTGCTGAAGCCTTCAGGGAAAAGCCAACTTACAGTACCGCGTTGCGAACGCGTTTCGAGGCATTCTGAGGCAGCATGGGCCCGTTCCGTTCCAGGTGCCGAAACTGATTTTTAACGGTAAGTAAAATACTGCGATTCCAACCTGATGGAGAGCCCCAGAGATTCTCCGGCTAGTCTTGGCGCTTGTGCCAAGACGGCAGGGTCTTTTGTGGTCATTTGTCATATGCGAATCTCCGATCAAACCATTATGATCGGGCACTGCCGGACAAGCCGGCAGCGGTACTAAGACAACGCTCTTACGACCGTTGAAAGCCGATTGGTCTTATGCCATCGAAAGCTCGAGAAGTCTCAACTTCTGCTCGGCCAGAGCCATGTTCTTGCCCGTAGCGGTGAGGAACCAGCCATCTATCTGACGCCCAAGCCACACTACGTGAGCAACAGAGTCCACACGAAAACGACGCGGATCGATCCGGATTGCCTCCCGTGAGAACCTCCAGAGCTTGTCGGAGTCCTTTACCAGCGCATCATCATGTGAAATGGCCTTCTGTCTTGAATCGTGCCCGAGAATGATTTCGGCAATCTGATCCACAAGCGCTGGGTCGTACCCGGCCTGGTGGAGCAAGTCCCTAGAAATTTTCGCCCCCTCTACTTCGTGAATCCTATTGATTTCAAGATTGTAATTACCCGGGCCGAACGCTTTAAGTTGAAGCTCCTCGGGGACGGCCTTCCAACCGACATCATGGAGCAGCACGGCGGGAATCACGATTTTCTCGTCCCCTCCTTCTAACTCAAGGAGTTTCAATGCAAAGGAGTACGCTATACGGGTGTGCAGGTCATTGTCCCTCGTATCGAGATAGGGTCCAGCCAGCCTGTAGATCGTCCCGTAGATCCCTTCCATAGACGTCTCCTGAAAAATTCTGATCCCTCCGAGGCGATGTGCGTCAAGAACATGAGCCGACCAATCATCCCTGTCTTGTGGTGCCGGGGAAGACGAACGTCAGTAGCCCGTTGCCTGAACGACTCGAAAGCCTCCTCTATCCCGCGGCCGGGTTTTCTTCCCATAAACCCAAACGGTTCCCTTGAGGGTCCAGGAGTACCGCAAACCAGCCTGCCCCTGGCACGGGTTTCTTGGGTACGACGATCTTCGCGCCCAGTCGTTCGGCTTTCTTCAGTGATTCTTCTATCGCCTCAACTTTCACGTAGTTCACAGGTGCGTGGGTTGGATCGTGGCGCGCGGTCATCCCTCCTTTGGGTGTGTCCTGACCCATGTGTATCTTGTAGTATCTGAAACCGCCCGGCACCTTCTCGAACGTCCAGTTGAACAGCTTGTTGTAGAAATCTTGCAAGGGTTCGAATTCGTCCGCCGGTAATTCGAAAAAGCATACAGTATTAATCATGATCTGCTCCTTTCAATTAGATATGCCTCGGCCTTTTGGCCTAGTTGATGCCCTCTCGCGGGCAAAGAAGTAACACAAGCGGGCAAAATTTGTGGCCTCCAAAGTGTCGCGGAGGACCCGTACCTATCTTGATTGACTGTTCTAGACCGCCGTCACCTGACCGCAGGCCTTCCCTCCCTCCACTTCCAATTTCCATCTTGTTCCAAACCCGGGCTCGTTATCGAGGTACAGGATCGCATCAGGCCGGAAGAAGTAGAGTTCCACTTTGGACATTTTTTTGGCTACTTGCGCACTTATAGATAGCGGGGCAGACAGGAATTCACTTACAAACGGATGCCGTTTCAGATACGTGGAAATGGCACGAGCCTTGCCAGTCGCGGTGGTCACAACGTGTATGTGGCCCTCCATCTGTAATCCTTTGATGTCTTTCCATCCCTGGGAGCCGCCATGTATGGTGGCAGCGGCCCGGGTATTCTGAGAAAAGATCACTGAGTGGCGGGAAGTGGGAGAGGAG
>Ga0209039_10002234_pt1 | contig 16763 bp, 17 predicted proteins | sample BogFormECP12_OM1_FD_188238 | JGI IMG/M metagenome (GOLD analysis project Ga0209039, IMG submission 188238) | Bog forest soil microbial communities from Calvert Island, British Columbia, Canada - ECP12_OM1 (SPAdes) (version 2) | ecosystem: Environmental > Aquatic > Freshwater > Wetlands > Bog ... | reverse complement strand
GCCGAAGCGGAGCTGATTCCGGCAAGTTGAAGGCTGCCCGGGAGAACATCTCCCTCGCGCTCATGTTGTTACAGCGGGATATAATGCTCGCGGGCTACGGTGTTACGGGGGACAAGACGCTTTCCCTGGTGTTAAAGACCGGCTACGGCGTCGATATTGTAGCAGGCGATGCTTTGGTATCTAACGATACCACACAATGGAACGTTGCCGACCTTCCGCACCTGGTGTCAAACGTGTCCGACGATCCATTTTTGCCGGCAGGCACCACATTCAGGCCTGACAAAATCCATGTCGGTTACGGCAATTTCTTGGACATGAGTTTTGATATTAACGGCACCAACGACACCAATACCGTCTTCAAATATTCTGCGTCAAAGAACATAGGAGCAGCCGCGGTAAACTCTTTTGCCTATGATCTCTTCCCGCTGGGGATGGATGTCTCGACCAACACCAAACCACTGGGTGGGTTCATTTGCAAGGATTGCGGTGGTGGATCTACTCCAAGCGGGGAGGATATTAATTGGGTAACGACGGGGACCAGGCCCAACGATAACTCTACCAAGAGTTGGACATTTAAACTGAATACGGGAAAAACCCTTCAGGGCACGGTCTCGCCGTCGATAGTGTACCGTATCGCCTGGGACACTCTCCCGAACGGCACTAAACGCCAAACGTATGAGTTGCAAAGGAACGGCATTCGTATTGCGGGCGGGGATCCTGAGATAGAGGTCTATAATCTCACGGTAAACGATCGAAGTTCTGGTAACGCCCTGCAGTTGTCTATCAAAATCGATTACCAGGTCATGCTCACGGGTTCTAAGGCGGAATTGAATGCGCACGGACTGGGCAAGACAACCTGGCGCAAGGGATGGGTCACACTTGAGGCCGATCCCCGAACCGTCGTGCTGAACGCGGGGTCCTAAACGGGGGTTAGACGGGTAAAGCTGCTAGCCTAACGTTACGCCTCTCCGCTATGAGTAGTCTGGAAAGCAGGGGGGGACATTACGTCAAGTTCGCGCCGATTAGACTTGAAGGGTGGAGATCATGAGAAAACTAGTGCAAGGGCATCATGCACCGACAAATAACAACAGAGGGAACGCAGTGGCTATAGTGCTGCTGGTCCTGGGGCTTGTGAGCCTCATCGGAGTGGGTATGCTGACTCAGTCCAGAATGGACGTCAAGTATGCCACGTCCTACAAGAGCCATGCCACTGCATTCAATCTCGCGGACGGCGCAGCGTCCATGGCTCTCACCAGAGTGTCCTTTACCATGGCCCCGCAGTACGACGGCCACGCGGCTCCGACATTGCTGAATGCAAAATATACTGATCTCAATATGTTAGGGGAGGTGGAACTCCCACGGGAACCACACTTAATGACAGAGGAACGTACTGGCCTCTTATGGTTTTCCAAGGGCCCGTCACTGACCCAACGAAGATGGCCGGCTGGGAACTGGGCAAAGAGGGACGCTCGCTCGAATGTTGGACTGCCCAGGGATCCGGGAAACGACGTTACGACACGAGCGTCACAACAAATTGGGGTGTAGCGACAAGCAATACCCAAATACGGCAGGGCCAGCATTTGCCTACCGAAACCGCTGTTCAGATAGCGACAAACAAGCGACCGCCTATGTAGAACGGTATTCGTTCACCGCGGAGATCGCAGAGAAAGCTGTTTTCTCTGTTTCTTTCTTAATCCGAGGATTAGCGGATTCGAGTCTGTCACATTGCAGCTCTCCATCGGCTGCACAGAGTATTCCAATAACTTATTTGGTCTCGTTTAAGCCATTTTTTCTCTCTGCGTTCTGGGCGCACTCTGCGGTAATCCCGCGCGGAACGCGGGACTTCTTGCCCGGCGAATGCTTACCTTCATTCTATCCATCTAACGAATTCGTCCAGCGCTGCTCTCGAAGACCTGAATTCATTGATCGGAGCGCCGCCTTCCGGCTTACCCAGTGCGATGGATATCACCAGAATCTTGGATTCCGGTATGTTGAGATGGTCTTTCACATCGTCTTCATACGCTTTGACCAGACCTATAGGACATGAGGCCAAGCCATGGCCTGCTGCGGCCAGGAGTAGGTACGCCATAAACGCTCCAATGTCGGCCATCCTTTCGGGAGGACAGGAGTCATCGAGGAAGATGAGAGCCACAGCCGGTGCTCCGTAGAAATTAATGCTCCCCTCGTTGACAAAGCTGGACAAATCAGTGCCCATACGCTCCAGCAACGGGACCATCCCCTCAGCGCACTCTCTGGCCCTCTGCATGAAACGATCAGGTAGGGGCCGGCTTGATCCGGGACCACAAGTGAGGCCGCGTTCCCGAAAAGAACGCATGAGCCTCCGTGAAAGCCTTCTTGCCTCCTCCCCTAAGATCATGTGTACCTCCCACGGCTGCATGTTGATTGCCGAGGGGGCGCGAGAAGCGTCAGCCAGTATTGTCTCGAGCAATTCCCGCGACACCGGGTCATCACTGAAGGCACGTGTGCTCTTTCGGTGCCGAATGGTGTCTATAACGTCCATGCGAACCTCCCTTCAATCGGAGATGGTTGATCCCCAGGATCACTTGTCATAAGGTCGAAAAATAGATATAGATCACTTTGGATGTCACTGGAAGGACTTCGCTCGTCGCTCGCGCCGGCCACATATTCGAAGCACCGCGGCACCCTCGCTATGACACCATACAAGCTGCCCGGAGAAAGGATGTTCATGAGCAGACAGGTCCTCTTCAGCATATGCGCCCTTGTAATCCTATTATGGGGACCGCACAATGCGCATGCTGCTCAATTTGCAGATTTAATCAGAGCAGGACTCGACGCGGAAGATGCCGGGAACTTTGATGATGCGCTCAATCAGTTTTCTGAAGCCATCAAGATGCAGGGCAATTCAGCCCAGTGCTGGGCCAAGCGGGGGGAAGTGTACTTGAAGAAAGGCGATCCCCAGTCTGCCATAAAGGACCTGACACAGGCCGTTAAGCTTGATCCGGCTTACGCCGCGGCCTTCACTCGCCTTGGGTTCGCTTATAATGCCGTCAATGATTACGACAGCGCTATTGACGCGCTAAACGTTGCGGTCAAGTTGGACCCCACCTCTTCCGAAGCTCTCAATACAAGAGGTTTCGCGTACAACGGCAAGAATGACTTCGATCGAGCGATAAAAGACTTTGATCAGGCAATTCGTTTGAATTCAGGAGACGCAAGATACTACAACAACCGCGGCTTTGCGTTGAACGGCAAACATGAGTACGAGCGCGCCATCGAAGACTTTGACAAAGCTATGAAGCTCGATTCGACCAAAGCCATGTACTACAACAACAGGGGCGTGGCACACCTGAGGCTCAAAGACTTCGACCGGGCCCTCGAAGATTTCGACAAGACCCTGAAGATAGACTCAAAATTCTCCTCTGCATATCACAACCGCGGCATGGCCTTGAGCGGGAAAGGTCGTCACGATAAGGCAGTGGAAGAATTCGGCAAAGTCATCGAGATGATGCCTTCTTCACCTGTTTTATATAAAGACCGGGGCACGGCCTACAGGAAGCTGGGGGAATACGAACTGGCAGTCAAAGACTTTGAGAAGGCCATCGAGTTGGACAAGCAGTTCGCGCCCGCGTACGCGGGCCTTGGTTTGCTCCATGCCCTGGCGCCGGAACCGCCTTTACGAAATCCGGCCCAGGCCCAGCGTCTAGTTGATAAGGCAGTCGCGCTCACCAAGGGGAACAGCTCGGATATGCTTCAGATCCAGGCTGAGGTACAGTATGCCCTAAACCAGAAGGCCGCTGCTGTGAGCACTCTTCGCAAGGCCGTTGCCATGGCGCCTGGAAACAAAGAGTACACGGAACTGCTGGCGAAATGGCAAGGCTCAGCGCCGAGTCCCCCGCCGTCCCCGAGTCAGGAGGACAGAACAACGCCCTTTACCAACCTCTGGTGAGGGGTCGCAACGTGGTGGCGATTCTTAATGAGTCAACAAAATGAGGCTGTTGCCAAATACGTCCGAGACCATGTTCGGCCCGGCGGAACCGGCAGAGCCGGGAAAGTGGCTTCCGCTACTGCGAAGCGCTTTGAAAAGGCCTTCTTGCTTCTCCCCGAAGATGTCTTAAAGCTCTTCCTGACCGGAGCACGAAATTTGACTGTTGTTATCGTGCCCGACGTGGGCTTGCCCTTGGGCATGAGCACAAAGAGCCAAAGCCCGCCTGATGCCAGGACATATAGGATCATGATTTATGAAGAACAGCAGGAGTGGCCGGAAGATCTGTTCTTAGGGGCTTTCCTACGAGAGTTGGGGCATGTCGTGGCGCAGAGGCCGCCTGAGGACGAATGGCCCAAATCACGCGGGGACCGTGCCCGGCATAAGGAGAGAATCGAATACATAGCTGACGCCATGGTCTGGAAATGGGGCCTTAGACACTACAGCATGCGCCACCTTACCGCCACTTACCCGCAGCATTGGGTTGAGAAGATAGTCGTGGAAATCGGCAAGGTTCTGCTGGAGGAGAATGAGAACTGATATCAACGTGCGGCCAAGCTGGCACTCAGTAGCCTTGGTCAGCAGGTCCGGCATGTTGCCGGTTTCCGTCATGAACCGGCAAGATGCCGGACCTACTGTTTATTCCCATGATTTGTACAGGAGCCTCGGTAGGGGCGACTGGCGGTCGCCCTCAGAGGGCGAGCACCGCTAGCCCCTACAATATATCGCCATGTACGGCGGCCATGCCCACCGAGGCTCAAATATATGCTGATAGCATTGGAAATGGCCCTGTACGCTATTTCAACGGTGCCGGTAGGGGCGCATGCATGGGCCTCTGCCCCTACAGCAATCGCGTAATTGTCTGGAATGTGCCAATTCCAATGCGTATCAGTTCAGAGAGCCTAGTACCGTTTATCACCTCTTCACCAATTCCACCGCACGGGCCACGACGTTGTCCAGGCTAAAACCGAAGCGCCTGAGCACTTCGGAACCAGGCGCTGACGCCCCGAAACGATCCACGCAGATTGTCGCTCCTTCATCACCCACCCATTGGGACCAGCCGAGGGAAGAGCCTGCTTCGATTGCCAGTCGTGCCTTGACTTCGCGAGGCAGTATCTGGTCCCGATATTCCTGCGGTTGCTCCAAAAATAGCTCCCAGCATGGCATGGAAATGACCCTGGCCCGAATTCCCTTATCCGTCGAGAGCTTCTCCTGAGCTTGCAGGGCCAAATGCACCTCAGAACCGGTGGCTATCAGCAGAACATCCAGAGTGCCCTGTACATCCGACAAAATGTACGCCCCTTTTTCAAGGCCTGCAGCGTGGCCGTAACGTTCCTGGTCAATGATGGGCAGGTTCTGGCGGCTCAGGATCAGAGCGGCCGGTCGCGAGTGTTGCATGGCTACCCTCCACGCAACCACGGTCTCGTTAGCATCCGCCGGCCTCATGACCATGAAGTTCGGCATGGCCCTCAGCGAGGCCAGATGCTCCACCGGTTGGTGTGTGGGGCCGTCCTCTCCCACGGCAATGCTGTCGTGGGTGAAGACGAAGACGGAATGGACGTTCATTAAAGCCGCGACCCGCAGAGAGGGCCGCAAGTAATCTGAGAATATCAGGAAAGTTGATCCGTATGGTATTACCCCGCCGTGCAAGGCCATGCCGTTAACCATCGCGCCCATTGCATGCTCTCTGATGCCGAAGCGGATGTTCCGGCCTCCGGCGCTCTCAAAGGCTTGGTCCGCTGACCCAGAAATCAGGGTCTTGGTCGAAGGAGCGAGGTCGGCGGAACCCCCTAATAGATTGGGGACCCGTTTGGCAATAGCGTTGAGGACCTTTCCAGAAGCCACCCGCGTCGCGATCGCCCCATCCTCTGGTTTGAACGGTGGAATGTCCGCATCCCAGTCACGGGGCAGTTCTCCACGGAACTGCCGCTCAAAGCTTTCCGCCTCGGAGGGAAACTCCTTTCGATACGCTCCGAACATGTCTTGCCACTCTGCTTCCAACTCTCTGCCACGGTCCAACGCCAGAGAGAACTGAGAGACAGCCTCATCCGGTATATGGAATGACGGCTCGACAGGCCAACCAAAGGCTTCTTTGGTGGCTTTGAGAGCTTCTTCGCCCAACGGCTCTCCATGGGCGCTAGCGCTGTCCTGCTTGGGACTGCCAAACCCGATATGGGTTCTAACCATTATGAGCGACGGCCGTTCGGTCTCTAGCTTAGCCTCGTGGATCGCATCCTCGATGCCGGCGAGGTCGTTGCCGTCCTCCACCCTCTGGACGTGCCAGCCGTAAGCCTGGAAACGGCCCTGCACATTCTCGGTGAAGGTCAGCGCCGTATCACCTTCAATTGTGATGTGATTGTCGTCATAGAGATAAATGAGTTTGCCCAGCCTCAGATGGCCCGCAATCGAAGCAGCCTCGCATGCGACGCCCTCCATGAGGTCTCCGTCGGACACTATGGCGTAAGTGAAGTGGTCCATAAGGGGAAAACCGGGGCGATTGAATTGCGCGGCGAGGAAGCGTTCCGCCAGGGCCATTCCAACCCCCATGCCGAAGCCTTGTCCAAGGGGGCCTGTTGTGGCTTCGATCCCACATTCAAGACAATATTCAGGATGGCCCGGCGTCTTGCTCTCCCATTGCCGAAACTGCTTCATGTCCTGCAGTGAGATGCCATAACCGGTAAGATGAAGCAGGGAGTAGAGCAGCGCGGAACCGTGTCCGGCCGAGTGCACAAAACGGTCGCGATTGGACCAACACGGATTAGCCGGGTTGTACCGCAAGAACTTGGTCCAAAGCACGTAGGCCATAGACGCGGCCCCCAGCGGGAGACCCGGGTGCCCTGACCTAGCTTCTTGGATGGCATCCGCGGCCAAGATTCGCAGGGTGTTGATGCAGACCTGGTGAAGATCTTTTTGACCATTGCTCATTTAGCCATCCTCCGAAAGACAGGGGCGAACCATTTGTCCCCGTCACACTGATCATAGTCTGCCGGCTCATACCGGTTTGTTTTGAAACAAGGGAGAATCGGGCTCCCCAAAACCCCGATGTTGTTGCTTTAAACAGAATCCCATCAGCCCGCATCGTCGTCCCGGCGAACGCCGGGAACCAGGCTCTTCTGGATTCCGACTTTCGTCGGAATGACAAACGAGGGAACACCGCTCTCGTAATTTACCGCCGATACGGTTAATGGACGCCGGTCATAATACCCAATTTCTCGCGATTTTTCACTGCTTCTTCGCACCAAGCAATTCAAGCATCTTATCTGATTCGGTAGTGGGCAATTTGCACTGATAGTTGGCACAGACGTAGACCGTGGCTTTGCCGTCGAGGCTCACTTGCTTCGCGGTGTATCCTGCGAGCCCGGTAATTGCGGGCGAATCTTCATCCATCGGCCGCAGCAATACTACCTTGCCGGGTACAAAGACCTGCCGCAGCTCTCTAAGAATAGCGTGAGTGTCATCAGAGCCTGCCCGGCCTGCTATGACCACCTCGTAAGAGGGCCCAAGCGCAAACTCCAGCGCAACCAGCATCTGCGTGTACGCTGAAGGAAATTGTTTAATATTCCCCGAAAACGCTCGAGCCAGGAGTTCTGCCCTGTGCTCCAGGTCCGCGTTCGCGGTTATGCGGGCCAGTCGCAACAGGTTCAATGCGGCCACTGAATTTCCGGACGGCGTGGCCCCGTCGTAGATCTCCTTCTTGCGTACGAGCAGTTCTTCCGCGTCATCCGCAGTGAAATAAAGCCCTCCTCCCCCGGCATCCCAGAAGTGAGCCATAAAGTCATTATTGAGTGTCAGGGCGCTTTCAAGATAGCGTACGTCGAAGCCGGCCTCATACAATTCCAGTAATCCCCAGATCAGAAACGAGTAGTCATCCACATGCGCATGCAAAGCAGCCTCGCCGTCCCGAAACCGGTGCAACAGCCTGCCCGCGGGGTCTCGCATGGTTTTGAGTATAAAATCAGCCGCCTTCCTTGCTGCATCCGCGTATTTAGGCTGATCGAAGGCCTGAGCCCCTTTCGAGAGTGCCGCAATCATAAGGCCATTCCAGTCTGTGAGGATCTTGTCGTCCTTGTGCGGATGAATGCGCTTCTCCCTGGCATCGAAGAGTTTCTTGCGCGCCTCTTCCAACCGCTCCTCAAGCACCTCCCTGGAAAGTTTAAGCTCGGACGCAACTTCTGAAAGAGAACTTTTTTGGTGTAGAATGTTGGAGCCGGTCAGACTCCCCGTGGCCTCTTCTTCAAAATTGCCTGAAGGCTTTGCGTTGAAAACGCGCTTGACCAGGTCGGCTTCACCAGACTCGAGCACCCGGTCGATCTCTTCGAGGTTCCAGACGTAAAATTTCCCCTCCACACCTTCGCTGTCCGCGTCTTCCGCGGAATAGAAGCCTCCATTGGGAGCGGTCATATCGCGCAGCACATACGCGAAGATTTCCTGTGCCGTTTTCGCATACTCGGATTTTCCCGTTGCTTGATAAGCCTCAGTATAGGTCATAGCCAACATCGCCTGATCGTAGAGCATCTTTTCAAAATGAGGGACAAGCCACTCGGCATCAGTGGAGTATCGGTGGAAGCCAAATCCCACATGGTCGTAGATCCCACCCGAGCGCATGGCTTGCAATGTCTTCTCGACCATCTCCAATGCCCTGGTTTCTCCAGTCCGCTTCCAGTACCGAAGAAGAAACAGCATGTTATGGGGAGTCGGGAATTTCGGGGCCTGACTGAATCCGCCTTGCACCGGGTCAAAGCGTTCAGTCAATTGCTGATAGGCTGAGTCAAGGACTTCTTTTCCCGGCACGTGGCCGGGGGATGAGTCCGGCACCTGGCGAAGCGCAAGCATGATTTTGCTTACCGACTGCAGGACTTCTTCCCGCTGCGTTCTCCACAACTCCTTGATACGTGGGGCGAGATCCATCATCCCGAGTCTGCCGAAACGGCTCTCCTTGGGAAAGTATGTTCCTGCAAAAAAGGGCTTTCTGTCAGGAGTGAGAATCACATTAAGAGGCCATCCTCCCGCGCCGGTCATCATCTGACAGACCGTCATGTACACATGATCAAGGTCCGGCCGCTCTTCCCTATCTACCTTGATGGAAACGAAAGCTTCATTCATCAATCGGGCCACCTCATTATCTTCAAAGGATTCGTGTTCCATGACGTGACACCAATGGCAGGTTGAATACCCGATTGAAAGGAATATGGGCTTGTCTTCTTTGCGGGCCTTTTCGAATGCCTCGTCCCCCCAAGCGTACCAGTCCACAGGATTGTATGCATGTTGGAGTAGATAGGGGCTCTTCTCCCCTATCAGCCGGTTCGCACTTGACTCACTTTGGGACCCGGCATTGGTAGCAAAATGTGGTTCAGGGCTTTTTTCCATTTTCATTGCTCCTGGTTCTTGCGAGGCGGCTCTCGCAGGCAAAAGGACGACCATGATGAGCGCCGCGACTGACACCGCGATGAGACTGGAGAGGAACATCGCTTGCAAGCTTTGCCTTATACCAATTCGCTTTCGTACAGGTGACACGTTGTTTCCGGTGGGACAGGAATTTTGCCTGTCTCCGAAGGACGGGCAGGATGTCCATCCCCACCGCAAGATGCCCGTCCCACCAAGTATTGCTCGGTTTCGGACATAACTCTTGGCAACAGCTCTAAGTACACTTTGCGGCGGGATTTGGAAAAGGCAAGGATGAGGAAGCTTGCCAAACCGGGCAAGCCTCCGGAAAGTACGCTCCAATCACAGCGGCTGCGAGATGCCGCCGTCTCTCCGAATCTTCCAAAAATGCCAGAGCATCGTGACGATTAACAGGCTTGGCAGAAAGATCACATGCCACGCATATACCCTCAGTACTGCAAAATCCCCGACTTCCACAGGGCCAAACAGAAGGGTTGCAACAAGCGGCCCGACGAGAGGCACATTGTCGCTAAGATTCCTCGCGATGGTCCATGCCCACAAGCCTCTATCGTCCCAAACCAGGAGATAGCCTGTGAAGTCCACAAGTAGCGTCCCTACCAACAGCATGAGACCGATTATCCAATTGAAATGCCTCGGCGCAGCAAATGATCCGGTAAGAAAGACCCTCACCATGTGCAAGGCCACCGTTGCTACCATTATTTGACCGCACCAATAGTGGAGATTTCTTATAAAAAAGCCGTAAGGAACCACATGAGTGATCGCCTGCACGGAGGTATAGGCCCCGGCGGTGCTGGGAAGATAGTAAAGAGCCAACAGCGCACCTGTAAACACTTCTAGCAGGAACGTCCAGAAAGCCAACCCGCCCATGCACCATGTGAACCGAACTCTAGATGAGCTTTCAGGGATGAATCGTGGACGAAGATGGATAAGAAATGCTGAAAAGGAGCTTTTTGACATCAATGGGCCATCAGGGGTCTTCGCCGTTAGCGTCGCAATCACTAGAGTAGTGGCCAAAAATAATGTCCATTTGGCAATTCAAGATGAAGAATCCTGAAAACTTACGGTAGCTGGCCTTTTCTCCGTCATTCCGGCGAGCGCCGGAATCCATCCAGCGAAACGCAGGACTGGACCCCTTAACCGGTCCGGGGTGACGAGGTTATACCAGCAAATCGAGCAAAAAAATTGGCAACGAGTATAACACCTGGTGTCTCATGAAGCCCTCGATTTCGAAGGGGGTTTTTCCAACAGATGCAGCTTCTTATTGTCACCGGCCGTCAAAAACAGCCGCGGCATCGGCCGACTTGCTGGACCGCGCTTCACGTTCCCCTCAAGATCGAACTCGCTCCCATGGCATGGGCATTCAAAAAGCCCCCGGGCGGGATTCCACTTCTGGCGGCATCCCAGGTGGGTACAACGGTCGTCGAATGCCATCACCTGCTCCGGTTCTTTGCGTTTCAGGAGCCAAGCGCCGGCATCGGGTACATGCAAAGGCGCATTGAGTTGTAGCCTGTCGAGGACATCTTTGGTGACTTCCCTGGTCTTACTTTTCCCTATCCTGAAAAACGCGAACCTCCCCAGCCCTCCTGCTCCCATTACGGCCGCCAGGCCGGCAAGCAAAAACAAGAGCGATTTAAGAAAAAGCCGCTTATTAGTTGCCGTCGGCTCAGTCAAAGTAGTCGCTTCCGGCGAGGTATGAAGGCAGTCTCGCGGGGTAGAAGTCGTCATTGCGAGCGCAGTGAGGCAATTTCCATTGGTGGGACAGCACCGCGCGGAACGCGGGCTTTCATCCCTCGCGATGACCCTGGCTCCGTGTCGATGCCTGTAGGGTACCGGCACAGAGCAAAGCACAAGCTAACAGCCCTCAGCAGGCGGCTTGGCAGGCTTACTTGTCGATCCTGCGGCCTTCATTGATTTTTCGGCGTCCTCTTTGGTCTTGAATGGCCCTTTGACTATTGACTTCTCGTCGGCCGGCTTCTTGTCCACGACGGAGGTTTTTCCCGCGGCATCCTTGACCACGTAGAAGTCGGCTGCAACGGCCAGCGTAGCCATGCCGAAAGCAACCAAAGCCACCACGACTACGATCAATCGCACCATCTTGCCCATCATTCATCCCTCCTTGAATCTAATTAACGCCAATTTTTAGCATGAAACGCACATTTTTTGCCCGTATTATTTGTCGTACGGGGCCCACTCTTCAGCCAGGCCCGCGAGCCAGAAGGCCATGAGTGCCATCACTACGATCGCAGCGGCCATCAACTCTCTGCTTATCCCAAACTCCTGCCACAGGGTGACTCTCCCCAATGGGGAACTCATGTAAAAGTCGCTCCAAGCCGGAAATCCCGCGGCAAACACCCAGATGCCCGCAATCATGCCCAACAGATAGACGAGCGCGTCCAGTTTCCCCGACACTATCCCGACCGCGGAGGTGCCAGGGCAATACCCCCCGATCACAAAACCAAGGCCGAACAAAATTCCTCCCACGAGTTGGGGCCACAAATACGTTTGAAGCAACGATGAATCGAGGAGCATCGAGTAGTCGAACAGGCCGATCCAACTCAGCACAATCAAGCCGACCATTGCAGTGACCATGGCTGAAAACATTACTTGCAAAACCCGCATGTCCCTGAAATAGAAGATGTTGGTGAGATTGCGGGCATCACCGAAGCCTGCTCTCTCCAAAACGAAGCCGAAGAGAATTCCTACGGCTAGCGCTATCCAGAGGCTGGTTCCGTACCCGAAAGCGTCAACAAGATAAAGAGGACCGCTCATGACCACTCCCTCCTGACAAAGTAGGCGGCAGCAAACGCTGTGGCGAATACTGTCATCATAAACACCCAACTACCCACCACCATTGTTGCTCCCCCGCTCAGTGCTTGGCCGCTTGTACACCCCATAGCAAAACGAGTCCCTATGCCGCCAATTATCCCTCCGCCGAAGGCCATGCCTAATCTCAAGCCGACACTCGCGGTTGGCCCTCTGCCAACGCCCGGCCTGAATCTACGCGCGGTCAATACGGCAGTTAGCCCACCGATAAAGACACCAATCACCTCTATGACCATCCAGTTCACGAGCGGGTGTTTGCCTCCAGGTTTGTAGAATTCCTTATAATAGGGGTTTTGTTCCACAGCAGTCGGGGCCACTTCGTGCGCAATTACTGCTGCGGTCCGCGCAACAGCGCCCGAAGCCCCAAGACCCGTCCCCATGAGATAAAACGTCAGCAATAGCACCAAGCCGAGGGCTATTCCTGCCACGTACGGGTTCCAGAATCCCCTGGCATATTCCAATTCTCTCATCGTCTCTCCTCCCGTATGGATAACTAATTCCCTTCCTTTGCCTCGGTGTCGATACCCGATTCCTTCGGAACAGGCGCAGACCTCTTGAACTGGGCCTCTGTGCTCACTGTCTCGGGCACACCTAGGCTTTGAATAGTGACCTTGTGAGATACCATCTCTTGCCACAGCTTCGGAGATGGATCGTTCACAGGCAGATCGGTCGGACATGGTCTCAGCCACTTTGAGTTGATTTGAAAGATGCCCGCTACGAGGACAGCAACCAAAGATACAACCACGGCCGTCACCAGGCCCCCTGCTATCATCCGGCCTCTTTTTTGGGCCTGTGAAACAGCCTCCTGGACCTGCTGTTCTTCTTCGGCTTCCTCCGCTGTGATCTGCTGCTTCTCCTGTCTGTCTTCTGCGGCTGTTTCATGTACCTCAGGCTCTAAGGAACTGTTTTTTTCCTCTTCTACCATGGCGCTATCCTTTTCGATCAACAGGCGACCGTATCATGCCGGTCGCTGGCTAAGAGATTATCTGGGGAGGCGTACCTGAGAAAATTATCACCGCCCTGAGGCTCATGCCCCCGATAAGCACACACAGGTCCGCTCCCACCACGAGGTATTTGGACATCTGTCCATATTCATAGTATTCGACGACGCTCAATAAAAACGGCACAAGGATTCCGACCATCACAACCAGTCCCCAGAAGCACGGACTCAAGAACCCGGAAAGCAAAATATTTGCAGATGAGGCTGCCTCAACCGAGCGTGTCAATGACGTGAAAATAAACAGCATGAGCACAACCGCTTCGATGGCAAGAAATATGACGTGGCCCAGCGCGAAATTCGATAGAGTTCGAATGGTGCTGATGTCGATGATTGCCGCACCGATCATGGCAACGGCCAAGCCGGTGGACACGGCCGACGCCAAGAAAAGCACAGGCATAATCGGTGTGTTCCAGAAGGGGACCCCGTTAACTACAGCAATGAGCACGCCGGTATATCCCGCGGTACTGACTGCGAGAATGCTCCCGATGACTTCGAGAAGACGCACGTATTTCTTTGCGTACCGACCCACAAACGATATTTCATTGAGCGCTGCGGCATATAAGAGCGCCACAGGAATGAAAGCCGACAGAATTAGAACGCCCCACGAGATCGCGCTCGTGAGGTTGCTAATAAGATAGATCTGGCGCCACGGCTGCCAGAAACCTGCTTCGAGGTCAAATACCAGGCAAGCCGTGCCGACAATCACGAGAGGCCCTGAAGCGAACGACCCCGCCCGTGCCAAAGCTTTGGACCAATCAGGAGCCAGAAGGTCGCAAGCCACGGCCGCAAGGAATGCGCCGGAACCCGCGCCTGCGAGAAAAAGATACGAGATGATCAACCATCCCCACGCGCTTTCAGGCATGGTCAACTCCTTTTGTAGAAAATTTTGGGACGCGTGTTGAGGTCCGGACGCAACGGCTCGGCCCTGTGCTGTGCTATGAACCGAGAAATCCGGCTGATGGGGTCATCCAGGTCTCCAAATATCCTCACCTGGGTGGGACAGGTGGTTACACAGGCGGGCTCGCCTCCCTGCCGAACCAGGTCGATGCAGAACCAACACTTGACGACAATACCTTCGTGGTGGTCAAGGGTGCGCACCTTATAAGGGCAGGCCTCTACGCAGTACTTGCAGCCCACACATCGGTTGCGATGAACCAGCACCACCCCTTCCGGAGATGTGTAGATCGCGCATGTGGGGCAAACCCTCTGACAAGGTGCGTCTTCACATTGGTTACACTGCAAGGGAATGAACTCCTTGCCAAAGGACGGGTTCACCCCTCGCTCCTTTTCTTTAATCCAGTTGAAGGATTGGCGATATTCCAGGGTCTGCTGATTCTGGCAGGCAACGCGGCACGAATGACATCCGATGCATTTGGTTGTATCTATTGCGATTCCATAGCGAGGCATGTTTTTCTCCCGCAAGGTTCTGTGTGGGTTCGGAAAGTCTGTTTATAGCGACGCATATCTAATTTGGCGCCGTGTCCGTCGGTCTGCTGCCACGGTAGGGGCATCCCGCGAGACGCGGGACCGTGCTCCATTTAGGCACCATTTTTTTGTGGGCAGCAGCATAGTCTTCCAGCGCTATGTCTTTTCCACCCTGACAATGATTTCGCCCGACATGGTGTGCCCGAGGACCGGCTCAAAGTACGTAGGCAAGAAGTCGTTGTACGACAGACCGTACCCGAAGCCGGTGCGCAGATTCCTGGAAAAAACCCCATAACCGCTCGGAAGAAAGATGCACTCCGGATGAATCCCGTCCGTCACTTTTGCCCTGGCCCTGCCCTTGCCAATCGACGAGCTGAGCGTCATACAGTCACCATCTTTTATGCCGAGAGCTTTGGCCCTCTCTTTGTGAATCCAAACCCTTCCCCAATCATTGAGAGTTGTGATCTCCTTCAGGTAAGGTTGGTTGATCGTCCTAGCGTGGGTGTGATGCGCCTGCTTGCCGTGAATGAGGCGGAAGGAGTGAGCATCATTCTTGTCCGGCACCACAAGCGGCTCTTCCCACGCCGGCACCGCCTGATGATTCAGGTCCCGCAACGTGGATGAAACGAATTCGAGCTTGCCACTGGGGGTCTCGAATTTGGGCTCACCCGGCTTCCATTTGCCTCCCAGATCGATCACCCCGTCTTTCTTCAACTGTTCCAGTGTCACTCCCAGCGAAGCCAGTGCGGCGTTGTTCCAGTCGTCCAGCGTGAAGTTGAAGTACCGGCCAATACCCAGATGCGGGGCCATCTCTCTGAGAATGTCCGCGAGCGGCTTCGTATCGTAGAGGGGTTTAATTACGGCCTGCCTTATGGCCACTTGCTTGCTGCTGTAACAATGGTTGTTGTGAACTACGTCGTCCCGTTCCAGGTAATAAGATTCCGGAAGAATGTAGTGAGAAATGGAAGCAGTCTCGGAGAGCACATAGTCGAAGCTGACCAGAAGCTCCAACTTCCTGTAACCCTCGATAACTCTCGCTGGGTTTGGGCAAGTCCGCAAGGGATTGTTGTGGTACACAAAGCCGGCCTTCAGCTTGCCTTCGATTGCCAACTCCGGTATGGCCTGAGACAGGCCGTGACCCATGGGAGTGAGCGGGTAACGCTCCGGATCGGCGCTCCCATCTACCATAGGACCCTCGGCTTTCGGAGGCGTGGGAAACTTGTCCGGATTCAGCTTCCCCAACTTGACCTTTGGAGGTTCAAAGAGGCCGCCCAGTTGATTGTAGTTCCCCATGAGGCCGTTTACGCAGGCCACCGCCCTTACGAGTTGTAGGCTGTTCTTGTACTGCGTACCCATGGCGCCGTGATACCCTACGTGGATCAGGGATCTAGGTGCAGCCGCGGCCATCTCCAGGGCAAGTTCCACGATGACCCCTTGCGGCACTGAGGTTTTTTCCTCCGCCCACGCAGGGGTATAGGGTTCCATCTCTCGGGCGAATTCATCGAACCCCTCCGTGAACTTTTCCACAAAATCCTTTTGATAGAGATTCTTCTTGATCATCAACTGAGCCACAGCAAGCATCAGCGCCAGGTCCGTGCCAGGTCTAATTCGTATCCACTGGTGAGCCATTGCTGCCGATTCGCTGAAGCGAGGGTCCAAAACCACTATGCGAGCCCCGCGATCACGTCCTGAAGCCATATCCCTGAGCTGTCTCAATTGCAGCCCCGCCGCAGGATTGCGTCCCAGCAACATGATGAAACGGGCGTTTTCGAAGTCATGCTCAGGCTTGGCCGACCCCACGGTAAGCCACCAACCGATGTTTCTCGGAAGAAAGCAGGTGCTGGCATGCGAGAAGACGTTAGGCGACCCAAGCGACCTCATGAACAGATGGCCCATATCGGCATTGCCTTCCGGATACTGAAGCCAGAAGAGGGACTCGGGGCCGTGTTCCCCGGAGATCTGTTTTACTTTTGCCCCGATGTCGCTGTAGGCCTGCTCCCAGGAGACGGGCTCAAACTTGTTGGGACCAACCCTCTTAAGGGGTGATTTGATCCGATCTTTGCTGTAGACCTCATGCAAGAGAGCGTGCCCCTTGGCGCAGATGCGGCCCATGTTGTTGCCCGCGATGGGATTGCCTTCCGCTTTCCA
>Ga0209039_10002232_pt1 | contig 16766 bp, 13 predicted proteins | sample BogFormECP12_OM1_FD_188238 | JGI IMG/M metagenome (GOLD analysis project Ga0209039, IMG submission 188238) | Bog forest soil microbial communities from Calvert Island, British Columbia, Canada - ECP12_OM1 (SPAdes) (version 2) | ecosystem: Environmental > Aquatic > Freshwater > Wetlands > Bog ... | reverse complement strand
CTTTAAGCTAAAAACTCGGTTCCTCTTCATCAGGTTCAGTTCTCCATTCAGTGTAGAACTGTCCCTAATTTCTGCGTCTCACTTTGGGGGCGCACTCCAGTTACTGTCCCCGTTTTGGCCATGGTACACTGGCGCATCTTGACCGCGCCCGCGAAACGTCTGGCTTTGGAGCGGCCCATCGGCCTGCTGCAGGCCACCGCGATGGTGGCGGGCATCATCATCGGCGCATCGATTTTTGTGCAGCCGTCGGAAATCAACCGGCACGTGCCGAGCGTGGGGGGCGTCCTGTCGGTGTGGATGGCGGCGGGGATCCTGACCCTCTTCGGAGCGCTGGTGTGCGCGGAGCTCTCGTCGGCCTTTCCGCGAACGGGCGGGGTCTACGTTTTTCTAAAGGAGACACTTTCGCCGGGCTGCGGATTCCTGTGGGGATGGGCGATGTTCTGGAGCGCGCATTCGGGGATCATCGCGGCGTCGTCGGTGATTTTCGCGCGCTACGTGGCGTACTTCGTGCCGATGGGGGATTGGGAAATCCGCGCGACGGCAGTCGGGGGAATCCTGCTGCTTTCCTTCATCAACTACCTGGGCGTGCGGCAAGGCAGCATGTTGCAGACGGTGGTGACGGTGGCGAAGGTAGCGGTGATTGCGGTTTTGCTGCTGATGGTGCTGATGGTGGGACCGGCCGCGGGACGCGCGGCTGGCGCCATGGGCACGGCGGTGCCGGTAAGCTTCCGGGAATTCGTGCTGGGGGTGAGCGCGGCGCTGTTTACCTACGGGGGCTGGCACATGGTGACGTACACGGCCGGCGAGACGCGCAACCCCGAGAAGACCATTCCGCGGGCGCTGCTGATCGGGTGCCTGGTGGTGACGGTCTGTTACGTGGCGTTGAACGCGGCGTACCTGTATCTGTTGCCGCTCGAGCAGGTGACGGCATCGAAGCGGGTGGCGGCGGACGCGGCCATGGCCATGGCGGGCGCGCGCGGGGCGGCGGCCATTTCGGCGCTGGTGATCCTTTCAGCCACCGGCGTGTTGAACGGCGTGATCCTGGCGGGGCCGCGCACCTATTTTGCGATGGCCAACGAGGGGCTGGCGTTCGCCTGGATGGGCAAGATCGATCCGCGCTTTCATACCCCGTCGCTGGCCATCGCGCTGCAAGCCGCATGGTCGTGCGCGCTGGTCGGGACCATGACCTATGGAGCGCTTTTCAAGCGGGTGGTCTACACGGAGTGGCTGTTCTTTGCGTTGATGGCGGTGGGCTTGTACCGGTTGCGGGCGCGGCCGGGACACCAGCCGGTGTTTCGCATGTGGGGATACGGATGGGTGCCGGCGTTGTTCGCGGTGGCGTCGGTAGTGGTGGCGGCCATCCAGATTGCGGCCGACCCGGCGCAGGCCGGCAGCGGGTTATTGATTGTCGTGTTAGGATTGCCTGTCTACGCCCTCTGGAAGCGAAAGCATGCGAACCGTCGATTTTCATAACCATTACTATCCGCCGGCCTATCTGGACGCGCTGCGCTCGGGTTCGAGCGCGGTGGAAGTCACCATAGATGACGACGGCAACCCGCGCATTTATTACCCGGGCGATTACAATATCGCGGTGCCTGGCCATCGCGACATCGATTACCGCGAGCAGGTGCTGAGGGAGCACGGCGTGGATACGCAGGTGCTGACCCTGACCACGCCGGGCACGCACGTGGAGCCTCCGGCTACGGCCGCGCGTTTCGCCTCGCTGGTGAATGACGCATTCGCGGAAGTGGCGCGCACCAAGCCGGGCCGGTTCACGGCGCTCGCGACACTGCCGCTCAACGACGTGGCGGCGTCGGTGAAGGAACTCGAGCGGGCATCTACGCAACTGGGTTTTCGCGGCGCCATGTTGTTCAGCAACGTGAATGGAACCGGCCTCAACGAGGATGGCTTCCTGCCGCTTTATGAAGCGGCCAACCATTTGGGCGCGGTGCTCTACATCCACCCGACTCATCCGGTGGGCGTCGAAGCGAGGACCGATTTCTGGCTGATGCCGCTGGTGGGATTCCCTATGGACACGACGCTGGCGGCTGCGAAAATCGTCTTCAGCGGAATTCCCGAGCGGTTTCCGAAAATCCGTTGGGCGCTCTGCCACCTGGGTGGCGCCATTCCGTACCTGGCCGAGCGGCTGGACCGCGGATTCGAAGCCTTCAGCGAGTGCCGCGCGAAGATTCCCCGCAAGCCCAGCGAGTATCTGCGCGAGTTTTATTACGACACGGTGAACTTCAATCCCGCGGCTATCCAACTGGCGATTGGCTTTGCGGGTGTGGACCACCTTCTGGCGGGAAGCGATTACCCGCACCAGATCGGCAGCATTCCGAAGATGATCGAGACCATTCGGGGGCTGGACCTTCCGGAAGCGGACCGCGCGGCGATCTTTGGAGGCAATGCGGTCAGACTGCTGGGGATGTAGGGGATCCTTCAACGCGGAGACGCAGAGGCGCGGAGGAAACACACAGACCAACGAGTAGCTACTTCTTTGGTGGATCGGGCACTTGGTTGGCCATGCGGCGCTGCGATTCTTTCGCGAGTTGGTCCTTCATGTCGTTCAGCGCCTTCTCCAGCTTGCGCGTCTTGGCGGCCTGGAATTCCAGGTCCCCTTTCAGCTTGGCGGCTTGCTGGCGCAGATCGTCGCGTTCCTTCCGCACGGCCGGGTCTTCGGGTGGCAATTTGTGTTCGGGAAGCTTGCCCAGGAAACTGGCTATTTCCTTGACCTGATCTCCTACCGCCAGCCTTACTTCCACACGCTCCGCCTGGCGGCTGTAAGTGAATGCGCCGGCTTCGAGGTGCGTGCGGTCCAACAGGATGGATTGCGCGGGGGCCGCGCCGTCGATAATCTCCAGAACGCCATGGCCGGCCTTCTGGACGGCCGGCGACTTGCCATCCCAGTGAATGCGCAACTGCCCGTTGTCGTCGGCCGCGCCCAAGGCTACCGTCGGGGTGGCCTCATTGGGCAGCTTAGGCCGGATCCGCGCCATCATCGGCGATACCTTTTCCCGCAAGGGAGGCAGCCACGTCTCGTGGGTCTCGAAAGCGGCGATGCCCAAGCCCGCACCCAAGGCCAACGCCGCGACAATCTTCAACCAGCGCCAGGATCGCTCGGGCTTGATCTGCAAGAACTGCGGCGCCGGCAGAGCGGGCGATTCCTGTTTCGGCTCCGCCGCCTTTTCCTGGGGCGGCGCGGGCTGGGCGACCGGCTGGGGCGCGACTTCCGGTACGGGCGCTGGTTCGGGCTGGGCTTGCTGCCTCAGTTCCGGCTGCGCTTCAGGCACGAGCGTGATCACCGGCCCGCGGCCCTCGGCTTCTCCGCGCAGCGGCTGCGGTGCAGGAGGCGTCTGCGGCGCAGCGCCTGAAGGCAACTGGCGGATGGGCTGTGCCTCCACCACGAATTCCTGGTAGCTGGCCGCGCCGCGAATCGATCCATCGGCTTCGCGGAAGAAGAAGCCGCCCCTGGTTGGTTCAAAGGTGCTGGGTTTCAGAACCAGCGCCACCTGCCATGGCTCCGGGAAGAAACGCTTGTGGACGTCCTGGTCCGCATCGGAAAGGAAAATATCGCTGCGCGTGTGCGAGTGATACCAGCCTACCGGCTGCATGCCGTCGGGGCGTTGCTGTGCCGCCGCCAGCAAGTCCGCGAACTGCTGCTGGTCGTTTTGCGAAAGGGTAAAGGATGGCCCCATGGCGTGCTCGCAATCCACGGCCTGGTACTCCAGAATCGAAATCCGCCTATCCGCAAACCGCCCCAGCAGGATGCCGCCGATCTCCGCGCCGCCGCGCGGCAACGAATAGAAGGCGTCCACCACCGCCAGACGAATGTCGTCGAGCACCCGGGGCGAATACTCGATGATGTACGGGCACTCCGGGGCGCTCCATGTCCCCAGCGCGCTTTCCGTGCTGCTTTCAGTCATGCGATTTCATTCCGTTCTTTGATTGTAGGTTATTCCAGAGCCCAGAATACCTGCGAATCCGGCAGTAGCTAGCAGTTGCCTTCGGATAGCGCCGAACACGAATTCCGCAGAAGCCGGGCTGCTACACTGATAACCGTGGATCTTTACAGCCGAGACGAATTACTGCGCCAGCGCGCCCTCTGGAAACAACACGGTAAGACCGTCGTCTTCACCAACGGCTGCTACGATCTGCTACATCCGGGTCATATCCGGCTGCTCGAAGGAGCCCGCTCCCTGGGGGATGTTCTGGTGCTGGGGCTCAATTCCGATGCCGGCGTGCGCCGGATGAAGGGCGGATCGCGCCCGCTGCTTGACGAGCGGGAGCGCGCGGAAGTCGCCCAAGCTCTTCTGGCGGTCGACGCCGTAACCTTCTTTGATGAGGAGACACCCCAACCATTGGTGGCAGCGCTGCTGCCGGACGTTCTTGTGAAAGGCGCCGATTGGTCTCATTTTATCGCCGGAAGGGAAGAAGTCGAGGCCGCTGGAGGCCGGGTAGAGGCGTTGCCCCTGGAACCCGGCTATTCAACAACTAATATTGTAGAAGCACTTCGAAATCAGCCTTGATCCATCCAGCCGTTCGAGACCTTTTTCTGGACCTGGGCAAGCATCCTTCTTTTCAGGATGCGGTTCGCCGCATCGCCGCGGGCGACGGAGCGTCCTTGTCCGGCCTTTCCACTACCGCCAAAGCTCTTTATTCGGTTCTTTTGTGGCAGACCACCGGACGTTCTCTTATAATAGTAGTAGATGGTAATCGGCAGGCGGAAGCTCTATCGGAAGCGGTCCACACTTTCTTTAGACTGCTGGCCGCCGAAGACCGGACCGAGCCGCAACTATTGCCGGCGCTGGACGTTCTGCCACTGCAAAACCTCTCGCCGCACGCGGAGATTTGCGAACAGCGCGCCATCGGACTATGGAGCCTGGCCACCCAGCGCGTGCCGATCACGATCTTGCCGGTGGCCTCCGCGCTGTTGCGCATCGAGCCGGGCGATTTCTACCGGCAACTCGCCCTCACACTGCGGGTGGGCGATGAACTGCCGCTGGAGGAAGTGATCGCGCACCTGGAAAGCATCGGCTACCAGCGCCGCGAGCCGGTTGAAATGGTGGGCGAGTATTCGGTCCGCGGCGGCATACTCGACGTTTTTTCGCCCGAATCGGCCAGGCCCGTGCGGATCGATCTTCTCGGCGACCAGGTGGAGTCTATCCGGCGTTTTGACGTGGAATCGCAGCGCTCGGTTCTCAAGATCGAAGACTGCACGCTGCTTCCTCTTACCGAATATCAGAAGTCGCGCGACGTGCTGCTGGAAGCGGGCGAGCTGATGCGCGAGGCCGCGATTCCCTGCCGCGACCTTGCGCCGCCGGGCGAGGCCTTCGCCGGCTGGGAACTCATCGCGCCGATGGTGCGGCCGCGCGACGCCTCGGTCTTCTCGCTGCTCGACCGCCCCATCGTGGTCTGGGACGAACCCGACCAGGTGCGGGCGGCGGCCCAGCGTTTCTGGACGCGCCTCGATCAGATTGAGCGCTGTCCGGCTTACGATCCCGATCGGGTGTTCTTCAGATGGGAAGATCTGGAGCGGCAGGCGGCCGCTCCGCGCCTGGAAATGAAGGAGCTCGAGATCGCCTGGGAGCCCGCGCGCGACGAACCAGATTTTCACATCTCGACCCGTCCCTCTCTTTCATTCCACGGCAACATGCAGGTGGCTATCGCCGAGGCGCGGACTTTGGTCGAAGCCGGCAACCGGGTGGCGTTCTTCGCTCCCTCGACGGGCGAAGTGGAGCGCCTGGCGGACGTCTTCAACGAATACGGCGTCCCTTACCAGCTCGGCCTGGAGCAGTCGGAATCCACACCGGCGTATCTGGCGGAGCGCGCCTATATGGCGGGACCGGTAGCGAGCGTCTACCTCATCAAAGGACTGATCCGCCACGGCACTTCTTTCCAGGATTCAAAACTTGTAGTTTTTGGCGCCGAGGACCTGTTCGAGACCTCCGAGCTGATCGCCCGGGCTCCGGCGTCCAAGTCGGCGCTCGCCACTTTTTCAGCGGATTTGATCGATCTCAAGCCGGGCGATTTCGTGGTGCATGCCGAGCATGGGGTGGCGCAGTTTCTGGGTCTGCGCGAGATTTCGCAGGGCGAATCGCAGGGCGACTACATGCTGCTCGAATACGCCGCCGGCGCCAAACTCTACGTGCCGCTGACCCGCATGGACCTGGTGCAGCGGTTCCGCGGCGGCGGCGGCGAAGCCAAGCCAGCGCTCGACCGCATGGGCGGGGTCACGTGGACCCGCACCAAGACTCGCATCAAGGCCAAAATGCGCGACATGGCCGACGAGCTGCTCAAGCTCTACGCCCAGCGCCGCATGACCGAAGGCTTCCAATTCTCTCCGGACAGCAACTGGCAGCGGGAATTCGAAGACGCCTTCGAGTTCGCCGAAACGCGCGACCAGCTCACGGCCGCCGGGGAAATCAAGCGCGATATGGAAAGCCCGCAGCCGATGGACCGCCTGCTGTGCGGCGACGTGGGCTTCGGCAAGACCGAAGTGGTGATGCGCGCGGCCTTCAAGGCGCTGGGCGACGGCAAACAGGTGGCCATCCTGGCGCCGACCACGGTTCTGGCCTTCCAGCACTTCGAAACTTTCAAACGCCGCTTTCAGCCCTTCCCGGTGCGGGTGGAAATGTTCAGCCGGTTTCGCTCGCCCAAAGAACTGAAAGCCTCTCTGGCCGACCTGGCGGAGGGCAAAATCGACATCGCGATCGGCACACACCGGCTGCTTTCGCAGGACGTCGTCTTCAGCGACCTCGGGCTGGTGGTGGTGGACGAGGAGCAACGCTTCGGCGTGAAGCATAAAGAGCGCCTGAAACACCTGAAGAAGATGGTGGATGTAGTAGCCATGAGCGCGACCCCGATTCCTCGCACACTACATATGTCACTGCTCGGACTACGGGATATGTCGGTGATCGAGACGCCGCCCAAAGACAGGCTCTCCATCCACACCGTGGTGGCGCCATTCCAGCCCGAACTGATCCGCTCGGCGCTGGAAATGGAGTTGGGACGCGGCGGCCAGGTCTATTTTCTGCACAACCGCGTGGATTCCATCTGGGCGCGCGCGGCGATGCTACAGGAGTTGGCGCCAGCGGCCCGCATTGGGGTCGGGCACGGCCAGATGGGAGAGGCCGAGCTCGAAAAGACCATGCTGCGTTTCATGCGGCACGAGTTCGACATCCTAGTGTGTACGACAATTATAGAAAATGGTCTCGATATTCCGCTGGCGAATACCATGCTGGTAGAGAACGCCGAGCGGTATGGTCTCTCCGAACTCTACCAGTTGCGCGGCCGGGTAGGGCGCTCGAACCGCCGCGCCTACGCCTACCTGCTGGTGCAGCCTGATACCGAACTGACCGAGGTTGCCCGCAAGCGCCTGGCCGCCCTGAAGGAGTTCAGCGACCTGGGCGCCGGCTTCAAGGTGGCCGCACTCGATCTGGAACTGCGCGGCGCCGGCAACCTGTTGGGGGGCGAGCAGCACGGCCACATCAACTCGGTCGGCTTCGACACGTATATTCGCCTGCTGGAAGAAACGGTGCGCGAATTGAAGGGCGAGGAAGTGATTCCCGAGATTCATTCGGCGCTCAATTTGGGGCTGGATATCCGCATCCCGACCGACTATGTGGCCGACGAAAACCAGCGTTTGCGCGCCTACCGGCAGATCGCCAATGCGGCCGATGCGGCGGCGCGCGACCGCACCGAAAAAGAGCTGGCGGATCGATACGGCCCGGTGCCAGAAGCGGTTCGCAATCTGATCGAATACTCGGCGCTCAAGACCGCGGCCGAACAGATCGGAGTGGAAGCCATCGACCGGCGCCACAACATTCTGAACATCAAATTCCACAAAGAGGCGCGCGTCGATCCGGCGCGGCTGATGGGGATCGTCGCCAAGACGCGTGGGGCGCAATTCACTCCGGCGGGTGTGCTGCTGCTGCCGCTCGGGGGGCAGACCGCCGCGGGCGACATTCTGAAATTTTTGGGTGAAAAGCTGAGGGAGTTGCAGGCGTGAGGGCGGCGGCCATTTTGGGTGTGCCGAATCGGAACTGGCGGACCGATCAGGCCCAGGGCGGCTCATGGAAAGATGCTAGGACCATGGGCGGACGGACGTGGCACGGGTATTGCTGGTTGTGCAAGATTGGCCAGGCGGCCCCGGCGACATCCGGCAGTTGGTAAGATGGAGATCTCATTATGCTTTGGAAGTTTGTAGTACTTTGCGGGGCGGCGTTGGGCGCTGCCTCGGCCCAGACGGAATCGGTGCGCGTGGTGGAAGAGATTGCCGCCAAGGTAAATGGCGATATCGTCACACGCGGGGAACTGGCGGAAAAGAACAAAGAGCTCGAAGGCAGCCTGCGCGCGCAGGGCTTGACGGGAACCAGGCTCGCCGAGGCCCTCCGCGATGAAAGCGCCAATGCGCTGGAGCACGAGATCGACGAGCTCCTGCTGGTGCAGAAGGCCAAGGAGATGCCCAATCTGAACGTCGACGCGGACGTCAGCAAATTCTTCTCCGAGTGGCAGGTGCAGGCCAAGATCACGGATCCGGACAAGTTTCACGAATGGTTGCGCGCGCAGTCGGGCATGACTTTCGACGAATTGAAGGACCGCAAAAAGAAAGAGCTGCTGGCGCAGCGCGTGGTGGGGTACGAAGTGGCCTCGCGCATCGCGATTCCGGAAAGCGATTTGCAGAAGTATTACGACGAGCACAAAGCCGATTTCGTGCGCGAGGAGCAGGTCTTCCTGAGCCAGATCCTGATCTCGACGGAAGGCAAGACAGCGGAGCAGGCGGCGACGGCCGAAGCCAAGGCCAAGGACATCTCGGCGCGGGCGAAAAAGGGCGAGAAGTTCAGCGATCTGGCGCGCGACAATTCGGACGATTTGGGGACGGCGCAAAACGGCGGCTACCTGGGCGCGCCCAGCAAGCGGGGCATCATGAAGCCGGAACTGGAAGCCCTTATCTTCAAGGAAAAGAAGGGATTCGTCACCGAGCCGATCAAGCTCACCAATCCGCCGGGCTTTCTGATTCTCAAAGTGGAGGAACACTTCGAAGCCGGGCAAGCCTCCTTCGAGGAAGTGCAGGAGGATATCCACGAGATCCTGGTACAGCCGAGGATGGGGTCGAAGGTGCGTGAGTTTCTGACGCAACTGCGGCAGCAGGCCTACCTGCAGATCAAGGACGGATATGTGGACACCGGCGCGGCGCCGGGGAAAGACACACGCTGGCAGGAGGTGGCGGTGCTCAAGCCGCCGGTCACCACCAAAGAAGAAGTGACCGCGCGCGCCAAGCCCCACAAGAAAGTCTTATTTGTGCCGATTCCGGGGACAACGGCGGCCATCAAGATGCCGAAACAGCGGAAGGCCGCCGACGATTTACAGGCGGTGAATAACCCGCCGCCTCCGAAGCCCAGCAAGAAGCCGCTGCCCCCAGCGGCGGCCGTGACGCCCATCAAGCAATGAAGTCACCGTATGTGAACGACCTTCTCGAGCCGGCGAAAGAGCCGGTCACCACCAGCTTTCTAGTGCGTTCGAAGGAAATCCGCCAGAAGAAAACCGGCGAGCTGTACCTTTCGCTGATGCTGGGCGACCGCACGGGCGAACTGGACGCCAAGATGTGGGACAACGTTTCGGAGGTGATTGACAGCTTCGAACGGGACGATTTCGTGAAGGTCAAGGGAATGATCCAGATCTTCCACAACCGGCCGCAGATGACCATCCACAAGCTGCGCCGCATGGACGACAGCGAAATCGACTTCAGCGACTACTTTCCCAGTTCGCGGCGGGACCCGGATGAGATGTGGGCGGAGCTCTTGGGGATCATCGCGGCGGTGACAAATCCGCATCTGAAGGGGCTGCTGGAAGCGATGTTCGGCGACCAGGACATTTCCCGGCGCTACCGCCGGGCGCCGGCCGCCAAACAGATCCACCATGCGTTTCTGGGCGGCTTGATCGAGCACGTGCTTTCGGTGTGCGCGCTGGCGCGCATGACGGCCGCGCACTATCCGAATATCGATTACGACCTGCTGATCACGGGCGTGCTGCTGCACGACATCGGCAAAATCTACGAGCTGAATTATGAGCGCGGGTTTTCCTACTCGAGCGAAGGCCAACTGCTGGGCCACATCACCATTGCGCAACGGATGGTGGGAGAGAAACTGCGCGGCCTGCCGGAGTTTCCGCCGGAGCTGCGGACGCTGGTGGAGCACATGATCCTGAGCCATCACGGGCACCTGGAATTCGGCTCGCCGAAGCTGCCGCAGTTTCCGGAGGCGCTGCTGCTGCACTACCTGGATGACATGGATTCCAAGATGGAATGCATGCGGGCATTGATCGAAAACGACCGGCAGGTGGAAGGCTGCTTCACCACTTACAGCCCAGTGCTGGAGAGGCCGGCCTTGAAGACGGAGCGTTTTTTGAAGGGCGAGCCGGCGCCCGAGCCGCTGCCGCCCCAGCCGCCACCGACGGAACGCGCGGCGGAGTCAGGGAGCGGGTTTGCGGACAAATTGAAGCGGGCGTTGCAACCCGCTTCCAACGGCCAGGAGAGCTGATGCCGCGCCATGCCCGCGAGGTCCCGCCGCCGCTCGAACTGATGTGCCTGCGGGCGCTGTGGGCGCTCGAGGAAGGCAACGTAAAGGCGGTGCAACAGGTGGTGGCGCAAACGCGCCCACTGGCTTACACCACCATCATGACGGTGCTCGACCGGCTGGTGCGCAAAGGGATGCTGGCGCGCCGCAAAGTGGGCCGCGCTTTTGTTTACGTGCCACAGGCCTCGCGGGATGCCATGCGGCGCGCGGCCGTGCGGGAGCTGCTGGAGGGCTACTTCGACGGCTCGGGAGAGGAACTGATTCGCTTCCTGCGAGGAGGCGAAGGACAACCCCACGCCGCGCGGCGCGATTCGGACGAGCGGATCGATACGGTGTTGCTGTAGCGCACTGCTAGCAAGAGCGCGACCAGGGGGTCGCGCGCGGACGAGGGCGTCCGCCCTACTTTGCCGGGCGCGATAATGATAATGATGCAAGACATTTTGCCGGTAGTCTGTTTTATCGCCGGATTCGCGCTGGCGTGGGCTGTGCTGCGCGCGCGGAAGCGGGAGACGGAAGCGGCGCTGCTCAACGTGGCGCGGTCGGCCATGGCGCAGACCCAGGACGCGGCGCGCGGGGATCTGGAGTTGCGGCAGCAAGCCATCGCCGAGCTGGTGAATCCGGTGCGAGCTTCGCTCGATAAAGTGGATTCCAAAATCCAGGAACTGGAAAAGAGCCGCGCCGGCGCATACGCGGCGCTGCACGAGCAGGTGCGGGGCCTCGTCGAAACGCAGCAGCAGCTTCGCACGGAGACGGGCAAGCTGGTGACGGCGCTGCGGACACCCAGCGCGCGGGGGCGCTGGGGCGAGATCCAGTTGAAGCGCGTAGTGGAGATGGCGGGCATGCTGGACCATTGCGACTTCGTCACGCAGACCACCGTCACGGGAGAAGACGGCAGGCTGCGGCCCGATCTGCTGGTGAAGCTGCCGGCGGGCAAGACGATTGTGGTGGATGCCAAGACGCCGCTCGACGGGTACCTGGCGGCGATCGACTCGACCGACGAAGCCACGCGCAAGGCGCGGCTGGCCGACCACGCGCGGCAAGTGCGCGCGCACCTCACGGCGTTGGGCCGCAAACAGTACTGGGAACAATTCGACCACGCGCCGGAATTCGCCGTGCTGTTCCTGCCGGGCGAGTGTTTCTTCAGTGCCGCTCTGGAGAGCGACCCTTCGCTGATCGAATTCGGCGTGGGGCAGAACATCATTCTGGCGACGCCCACCACGCTGATCGCGCTGTTGCGCGCCGTGGCCTACGGCTGGCGGCAGGAGAACCTGGCCGAGAACGCGGCGGAGATCAGCGCGCTGGGGAAAGATCTGTTCAAGCGGCTGTCGGACATGGGCGAGCATTTTAATAGGGTGGGGAAGAGTTTGGAAAAGGCGGTGGAAGCATATAACGGAGCGGTGGGATCGCTGGAAGGGCGCGTAATGGTGACCGCGCGCAAGTTCGCGGACTTGAAGACGTCGCCGATGGGAGTGGAGATTGCGCCGCTCGAGCCGGTGGAGACGAGCGTAAGGGCGGTGGGGGAAGAGTAGGCGGCTGCACTTTTCTGGTAAATCCCTGCTGATCATGCTCGATCTCCCAACACAGGCGGGGATATCCCCTCACCTCGGCCGCGCGTCCAGCAAAATCGCCGCCCAGGGCGGATAGCCGCGCGAGGCGGAGTAGGCGTCTTCTTCAATCGCGAACGCGATGTCAATGCGGGCGCCGGGTGAGAATTCGGCGGCACGCTGGGCGAAATTCCAGGCTTTCAGCTTCAGCGTGCGGCCGTCGCGGCGGACCGTGACGCGCAGATGCTTCTCCTTCATCACCACCGGCGGGGCGGCGACTTCGACATCCAGCGCGGCGAATAACGGAGGCGGGTTGCCGTGGCCGAAGGGCGCCAGAGCGAAGAGTTCCTCGGTGACGGGGTCGGTGATCTCGCGAAGGTCGAGTATGGCATCGATGTCCAGCGTTGGCTCGAAATCTTCGGGGCGCAGGCGCGCGGCGGCGCAGGCGTTGAAACGGGCGCGGAATTCGTCGACCCGCGCGGCGTCGAGCGTGATGCCGGCGGCGAATTCGTGGCCGCCAAATTTCACGAAAAGGTCGCGCATGGATTCGAGCGCGTTCAGCAGGTGGAAGGCCGAGATGCTGCGGCCGGAGCCCTGCACCAGGCCATCGCCGGCATTCCGGCCGAGCACAAAGACGGGGCGGTGAAAACGTTCGATGAGGCGGCTGGCCACGATGCCGAGGACGCCGCGGTGCCACTCTTCGGAGTAATAGACCAGCGCGGAAGTGGAGGCGTCCATGGGTAAACGCTCGCAGGCCTCGAGGATGGCGGCTTCCACCTGGCGGCGGTCGGCGTTGTGGTCGTGGAGCTGTTTGGCGAGTGCGCGGGCGCGGTCCAGATCGGTGGTGAGGAAGAGTTCGATGACGGCCTGCGCGGTGTCCATACGTCCGGCGGCATTGATGCGCGGGGCGATCTGAAAAGCCACCTGGCGGGCGGTGGGTGCGCTGTTCGCAGTGAAGCCGGCGACCGCGAGCAGCGCGCGGAGGCCGATGTTGCGGACATCGCGCAGGCCATCGAGGCCGTGCTTCACCATGACGCGGTTTTCGCCGCTGAGCGGCACGACATCGGCCACGGTAGCGATGGCCACCAGCTTGAGGAACGACCCGGCGATGCGACGCACTCGGTCTTCCGGCCAGCCCATCGCGGTGAGCAGTGCCTGAGCGAGTTTGAAGGCCACGGCGGCGCCGCAGAGATTTTTTTCGGGATAGGAGCAGTCCGGGCGATTGGGATTGACGATGGCGAACGCGGGAGGCAGATCGGTGTCGGGCAGGTGATGGTCGGTGACGATGACATCGATGGAGAGCGAGGCGGCGCGCCGCACCACTTCGGCGGCGCGGATGCCGGTATCCACGCTGACGATGAGGGTGACGCCCTGGGCGGCGGCGGCTGCGACGACTTCCGTCCGCATGCCATAGCCTTCATTTAGCCGGTGGGGAACATGGTAGCGGACATCGCCGCCGCAAATCCGGATGGCGGTGATCAAAAGGACGACGGACATGGTGCCATCGACATCGTAATCGCCATAGATGAGGATTTTTTCGTGAGCGTGGATGGCGCCTTTGAGACGCGCGACGGCTTCGGGCATGTCGCGGAGAGACAGCGGGTCGTGAAGCTGGTCGAGGGAGGGATGGAGAAAGCGGCGAGCGTCATCGGGTGAAGCGAGGGATCGGCGCACCAGGACTCGGGCGGCGGCAGCCGAGATGCCGAGAGCGGCGGCGAGTGATCCGGCGGCTTGCGGATCGGGAGTAGGAAACAGCCAGCGAGCCACTTAGTTCTTGGAGAAATAGCCGCCGAGCGGTTCGTCAGGCTCCGCGCCTTCTTCATCGGTGAAGCGGGACATAATCTCGTCTTCGAGGTTGAGGAAGTCCTCGTACCAATCGGGCTGCAATTCGAAGACGTAGAAGCGGGAGTTGTGATCGAAGGCCAGTTCGAGCGAGCAGGTGACGCCCTGGTAGACGCGGAGATCGCGCAGGCGGGAATCGTATTCGCGGCGCTCGTCGCGATCGAGGCCCATGTCATCCAGGTGCGACGCGAGGCCGTCCAGATCGGAGGCGTCGAATTCGCGGGAAGCGAAGACCAGCAACTGAGCGCCCACGGTGCGGGCGGTTTCGAGGAACTTGCGGTAATCGGGCTGATGTTCCACGTCCCAGAGCACCATGGTGGGATCTTCCAGGGCGCCGGCATGGCCGTAGAACACGGTCAAGCCGGACGCTTCGAGATACTCCAGGATCTCGCGTTTGAGGGTATTGAGATTCAAATCCACTGTGTCGATGCCTCAGTCCTTCGCCAGCACCAGGATATCAGAGGCGCCAGCCAGGTCGCGGGCGGACGGTGTAACAACCGTCTTCGGCCCGATACAGATTTTGCGCTTCTCGCGAATGGCGTCACGCACGTCGTCTTCACAGACCACTTTGACGGGCCGCGGCGGCGAAGCGGACGGCGGCGCCGGACTAATGGGGCACTCCGTGGTCAGTCAGCCGGGCGTGGCCTGGGCGCGGCGGGCCAGGAAGCGGTCCACGACATCAGCGGCCGCATGCGGCGCCACGGAGCGCGCGGGCGCGGGGTTTGGCTGACGATCAGCGCTGGTTTCGCAGGCGCAGGAAGGTCCGCCCTGGACGGCTGCTGTTGGCTGCATTGGAGCTCCGCGGGAAGCCAGATAACGTTCGACGGCGGCGGCCACCGTGCCGCGATCGATGGGCAGGGAGGCGGCGGTGTCGGGCGCGGCATTGTAATCGAGCGGCATCTCGAAGGCCTCTTCGGGTTTGCGAACCACGTAGGCCAGACGCTTGATGTTGATGAGGTGCTGCGGGCCGATATTGTCGGAAGTGATGTTGCCGGCAGCGGCGCCGCAACCGAGCGTCATGGAGGGGAAAACGTTGGTGGTGATGCCGGTGGAGCCCTGCGGCGCGGGCGTGTTGACCAGCACGCGCATGGCCGGCATGCGTAGCGCGTACTCGCGGGTGCGGGCGTCGTTCCTGGAATAGATGACGGCGGTGTGGCCCATGCCGCCAAATTTCAGCAGCGCGTAGCAGGTATCGGCGGCGGCATGGAAATCGGGAACGAAATAGAGCGAGAGCACGGGTGAAAGCTTTTCGGCGGAGAGCGGATGTTGTTTGCCGACGCCGGCCACTTCGGCGCAGATGATGGAGGTATCGGGCGGCACTTCGAAGCCGGCCATCCTGGCGATCTTGGTGGGCGCCTGCCCAACGCACTGTGGGTTGACGGTCCAATTCGGCATGATAAGCAGTTTGCCGAGCGCGTCGCGCTGCACCTCGTTGGCGATGTAGGCCTTCTGCGCTTTGAGCAGGGCGAGGATGCGGTCGCGCAGGGGGGCTTCGGCGACGATGGCCTGTTCGCTCGAGCAGACAGTGCCGTAATCGAAAGACTTGCCGGCGACAATTTTGGGGATGGCGTCTTCGAGGTCGGCTGAAGCATCCACCAACACGGGAACGTTGCCGGGGCCGACGCCGAAGGCCGGCTTGCCGCTGGAATACGCCGCTTTGACGATGCCCGCGCCGCCGGTGGAGAGGATGACGCCGATGAGTTCGTGGCGCATGAGCGCGTTGGTGCCTTCGAGGGTGGCGTTATCGACGCACTGAATGAGATCCTCGGGCGCGCCTGCTTCGACGGCGGCTTTATAGAGGATGGCGGCGGTGGCGCAGGTGCATCTGTGCGCGCGCGGGTGCGGGCTGATGACCACGGCGTTGCCGGCTTTGAGCGAGATGAGTATCTTGTAAATGGCGGTGGAGGTGGGATTGGTGGTGGGCAGGATGGCCGCCACGACGCCCACGGGCGTGCCGATCTCGACGATTTTTTCTTCGGGGATCTCGCGGATGATGCCGACGGTTTTCATGCCGCGCATGCGGCGCGGCAGCCAGTCGCAGCTGAGAAGGTTCTTGATGTACTTGTCTTTGGCGTTGCCGTAGCCGGTTTCTTCCACGGCCAGGTCGGCCAAGTGTCTGGCGCTCGAGCGCGCGGCGGCAGCCATGCGTTCGACAATCGCATCGACCTGTTCCTGGGAGAATGTGCGGTACTTCTGCCAAGCGGCGAATGCCTTTTCGACCTTGGTGCGGACCTCCTGGATCGAGAGAAGGTCTTTGTCCGCGAGCATCGAACGTTACTTCTTCAGGCCGCCTGTAGGCAGGACCTTTTCGACCTCTTCGTGAGGGCGGGGGATGACGTGGACGCTGATAAGCTCACCAACCCGCCGGGCCGCGGCCGCACCCGCGTCCGTAGCAGCTTTGACCGCGCCGACATCGCCGCGGACGGTGATACAGACCAGGCCGGCGCCGACGAATTCCTTGCCGGTCAGGATCACGTTGGCGGTCTTGACCATGGCATCGGCGGCTTCGATGGCGCCTACCAAACCTCTTGTTTCAATCAGACCAAGGGCCTCCATCATTTGTACTTGTCCTCCCGTGCTGCGATGAAATCATTACACTAGCACAATTGCGGCCCGGAGGGCCGCAGGAGTCAGGAGTCATAAATCGAGGAATTCAAAAGCCAGAATGCACGGGCCCGTTCCGAGCCAGGGGGCGTACTTCGGAAATCAACAAGTTCAGAATCCGCGCGAAGCGAACTCCCTCATTCTGACTCCTGAATTCTGACTTCTGTCTTCCGCATCGACGCTTCTTGTCGATGCTTGTCGC
>Ga0209039_10002231_pt1 | contig 16766 bp, 18 predicted proteins | sample BogFormECP12_OM1_FD_188238 | JGI IMG/M metagenome (GOLD analysis project Ga0209039, IMG submission 188238) | Bog forest soil microbial communities from Calvert Island, British Columbia, Canada - ECP12_OM1 (SPAdes) (version 2) | ecosystem: Environmental > Aquatic > Freshwater > Wetlands > Bog ... | reverse complement strand
CATTCTTGAAGCAGTAGGGGCGTGGATCATCAGCGTCATCTCGGCGTCGGGATATCTCGGCGTGATGCTGCTGATGGCCATCGAGTCGGCGTGTATTCCATTGCCGTCGGAAATCATCATGCCGTTCTCCGGCTACCTGGTATACACCGGCCGCTTCTCGCTGCTGGCGGTGGCAACCTGGGGAGCGCTCGGTTGCAACCTGGGTTCGGTGCTGGCCTATGAAGTCGGCTACTTTGGCGGACGTCCGCTGGTCGAGCGTTATGGCCGCTACATATTTCTCAGTCAGCGCGAACTCAATATTGCCGATCGCTTCTTCGAGCGGCGAGGCGCCATCGCCGTGCTGATTGCCCGCCTGCTACCCGTCATCCGAACCTTCATCGCGCTGCCCGCCGGCATTGCACGCATGCCGCGGGTGAAGTTCCACATCTATACGTTCATCGGATCGTGGCCGTGGTGCTTTGCGCTGGCCTACATCGGCATGCGCTTGGGCGAGCAATGGGATAAGGACCCGCGCCTGAAGCTGTGGTTCCACCGCCTCGACGCGATAATCCTGGCTGTGATTGTTGCGGCGGTGATTTACTTTGTGTGGTCGCACGTGCAGCATCGGGTGGGCAGGGAAGCGGTGAAAGAAGGAACGGACTAGGTTCTGTCTTAACAGCTGCTATCTTTTGGGTGACTCCAACAATATAGTCCAGGGCTGAATACTCTTTACGTCGAGCATCTCCGATGTGCTCCACGGATCTTGCTGCAAGGTGGCCCTGATCTCGTCGTGATCAGACGCCTCGACTCCAAAAAGAAAGTCGCCGGTCTCACCAAGAGGGCCTCCCAGAACGATAAATCCCCGAGCCGCCAGCCCATTCATAAATTCAGCGTGCTCGGTCCACTGCTCCTGAGAGCGCATGGGCTTGGCTGCATCCCAAGACTCGCCCTTTGTTCTGACAACCGCAAATAGCGCTCTCATGTGTCCTCCACACGCTCTCACTGATCGATCTTCACCGCCTTCGCCACAATCCGTTCGTACCTACGCCACGGCATCATCCTCTTGAGCCAAACCTGAATTTTGGCATCGCCGCCAATCAGATAACGCAGTTTGGGATTCGGATCGTTCGCGATACGAACAATAAGTTGCGCCACCTCGCGAGCGTCGCGCCGATGTCGGGCTCTGCTCTTTACGAATTCGGCGAAGCGCTGGCTGCGCTCTTTGTTGGGTGATGCCGGGTCGAGCGAGCCTTTGGCGATCACCACGTTGCGATCCCAAATGTCAGTGTCGTATGCGCCGGGTTCAACCAGTGACACCCGAATGCCAAGTGAATGCGTCTCGATGCGCAGCGACTCGCTCCATCCTTCGAGCGCATATTTCGACGCGCTGTAGGCGCTTAACATCGGTTGTCCCATCAATCCTCCAACGGAGGTGACCATGATGATGTGACCTGAGCGCTGCGCACGCATAACGGGCAGCACTGCCTTGGTCATCGCCACGTTACCGAAGAAGTTGGTCTCGAGTTGGTGGCGAAGCTCGTCGAGCGTCATATCTTCAGCGAAGCCCGCTACGCTGAATCCGGCATTGTTTACCAGCACATCAATTTGCCCGCGATCGTGGGCGATCGCTCCCACCGCTCCCGGCAGAGAATCGAACTCCGTAATGTCGAGCCGACGCAACTCGATCCGCTCACGGACCCCGGCCTTCTGCGCCGCCTCTTCGAGTCTGGCGCTATTTGCAAGATTGCGCATGGTCGCGACCACGCGATGGCCGTTCAGCGCCAGCTCGACGCTGGTCAGCAGACCGATGCCGCTGGAACTTCCAGTCACAACCGCAACTTTTTCCGTAGCCATGTCTCTCCAACGAATCCTTCAAATTGCCACACAGGACGTAAACGCGTCCCTTCGCGCTCCAACAATTGCAATACATGTGATGATTACGAGAAGATAGCAGGTTTGTAGATTCTTTGATGAAACGGACTGATAGCATGCCGACAAGCAAGAAACAGAGAAAGACACATCCTGCGCCAGGCGAAATTAATCCCGCAAAAGGGAGGCTCGGGATCATGATCCCGGGCATGGGCGCAGTTGCGACCACATTTGTGGCCGGAGTCGAAGCCGTGCGCGAGGGAATTTCCAGCCCTATCGGATCACTCACCCAGATGGGCACGATTCGCCTGGGCAGGCGCACCGAAGGACGCTCTCCCAAGATCAAGGATTTCGTTCCTTTGGCGGGACTCAAAGACCTGGTTTTCACCGGCTGGGACATTTTTGAAGACGACATGTACTCTGCCGCTCGCAAGGCGGGAGTGCTGGACGTCTCGCTGCTCGACCAGGTTAAACCCTTTCTGTCGAGAATCAAGCCGCGCGAGGCGGTCTTCGACAAGCGCTACGTCAAGAAGCTTGACGGCCCCAATGTGAAGAAGGGCAAGAACAAGATGGAGCTCGCCGAGCAACTGCGCGACGACATCCGCGATTTCAAGCAGTCGAGCGGCGCCGAGCGGTTGGTGATGATCTGGTGCGGCTCAACCGAAACCTTCATCCAGGCCGGACCGGTCCATCATTCTCTCGCGGCATTTGAGAAGGGCTTGCGCGCCAACCATGAAAGCATTGCGCCTTCGATGATCTACGCCTACGCGGCGTTGAAGGAAGGCGTACCTTTTGCCAACGGCGCACCGAACCTGACGGTGGATATCCGCGCCCTGCAGGATCTGTCGAAGCAGATGGAAGCGCCGATTTGCGGCAAGGATTACAAGACCGGCCAGACGCTGATCAAGACCATCCTCGCGCCTGGCTTCAAAGCCCGCATGATCGGGCTGAACGGCTGGTTCTCCACCAACATTCTGGGCAACCGCGACGGCGAAGTGCTCGACGATCCTGGCTCCTTCAAGACCAAGGAAGAGTCCAAGCTGTCGGTCTTGGAGCACATTTTGCAGCCTGAGTTATACCCCGAATTGTACGGCAATATTTGTCACAAGGTCCGCATTAACTATTACCCGCCGCGTGGTGATAATAAAGAGGGTTGGGACAACATCGATATCTTCGGATGGCTCGGTTATCCGATGCAGATCAAGATCGATTTCCTGTGCCGCGATTCGATCCTGGCGGCGCCGATCGTGCTCGATCTGGTGCTGTTCCTCGATCTGGCAAAGCGCTCCTCCGAGTTGCGCGGCATTGGCATCCAGGAGTGGCTGAGCTTCTACTTCAAATCGCCGATGGTGGCCGAAGGGCTCTATCCGGAGCACGACTTGTTTATCCAGTCGATGAAGCTGAAGAACACGCTTCGCCACCTCATGGGCGAAGAGATGATCACGCACCTGGGGCTGGAGTATTACGATTAGCTACTCTCGTATAATCCCACTCTCTATGCGACTACACAGATTGATTCGCCTAACGCTCGCCTTTCTTGTGGCAAGCTGTGCCCTGACCTTCGCGCAATCTAACGACCGCGTCATGCAGGAGGCCCTCAAGCCTTCCACTCCCTTGCAGGAAAACCTCCGCGTGCTGACCGACGAGATCGGCGGGCGCGTTCCCGGCACGCCCGCCATGGAGAAGGCGGTGCAATGGGGAGTCGATGGATTCAAGGCTGCCGGCGCAGATTCCGTCCACACCGAAGAGTTCACCATCCCCGTTTCGTGGGCAGAAGGCGACACCGAGGTTAAGATCGTGGCTCCGGTGAAGTTTTCTGTGCGCGCCCATTCCCTTGCCTGGGGACCCCCGCTGAAGCCGACAACTGCGCGAGTGGTGGACGTCGGCATGGGCACTGCCGCTGAGTTTGCCCAGGCAGGCGACCTCGCAGGCGCAATCATGTTGGTGCATAGCGACGTCCTGAAGACCTGGGATGACCTGTTCGAAGAGTATTACCGCGCGCCCGGGGTGATCGCCAATGCCGTGAAAGCGCACGCGCTGGCGATTGCCTTCACGTCCAGCCGCGAGCACGACGTGCTCTACCGGCACATCAATGCAATGAACGGGAACTTAGACGTGATCCCGCAGGTGTTGCTGGCGCGCGAAGATGCGGAGCGAATTGCGCGACTGTTGGCCCATGGGGAAAAAGTGCAGATGGCCATCTCGATGCCGAACAAGATCGGGGCGACGATAACCACCAGCAACGTGGTGGCCGAGCTGAAGGGAAGCGAGTTGCCGAATGAGGTCGTCATCCTCGGGGCCCATCTGGATTCCTGGGAGTTAGGCACCGGCGCGCTCGACAACGGATGCAACGCGGCGTTAGTCATTGACTCGCTGCGCGCGATCAAGACGGCAGGGGTTCGTCCACGACGCACCATTCGCTTCATACTTTTCTCTGGCGAAGAGGAAGGGCTGCTGGGCTCGCTCGCGTATGTGCGGGCCCATCGGAATGAACTCGACAACATCGTTGCGGAGGTTGTGCTGGACGAAGGCTCAGGAGCGATTACCAGCTTCTCGACCGGCGGACGCAAGGACGTTGATGCCGCACTCGCTCCCATGCTGCAACCGTTCGCACAATGGCAATCCAGCGAAGTGACGAACGATGCAACCTTAGGCACCGACAACTTCGACTTCATGATGGAAGGCGTTCCTACTTTGCTGCCCAATCAGGTGGAGGCGAATTACCTCGTCAACTATCACGCCACGTCCGACACCTTTGACAAGGTTGATTTCGCGCAGTTGAAGAAGAACGAGGCCATGGCGGCTGAGCTTGTCTTTGAGTTGGCAAATGCGCCGGGAAGGATTGGGCCTCGCTACACGCGTGCCCAAATCGAAGCGACACTACCCGAGACCCATCTCGACGACCAGATGAAAGGCTTCGGGATGTGGGAGGAGTGGGCGAACGGGACACGAGGGAGGAAGCAATAACAAGCCTCTCCAAGAATTTGTCATTCCGACCGAGAACTTCAGTCCGAGCGGAGGAACCTGCTTTTGGGGACAACAGCAGATCCCTCGACTCGGACTAAAGTCCTCGCTCGGGATGACAACTGTTGTTTGTGATGGCAGTCATTGCCCGCACTCTCGTCCCTCCTATACAATCACCAGTTTCGTAATTCTTGTGCAATCCTCTAAGTAAGGAGCAGACAATCCGGCGCGTACAGCCGGAGTAGCGGGTGAAGGTTCGCCCGCAGTCATCATAGAAAATGAAAATACACGAGTACCAGGCAAAGGCCATCCTCTCGAAGTACGGAGTGGCGGTGCCGCGTGGGCAGATGGTCGAAAGCCGCGAAGAAGCGGAAAGCGCGGCCAAGGCGCTGTTGCACGAAGGCGCCACCGGCATCGTCGTCAAGGCTCAGATTCACGCCGGAGGCCGCGGCAAAGGCGGCGGGGTAAAGCTGGCCAAGTCAGCGGAAGAAGCCACAGATTTGGCCGGCAAAATCCTCGGTATGAACCTGGTCACCCATCAGACCGGACCCGAGGGCAAGAAGGTGCAGCGGCTGCTGATCGAAGAGACGCTGCCCATCGCGCGCGAGCTTTATCTTGGCATTGTGCTCGACCGTGGACCCGGCCGCCTGGTGTTCATGGCGTCCGCAGCCGGAGGCATGGAGATCGAAGAGGTCGCCGCCAAAGACCCAAACGCGATCATCAAGGAGCACATCGTTCCCGGCCTCGGGCTACAGGCTTTCCAAGCGCGCGAGATCGCATTCAAGCTGGGTCTCGACGCCAAGTACATCGGCGGCGCGGTGAAGTTCATGATGGCGCTGGCGCGCGCGGCGGAAGAAACCGACGCCTCGCTGGTGGAGATCAATCCGTTCATTACTACCACCGACGGACGGCTGTTCGCGCTTGACGCCAAGATGAACTTCGACGACAACGCGCTGTATCGCCATCCCGACATTAAAGAGCTGCGCGACCTGAGCGAGGAGGACCCGCTCGAAGTCGAGGCCAGCAAGTACAACCTGAACTACATCAAGCTCGATGGCAACGTGGGCTGCATGGTAAACGGCGCGGGCCTGGCGATGGCCACCATGGACATCATTCAGTACGCCGGCGGCATGCCTGCGAACTTTCTCGACGTGGGCGGCGGCGCCAACGAGGAGCAGGTGACTCACGCCTTCGAAATCCTGCTGAGCGACAAGAACGTGAAAGCGGTGCTCATCAATATTTTTGGCGGCATTCTGCGCGTGGACACGCTGGCCAACGGCATCGTTAGCGCGGCGCGCAAAACCAACATCCAGTTGCCCATTGTGCTGCGACTGGAGGGAACCAACGTCGAGCAGGGCCGCAAGACGCTGCAAGAGAGCGGACTGAAATTCATTGTGGCGGAGACCATGAAAGACGCGGCTGAGAGAGTCGTCGCCGCCGCAAAGGGGGTTCGATGAGCATCCTGGTTGATAAGTCAACGCGATTGTTGGTGCAGGGATTGACTGGGCGTGAAGGCACGTTCCACGCCAAGAACGCCGCTTTGTACGGAACCAAAGTTGTCGGAGGCGTAACTCCCGGCAAGGGCGGCACCACACATGAAGGCTGGCCCATCTTTAACACCGTGAGCGAGGGCGTGGAGAAGACCGGCGCCAACGCGACTGTTATCTTCGTTCCTCCGCCAGGCGCGGCCGATGCCATCATGGAGGCCGCCGATGCCGGAGTGGCGCTGATCGTCTGCATCACCGAGGGCATTCCGGCGATGGACATGGTTAAGGTGTGGGAATTTCTGAAGACGAAGAAGTCGCGACTGATCGGGCCGAACTGTCCGGGCATCATCTCGCCGGGTAAGTGCAAAATCGGCATCATGCCGGCGCACATTCATAAGGAAGGAAATGTCGGCATTGTCTCGCGCTCAGGCACGCTGACCTACGAAGCCGTGTACCAATTGACGACGCGCGGCATTGGACAGTCCACCGCGATCGGCATTGGCGGCGACCCGATCATCGGCACCAATTTCGTGGATGCGATCGACCTGTTCAACGGGGATCCCGAAACTGAAGCTATCATCATGATCGGCGAAATTGGTGGCACCGCTGAAGAGACGGCGGCCGAGTTCATCAAGCAGAACGTGCGCAAGCCGGTGGTCGGATTCATCGCGGGGCAGACCGCGCCTCCGGGACGCCGCATGGGCCACGCGGGAGCGATCATTTCCGGCGGGAAGGGAACTGCCGCGGAGAAGATCAAGGCCTTGGAAGCGGCAGGAATTCACGTTGCGAAATCTCCCGCCGAAATCGGCGAGACGCTGGTGAAGGCGACAGGCCTGGCCGTGAAGGTGTAGGGATTCACCACAAAGGCACGGAGACACAGAGAAAGTGTCTCTGTGGTCAAGAACATCCACGGAAAACGAGAACGAACAAAACTAGAGAACGAAGAGCGAAAGGCGAACAACGAATCGCGAATTTATGAAAACCATCCAACGCACTCTTTCCATCATTAAGCCCGACGCGGTTGAAAAAGGCGCAGCGGGCGACATCATCCATTCCCTGCTGCAAAACAACTTTCGCATCATCGGCATGAAGATGTTGCACATCACCAAGGCGCAGGCTGAGGGCTTCTACGCGGTGCACGTGAACCGCCCATTCTTCGAGTCGCTGACCAACTTCATGTCGGGCGGGCCCATCGTGGTGATGGCGCTGGAGAAGGAAAATGCCATTGCCGACTACCGCACGCTAATGGGCGCCACCGATCCGGCCAAGGCCGATGAAGGCACTATTCGCAAGAAGTGGGCGGCGAACATCGAGAAGAACGCGGTCCACGGCTCTGATGCGGAAGACACCGCGCGCTTTGAGCTCAGCTATTTCTTCGCCGGATACGAACTGGCGAAGTAAACAGTTTCAAGTTTCCAGTGTCGGGTTTCGAGTGTCGAGTTGAGCATCTCGCTGGAAACTTGAAACTCGAAACTTGAAACTGAAACGAGAGGTTCCCATGGCGCATGTGCAAATCACGATGCTGGCAGGGCGGACCATTGAGCAGAAACGGCGCGCGGTCAAACGTATCAGCGAAGTCATGCACGAGGAGTTGAACGTCAAGATTGAGAAGCTGACGATTGCGTTCGTCGAGGTCCCGCGCGACAGTTATGCTCGCAACGGCATTCTGCTGGCCGACCGTACCGATCTCAAGTGACGCAGGCGTGGCCGGCAAGTTAAGTGCGCCGAGAGTCGCCGGCTTGCGGTCACCGCGGACCGTCATCGGTCGTTGGAACGGAGTTGTCAGGCGCCGCTGATTTCTGCCGGTCCTTCGATGACTGCTTCATTTCAGCCTGCGTGAGTTGGCAGCCGCACACTCCGCATGACCATACCACCGCTGAACCTGCCGCTACCCTGGCGCCGTTTTGAGGGTTCCACTTCTTCGACATTTCACCATTGCACTGAGGGCAAATCATGATGAGCCAGCTTTCCCGTTGGTCAGTTCGGGACCTCGAAATTGTTCTAAGGATGGACGACTTCAGAAGCTGACTTAGTCCAGGGATCTGAAAGAGGAGAGGAATTTGCTCACTCAGGTTCACCGTATGCTGTTATTCACCGCATGTCAAATCGGCGGCAGGCCGGCATGATACCCTGAACGGTGAATCTTTTTAGGCAATAAATTAATCAAATTAAAAGTCAGGGATCGAAGAGGATTATGGCAGGAAGCTCTCGTACAACTTTTACCAAACGCCAAAAGGAACGTGCCCGTCTGGAGAAGCAGGCTGAGAAAGCGCAGCGCAGAGCGCAGCGTAAGCAGCCGGGCGACTCCGATCGCGGCACGGGCACAACTCAACCCGTCGCCGATCTGGTTGTGGTACACGACGAAGACGGACAGCCACAGGGATTCGATTTCCACGATTTTGGGAAATAGTCCCGTCTGACAATACCTAAGTTGGTGCGTTTCGCGACCTCGCCAGGCGCACTGTGATACAGTTCTAAGTAGACGCTATTGGCTACGGCCGCTTGTAAGTGACATCCGATCTTAAGTTGATCCGATTTCCAGCCTTTCCTGCATCCGTTTCATCTAAGCGCCGACTAAAAAAATAGAGCGGCTTCAGTTATATCTTCGCGACACGCATCTCGTATGCACTTCGCGAGACGCCCCTCCAAGAAAGTAAGAATCGTTTTGACACAATTCAAAGACATGCCCCTGTCTGCTGGGCTCCAGCAGAAGTTGGCACACTACCAATTTACGACCCCGACGCCGGTCCAGGCGTCCGCGATCCCCCCCGCACTCGAAGGGAAAGACGTCCTTGCCACGGCGCAGACCGGCACCGGCAAGACGTTGGCTTTTCTGATTCCGGTCCTCGAACGCCTCGCGGCGCAAGGCGCTCCGCGAAATGTTTCCACGCTCATCCTGGTGCCCACGCGCGAGCTGGCTATGCAGGTCCACGAGCAGTACGAGAAACTGCGGGACCGCAAAGCGGCTCCGGCCGCGCTGGTCATTGGCGGCATGAGCGAGCAACGCCAGATTCAAACTCTGCGTAAGGGTGCGACCGTTGTTGTCGCCACTCCCGGACGTTTGGAGGATTTTCTCCGCCGCAAGCTGGTTGATCTACGCCATGTGAAGACCCTCATACTTGACGAAGCCGACCGCATGCTCGACATGGGATTCTTGCCTGCGATTCGCCGCATTGTTGCGGCGCTGCCGCGGGAGCGCCAGACTATGTGCTTCTCGGCTACGCTGGAAGCCTCGGTGGCAAACCTGGTTAACGGTTGCATGAAGGACCCGGTGCGCGTGGCAATGGGTTCAACCTCGAAGCCGGCCGATACCGTCGAGCTGCACGCCTTCGAAGTGCCGCTGGCGGAAAAGTCCACCGTGCTGCGGCACCTTCTCAACGACGAGAAGGGACAAACCCTTATCTTCGCCCGCACCAAGCACGGGACCGAACGCCTGGCTAAGAACCTGGTGCGCGATGGTTTCGCTGCGGCCATGATCCACGGCGACCGTTCACAGTCGCAACGCACCGGGGCGCTGGCCGGGTTCGACCAGGGCAAGTTCCAGGTGCTGGTGGCGACGGATGTCGCTTCGCGCGGCATCCACGTCAACAATGTTGCGCATGTTATTAACTATGACCTGCCGCAGATTCCCGAAGATTTCATTCATCGCGTTGGACGCACCGGCCGCATGGGCTCGCTGGGCCGTGCTTCGACACTGGTTTCAGGCGCTGAGATTGGGGAGTTGCGCTCGATTGAGCGCGCCTTGAGGCTGAAGATTGCGCGCAAGCAGGTCAAAGCCAACAACCGCATCGTGAGCCCTACGGTGCAAAACACGCTGTCCACGCGAACGCTGTCCCGCATGACGGGCGAAGTGTTTTCCTAAGCCACGCCGCTCAAGAAGACGAAGCAGCAGGTACCGCATCCTTGTCCGACAAGGGTGCGGTTTTTGTTTCTGGCGTTGAATGTCCTATTGATGAATCTCCTGAGAGCCAGGCTGAAATAGTAATATCAAGAGCGGCGGGCCTACACTAATACCCATGCTGCGATCACACAAACAGGCAATGGCTGCCATCAAGTCTGCCCAGCAACGGGTTGAGAAGGCTACACAAGAACGCGACAAAGCAAAAGAAAAGCTGAAAAAAGCCCAGGCTCGGCTCGCGCTGGAAAGGGAACACCTCAGGAAAAGCCAGGAAAACCTTGAGAGCTAGGCTGTTGCAGAGCTTCCCCCTTCGCTCAACTTCGAGCCGCTTCGCGCGCCGCCTTCATCACCGTCTTCTGCATACGGTTTTCGCCTGCATAGTACAAGCTGATCTCATGGCCATCCGGATCGTTGAGATAGGCATGACGCCAGCCCCAAGGCATCATGCGCGGCATTTGGGTTATGTAGAAGCCCTTTTGCTGGAGCTTGCGGCAAAAGCCATCGAGATCGCGAACTTCAAAATACAGGCGCACCCCGTCGCTCGCCAGGGAGACTCCCGGGCCCGCCAGATGCAGAGCGATGGTGCCGTTGCCTCCCGGTGCGCGCAATCGCGCGTACACCGGTGAGCCCTCATAGCGGAAATCCTCGATGAGCTTGAATCCCATCAAGTCGTGATAGAAGCGCAAGGCTCGCTCTACGTCCTTCACGTAGATCATGGCATGGTTGAAGGTGAGCTTGTCGCCGCTCTCTACAGGCGGCGCGAGCACCGGTGACTTGGCCCGCTTGGTTGCTGGCGCCTTGGCTTTCTTAGCAACGGAGCGCTTGGCCCGAGCCTTCTTCGCAACGGATTTCTTGGTTTTGGGCTTCTTCATCGCTTGTCGCTCGACATTGGCTAGGCGAGCGACGCAAATATGTTCGCGCCTGCTGCCGCGAGTCCAGCAAAGAGGTGCTCGCGCTGCTTACGATGGTAAGCAGCGCGCCGATGCGTCCACGGTCAGGGAATAACGATCAACTCGCTCTGTGCAGCCTTACTCTTGCCGTAGGTCGCATTTTGCGCAGTTGCGCTCACGTTGTATTTCACGCAGCCCGGCGTCTTGGCCACGACAGAAACCGATTTCTCGCTGCCCCCCATGACGGTGCCCGACGGGTCAAACGGCGACGAGGCACCGAAGTCAATCAGGAACCCAGTGTTCTTGACCGAGGACATCCACGTCACCGTGGTTCCGGTCTTGACGCAGAATAGAGAGTTGCCCTTCGCCCCTGGAATGCTGGGCGTGGCGGAGGAGGAGTAAGAAGTTCGTTTCACATCCACGGAGCACGGAGTGGAAGCAGACCCGCAGGTGTTGCCGGCGTTGCACAGACTTGCCGGATTGGAGTTCGAGCAAGCGCTTTGATCGCTGTCCTTTTTCTTGTCTTCGGCCGTGGCAAAGCTGGCCAGCACCACTAACAAGAGCAGCAGGGCAAAACTCATCGTAAAACAGCGCTGAATCTTCATAACGCACCTCAATTCGCAGTTCTAATGACAAAAAAGACCGAAATCGAGCCAACCTGCATGCCCGACAACCCAATAGAGCGCTTTTGACTCATGAGTTAACCAGGCTTAGCCTTGGCCAGCGCCCGCTAGTTCTCGCCCGGCGTTCCCTTCCAGTCGATGATGTTGGCCAGTCTCCAGGGATTTTGCATCAGGTTGATCGAGATCTGGCCCTGGTCGTCGATCCCCAACTGGGCTGCGGGGTAAAGGACGCCTGCGCTCTTGCTCTTGTCCTGCTCATTTATGTCGATCTCACCGGCGGAGAGATCGAAAGATTGCGATTGGGTGTCTGCATAGGCTTCCCCGAACTTGATCAGGCGGTTGGTAATGAAACGGAGCTTTCTGCCGGTCGGTGTCGGGATCAGGCCGATATAGCTGACGTCAAATCCCAGTGTGCCTGTGATGCTAATGTGGCCCACCGCTTTCATTCTCTCCAGGGCATTCACCAGGCCTTTGTTCGAACCCTTCTGAAAAGCGTCCACTAGAATCTGTTTGTCTTCCGGTGTCGAGTACTGGTAGATGATGAGCGTGACCCCGATCGTCCGCCCCAACTGGGTGCTGGTACCGAAGGCGGTGGCGTCTATGGTTTCGTTCTTGTCTCTGGAGAACCCGGGGACGCTCATCAACATAAGCAAACTGGTTAAGAGCAGGACCTTGGATATGCCTGACTGTGTGCGCATGTGCGTAATCTCCTTGTTCCTGCCGCTCTGACAGAAACTGTTTAGCAACTCAAGTCGTTAGACCACAACTGCTGTTTGGACACGATAACTATATAAATTAACCGTCCTTAGGTCAAAAATGCCTGACTGCAACCGGATCTTCGCCCCCCGGGCAGCCACGGACGGGAGGCGTTACCGAATAGCCTTTTCGCGAGCTTCCTGTGACAATTCCTCTTCTCCAAAAACCCCAAGTTGTAGGACAATAGGACAATAAACTTTGGTACCGTCACATATCCCCTGGGGGAGCAATGGCACTCGCGCAAAACCTTGGCAGCAAGCAACCGTCTTTGGAGCTTCGACCCCTTGATCGTTTGACTCTCGCGTTGATTGGAATGGGAGTCATATTCGCTTCCCTTGGTCTGGGAGAAGCCGTCTACCGGCTGGCGTTCTTCGAGTTCGATGGAGCCACCGACCGTCTGCCCATCGAAATGATGTTCGGGTTGGCATTCGCCTGGATGACCATGAAGGTCGCTAAGAAAATCTACCAGCACCGAATGGAGACCACGGCGCGCATCAACCTGGTTTGGGACCGAAACCACAGGATTCGCCATGCGGTGGAAGCCATCGCGCCAGTGCCGTATCCGGTGAACCAGCAAGCGATCCGGGTGATTCGTGAAGAAGTGGATCGCATTGAGTGGGCGCTGACCGATATCGTGCCGCGATAGGCGCAAGCACACCGACTTTCCCGGTCTCCCTCGGGCGGCACTGCCAGCCGGGTGGACGGTACCGCCATTGGCTGCTTGATTTGCGCCATACACCGCGGTTTTGTGCCCTTGCGGCCCCGTTACATTGCTGATTCCAGCGCTGTTACAATAGAGTAACTGTGGGGAAAACCGGGTTTCTACTCGTATACTGGGACGCACATAAGAATGAATGAGAGTAACGCCAAGACCTTACTATTGTTGAAGCCCAGGGGTTTCTGCGCCGGTGTGGTGCGAGCTATCGATATCGTTCGCATTGCGCTGGAGACCTTCGGAGCGCCGATCTACGTCCGCAAGGAGATCGTCCACAACCGCTATGTGGTGGACGAGCTCAGTGCCAAAGGCGCCATCTTCGTGGACAGCGTGGAGGAAGTTCCGGCCGGCGAGCGGGTCATCTATAGTGCCCACGGCGTCGCTCCCGAAGTCCGCGACTCCAGCAAGCTGCGAGAGCTGCGGGTGATTGATGCCACCTGTCCGCTGGTGACCAAGGTCCACGTGGAGGCGGTCAAGTTCGCACGCGAAGGCTACTCCCTCATTCTTATTGGCCACCGTGATCACGATGAAGTGATCGGCACGCTCGGAGAGGCCCCGAAAGTGACCCAGGTCGTAGATGCACCGGAGGACGTGGACAATCTCCATGTGCCCGACCCGGACCGCGTGGCTTATCTAACTCAGACCACATTGAGCCTGGACGAAACACGCCACGTAATCGAGGCGCTGCGCAAGCGATTCCCCAACATCAAAGGGCCGCACGCGCAGGACATCTGTTACGCGACGGAGAATCGCCAGACCGCTGTGAAAGACGTGGCCAGCGAATGTGATCTGCTGCTAGTGGTGGGCTCGGACAATAGCTCGAATTCAAACCGCTTGGTTGAAGTCGCGTGCAATCTGGGGACGAAGTCCTATCTCATCGAGAACTACCGCTCCATCGAGCCGGAGTGGCTGCTGAACGTAAAGACTGTGGGTCTGACCGCAGGAGCGTCGGCTCCGGAGATCCTGGTGCAGGAAGTGGTTGATTTCCTTGCCGAGCAGGGCTTCACCGACATGCGCGAGGTGGAAGTGATGCCTGAGCACGTGCGCTTTGGATTACCACCTGAGATCGTGGAGGCCATCGGCGCCGCGCCCGCCGTGGCGGAGTAAGCAAGCGATGGCAGATCCTCCAACTCCTGCCGAGATGCGCTTCGGCAAGATCGATGACATCAAGAGTCGAGTAGCTGCGGCGATCGATGCCTCGCGGCGGTACCTGTTTTCCACCCAAAATCAGGAAGAGGGCTATTGGTGCGGAGAATTAGGCGCCGATACCACCCTGGTCTCGGACTACGTTTTACTGCATCGCCTGCTGGGGACCGAAGATGCGCTGCGCACCCAGAAGTGCGCCGTCGAGATCCTGAACCGCCAAAACAAAGACGGTGGCTGGCCGATTTACAACGACGGGCCGTCCAACATCAGCGCTTCGGTAAAGGCCTATTTCGCGCTCAAGATGGCCGGCTATAGCCCCGATCATCCCCAGTTGCAGAAAGCGCGCGAACGCATTCTGGCGCTGGGAGGCGTGACTGCGGTCAACACCTTTACCAAGATTTATCTCTGCTTCCTCGGGCAATACGATTACGACGCCGTCCCCGCCATTCCGCCGGAGATCGTGCTGTTTCCCAAGTGGTTTTGGTTCAACCTGTACGAGATTTCTTCGTGGTCCCGCGCCATTCTGGTGCCGCTCTCGATCGCCTACGCGAAAAAGCCGTTCAAGAAGATTCCGCAGGAAGAGGGAATCGACGAGCTGTTTGTGGGCGGCCGCTCCGTCAGCGAACTCCGTCTGCGCTGGGCCAGGAAGCCGATCAGTTGGCGCAATTTCTTCCTGATGCTCGACCGCCTGGTGCATTTCCTGGAACATGTGCATGTGCGTCCGCTGCGCTCGCGCGCTTTGAAGGTTGCCGAGAAGTGGATGCTGGAGCGGCTCGAGATGAGCGATGGCCTGGGCGCGATTTATCCCGGCATCATGAACTCCATCATCGCGCTGCGCTGCCTGGGATACTCGCTTGACGATCCGCAGGTGATCCGCGCGATGGATGAGTTTGAGAGGCTCGGCATCGAAGAAGCGACGACCTTCCGGATGCAACCCGCCATGTCGCCGGTGTGGGACACGGCTTATGCGGTATTCGCGCTTGCGGAGAGCGGCGTGGCGGCGAACGATCGCCGGCTGGTGCAGCCTTGTGAATGGATGCTGCGAAAGCAGGTAACCCGCAGAGGCGACTGGTCCGTAAAGAACCGCAAGGCCGCTCCTGCAGGCTGGTATTTCGAGTTCAACAATGAGTTCTATCCCGATGTGGACGACAGCGCTCAGGTACTGCTGGCGCTCAGCCGGGTGAAGACGAGCAACGAGAGCTATCACTCCCGGTCGGTCCAACGCGCCATCGATTGGATCCTGTCCATGCAGTGCAGGAACGGCGGCTGGGCGTCGTTTGACAAGGACAACGACCGCATGGTCTTCCAGCACATTCCATTCGCCGACCACAACGCCATGCTCGATCCGGCGACGGTGGACATTACCGGACGGGTGCTGGAGTGCCTCGCGAGTTATGGCTATTCCTTGAAGGACCAGCCAGTGCGACGCGCGATTGAGTTCATCAAGCGCGAGCAGGAGCCCGATGGTTCGTGGTTCGGGCGCTGGGGCGTGAATTACATCTACGGGACCATGCTGGTGTTGCGTGGGCTGGAAGCAATTGGCGTCGACCATCACGAGCCCTTCGTGCAGCAGGCCGTCGAGTGGCTGCGCATGATGCAGAACCCGGACGGCGGTTGGGGCGAGCGTTGCGATTCCTACGACGATCCCAACACCAAGGGCGTGGGCCCGAGCACCGCTTCGCAAACCGCCTGGGCTGTGATGGGACTGCTGGCCGCCAGCGATACACGCAGCGATTCGCTACAGCGGGCCATCGCCTATCTGCTGAAGGCGCAGCGTCGCGACGGATCGTGGGATGAGTCGCTCTATACCGGTACCGGATTTCCCCGCGTGTTTTACCTGATGTACTACATGTACCGGCAGTACTTTCCCTTGCTCGCGTTGACGGTATACGCGAAGGCTTCGGCGGCGTCCCACGAAGAGCAACTTCGGGTGGCGCGCAGGGGCCAGCGGGCGCGTTGATCAGGGAAGGTTCCCATAGCCTCGCCAAAAGAGGGCGAGAACGCTGACGTATGGGTCTGAGGCACGAGAAGCAAACCTACGTTGCAGACGCAGACCTTTATGAGACCCCGAGGTCTGGCTATACTGGTGCCTGATGACCATCACTGTGGAGATCAAGCCCGAGGTCGAGGCCGAACTGGCTGCCCAGGCTGCCGCTCGCGGCATGGACGTGTCGTCTTATGCTGCCAGCCTGCTTGAAAAGGCGGCACAGCCAGCCGAGGAACAACCGAAGCCAAAGAAAAGCCTCGTGGAGTTCTTTCGGGAATCGCCGTTGGTTGGTCTGGAGCTAGATTTGGAGCGGGACAAGGATACAGGCCGGGACATCGAGCTATGAGCGGTTTCCTGCTCGATACCAATACCGTTTCTGAGCTTGTCCGCGTCAAACCAGAACCACGTGTTCTCGAATGGGTTCGCGCCGCGGATGAAAAGTTGCTCCACCT
>Ga0209039_10002229_pt1 | contig 16772 bp, 21 predicted proteins | sample BogFormECP12_OM1_FD_188238 | JGI IMG/M metagenome (GOLD analysis project Ga0209039, IMG submission 188238) | Bog forest soil microbial communities from Calvert Island, British Columbia, Canada - ECP12_OM1 (SPAdes) (version 2) | ecosystem: Environmental > Aquatic > Freshwater > Wetlands > Bog ... | reverse complement strand
TCCAAAACTCGGTGAAGAAGGCGTATACGACGTCATCTACGATCCGTTGATTCACGGTTCACTTCTCGGAGTCTGGGGCAGCATGGTTTCTGCCTACGCTGTACTGGTTAAGAACTCCGTCTTCGTGGACAAACTGGGCAAGAAAGTAGCGCCTGAACCAGTGTCTTTGAAAGATAATCCTGCAGCCTATTCCTTGTCCAACAGAGTATTCGATGACGAAGGAGTTCCCGCCAAAGACACCACTTTCATCGATCATGGCGTACTCAAAACCTACCTCCACAATGCCTCTACAGCAAAAATGTTCAAAACCGAAACCACGGCGAACGCAGGGCTGGTTTTTCCCACTCCATGGAACATCGAAATGGACGCAGGCGACAGAAGCAAAGACGAGATTTTCAAAAACGTGAAAGAAGGACTCTACCTGACAAACACGTGGTACACACGTTTCCAAAACTCAGCCAAAGGCGATTTCTCAACGATACCCAGAGACGGCATATTCCTGATAAAGAACGGCGAAATCAAACAATCCCTGAAAGACCTACGCGTAAGCGACAACGTCTTAACTATGCTTGGGAACATCGATGCCATTTCAAAAGAAAGACAACACGTGCACTGGTGGGGTGAAGCCGATCCACCATCACTGGCTCCATACATCCTAATCAAAAACGTGCACATGACAAAATCCAAATAAAAGTTGAGCCACACCTCTCAACCTTTATTAACGAATCCAGTCTTCTGCCCCTAACTGATCCAGCGAAGCAGTTAGGGTGAGCTATTGACTTCACAAGTTGCTATCGTCAAAGGCGAAAGAGGCCACGACCCCGTTTTCAAGGCCCTGGACCTAGTGGACTATAAGAGCGCTTTATCTGGATGGGACACAGTTCTCATCAAAGTAAACTTCATAACAGTCAAGACTTGGGACACTGGAGCAACGACGGATCCCATCGTTGTTGAGGCTTTGATAAACAAGTTCAAGGATCTTTCTGTCAAAGTGTGCATTGTCGAATCGGATGCTACAGTTACAAATGCTGACAAGGCTTTCGAAATGACCGGCATGAACGAAATGGCCCGCCGCAACGGTGTTGAATGCATCAATCTCAGACACGTTCGGGACCGAGTCAAAATTGAAATTCCACACGGGGAAACCTTGAACAGCATCACCGTTCCACGCATCGTGAAAGAATCAGCCATTGTGAGCGCCGCCAAACTGAAGACCCATACGTCCACAAAAGTAACGTTAGGCATGAAGAACATGTTCGGCCTCCTGCCGGACAAAATGAAAGGAAAATATCATTTGAGAGGCATAAGCAACGTCATAGTCGACATCAACACCGTGCTCAAACCAGCATTAACCGTAATAGACGGATTCGTCGGCATGGAAGGTCGAGGACCCTCAAACGGAACGCCCGTCAAAATGGATCTAATAATAGCCGGCAGAGACGTCGTGGCCACAGACGCGACAGCAAGCAGAATAATGGGATTTGACCCGCACGAAATAAAACACATTCGAAGAGCCCAAGAGAAAGGATTAGGCAGCATCGACGATGTTTGCATTCTCGGCGAAAAACTAGAGAGTGTTACGCGCCCGTTCCTGAGAAGCTAGCCTCAAGGTATCTGCTGAGAATTCTGGTCGCCCAGATTCTTTGTTACTTTGAGGAGTTTCCATCTTCCAAGCAGATTTTTCTTGTAATGATGAACCATGCCGCAACGCTGACACTTCATAATCTTCGTTTCCTTCTTGAGGTCAAACTCCACCAGCTCCAACGAGCCCTCACAGTCAAAACAATTTCCGGTATGCTTCTTCTCTGGTTCGTTGTCCACTCGAAACCCCGAGCTCGTCTATGTCTCAATGGCGATAAATTGCTTTCCCTGAAGAAACCTGAATACAGCAGGACTACGGGTTTAGACAGCCAAGCTGGCGGCTACTTGTTTTCGACGGGGGCGTTTTGTCCTTCTATTCTGACGATTGGTCTGGACATGACTTCCCTTATTCGATCAGCAACGTTCATCGCGTCTCTGACACGTTGCATCACTATGTTGCGTTCGCCCTGAGTACGGATGACGATGTCTCCTGAATTGACGATTCTTGCAGAAATCGATCTTATCACCTCCAAGTCTGAAAAGCCGGATGGAGCAACTACAAAGGCTTTAGACTCGAAAACTCCCGTCCTCACTTCCAGACCATCGTTCCTGAGAATGTAAGTGTTAGAAACTCTCAGCACAACAAGATGCATTAGGCTTATCACCCACGCTAGGAAAAGCACGAGTCCTGTCCACATAGGCAACGACATAATCGGCAGCTTTACGCCAGTTACATTGCTGAAGGAAGCCTCGAGCCATCCAACTATAACAGCTACCGCAATGATGAGTATGCTTCTTCCAACGAGCTCTGGAAGCACCCATGGTTTTCCCGTCCACATCACGGAAGTCGGTTTCTGAACATTCTTCGACAAGCTCAAAACCGCTTCATCGATATGCCGCACTGAATATTTAAATAATAAGTCTTACGAGGGGCTCAAAAAAGAGTCTTTGCTTCTTTCCTCAAACATATTACAGAAAATCGCCGAACGTTGGAATTCCATGGTTCTTCACATTGAATTTCGCATCGAGCGCATACATGAACTTTTTTATGCAGCATTCAGATATTGCTTTACCTCGCAGAGGGAAGATAATGATGAATCCAGTGCTTGAAGCCATAAAAGACAGAAAATCCATCAGGGCTTACAAACAAGAACCAATTTCGAGGGCCACCATCAAAACGATTATCGAGGCTGGCAATCAGGCTCCCTGCATGGCAAGGGAGGAGAAGGGGGTTCTTTCTCAGCCTTGGCGGTTTGTGGTTGTCGAGGACCCGAAGTTCAAGCAGAAACTCGTTCAGACTGCGCTACCCACCTGGAAAAGGTTTTTTGAAAACATGAAGGAGGCGGACCTTGACATTTACAAGAAGGTAATGAGGCTCTACGAGGTGATGGACGAACCCAAAGACATGGTTTACTATTCTGCACCGGTAATTCTCTTTGTTATCGGACCGGCCGATGACCCTAACCCCATAAGTTGTGCGTTAGCCTGCGAGAACATAATGCTTGCCGCATATTCTCTTGGTCTTGGAAGCTGCTATGTGGGGTTCGGTTCAATGGTCAAAGGCAACGCTGAAGTCGCCCAAGCCCTAGAGCTGAAGGATAATGAACGAATATACGGACCAATCCTGCTTGGCTACCCAAAAGAAGAAGTGCCTGAAGCGGATGTGCTACGTTGGAAGAAGAAAGAGCCAATCATTAAATGGATTTAAAAATCAACGCGCGCTCAGTCCGTTTCGAATTCCCTGAGTTCTTCGATTTTGTGTATCTCGATTAGGTTGCTTGCATGTTTTCGGCGGGTTCTGAACGCGGCGGTGAATAGAACCGTGTCTTTGTCTTTTATGGTGCCTGTTGCCTGCAGTTTTTTTGCGACTTGAAGAATTCGGTCTTTTGCTTCTTCATATTGTATGCTCACTGGGTAGGTGCCGAATGTCAATTCAAGTTGTCTCTTGACTTGCGGATTAGGAGTCACGGCGATTATGGGTTGTGATAGCTTGAATCTGGAGATCATCCTTGCCGTGTAGCCTGATCTGGTCAGCGTAACGACTTTGGTGATGGGCATTTCCTGGCATATTCTCTGGATCGCTCGGCTTACCGCGTCGGAGACGTTGACGAATCCCTCGTCCTCAACATGGTTCTCTATCGCTTTTTCTGCTTCAGCCGCGATGCGGGACATCATCGTAACGGCTTTCACGGGGTAGCTTCCCACTGCCGTTTCACCTGATAGCATGGTTACTTCCGTTCCGTCAAGTATTGCATTAGCAACGTCGCTGACTTCCGCCCTTGTCGGCATTGGACTATGCATCATGGATTCAAGCATTTCAGTTGCCGTAACAACGGTTTTTCCTCTTTGGTTGCACTTTTTGATTATTGATTTTTGAACGAGCGGAACCTTTTCAGGTTCAATTTCGACGCCCAAGTCACCCCTTGCCACCATTATTCCGTCAGCGGCATCCAAGATGGCGTGGAAATTGTCGACTCCCTCATGATTCTCAATTTTGGCTATGACGGCAAAGTTGCAGCCACGTGCCTCTTCTCTCAGTTTGAGCACGTCTTGAGCATTTCTAGTGAAAGAAAGCGCGATAAACTCAACGTTTTTCTCTTTTGCCACTTCAAGTATCGAACGATCCTTTTCTGAGAGAGTTGGGACTGTCAATGTTCTATTGGGAATGTTAACTCCCTTTCCGTCTTCTATTTCACCAGCATTCAACGCGACTAGTACTAACACGCTTTTTTTCTTCCGAGCTACTCTGAACCTGAGCTTCCCATTATCAACAAGAACGATATCGTCGACGGCCACATCATTCTGAATGTTCCAGTTAAAACTGACGTCTTCACCCTTCAACCCAACTTCCAATTCGTCGCCTTTTTTGACTGTTCGCTTTCTCTTCGCAATGACCCTTATTTCAGGACCTTTAATGTCCAATATAATGGGGATGTCCGCGACGTCACGAACGAGATCTATCGAGCACCGATACTGATCAAATGTTCCGTATGCCGTGTTTATTCTTACGCCATTCATTCCTTCACGATACATTTTTCGAAGGACTTTTCCGGATGAGCATGCAGGACCAATCGTGCAGATTATCTTCGTTTTCTTCAAGAACTCTTCCCCAACCTTTCAGTCAAAACATATTGTTACTCTGCGCTTTAACACTAGTGTTCAGGTTTAACTTTCATTAGGACGAGTACTATTTGTTTTTCCGAAAGTCATTTATTCCTTTACCGTGAGACTGAGAATCGATATTTATGAAGTTTCTAATAATCGCAAAAATGGAACAAACACCGGTTGACGTATGGGCAAAACTGCTTCCAGCTCACTTCAAGTACCTCGACGAATTAGAGAAAAAGAAGATTATCGAAACCTCGTATCACTTGGTCGGTCATCAAGGCGACGTGCTTATCGTGAATGCGAATTCTGATGAAGAGTTAGCCAGCATCATAGGCGAAGACCCACTGTTCTTCTACACCAAAAGAGAAGTATACGTCCTAACCACACGAGAGGTTCACAAGCGACGTCTGGAAAAGATTCTGGGAAAAACTTTACTCCGATAGCACAGATCGCAGCACGCACGTAGGTCCACGCCAAGAAGTGACGGGTGATGATACCAGTTGATGTTGAATTGTGGGCCAGAGATGCCGGTCGAGCCCTAGCTCGCGGGGACCTGGTAATTGTCATCGACGCCTTACGATCTGGAACTTGCATAGTGAACGCGTTAGCAAATGGCGCAGAAGCGTTGATTCCAACGTTAAGTCTGAGAGAGGCCCATAGGCTTCGCAGCCAGCATCCTGAGTTTCCGCTTGCCGGCGAAAGAGGAGGAAAAAAACCTGCAGGCTTTGACCTTGGAAATTCGCCTCTTGAGTTCACACGCGCCAATGTCGAAGGAAAAACGGTGGTCATCACGACAACGAGCGGGACAGCAGCGTTGGTCAAATCTCAAAAAGCGGCAACAGTTCTAATTGGAGCGTTCTTAAACGCTGGGGCAGTAGCCGAAAAGGCTGAGGAAATTGCTACGGATGAGAAAGTAGGGATTTCATTCGTCTTGGCTGGAGACAAAGGTAAATTCTCGCTGGAAGACTCATTGTGTGCGGGAGCAATCGTGGAAGGGTTCAAACCGAGCAGTGCCGTTCTTTCAGATAAGGCTCGAATATCATTGCTAGCATTCAAAACAGCAAAAAGCAATCTAGTAAAGAACGTTATGGAGACGACGCATGCAAGGCATCTGGTCGATTTAGGGTTCAAAGAAGACGTGGTCTTTTCCTGCAGACTCAACACGTCGCGGCTGGTTCCAATCTACAAGAACACGAGAATAGTTCTGGCTAACTAGGCCTTTTCTCCGCATTCTTTGCTCTACGAGTTTTCATTAGTGAGAGCTCCAAGCGAATAGCACAGTAGGTCTGCGGCAAGCTGCTCCGCTCTTTTGCACCATATGCGCAGTTCATCAAGCTGAGGAGGCTTGAAAGCTTGGGTTTGACAGTCTCGTTTCAACGCTTCATATCTCTTCCAAGCTTCTTTGCTCTTCAGAATCGTGGAATCCGTTAATCTGTTCAATTCTCTCCTCGCAAAGGAGAGGGATTCATCATTGTTCTCCAGATTTTCCCTTTTACTCATCTTGAGTTCTAACTCGTTCATTCTTACTTTGACTTCTCCAACAGTTCTAACGTCTAAATCATAATCTTCCTTGATGTCCAACGTGGCTTTTTCAATCAGAACCTGAAGCATGTGTGTTTCTGTCAAGGCAGTTCTTTTCCCCTTCCATCGTCTTTGAAGTTAGACTCTAGCACGCGTGGTACCTAATTCTTTCGGTATGAAATGGAAAAGTTTTTAGTCGCGACGAGTTCTAGTTTGGATTCGTAGTAGTGGGGTCCGTGGTTTCATGGATGTATCGTCTTCTATGATTGAGTTTTCGGGTGGAAATCCAAGCAAGATGACGTTGGGTTTCTTGGTTAAGCCGAAGGATGAAGGAAAATATCCAGCCGTCATCGTTATTCAGGAGATTTGGGGAGTTGTTGACCACATCAAAGACGTGTGTAGACGGCTTGCGAATGAAGGATACGTTGCTCTCGCTGTCGATTTGTTCGGGGGAAAAATAGTTTCGAGTCTGGAAGAAGGCCGCAAATTACGCGGGGAACTCTCTGAAGAGCGTATCATGAACGATTTGAAAGGAGGATTCCATTATCTCCAGACTCTACAAGACGTGCATCCAAAAAAGATTGGAAGCATCGGCTTCTGCATGGGAGGCGGACTTTCTCTTCTGTTAGCCTGCCGCAACAAGGATCTTGGAGGTGCAGTCGTGTTTTACGGAAGAAACCCGTCACCTATCGATCTCGTTAAGGACATAAACTGTCCAATCCTCGGTAACTATGCTGGAGCAGACATGGCAATAACGGAATCAGACATCAACCTCTTGAAACAAACGCTGGAGAAGTATGGGAAGGTCTTCGACATCAAAATCTATCCAGGGGCTCCTCACGCATTCTTTAACGACACAAGAGAAAGCTACAGGCCCGAAGCAGCCGAGGACACATGGAAAAGAACTCTCGCCTTCTTCAACAGATACTTGAAGGCCTAGTTTTCACCTTGAGTTACTGCAGATATATGCCGAAAGATCGTCATCTAAGATGTTTCGTAGAGTTCTATGGTTCATACTAGTAAGGCGGGACTCCGAGTCGCATATTGTATCTGCGGGGTGCCTTGGGCCCTATGATGCCGTAGGTTAACAGGGCGATGACGAAGGCTATTGCGAGGATTAACACTTGGGTATTGCTCACGGTTTTTGTGTCAGAGTCTCCATCGAGTTGTCTGAGCCCTCCACTCAGAACGGATGGTTTAGACGCGTTCTGAGAAGTGCCGTTGCCTATCTGTGATATAACGATTAGGGGGACAACGATGAGCAGGACTCCTATTATGAATGCTACGACTGGGTAAAGGATGATTTTCTTCATTGCATTGGTCCCCTCACGTAGCTGTGGTACTCATTGCTTTTAGTTCTACGTTTTAGAACAGCATGTTGATGTTTCAAATCGGTCTTGCTCTCCATAGTCTTGAGGTTTCAATCCAGAAAATGATGGTGGCAATAGAGCCGAAGGTCAATGCGTAGAAGCTTGGCGTTGCCTTTAGGAATAGGCACAAAGTCAAGTAGGCCCCGATCATCGTCGTGAACAATGCGGAATAGAAGAGGTATCTGGGAACCATGAAGCGTCCCATTCTTGTGAAAAGACTTAGGAGGCCGACTTTTACTTCCTCTTGGAGCACGTATTCGCCCGTTCCCTTCTTTTCTACCAGCCCTAAATCCTGCAGTTTCTGAAGATGGTGAACGGCTATGCTTGGACTTGAGAACTTTAATGCGCGTTGCACTTCTCTGACTCCAACGGAGTGGCTAGGTTGTTGGAGCAGATACCAGTAAACAAGAAGAGTCTTTCCCTTCAGTTCAGACTCCAAGAATGCCATGTCAAGTTCATGTGGAGAATCCGGCACAAACGATCACACGTATACTTACGTGTAGATTTCTTAAAAGATTAACCAGCAGAATCCTCAAAGGTGAACTATCCGACAAGTGAAAAGGAAGGGCACACGCCAATTTTAACATGGCGACTCATGGAAGGTTGATTTCCTTTTGCCCTCAAAAGGTGTCATCAACTTTGGTTCGCTTCGAGGACGATTAGGAGACATAGGAAAGATCTTCGCGGTTTTCTCCAATTTGCTTAGTCGCTTCGTACTGGGCTTCCAGAAGAATCGTCAAAGTGTCTATGTTCTTCTTTATTTCCTCAATATCCTTGGTCCTGTCCAGAAACCCTGATTTTGCCATCTGTTCCTTCACGTTTTCAACAGAAATCTGAAGAATTTTCACTTTGAAGGCGAACATCTGCAGGATGTATAGGAGGCTCAGTTGCGAAGACAAGCTTTCCAGTCTATCATATTCAATCGTTCTGCCAAGAATCGCCCTGACCTTTTGGGTTTCTGAGCACTCTTTTGATTTAAGCACCTTCTCGAATGCATCAATGTGGCTGGAGGCAGATTGTTTGTTCTCATCAAGGGTTTTCTGCACTCGCTTTGTGGCTTTCTCAAGCAGCTTCAGTATCTCATCCAATCTCCCAAACTCCGATACGAGAGTTGAGTCCTTAAGATTAAAACCTTGTGCGAAACATTTAGCAATGTGTGGATTGTGGGGCCAGTATCTGGGTGCTCATGTTTTAGGCGCTGAAGGCGGGCTAGTTTAAATATGGCTCGAGCTAAATCAGCATGCACGAAGGCGAGATTGTTGAAAGAAATTGAGTTGAGGCTCATTTCTGAACTTCTAAAGGGGAGTCGGAGAAGTGACAGAGACTTGGCGAAACGATTGGGAGTTTTACAGCCGACTGTCACGAGAACCAGGTCAAGGCTGGAGAAGGAAGGGATAATCAAGGAATACACTATAGTTCCTGATTTTGCTAGTCTCGGTTTTCAATTAATGTCCTTTACATTTCTCAAGTTGAAGGAGCCACTTTCTAATGAAAAGCTCGAAAATTAAGGATGATCAGCCGGGAACTGATGGAGAACTATCCTACCGCGACGATACTCGCGTTGAATGGAATGGGTACGGACGCCGACCGTGTAATCGTGACTTATCACAAGGATTACTCAGGATATACCGACTTTGTTAAAAATACTAAGACGCACCCATCAGTGGTTGTCGATGAAATCAAGAGCTTCCTCGTAGATTTGAATGACAAGACAGACTTCGTGTCCTTAACATTCTCACTTGTGGCCAACTACCTGCAGAAGGCGAATGGAAACTCAAGATAGCGCAAGGGCATTCGATAGATGAAAAATACATTACATGTTCGGAAAGTGTCATTTCCCCTTGGCGTGCGATCAAGCGCGCGCTATTGGTAAACATTATTAGAAAGAAAAAACACAATGTCTTTCCAAGGGATGTCTTTTGAACATAAAGGATCTGTTTGGGTACAATTGGTATTCGCGTCGCAAATTCCTGGAAAGCATGGCGGAAATTCCTTGGCAAACAGTTGTGGAAAGCACTGGCGCCAGCTTCGATTCCATTCGGGACATATTCATTCATAGCTTGCAAGCCGAAAACCTCTGGATCCGCCGCTTAAGCGGCAAAAGCACAGAAGGAATATACAACATTCCGTTCACAGAATATCCAAGCATTGACTCGACGCGAAAATACGCCGATAAAGTCGAGGCCGAAACAAACGAATACTTGGACAAACTCACAGACAAAAAATTGCAAGAAATGTTTGAATTCAAAGGAAGAGACGGAAAAACCTACCAGAACAAAACCGAAGACATCCTGCTACACGTGATTGAAGAAGAAATACACCATCGCGGAGAAATAATGTGCATTTACTGGCAACACGAAATCCAACCCCCATACACCAGCTACACAGCATACAAGAATCAGCCACCACCTTGACCTATGAACAATCATGTACCTCGTCATTTGCAAGACATGTTTATTTTCTAGAAGATACCTCTATATAGAGGTGGGGGGAGAAAGGCATGGACCTGGCTTTCCCATCAAAAAGAAGAAGTTCCTTGGTTATTTCTGTGGCAATTCTGAGGGCTGCAAAAAAAGGTATTAAAAAGACAAATCTACTCAGTTCGGTTTCTTTAAGCTATCAACAATCCACTAGGTATATCCAGTTTTTGAAAGCCCACAAATTGATCAAGGAATGTGTGATAGGTTATTCCAAACTACTGAAGAAGGAATGGTGCTGATAGAGGAATATGACTCCTCATCTCTGATACGAAGTTTTCTAACTAACTGACAAAAACAAATTGACGCACCGTAACTTCCCTTCTTTTTTTGTAACAAAACCTAAGTCTAGGTGAGCGACCGTTAGGTTTGAATAATCCACTGCGCGCTTTCGCCCAATTTAGATTAGCTCTTAAGACAATCGATGCATGCGCGTTGAAATGTTCAAAGGTCTCACTGACAGAAGGATCATGCGACGATCGTTGTGCCCGCCCTTCCTGCCATGGCCTCTTCTGCCATCTCTAGAGAGCTGATTATTGCACGGTTTCCTCCAGATTCTAGGAACCTGACCGCGCTCTCGATTTTTGGACCCATGCTTCCGACGGGAAACTGGCCTTCGCTGAGGAAATTTTTGCATTCTTGCACGGTCATTCGATCGATGGGGCGCTGATGGGGCTTCCCGTAGTCGAGAAAGACTTTGTCGACATCGGTTAATATCAGCATTACTTCCGCCTTGATGACTTTCGCTAGGACTGCAGCGCCGAGGTCTTTGTCTATTACTGCTTCGACGCCTTCGGATTTATCGCCCGAAGTCACGGGAATACCGCCTCCTCCTGCTGCAATTACGATAGTTCCAAGGTCCATCAACTCTCGAATCATCTGCCCTTGCACTATCGACAATGGAATTGGTGAGGGCACTGTCCTCCTATACCCTCGTTCGCTGTCATTAATGAGATACCAACCTTTCTCTTGCTTCAGTTTTGCTGCCTCGCTTGCGGTGTAGAAGGGCCCGATTGGCTTCGTGGGCTTCTTGAAAGCAGGATCATTTGCTTTGACGACCGTCTCTGTCAGGACCGTCGCAACCTGCAAGTCAAGACCGACCCTTCTGAGTTCGTTTCGCAAGGATTGCTGAATCATATAGCCAATCATGCCCTGAGACTCGGCCCCGCAGACGTCGAGGGGCATTTGGGGAAGCGTGTCTTTTGCCAGTTCGTCCTTCAGAAGTATGTCCCCGACTTGGGGACCGTTGCCGTGAGTGATGATTACGCTATGTCCCTGCTTTATTATGCCCACAAGATGCTTGCAGGTCTTGCGGACTTTATCGAACTGTTCCTCTGCTGTTCCTTTGCCTTCCCTTGCTAAAATGGCGTTTCCTCCAAGCGCGACAAGAATTCTCAACGATGACACCACTATAACCCTAATTTCTCAAGTAGCCTCAGCACCTCGATGTTCCCGTCCGCTGGAGGCTTCCAGTACAAGTACACATGGGCACCTCTACGTTTTGAGAAGGGGGATCATCGGCGAAGTTTGAGATCCCGATGTTCACGACTTTGAGTTCCGCGAAGCCGGGAATGGCCTTTCGTGCTGGCATCATGTCCACCAGCACAGCCTCAGCAGAAATGATACGATCACAAGTCTTCCTGTTCGCCTCATCAATCTCAGATCCGAGCGTCTTCAATTCCTCCCATTCGAAGTATAGGCGTAGACGCCATATAAATAATGCAGACGATTAGCGTGCGCTTATCGCACAGATAAACTCAAAATCTTTTGTACGTCAAATCTCCAAAATTTTAAATCATTGACTGTTGAATAGTCGTATCTATGCAGAATTTAGAGCGCCAAATAGCTCTTGTCAAGGACGTTGAGATACGTCTCTGGCATAGCGTGACGTATGATATGTACTTAACTGACAAGAGAATGATTTTGATTCATACAAAAAGGTTGAAGGGTATCAACAGTGCTCTATATTGGGGCTTTTTGGTCGGCGCGTTTATTCTGATTTCTGAGGTTGAATCTATGGGTGTCCACGGTCTTATTATTGGCATTCCTGCAATATTTATTGGCATTGTTATCGGGTATTCTATTGACCGTTTAATAACATCAAGAAGAGAAGAGAAAGAGAACGAGATGAAAAGCTTAGGATTTAATAAGATGCTAGAAACGGACAAGGAAAATTTTGACCTAGTCTATGAAGATATAGAAAAAATTGGGTTACACATTGTCATGAGGGTCCGTAGGTTAGATGTTACATCAAAGAAGATGCAAAAGACATTCGGACTAGCTAAAGAACAATATGAACAGTTATCCACCATCTTGCCTAACATTCCAGCACTCAAAGGAAAACTTGAAAATCAGGCGTAAACCGAAAGCGCTTTTTCTATTAGCAATGCTCGCATACACAAAAAAGAGAGCGCGCGTTCAAAACAGTGAAAACCCCATATAATATCGATATGGGAAAATTCTTGCGGTGCCCATTTGAGCAACATTCTAGTCGGAAAGCATAAGTTTTTGAATTGAACATACTTAATTGGTTGAAGTAATCGAGGTTTGTATAGAATGGTGTAGAGATGTCTGAAAACACCACGGTGAACTGCGAATATCTTGTTGATAATCATCTTTGCAAATCCATAAACGAAGACAAGAATGGATTGGATGTCAGAAAGAAAGGGTGTCTAGAAGCAGTCAAGAACCGTTGCTGCTATCTATGCCCTCATCGAGAAACTTGCGATATCAGTTGTTCCTATCTTGACAAGGTCGACACCACAGGAGCTGCCGACCAGAATTCTGTGAATGTTGAGCAGGAAATAAAGCAGTGTCAAGAACGAATCGAAAGGCTCGCTGGGCTTCTTGTATATGGGAAGATGGGTGAAGTGTCTTATGCAGCTGCCGCGAAAGCTCTTGAAAACAGGATGGAGGTTCTTAAGAAAGCTAAAGAAAACCCGAATGCTGTGTTTCCATCTTCTGGAGGAATTGCTGAATCTGAAGACGCACCTAATGGAGGACCAACGTCTCTATGGTATCTGGTTCCTTTCTTCTTCGGAATCCTTGGAGGAATAATTGGCTATGTGGGCACAAAAGACGAAGATTGAGGCATGGCTGACAGTTTACTATTGTTTGGGGCACTCTGGTCTATCCTCTTATTCATATTCTACTGGATTGTTGTATCAGCACTGATTCTTCACGCGGGGTAGAAAGCGAAAAATCAGCAAGCGACGTTAGCGCGCGCGAACTAGGATTCGATCTAACTTTGACTTGTTTTGACGCCTTTCTTTTTGTAGATTATGACGGCCAGCAACGTTGCCATCGGCAGCAGGAAGACAATCAGCAGGGATGTGAATTCTGGAACTGTGGTGTACTGAAAGGTGTAGTCCAATTGTTGTGTCGTTAAAGTATTGCCGGCATTGTCAAACACCGTTATTATATACGTGACACCTGTGCTGATTGGAAACTGAGGTATAGTTGAGTTCCATATGTTTCCCTGAAGATTCGTCATGTTAGCTGCTATCCATGTTCCGTTGCCGTTGGTGTAGTTAAGAGAGACCTGAGCAACCGTGCTGACGCTGTCGGTTATCGTTGCGTTCACACTGACCACATCAGTTGGGGTCACGTAGGTAGCGGGAGGATTTTGAGAAACGTTGATTATTTCAATTGGTTCGACATTGAAGGATATGAGCGAGGACGCTCCCATAACATTAGCCGTGTTATTGGCAAAGACGATTATGTTGTGAACTCCATAGGCGAGACCCGTCAGTGTCGTGTTTCCTGAGACTGTTATGTTTGACTGCCCATCTAAACTGTAACCTATCCAAGAAGTTGTCAAACTGTAACCCATCCAGAAAGTTGTCTGATCCACCGTGAAAGTCAAGGGAACACTTGTCACATTGTATGTCATACTCTCAGGCGATAATATCAAAATGTAAGGTAACGCCAGCAGGGTCGTTTTGTTTGCTAGTGGATAGTAATCAGTATTGTTTGCGTCGATGACGTACGGTGTATTCCAGACACCTGAACTGTCAACTTGAGTGGCGTTCGGATATTTTGTCAGATAGTCGCTCCAGTAGTTACCCATGGTACTATTATTCCACGTGTTAGTCGAGAATTCTGTGGAGATTTGGTTTGTGTTTTTCACAAAATTGTTGAGGAAAATGAAGTTGTCGGAGGAAGCACTGAATCCAATGCCGTACTCGCTGTTTGTGATGTCGTTGACATAGAAGAAATTGTTAGAAGAAGAGTTGAGAAAGATGTCATAGTTGGTGTTTGACGTAACGTTGTTGCCAGACAAAGTGTTACCAGAATTAGAGTCGAACGCAATGCCATCATAGTTGTTTGCGATGTCGTTGCCAGACAAAGTATTGTCATCAGAATTAGTTTCGAGAACAATGCCGACCCCGTTGTTTGCTGTGACGTTGTCGCCAGAAAAGATGTTGTTAGAGGAAGAATAGAGATAAATGCCATCTACAAAGTTTTTCATCGTCATGTTATTTACTGTAACGTTGCTTCTGTTCACAAGTGTTGTTCCGTTGCCGCTTTCACTTCCCGCCACGGTGTAGCCTGCCCCGTCGAGAATGATGTTGTCTCTCTCAATCACGATTCCATCAGCATTGGCGGTGATGTTGCCAGTTAAAGTGTATGTGACATGGTCTGCCGAATAAATAGGAACAGTTGACGGCGTTATGCTTCCGTCAGCGTTGATGTAAATGGTTCCACTATCAGCTTTGACTATCTTAATCAATCCCGCCACTGACGACACGGAAAGCAAAAACAGAATTGCAACCAACGCAAAAACAGCTCTGTTCATCCATCGTCACTTCCACACACAGTTTATGGATTGATTGAATTAGTTCTTATAAGTTGTGGAAGAATCTTCAATTGAAATCATGCACTCGAGAGCGTTTGTTTGACCGATATGCAGCAGAGGCGAAAGGAGCGAACCGACTTGAGCCGTTTGGTCTGTTGATGATTGAAAAAGGGTGGTTATTTGCGTTTTTTGAATAGTTTTATGCCGTCTATTTCTGTGACGTATTGGAATCCGTGTTCTATTAGGTCGGCTGCTTCTTTTGCGCTGCTGACTGTTACCACGCGCTGATTTGAGATTCAGTAGGTGCTAGAACCCATTTTCTTCAAACAGTTGCGAGACGCTCGTATCATTAGTAAGACTGACGAGTGCAGTTTTGAATTCGGCCAGACTATAGATGGGATAGTCGGTCAGTGGGTAATCTGTTGGATGGCACATATCCATTGCTTCCTTAAAGATTAAGGGTCCATATTTCTGGTCGATCGTGTAAAGAATCTTTGCGGCTGCGTAGTAGCTGCCTGGCGTGGTCAGGCTCGAATTGTCTATTTCACTCAGAAACCGCGTACTCCCTTCAGTCTGCGAGTAATTGTAGGGTTGAGGCCAAGCATTGTCACCCAATTGAGAGTAGACGTCGGGCAATATCCTGATTGAGGTCGCGTATTGTGCCCAGCCCTCGCCAAACTCGCCGCCCGCCTTGTCGGTCGTGAACATTATGAGTCCCAACTCATGGATGAAACCGAAGACCCAATGGAAGCCCGAAATGTTTGGAGGCTGCATATCCTCGATTGACGTCACATAAAGGTAAATCCTGTAGTCATACGGAGTGTTGCCTAGGCTAACCGATGAGGCGTCGGTATAAATGAAAATATGTATAGTCAACGGGTGATCAAAATAGTTTTCATTAGGCATGTTAAACACATCAACGTAATCCTCAAGAGCAGTGGCACATATTTTCAATATGGCGTTGGCGTATTCCTGAAAGCCTGCTGGGTACGTGATGAATATCTGGGGGTACTCAGTGATTTCTGGTGAGACGGGCCATAAAGAGCTGTTGAAAAGAAATGAGCTTGTGTAGGTTTGGTTAAGTTGTTCGTATTGGGACTGCAGTGAACCAAGATTGTTTGCCAATTCCACGATCTGATTTTGAAGAGTTGAAACTTGGCTTTGCAGATTTGCGATCATAGCACTATCGGATGCGGCTGAAGAATTGTTTGACTCAAGCTGATTCTCAAGTTCAGCTATTTGAGAGTTCAAAGAATCAATCGTGAGATTGTCTGACAGGATTTGGTTTCGAAGAGCTATGACTTGAGAGTTGAATGAGGAAATTGTATTGTTCTTGTCGTTTACAATTGGCATGTAATATGCAAATGCTCCGAATAAACAGGCTGCCAGAACAATGCAGATTATTCCTACGGCGATAGCAACGCTTCTTCTAACCATTTTCTTTTCACTCGTTTTTGAACCCTCGGTGTGTCTTCTATTCCCATGCGGATTTAAGATTTCTGAAGATAGCTTAAACTGTGCGTGCTACGGGTAGGTTGAATAGAAAAGGGGTTTTTGTCATTTGCGCTTTCGGTATAGTTTTGTGCCGTCTTTTTAAGTGAGGGTCAAGAAAAAGGTGTATGTTCATTGTGCTTTCTGAATAGCATTAGTGCCTCTGGTGTTGTGGTTAGTTTTTGTGAGGCTGTTGCGAGCGTGTCTTCCAAGAGTCCTGAGTTCTTCCTTTGTAGGAGAGTATTTATTATCCTGTCTTCGTGCAATATTCCCTTTGTGTGGGCCCGTAGTCTAGTCAGGTTGTTTGGTTCTGGGTTTTGAGGGTCAAAAGCCCGCGTCCTAGTTCCAGCAGCCCTAGATTGGATTAAGACGCTGGCCTGCGGAGCCGGAGACCCAGGGTTCAAATCCCTGCGGGCCCGCTAGTTC
>Ga0209039_10002227_pt1 | contig 16782 bp, 17 predicted proteins | sample BogFormECP12_OM1_FD_188238 | JGI IMG/M metagenome (GOLD analysis project Ga0209039, IMG submission 188238) | Bog forest soil microbial communities from Calvert Island, British Columbia, Canada - ECP12_OM1 (SPAdes) (version 2) | ecosystem: Environmental > Aquatic > Freshwater > Wetlands > Bog ... | reverse complement strand
AACCATTGGGGCTCAATACGATGCCGAGAAAAGGTTTGTAAGATTGTGATTCTAAAGAACCGGAGGGGGATAGGGGGAGGGGGTACATCGTTATCGGACATAGAATTTCCAAAAATCCGACGATGCAAACAGATCCCTCCGCTTCCGGATAAGAGCCCTCGATCCGCAGGACAATCGAGTCAATGGTTTCCTCCGTTGCCAACAGCGCCTAAGTACTACAAATGGTAGTAGGTGTTTGTACAGCGTAGCCTGAATTGGCAGGTTTGCCGACTGCTTCGACTTGCCTGCATTTCTGAGGGATGGACTGATGCGCTTCACTGGAAGTCGTTCACATTTTGCCGGGATTGCAGTCTTCTCGGTGCTTGCTGTCTCTCTGCTCCCGATCGGGCTGCAGGCACAAAACGCGACTGGGTCGCTGCTAGGAGAAGTACAGGACGCCAGCGGAGCACGAATCAAATCCGCCAATGTTGTGGTCACTGACAACGGGTCCGGCATCTCGAGGAAGGTTACTAGCGACAACCACGGACAGTTCCGCTTCCCGGATCTTATACCGGGAAACTATCACATCGTGGTGAATGCCCAGGGATTTGCGGAAGCCAGCTCGGATGTCGTGGTGCAAGTGAGCGTTGCGCGCGATGTATTAGTCACCTTGCGACCTGCCGCGGTGCAGCAAACGGTCAATGTTAAAGCCGAACCGTCCTCCATCACTACCCAGGAACTCGATACAACCGACGCCGTGAACGGAGGGGTTGTTTCCGGTAAAGACTTGGAGACGATTCCTCTGGCGGCCCGTAGCTTCGCCAACATCGCTTACATGGTGCCGGGAACCGAACCGGTTGAGCCTTCCGATCCGACCAAGGCGCGCATTACCGCTGTATCCACGGGCGGAAGCTCGGGCCTGAACAACCAGCTCACGGTCGATGGCATGGACAACTCCGACGACTACATCGGAGGCTTCCTGCAGAACTTTTCTCCCGACGTGATCCGCGAATTTGCCGTGCAGACCTCGCAGTCGAACGCAGATGTCGGCCGTACCACCGCGGCTGCGGTAATTATCAGCACCAAGAGCGGCACCAACGAATGGCATGGCGACTTCGCGGTGTTTGAGCGCGCGGCCGCGCTGAATGCACGGTTTCCCATTGATAACCCGCCGCCTCAGCCAAAGCAACCCTTCTCGAGACAGAACTACGTAGGCACGATTGGCGGACCTATCGTGAAAGACAAGCTGTGGATTTTCACCGGCTTTGAAATGGTGAACGAGCACGCCAGCATTAACTACAGTTCGGACAGCCTGACCCAGTTCAACGCTCTAAACCAACTGGCGCAGGAGGGCCTAATCCCGAACACGAGCTCCATCGCAATACCTCCGTATGTCAAAGTACCCTTTCAGGATTACCTGGGTATGATGCGATTCGATTGGGCGCAAGCGCAACGCTCGCAGTGGTTTATTCGCTACGGGATGGACAACTACACAACCAATAATGGTTTGGTGCAGCAGGCAACACTCCCCTCAACGGGTGCAACGGAACACGCCAATTATCAGAATGGCGTCATCAGCAACACATTCGCCTTCAGCCCCTCATGGGTAGGGAACTTCACCATCGGCGCCAGCTACTTACATGGAACAGCGAACCGTAACGGGTACCTCGGCTTTGCCCTGGCTTTTCCCTTCAGCTCCACGTCGAAGACGATATCCGGATTTGAGACCTACGGCGACAACCAATTCGTAACGCCGATTACCGCGTTTCCCATCATTCGCAATCAGGAGAAATATCAAGTTCGCTACGACATAAGCGGCTCGGTTGGCAGGCACGCGCCTAAGTTCGGCATCGACGTTATTCACGAGCCGGTCCTGAGCGGCGCATTTCCCGGTACGGCCGAAACCTTATACACACTCACTGAGAACCCGACCTTCTACCTCACCAACCCGGATCAACTCACAGCGGAGCTGAATTGCCTTCCTCCATTCACCGATGCCGCCTGTCAGACCACGTCCACCCCGGCAGGGAACGGTAGCTTTTCGCAGAACGTGCAACGGCTGGGTCTCTATGCCATGGATACGTGGAGGGTCACACCTGAGCTGACCATCAACTACGGTTTGCGCTATGACACCACGTTTGGATTGTTCCAAGCCTCGGGCGTTAATCAGTTCTACAATCCCGGTGTACAAACCATCAAGGGGCTACAACTACCGCTACCTTACGGGGTACCCAACGATTACCAAAAGGCGTTCGCTCCGCGTTTGGGTATTGCCTACAATCCGGATCGCATCGAAGACCTTGTAATCCGCGCAGGAATCGGTCTCTATTACAACGATCTGGCACAGAACGGATGGGCAACCGCATTTCAAGCCGTAAACACTCCGTCAGCATTTCAGCCCTGCAACCAGCCCGGCGATCCCGGATGCCTTCCGGGTGCCGCTAACGGCGGCCAGGGCTATGTGATCGATCCCAACTACCACACGCCCTACGCGCTGCACGTAAGCGGGGGCGTCCAGTATCAATGGCACAAGAACTGGATCATGAGTGCCGATTACGTTCACGAGCAGGGAAACCACGGCTACCGGCGCTACGACTATACGGCCGGCTACACGCTATTCTCTCCGTTGTTCTCGTCCGATGTCGCGACTCAGCAGGCCAATGTTCCCAATATTGCCGTATTCAAGTCGGACAACCGGTCCAGCTATAACGCAATGATGCTTCGCCTCCAGGGGAATGTTACTCACCGTTTCAACTTGACTGCGAACTATGTGCTGTCGAGCGCCAAGACCTGGGGTTGCGTGCTGGGTGAGCTCTTCGACTATGTTAATGGCGTCTGCGATCCGCTGAATCCCTTTGCGCCCGGCGACTATGGCCCATCGGGTGAGGATGTCGTCAGCCGCTTTACGCTGGCGGGGATCGTCTATATTCCGGGCGGATTTCAATTGACCACGCTAATTCAGGCGGAGACCGCACGGCCGATTACTCTAACGACCCCCGTGGACGTGAACGGATTGGGCGATCCGACGAATGATCGGGCCGTAGTCAATGGTGTCCAGACCACTCTGGACCAGTTCCGGGGAACGCCGTACGTCCAGGTTGACCTGCGGGTCACGCGGCCCTTTAAGGTTGGGGAACGTTGGCAAATTATGCCCTTCGCGGAGTTCTTCAACCTGTTCAACCGGAACAATCCCGGCGCTAACTACGTCACCAACATCTCGGCTTTGCCGACTCCGGTGAACAACCTCTATAATGCCACGGCGTTGTGCCCGACTCCGGCGTGCAGCGTACCGATTACAAACCCGAACCAATTGCTGCAGCCGGCCGGAGCGCTGGGAGATTTCTTCGGTCCTGGAACGACCGTCGGAATACCTTTTGCGGCGCAACTGGGAGTGAGAGTGACCTTCTAAGTGGTTCGGCCAAGCCAGGGTCACTGGACGCTGGCGGAGCAGAGCGTGAACTTAGACGACGAAAAAGCCGGCCTTGTTAGACCGGCCTTCTTGCATCCCGAGAACGGCCTACTTCTTCAGAGTTCCAACATAGGTGGCGACAGCCGCGGCCTGGTCGGCAGTCAGCCCGGACACTGCCTTGCTGTGTGGCGCCTTTTTGCCCTCTGCGCCCTTGGTGAGCAGATCGGTAATCTGCTGCTGGGTCAGAGAGGTCTTCTGCAATGACGGGCCAACCTTGCCTTCGCCCATCGCGCCATGACACGCCGCACATTTTGTTTTATAGAGAGCAGCTCCATCCTGCGCCCATGCCAGGCTCGACGCAAGCGCGAATGCTGCCAGTAACATCAGAGAACGCTTCATGAATGAAAATCTCCTTTGGGGATTTTGAAATGACAGAAGCAGAAGCCAGCCTCCAGTGGTTCCACCGACTGCGCTGCCGCCGCCCATGTGGGAACGGAACCCGTTCGTCACAATGGATTTATTGTAGAGCGCAACCCGCAATCTTCCGATGGGAGCCGTCACAGGCGCCACGTGCATACATCACACAGGTTTGGGTTGCTGAGCCGGCCGGAGCGGTTGCATTCGGGGCCGAGCAATACCTTAAGCTATGCAGGGGAGAATATTCTGGGCTAAGTCTATGGCCAACATCTGCAGCACCGACGCGCAGCTTTACTACGAGGTCGCGGGTGAGGGGCCCTCCGTTGTGTTGTTGCACCCGTTTCCTCTCAACCACAACTTCTGGACCCCAATCGTCGCGCAGCTTAGCAGCCGATATCGTGTGATCCTTCCAGACCTTCGCGCGCACGGGGCGTCGGAGTTAGGAGATGGTCCCGTCACAATGCAGAAGCTGGCCGAGGACCTCGCGGGCATCTGCCGGGAAGAGAAGACGGGCAAGGTAAGCTTTGTGGGCGTCTCGATTGGCGGATATGTTCTCTTCGAGTTTTGGCGGCGTTACCACGAGTTGGTTGCGGCGCTGGTACTGGCCAATACGCGAGCAGGCGCGGAGACGCCCGACAGTAAAGCGATGCGTTTGCAGGCCGCCGACCGGGTGTTGCGCGAAGGTTCAGCCGGATTTATCGAGCAGATGCTGTCAAAGCTTTTGTCGCGCTCGACGCGCACCGACCGGCCTGACATCGTGGATGCTGCTCGCAAGATGATGCAGGCAATGTCACCTGACGATGTTGCCGCAGTGCAGCGCGGAATGGCTGAGAGGCCCGACTCTGTTGAAACGCTGGCAACCATCAACGTTCCCGCGCTAATCATCGCAGGCGACGAGGACAGCGTGCCGCAGAGTGAGTTCGAACTGATGCGGCGGCACATTACCGGGAGCGAGCTACGCGTAATCTCGCACGCCGGACACTACGCAGCACTGGAGAAGCCGGCAGAGTTCGGAGCGTTGCTGCGAGGATTTCTCGACAAGCTGCCACGGCAGTAACTGTCAGCCCTCTCTATCAGCCGTCAGCTAAGGCTGTCGACGAGCCGTTATGTCTGACGGCTGTAGAATGGACGGGTCATGTTTAATGCATTTCTTGTACCTGAAAAGACAATTGTCACCGCCAAAGGCGACAGCCAACCGGTCGACGTAAGTGCAGCCTCCAATCTCGTCTTTCTGTTAACGCTTTCAATTACCGATGTAATTGAGCAGGAGTCAATCGAAGTGAGCCTGTTCACCTCTACCGACGGCACTACGTGGGATACGAAGCCCATAGCCTCGTTCCCACAGGGGTTCTACGTTGGCTCGTATCCTCTACTGGTGGACCTTTCGGCGTCTGGCGCGAAGTTTGTTCGGGCCCACTGGGAGGTGAATCGTTGGGGGCGGGGTGTGACGACGCCAAAGTTTGAGATTGGGCTGCGCATCCGTGAAGTCGCGCACGAGGCATTGCTGGAAGCTCAGGCCGAAGCGCAAGCGCGGCGCTAGAATCGCGGGCGAAAAGAAGCAATGCGCGAAACCAAGTCCGTCACCATCCGACCTGCACGCAACGTGCTGGGAAGCCTGTGCGTACCGGGTGACAAATCGATCTCTCATCGTTACGCGATGTTGGCAGCTCTCGCCAAGGGTCGCTCGCGTTTCGAGAATTTCTCGCCCGGCGCCGATTGTGCCAGCACTCTCGGTTGTGTGCGTGCACTCGGATGCGCGGTTGAGCAAGACGCGCAAGGAGCAGTGAATATCGAGGGACTAGGTTCGCAACTACGAGCGCCTAGTGCGCCACTGGATTGCGGTAATTCGGGTTCGACGATGCGTATGCTCGCGGGTATCGTAGCGGCCCAGCCGTTCACCAGCGAAATGATTGGTGACGAATCGCTCTCGCGGCGTCCCATGAAGCGCATCATCTCGCCGCTCACGAGCATGGGTGCGAAGATTGATTCCGCAGATGGCGGCTGCGCACCGCTGCGTATCAAGGGCACAAACCTCCACGGCATCGAGTACCAGGTTCCCGTCGCCAGCGCTCAGGTGAAGACCTGCGTTTTGTTTGCTGGATTGCTAGCGGAAAGCCAGACCACTGTTGAGGAGCCATCACGCACTCGCGACCACGGCGAAGTCGCCCTGCGGGCCTTTGGCGCAAAGATTGATCGTCAACGCAATGCGCTTACGATCCAGGGTGGACAGTCTCTTCACCCTCTCGAAGGCTACATCCCGGGCGACACTTCCTCTGCGGCATTCTTCCTGTGCGCCGCCACAATGTTTCCTGAATCCAACTTGGTCATCGATGGAGTGCTGTTGAATCCCACCCGTTCGGCTCTTTTGGATGTGCTGGCCGCAATAGGCAGTAGCATCTCCATGGTGCGGGTAGAGGAACAGCACGGAGAGTTGCTTGGCACGGTCACGCTCGTACCCGGAGTGGGCAAAGGCGTGACGATTGAGGGAGGACTAACCGCGCTGCTGATCGATGAACTGCCGGTGCTGGCTGCAATCGCCCCTTTCACAGGTGGCTTGGAGGTGCGTGATGCGGGAGAATTGCGCGTTAAGGAATCAGATCGCCTGAGCGCGGTCACACAAAACCTTCGGGCAATGGGTGCGCAAGTTGAGCAGACTGACGATGGCTGGCGTATTCCCGGTGGCCAGAGGTTGCACGGGGCCGAGATCGAGAGCTTTGGCGATCACCGTATTGCCATGGCGTTTGCCATTGCAGCGCTACGTGCGGAAGGAGAAACCCGCATTCGCGGCGCAGAATGCGTCGGCATTTCCTATCCTGGTTTCTTTGAAGACCTGGAACGCTTGGTGGAGCGATGAAGTGCTTACAGAGCCGATCCTGCGGCCGCTTGCGAAAGCGGTTCCGAGGCTGCGCTCTGCCCCACGACCGTGTCCACCACGGGATAACCAAGCGCCTTCCATTCGTAGAAGCCGCCCAGCAGCGGACGCACATGGCGAATGCCGTGCTTTCGCAGTTGCAGCGCCGCACGGGCGCTGGTCGCTTCGTTTGGTCAAGTGCAGAAAAGCACGATTTCGCCGTCGCGAGTGATTTCGCCGTGCCGGCTTTCGAGCTCTTCGGGCGAGATCTGGATTGCTCCAGGCAGCGTGCGAGGATTGCTCAGCACATCAAGTGGATGTCGAAGGTCAACGATAACGACCTGCTCGCCGGATTCGAGTTTGTGTTTCAGTTCATCGGGAGTGATGCGATCGCCCTTGACCTGTTTCAGAAAGCGCTCGCGTTCCCGCCAGCGGTTGAGGACGTAGGCGATCACGCCCGTGGCAAACAGAATCAGAAGATAACCGCCGAAGCGCTGCGCGTAAAGGTTAGCGCGATCGAGCCGCTTGCCAAAGATAAAGCCGACACCGGCAAAAGCGCTCGTCCACAACAGAGCGCCCAGAAAATCAAAAAGCAAAAACCGGCGAAAATCAACCCCCACCATGCCCGACAGCGTTGGCGCCGCCGTGTTGAGGCCCGGCACGAACTTGCAGATAAGCAGCGTTCGCGGTCCGAACTTCGTGAACGTGGATTCAGTACGGCGCACGCACGAGTCAGGCTCAAGTGCAATGCGGCAGAGCAGATTGAGGACCACCCCGCCGCGCCGCTTGCCGAAGGAATACCAGAACGTGTCGGCACACAGGGAAGCAAGTGCCGGAATGAGAGCGGCGAGCGCGAAGTGCATCCTGCCTTGGGCCGCCAACGCACCGGCGGCCAACAGCAACGGCGCAGCCGGAATGGGCAGGCCGCCCTGCTCTAGCAATACCCAGAAGAAGAGCAGAAAATAGCCGTAATGCACGACAAATTGGAGGGTCTCAGTCACTCAGATTAACCATAGCACTGAGCTATGTTGATGCGCTTGCAGGTGGAAGGGTTCGCCGGTAAACGTCTATTGAAAATGAACCAGAGGCCAACAGCGGTTTCGTCCCGCCCAAACATTGTGTTATAACCGCCTGTTTTGGCTTTCTGCGCAGAGGCCATTAACGGCGGTACTGTTCACGGCCCGTGCGCATTTCCATCTCATGGAGGAACGGTTTGGATTTTCAGCTTTCGGATGAACAACTGCAACTGAAGAAGATGGTTCGCGACTTCGCTCAGCGCGAGATTGCGCCCAACGTAATGAAGTGGGATGAGCCGGGCGATTTTCCTCTCGCGACCATCAAGGAACTGGGCAAGTTGGGCCTGCTCGGAACGATCTTCCCAGCGGAGTACGGCGGCGCAGGCATGGGGTATGTCGAGTACGTGACCGCTGTCGAAGAGCTTTCGCGCGTCGACGGGTCTGTCGGCATCACTGTAGCTGCGCATACCTCACTCTGCTCGAACCATATCTTCTTGGCGGGGAATGAAGAACAAAAGCGGAAGTATGTCCCCAAACTGGCGACGGGTGAGTTTCTCGGTGCGTGGGGACTTACTGAACCGGGCTCGGGCTCTGACGCTGGCGGCGCCCGTTGCAGCGCCGTCCGCAAAGGCGACAAGTGGGTGCTCAACGGAAACAAGACCTTCATCACCAATGGCCATTACGGCGACGTTGCCGTGGTCATTGCTGTCACCGACAAGACGGCACACACGCACGGACTCTCCGCCTTCGTGGTGGAGAAGGGAGCCAAGGGATTTCGCGCCGGCAAGAAGGAGAACAAACTCGGCCTGCGCGCCAGCGACACCTCTGAGCTGATCTTTGAGGACTGCGAACTAGCGGCTGAGAGCCTGCTGGGGAAGGAAGGCGACGGTTTTGTTGACGCAATGAAGGTGCTCGATGGCGGGCGCATCTCCATTGCTGCGTTAGGACTTGGCATGGCGCAAGGTGCATACGAAGCTGCGCTGGAGTACTCGAAGGAGCGCAAGCAGTTTGGCAAGCCCATCAGCGAATTTCAGGCGATTGCATTCAAGCTGGCCGATCTGGCAACCGAGATAGATGCAGCCCGCCTCCTTACTCATCGCGCTGCTGCCATGAAGGACGCGGGAATGAAGACCACTCTCGAATCCTCAATGGCGAAGCTCTACACCAGCGAGGTTGCCGTGCGCTGCGCTAATGAATGCGTGCAAATCCACGGTGGGTACGGTTTTATCAAGGACTACCCAGCGGAGAAGTTTTACCGCGACGTGAAGCTTTGCACGATTGGTGAAGGTACCAGCGAAATTCAGCGGCTGGTCATCGCACGCCAAATTCTGAAGGACTAGGCTGGTTCGCGTGAAAGGGAACACGTCCAAGTGAGCGCGAACGGCCATATCAAGGAACTTGTACGCCGAATTCGCGCTGGGGAAGTGCGTGCGCTCTCACGCGCCATCTCGATGGTCGAAGATCGGACCAAGGAATCCACCGAACTGCTTAAAGCGTTGTTTCCTTACAGCGGCAACGCCTTATTGCTTGGGCTTACCGGCTCCCCGGGCGCAGGCAAGAGCACGCTGGTAGATCAGGTGGCACGCGAATACCGAAAGCAGGGTAAAACAATCGGCGTCGTCGCGGTCGATCCGACCAGCCCGTTCAGCGGGGGTGCTATTCTTGGCGACCGCATTCGGATGCAATCGCACTACGCCGACACTGGCATCTACATCCGCAGCATGGCGACGCGCGGCTCACTGGGTGGCTTGGCCAGCACTACCGCTGACGTGGCCACTGTGCTCGATGCCAGTGGACGTAATCTCGTGATGATCGAAACGGTTGGCGTTGGCCAGGACGAAGTGGACATCGTTCGCCTAGCCGACGTAACCATTGTCGTGCTGGTTCCGGGCATGGGCGACGATGTGCAGACTATCAAGGCCGGCATTATGGAGATTGCCGATATCTTTGTCATTAACAAGAGCGACCGCGATGGCGCCGAGCGGGTGGAGCGTGAGGTTCGTGCCATGCAGTCGCTGGCCCTGCGCAACGACAGTTGGACTCCACCCATCGTAAAGACTGTCGCCACCTCAGGCACCGGCATGACGGAGCTATTGGCGGCCATCGAGAAGTATTGCGAGTATCTGCAGCAGGACGGTCGTGCGCAGGCCCGCCGCATCGAAAACTGGCGCAAACGGATCGCCGAGATGTTGCGCGACGCGTTATTTCAGCGAGTGCTCTCTTACTATCTGAGCGAAGGCGAGGCGATCCGGTACGCTACTGAAGTTGCCGAACACAAGCGCGACCCGTATTCTTTGGTAGAGAAGATTGTTGACGCATTGGGGAAGCCCGAATGAGCTACATTGACCATCTCGGTATCGCGGTAAAGTCATTGGCGCAAGCGAAGAAGTTCTACGAGAAACTTGGCCTGGCAGTCATGCCGGAGGAGACCGTCGAGGCGGAGAGAGTGCGCTTAGCAATGGTGCCCATCGGTGAGAGCCGCCTAGAGTTACTGGAGCCGACTTCGCCCGACTCGACAATCGCGCGCTTCCTAGAGAAGCGCGGTGAAGGTTTGCACCACGTCGCGCTGCACGTTACCGACCTTTCCGGCACGGTTGAGCGACTGAAGGCGGCAGGAACGCGGCTGATCTCCGACGACATTAAGATCGGTGCTGGTGGGCACCTCTATGTGTTCGTCCATCCTTCGAGTTCCGGAGGCGTGCTGCTCGAACTGGTGGAAGACGCTCCCCAAGGTGTCTGAAGTATGGCGAGAGGCTTTTCCTCTTTGAGCGCGGCGGGAGTCCACTGCCGAGATTATGAGCGAGGCGAGGGATTCGAATGTTGATTGTCTCGGTCGATACTTCTGGCCGGAAGGGAAGCATCGCTCTTTGCCGCGGCAATCTCGAAAGTTTTGAATCGCTGCAGCTCATCTCACTAGAAGGCGGTACGTACTCTGCGCAATTGATGCCGCGCATTGCGGAGGCCCTTAAACTGAACAACCTCGACAAGACTCAAGTGGATGGTTTTGTTGTTGTGTCAGGTCCTGGCTCATTTACGGGCTTGCGAGTTGGCCTTGCGACCTTGAAGGGTCTGTGCGAAGTGCTGCGCAAACCGCTGGCGACAATGTCGATGCTGGAAGCTATCGCTTTAATATTTGGACGACCCGATGAGATAACGACGTGCTCGTTAGATGCCGGACGCGGAGAAGTTTACGTAGGCGAGTATCAGGTATCAGCCGGCGGCATCGCCAAGGTCGTCCACGAATACATTACGAAGCTGGATGCTTTCGCCGCCGAAGCTGGTGCCGCCAACAGTGGCCATTTGCTAACGCCTGATTCGAAGACAGCGGAAGCATTGCGAGCAGCGAATATCAACGTTAGGCTCGTTCCAACTATTCACGCCGACAGAATTGGCCGGATCGGGATTCGCAAGCTGATTACTGGAGAAATCGCAGATCCAGCAACCACTGACGTCAACTACATTCGCCGCTCAGACGCCGAGATCTTTGCGGCACCGAAACATTAAACTTGTGTTCATCCGTGCCGCCACTCCCGGCGACATACCTTCTATTCGAGCGCTTGAACAGCAGGCCGAGAACGCGGCGCACTGGGCTGAGCGCGAATACGAGGCTCTGTTTGCGCCGGATGCTCCAGCTCGAATTGCCCTTGTCGCATACGGCGAGGTTGGATCCGGTGTTGTACCAATTCATGGTTTCCTAATCGCTCAGTGCGCATTGGGTGATTGGGAGATCGAAAATGTGGTGGTCGCGCCTGCGCAGCGCCGGCGCGATGTCGGTACGAACTTGATTCAGCAATTACTGCTGCGAGCGAGGAAGCAAGGAGCCACTTCTGTGCTATTGGAGGTGCGGGAGTCAAACGTGGCCGCCCGCAGACTCTATGAAAAACTTGGGTTTAGCGTACGAGGCCGCCGCAAGAATTATTACAAACAGCCTTCAGAGGACGCCCTCGTTCTCCAGATTTTCGTTGCAATTTCGTGACAAAGTCTCTTGAACCGCTCTTCAAGGTGTGCTAGCGTTTTAGGTCTCATCTCTCCGGAGGTCCACTGAATGGCAGCTCAGGTACGTGATCAGCTTCTGGCAACCAACGATGAATTTCGCAGACTGTCGCAAGAACACTCCGAATATCAACATCGCCTCGAGAGCTTGATTCAGAAGAAATATCTTTCTGAAGACGAGAAGATCGAGGAAGTGCGTTTGAAGAAGCTGAAACTCCGCCTGAAGGACCAGATGCAAAGTTTGGAACAGAAGTTCCTGACCGACCACCAGGTCGTTTAGTCGTCGTACATTGACGTCACCCGGCGGTAAAGACCCCGTCTTCTCTGCCTCGCTTAACTTGTATGCCTCCACAGCCTTTCCCTATCGAATTAGGGCAGACGCGGCCCAGGTTCTATAATCGAACCATCTCATGGTTCGCGACGGCATCTATTACGGACTGGCTTTTATCACTGTCGCAGTGCTGGTCGCATGGGTGACTCTGCCCGTTTTGGCAGTCATCCCCTTGCTGCTGACCGCGTTTTTCCTGTGGTTCTTCCGCGATCCTGAACGTGCGATTCCGGCGGTGCAGGGCGCCATCGTTTCTCCGGCGGATGGCAAGGTCACCGACGTATGTGTCGTGGAACAGAATGGCTGGCGGCAAACCCGTATCAGCATCTTTCTGAATATCTTCGATGTGCACGTGAATCGGGCTCCCATTGCTGGCCTGATCACGGACGTGAAATACAAGACGGGAACGTTCCGCAACGCCATGAGTGCTGTTTCGGCTGAGTTCAACGAGCAAAATGTCGTTACCCTGCAGGGGGATTGCGGCACGTTAGTTTTCAAACAGGTTGCCGGCCTTCTGGCGCGCCGTATCGTGTTCAACAAAAAGGTCGGTGACCACGTTGCGCGCGGAGAGCGCGTTGGCCTTATAAAGTTCGGCTCGCGGGTGGACGTCCTCTTCGCTGCTGACGTTGAGATGAAGGTGCGAGTGGGCGACAAGGTGAAGGGTGGATCGAGTGTTCTCGCCGTGGCCCAGCTTAGCGTTGTAACTTCCAGACTGAGAGATGCCGTGGAGGTGCGATGAACGAAGAACTAACGCACCACCATGAGAATCCCGGTAAGCCACGGCGGGTGCGGAAGGGACTGTATATCCTTCCTTCCATATTCACGGCGGGCAACATCGCAGCGGGTTATTACGCGATTTCGCAGGCGATCCAGGGCACGGCGGCGGCGGCGTGGTACTTCGACCAGGCGGCCAAGGCAATTGGTATTGCGATCGTGCTCGATTTTTTCGACGGTGGAATCGCGCGTTTGACCAACACTGCCAGCCCATTCGGTCGCGAACTGGACTCGCTGGCTGACGTGATCGCGTTTGGGATTGCCCCAGCGATATTGGCCTGGACATGGGGATTTCGCATGTTGCCACTCGCCGGGGATTCCGACATTCGCGCGCGGGTTATTCAACTGGGCGCGATCGCCACCTTCGTTTTACTTCTGGCGGGAGCGTGCCGCTTGGCGCGGTTTAACATCCAGGTAAATCCCCAGCCGTCGAATCCCGGTCGTCCAGGACGCAAATATTTCGTTGGCATGCCTATCCCCGCTGGCGCCGGGGCCGTCGCAGCGGTGGTCCACCTGGTCCAAGGGAATCCACTGCAAGTCTGGTGGCTGTCCGTTGGATGGGGAGTGTTCGTCTTCGCTATCGCTTTCCTTATGGTCAGTACCTGGCGGTTCTTGAGTTTCAAGGGCATCAACTTCCGCCAGCCGCAAAACTTTCGCTGGCTCATTGTGATCGGCGCCGTAATCGCGTTGATTTGGTTTTCTTCCCAATACGTCCTGTTCGTGCTGGCTATGGTTTACATCCTTTCCGGTGTATTTGCTCGGCTGTCATTCGTTTTCCGCCGTCCTACTTTGCCGCCCGCGCCGCCACATGATGAGGTATCCCACGCCTGATGAAGAACGAACCAATCGACCCCGCCGGATCTCGTTCTGATGGCGGACACTGGGGCGGAATGTTCCGCGTAGCCATTATTGGCGCCGCCACACTGAAAGGCCGCGAACTGAAGGATGTCCTGAACGACCGCAATTTTCCTGCGCAGGACATCCGTCTGCTGGATGATGACGAATCGCTCGGCCAGCTGGAAGCGGTGGGCGAGGAGCCCACTTTTATCCAAAGCGTTTTGCCGGAGCACCTGGAGAATGTGGACTTTACGTTCTTCGCTGGTGACGAGAACTTCACACGTACGACCTGGCGCCTGGCACACAAAGCTGGCAGCGACATCATCGATCTTTCCTACGCCCTGGAAAATGAGCCGGGTGTCTTGCTGCGTGCCCCGTGGATTGAGCGCGAGTTGAACATTCCTCCACAGGTGGATTTTGCGATCGCCCCGGTGACGGCTGCGCATCCCGCTGCCGTGGTGCTGGCATTGTTGATGCTCCGCGCGCAAAAGGCCGGCGGTATCACGCGTGCTATCGCGACCGCCTTCGAGCCTGCTTCCGAGCACGGCAAGCGCGGAATGGATGAGTTGCATGAACAAACTGTCAACCTGCTTTCCTTCCAGCAGCTTCCCAAGGGCGTATTCGATTCCCAGGTCGCCTTCAATCTCTTGCACCGTTATGGCGAGCATTCTCTGCCATCACTTGAGTCGGTCGAAAGCCGTATCCAGCGCCACTTTCGGAGCCTGGTGAGCGACAGGGTGGTCGTACCTTCGCTGATGCTTCTGCAAGCGCCGATCTTCCACGGACACGCGTTTTCACTGTACATTGAACTGGAGCAACCCGCGCAAACAGAAGAGCTGACGGCCGTTCTTTCCGGCGAGCATGTGGACGTGTTGCAGGGAGGGGAAGAGTCGCCCAGCAATGTAAATGCCGCTGGCCAGGAGCAGATACAGGTGTATGCGCGTCCCGATTCACAAAACGCGAAGGGATTCTGGATTTGGGCTGCCTCCGACAACCTACGGATTTCGGCGCTGACCGCGGCCGAGTGTGCAGAAAGCATGATCGCCGCTCGTCCGCGAGGCACGGTGCAGTAATGGTTTGGCCAGGTACTCGTTCGCAGATTGTGAGCTGCGTGATTGCTCTGCTGCTCGTGACCACAAGCTGCGGGTACCACACCAGCGCTCACGGCGTTCGTTTGCCGGCGGACATGAACACCATCTATGTACCGGCCTTTGCTAATACCACCCATACCTACCACATCGAAGAACTGCTCACCTCGGACGTGGTGAAGGAGCTGCGAAACCGGACCAATTATCGAATTGTGACGACCAACGACGGCTCTGCGGACGCCACGCTTACGGGAACTGTCATCGCTACGCTCATTGCCCCTTTGACTTACAACTCCCAGACCGGCGGCATTTCGTCGTCTCTGGTGTTTGTCACCATGAAGGTCGCCTTGGTCAGTCGCAAAGGTAAAGTTCTGTGGGACAATCCAAATCTCCTCTATCGCGAGGAATATCAGATTGCCAACAACGGTAAGAATTTCTTCGAGGAAGAAAGTCCGGCGCTGCAGCGGCTGGGGGTAAACTTTGCGCAAACTCTGGTCAGTGACATGCTGGAGGCTTACTAGATGCGCAGCTTCGCTGCATCCGATCGCTTCGTGGCCGACGTAAAGGCACGCAAGGTAGCTCCGGGGTACGTCTTCATCGGCGACGAAGCCTTCTTTCGTAAGCGCTGCCGCGAGGCCATCTTGCAGCATTTGGTGCCTGCCGATGTGCGCGAACTGAGCCTCTACGAGATGGACCTTGGCGAGACGGACCTGCGGCAGGTCCTCGACCACGCTCGGACGCCTTCGCTGATGTCTCCCTTTCAGGTGTTCTTCATTCGCGGAGTAAAGAACCTCTACGGCCGCGGCAAGCACGACGAAGAGTTCTCTGCCATCAAGGACTATTTCAAGGACCCAAATCCTGATGCTCTGCTGATTTTCGTTGCCGACCACATCAACATTCCGGCCGATGCGCGCCGCATGGACCTGACCGACAGAGACCGCTACGAGCGCATCCGCGAAACCCTGGGCGAGCACTGTCCCGTGCTCGAGTTCGCCCGCGTGGATGAAGGCGATGCGGTGAAGTGGGCGATCGACTCGGCCAACTCCGAAGGAGTCAAGCTGGACAACGACGCGGCGCGCGAGCTCGTGGACTCCCTGGGCGGCGACATGATGATGGTCGCCAATGAACTGGAGAAGCTGGTCCTGTTCGTCGGCGACAAAAAGCGCATTACGCTCGGCGATGTCGAGACCCTGGTGCTCGCGGCCAAGCAGCGGTCTTTTTACGAATTGACCGACGCTATCTCCGCTCGCGACGGCGCTCGGGCCCTCGCTGTGCTGGATGCCATCCTTAGCGCAGGCGATGGCGAAGATGCAGCCATCGGCCACCTGTACATGCTCTCGCGCACTTTCCGGCAGATGCTGGTTATCCTGGAGCGCAATGTGCGCGATTCTCGCGCGTTGTGGCAGGCTTTGTGGCAGGGATTCAGGATCCCCCCGTTTGCCGCCGAAGACATCATTCGCCAGGCCCGCCGCTACCAGTCGCGTCGTGACTTGACTGCCGCCATCCGGCGCGTGGCGCGCGCCGACCTCGCGTTGCGCTCGAACCCTCCCAGCAAGCGGCTCATTCTGGAGAACCTCGTGCTCGACTTGACCGCGGAACCAAAGCCCTACGCCGAAGCAAGCTGGCTGCAAGGAGAGCTGCCAGTCTGAACTCGGATCTTGCGGCCTGCTCACGCCGCATCGAGTCTGAGACGTCTCGCCAACGCTAGATTCCTGGTTTGTGCAACCTGCACCAGCAATATCTGTTCGTTGTCGTGTTGCAGCCTCAAAATTTAACTGTTTCTTTGCCTCCTTCTCTGCACGGTATAGACCCCCCTCGCGTTCTTTATTTTGAGTGACTTACGAAGTATTTGGTTCGTAACTGTCAGAGCTACAAGGACTTTCCCGTATCTGATAGAACCGCTTAGGTTTATATCTAGTCGCCATTAAGGGTTCGACTCGCTTACGATAGGCTCCGCTCAGAACGGCGGCGGAAGCGTGATGCGCCCACTCCTTCTGCTGCTCGATGCGGCGGAGGTTGGTGGCGGCAATCCGCATGGCCCAGCGCAGGAGGCGGGCACGGTCGGGGTCGATGTGGTTAGCCGCCAGCGC
>Ga0209039_10002226_pt1 | contig 16784 bp, 7 predicted proteins | sample BogFormECP12_OM1_FD_188238 | JGI IMG/M metagenome (GOLD analysis project Ga0209039, IMG submission 188238) | Bog forest soil microbial communities from Calvert Island, British Columbia, Canada - ECP12_OM1 (SPAdes) (version 2) | ecosystem: Environmental > Aquatic > Freshwater > Wetlands > Bog ... | reverse complement strand
ATGATCCGATGGTCCGCTGGCCCGATCGCCGCGGCTCTCCACGATGTATCTGAAATGAAATGGGTTAGTCGTTTAGAGTAAGAATGTCTGAAAGCTCTATCTCATTAAAATAAAGATAGTTAGCTTCAAATCAGGGAGGCGGGGATAAAAAGGAGGCGCGGCTCTCCATGATGTATTAGAAACAAAAGGGGTTATCAATGAATCGCGAGAATCTTGCAGAAATCGATGTCATTGAAATTAAAAGATTTAGTTGATTTCGCGCTGGCCTGGGGTCAGGAAAAAAAGGGGATTAAAAAATGAGGCCAACATTCTGTAAGTCATTGAAAACACATATAGAAACAATGTCACTTTTCCGCCTCTCCACGATATTCATGAAAACAAACGAGTTAGAGCATTCTCTCCACGATATTGATGAAAAGAAGGGAGTTAACCAAAAAGCAGTCACGAAGGCACAGAGCGACGCGGAAAGCCCAGGACAAACTATTTGACGCAGGGGAGGTTCCATGGTCGCAGCGGAGGGGGAAAGGTTGCATGGGACGAGCCCAAGAAAAAGAATATATCTCGAACGAAGCCGGAATATATATGAAAATAAATAAAAAGGTGACAACTTCACCGAGAAAAAGGCGACATTTCTGCACAACGGAACGACATTTTGTACAAAAACTCAGGTATTTTACCGAATACTGCCCGTTTTTTTGTCACTTTCGACCGCTGGGGAACGAACCCCGCGCTTCAAGATGTAAAAATTCGAGGAAGGGGTCGAACATTCGACCCCTCCGGGGTCGGCAGAATTCGTTCGACGGCCATCCTGATCCGTCCCGATTAACTTCATCGGGACGGCTGATGATATTTCTCCCCTTCGGGGAGATGGAAGTCCCCAATCGGCAAGGAAAAGCCGCGGACCTAGAAGACACGTCCGTGCTAAACGGGGTTTCCTCGCGATTTTTTCCCGCCAAGGCCGCGGGCCAGCCAAAGCGCTCCTTCGACGGGCGGGCGTTCGAGCAGCTCCACCCGCGCGTGGGGGGCGAAGCGGCGAAGGTGGCGCGTGAAGGCGCGACGGATCAGGGTGCTGGACTTGAATACTCCTCCGGTTGTCACCACTGGCATCGAGCGTTCCGTCCAGCCGGCTCGCTTGAGCAGAGCGGCGGCCAGGTTGGCGAGGTCGCGGGCCGCGTCGTCGCACAGATGGCGCGACACGAGGTCGCCTTCGCGGGCCGCCTCCATCACCAGCGGAAAGAGCGCGGCGATCTGCTGGGGTTCGAGTTGTCTGGAAACGATCTCGGTGATCTCCCCAAGGTGTAGATGCTGGCAGATCCGGTCCATCAGGATGGTGTGCGGGCCGCGCCCGTCAAATGCTTCCAGCGCCGTGCCCACGGCCTGGCGGCCCAGTTCGTAGCCGGAGCCGCGATCGTCAAAGGGAAGTCCCCAGCCGCCGGCACGCAGCAGCCTTTCTTGCTCATCCCGCGCGAAGGCGATGGAACCCGTGCCGGCGATCACGATGATGCCCGGGGCGTTGCGCACCGCGGCGGCGAGGGTGATGACGGCGTCCGAAGTGAGCAGATAGTGGCGCGCGGGAATGTGCCTCCGCATCCAGGCCAGCAGGGGACGGTGTACGGATCGCCGATCGACCCCCGAGATGCCTGCGCAGACACCCCGCACCACGGGGGGGCGCGAAGTGCGGGCGACGCTTGGGGGGAACCCGGCCTCTCGCCATGCGGTGCGGAAGGCTTTCAAGATTTCACGTTCGGCAGCGCGAAGCCCCACTTTGAAGGGATTGGAGGGCCCGGACTCAGCGCGCGCCAGGAGCTTGCCTGCACTGTCCGCGAGCCACGCCGCCGTCCGCGTGCCGCCGCCGTCAATTCCCAGAAAGCAATCCATAGAACATTCAGCCATCAGCGCTCAGCTTTCAGCCCCATCCTTAGCGGGCTGCTGAGGGCTGAACACTGAGAGCTTATTCCTGTACGGAGACGACTTGCAAGACTTCATCCATGGTGGTCCAACCGTTCTGGAGCAGCCAAACGGTGTAATCCTTGAGCGTTTTCAGACCATTCTTAATGGCCAGCGCGGAGATGGCTTCCGAGCTCCCGCCGCTGGCCACCAGATGGCGCAACTCGGCGTTCATGCGCAGGACCTCGTACGCACCTACGCGCCCGCGATAACCGGTTCGCGAGCAGTTGTCGCACCCCCGGGGGCGGTAGAAGGTGAACTGCTTGCTCGGGTCGAGGCCCATGTACTTGAGCGAGATATCATCCGGTGTGTAGGTTTCCTTGCAGGCCTGACAGAGGCGGCGCAGGAGGCGCTGGGCAATGATTCCGATGGTCGAACTCGACATCAGGAAGGGCTCAACGCCCATCTCAGCCAGGCGCGTAAATGCGCCGGCGGCATCGTGGGTGTGGAGGGTGGTGAACACCAGGTGGCGGGTCAGAGCAGCCTCGACGGCGATGTGGGCGGTTTCCTTGTCGCGGGTCTCACCCACCATGATGATATCGGGGTTCTGGCTCAGCAAGGCGCGCAGAATGCGGGGATAGTCCAGGCCGATTTCCTTGTGCGCCTGCACCTGGGTGATGCCCGGCAGATCGTACTCGATAGGGTCTTCGGCGGTGCAGATGTTCACCTCGGGGTGGTTGAGCTCGGCCAGCACGCTGTAGACCGACGTAGTCTTGCCGGAGCCCGCGGGGCCGGTTATATAGATGATTCCGTATGGTTGCGAGATCATCTCGCGCACCAGCTCCAGCACTTCCTGATGAAGAAGGAGCTTGTCGAGACCCAGCAGCCTGTTGGATTTGTCGAGGATGCGCACGCAGATTTTTTCGCCCCACTTGGAAGGAATGGTGGAAACGCGAAAGTCCATGGGACGGTCTTCCAACCGCACGGTAATGCGGCCGTCCTGGGGCAGATACTTTTCCGCCATATCGAGTTTGAAGAAAATCTTAAAGCGCGAGATCAAGCCCATCTGAATCTTCTTGGGCAGCACCTCCACCACTTGCAGCGCTCCGTCAATGCGGAAGCGCACGGTGAGGTCTTTTTCCTGTGGTTCGAGGTGAATATCGCTGGCGCCCTTCCGGATGGCCAGCGCCAGAATGCTATCGACCACGCGGACGATGGGGGCGTCCTCGGCCGAGGGGGAGAGGTCCGTTATCTTGTCAGGTGACGACTGCTCTTCATCCACCTCCAGGGATTTCTGCGCCTCAGATTGCAGCGACTTGATGATGCTTTCCGTCGAATCCGATTGGGCAGCCGGCGATTCACTTTCCAGGGTTTTCACGGCTGCCGTACTCTTGGCCGCCGCCGAGGTTTGCTCGCGCGGCTGCTCTTCCTCCTTGGCGAGGTTGAGGTTCTCGCTTGCGGTTTGCTGGTTGGCTTCGTCCAGGCGTTCGGCGAGCACGCGGCTCATGGCGAGGCCGACTTTGGAACTGGTCAGCAGCACTTCGTCGAACGCCGACTGCTCCAGGACAGAGCAGGTCGTCGGCTCCACCGCCACCACGCTCGCCACTCGCGGCTTCCCCGTGAGCAGCGCCATTTCGCCAAAGCACGAGCCGGCTTTCAGTTCGCTCAGCAGGAAGTCGGTTCCGGTATGGGGGTCCTTCTTGCGGACTTCCACCGCGCCGGAAGTAATGAAGAACATGGCATCGCCCGGCCCGCCTTCCTTCACAACGGTTTGCTGCGGGGCATAATCACGAGTACGCAAATGGCTTTCAATGAGCTTACACTCTTCGTAGGGAAGGCCGCTGAACAGGCGGATCTTCTGCAAGTAGTGGTTTCTGTCCAGCGCCTCCGCGCTCTCTTCCGCGGCGCGAGCCGCGGCAGTCCCGGCCGTCCCTTCGGCGGGCAGGCCCGCTGGAGACGCAGTCGCCCCGCGCCCCGGGGCTGCGCTGCGGGCGCCCGGCCGCACGGTGTCCATCGCCACCGGCCTTTGGCATTGCTGGCATTTCACGCTGTAAGCCGCGTCGGCCAGCCGCGCATTTTCGAGTTTTACGGGTGAACCACACCGTTTGCAGAAGACGACCATACCGCACTCTCCTCGCGACAATCAGCCGTTGGTTGTTCCGCCCCTTCATCAGCGGAAAGGAGACTCGTTCCTTCGAGGTCGACAAGCAACTTACACCACACCTTTGGCGTTGCGCCATTATACGCATACAGGGAAGCATTTCCAATGCTCGTTGGGGGGTCCGAAACGCTTTTCCGCAACCGTGAAGTCCGTCCCTTCCGATCGCCTGCTGAGAACAGCCGCCCAGAACCCCTTGACCCGGCGCGAAATCCCGGCTAGGTTTCTCTTCCCACAGACGGTTGGGCCGGTCTTCTCAGCCGTCGATCGGAATGCTCATGGAGGGTTCAATTATGTCCTCTTCCCTTTCAAGACGAACAACATGCGGAATCATTTTGGCCGCCACTCTTCTGGGAACGATTCCCTTTTGCTCTGCCCAACCGCCGGAAGCGATGGCGACGGCTCGCCGATGGGTTGCCGCGAAGTTTTTCGGCAAGTTGTCGCCGAATCCGCCGGAAAGCTATCTGCTGGTTTACACGCAATCGGGGCCGTTGACCAAGAACGTAATTCAGGGCCACCATTTCCGCATCGTGGATCAGGAATATTTGCGCGGCCTGCACTTTCCCTCGGACGGGGTGGTGCGGGTAGAGCTTGCCGGTCCGGCAAAAACTTTTGAGGCCATCGTGGGAGTGGACAGCAACGGCCTGGGGTATTACTCGAGCGCCGGCCGGGGAGCGGTGGTGGCCTCCGTTGACGTTGCCAGCAAGACGCCTTTCCGCAGCCAGGTTATGCACGAGGGCATGGCGGGCGTTCCCGTCAAAGTGGACCTCGACAATGCCACGGAGTTTGACCTCAAAGTCGAAGACGGAGGCGGGGGGGTGGTCTTTGGCAATCATTTTGACCAAGCCGATTGGGCCGACGCGCGCGTGACCCTGGCCGATGGGAAGACCGTATGGCTGGGGGACCTTCCCACCGGACCCTTGCGTGCTCCCTTCACCACCGAAGTGCCCTTCTCATTTCGCTATGGCGACCAGCCCTCCAGCTATTTGCTGAAATTGTGGGAGCGCAATCTTGACTCCCGCCGCCTTGATGAAAACCGCACGGAGCTGACGCTGACCTACACCGACCCGAGAAGCGGTCTCGAGGTGCGCGCGGTGGCGGTGGAGTATCAAGACTTCCCGGTGGTGGAGTGGACGCTCTACTTTAAGAACACGAGCAGCGACCCAACGCCGATTCTGGAGAACATTCAGGCCCTCGACACGCGCTTCGAGCGCGTGGAGGACGGCGAATTCATCCTGCACCACAGCAAAGGCTCGGTGGCCAGCTCGACGGATTTCGAACCTTTTGCCGATCTTCTGGAACGCAAGGCGGAGAAGCGAATCAGCGCGGCGGGTGGCCGCCCCACCAACACCGACATGTGTTACTTCAATATTGCCTTGCCGGGCGAAGGCACGATTGTCGCCCTGGGCTGGCCGGGCCAATGGGCGGCGCAATTTACGCGCGACGAAGGGACGGGGCTCCAGGTGCGCGCCGGGCAGGAGTTGACCCACTTCAAACTGCTGCCGGGCGAGGAAGTGCGCAGCCCGCTGGTGGCCCTGGTGTTTTGGCGCGGCGATTGGATCGATGGGCAGAACGTTTGGCGGCGCTGGATGGTGGCCCACAACCTGCCGCGCCCCGGCGGCCAGTTGCCAGCGCCGCTGCTCTCGGCGGGAACCAATGGCTACACCATCGAGATGCAGGGCGCGAATGAACAGAACGAAAAGGCCTTCATGCAGCAGTACTTCGATCTCGGGTGGAGGTTTGACTACTGGTGGATGGACGCAGGCTGGTATCACTTCAAAGACGGTTGGTGGAACACCGGGACCTGGGACCCCGACCCGGCGCGCTTCCCGCACGGCTTCCGCCCCATCACCGACTTTGCCCATGCGCAGGGCATCAAGACCATCGTGTGGTTTGAGCCGGAGCGTGTTACCGCAGGCTCGTGGCTGCGGGAGAATCATCCGGAGTGGCTGCTGGGGAAGGACGGAGGCAACAAACTTTTGTATCTTGGCAACCCCGAGGCCCGCCAGTGGCTCACCGACCACGTCGACCAGTTACTCACCGAGCAGGGAATCGATCTGTATCGGCAGGATTTTAACTTTGACCCGTTGGAAATCTGGCGCGCCAACGACGCCCCCGACCGCCAGGGCATTACGGAAATCCGCCACGTCACGGGCTATCTGGCTTACTGGGATGAGCTGCGGCGGCGGCATCCGGGCATGCTCATTGACACGTGCGCCAGCGGCGGCCGCCGTGACGATTTGGAAACTCTGCGCCGCGCCGTGCCCCTGTGGCGGAGCGACTACGGATATGACGATCCTCCCGCCCAGCAGGACCTCACTTACGGGTTGGCCCTGTGGGTCCCGTACTTCGGAACCGGCGGGGCATTAAATTCTTACTCCTTCCGCAGCATCATGGCGATGGCGATAGGCATGGAATTCGATCCCCGCATCAAGAACCTTGACGTTCCGGCGCTGGTCCGGCTTGCCGCGCAATGGCGGCAACTCGCCCCCTACTATTACGGTGACTATTATCCGTTGACCCCTTACACCACGGAGGACAGCGCTTGGATGGCGTGGCAGTTTGACCGGCCCGCCACGGGCGATGGCATGGTCCAGGCCTTCCGCCGATCGCAGAGTCCTTTTGAAACGGTAAGGTTCAAGCTGCGCGGGCTCGACCCGGCGGCGCAGTTCACCGTGAGCAATCTTGACGCGCCCGGCGAAGCGCAGCTCAGCGGGCGCGAGTTGGAAGAAAAAGGCCTGCCGGTGGCGATCAAGGATCAGCCGGGCGCGGTGATTATGGTTTACAGAAAGGTTAAGGGATCGCGGTAAAGTCAGGTATTGGTGGCAACGCGCGGCGGGGCGGCAAGAGAAAGTCAAAACCCAAGGCGTAAAACGGAAAACTAAGAGCCGGGTGCGCTGTGCGGCGGCGCTGCAACGCGGAAAAATGCCTATTTGCTTTTAAACCTCTGCGGCTCGGCGCCTTTGCTATGAAGACGAATGTGCCGCAGTCCAAGGCGCTTCGCGCATTTTCATTTACAGTGGCGAGCCCAAGGCTCATGGGAATCTGCGGTGAAAGACGGGGCACGTTGGCATCGGAATCTCGCACGAAGTATAATACGCAGAAATATTGTAGTCTTTCCCGGCATCTTCCGGAGGCTGACATGAAACGTCGAGCAATTATCATGCTCTTTTTGTGGGTCGTCATCGCTCCACTATGCGCTTTGGCGCAGACCCCCCGCGAGGCGCCCCCCACGCCGCTGACCCGGACGCAGATTCTTGCCCTGTTGGCAAGTGATATTCCCAGCTCCCGCGTGACCATGCTGGTCGAGGAGCGCGGGATTGATTTCGCGCCCAATGACGCCTACCTGGGGCAAGTCCAAAAGGGAGGAGGCGACGACGATTTGATCAAGGCCTTGCGGGCGGCCCACGTGACAAGTACCGCAGGCGCCACATCGGGCTCCACGACCCAGACCCCCGAGGCCAAGCAGGAGGAGGCCAAGCAAGAGGAGTTGGCGCAGCACACGGCACGAGGAACTGAGCTCTTTCAGGATCACCACTATGCCGAGGCGGAGGCCGAGTATCGCGCGGCGATCAAGCTGGACCCGCAGAATTCTGACTTGCATATGGCGCTCGCCCGCGCCCTCAACTCGCAAAAGAAAATGGACGAAGGGATGCAGGAAGCGCACCGGGCCATCCGCTTGAATCCGCAAAGCGACATGGCCCACTTTGCCCTTGGCAATGCGCTGCGGATGCAGGAAGACTGGGCCGGTGCTGCCGCTGAGTATCGCGAGGCTGTGCGGCTAAACCCGAAATACGATATGACTTATAACAATCTGGGCGTCACGCTGAGGCACCAAAACAACCTGGACGGCGCGATCGCGGAGTTTCGTAAGGCGCTCCGCCTGAATCCCCAAAACGATTTGGCCATGGCAAACCTCGGCAACGCGCTGGAGAGCCAGGGCGATCTGGACGGCGCCCTTGCCCAGTTCCAGGAACTCGCGCGCCAGAAACCCCGAATGGCAGTAGCACACTTCCGGCTCGGTCAAATCTTGGAGAGAAAAGGCGAGCCCCGCAAGGCGCTAGCACAATTTCGCGAGGCGACGACCTTGGCCCCGGAGAATCGCCAGTTCAAAGCGGCTTACGAACGCGCCTTGAACAAGGAATAGAAGAATTGTAAATTGTGAGTTGTAAATTATAAAATGTAAAATATAAAGTTACATATCACCACTTCCCTCGCTCCCTTGGGGGAGAGGGGGGACCGCAAGGCGGTGGGTGAGGGGGGGCCAGGGTCGAACCGGGAACAGTCTCCTTGCGCGACGGGCGATTTCAGGAGGATCCGAAACGCACGATGGTCACGGTAAGGTCATCCGACTGGGGGGCGGTGCCGACATATTCGCGAATGCTGGCCAGGATTTTACGGACTACCTCATCCGCCGTTTGGCCAGAGCAAGCTTCGAGGAGGGACAGCAGCCGGGCATCTCCAAACAGCCCGCCGATGGTGTCGCGCGCTTCCGTAACGCCGTCGGAAGTGGTCACAATCAAGTCGCCGGGGTAGAGCTGCGCGCGATCTACCGTGAACTCAATGTGCGGGAAGAGGCCCACCGGGAAATTGGACGACTGGAGGCAATCCACGCCGCCCTGAGCGCGGACAATCAGGGGTGGAATGTGTCCGGCATTCACGAACTCAAATACTCCCTGCCGGTCCAGCACGCCGTAAAGGAGGGTGGCAAACATTTCCGCCGGCGTGTGGTCGCACAGGTAATCGTTGACGCGCCAGAAAAGGTCGCCGAGATCGGGCGCCCCGGCGGCGACGGCGCCAAAGGCCCCCTGGAGGCTGGCCGCCATCATCGCCGCCGGCAGGCCTTTGCCGGAAACGTCGGCCAGCGCGAAGCCGAATCGGCCGTCGGGAAGTTCCACCACGTCATAGTAATCGCCCCCCACGGCTTCGGTGGGCGTGGTGAAGCTCAAAACCTGGAAGTAATCGCTTTGGGGCAATTCCCGCGGCAACAATCCTTGTTGGATGTTCCGCGCTAAAAACATTTCGTGCTGGATGCGCTCCTGGTCACGCGCCAGTCGAAACAGGCGGGCGTTCTCAATCACCGTCGAGCCTTCCACCGCCAACGTTTGGAGCACTTGCCGGTCAAGCCCGGTGACGGCGGCGGCCTGCGAGCGGGTGTCAAGATAGAGCAAGCCGAGCATCTCCGGGGCTCTTCCTACAAAGGTCTCTCCCGCCGCATCCGCCATGTGCAGCTTTTGGAGGGGGACCGCCACGATGCCTCGCGTGCCGGTCCGGATGATGCCGGTTTCCATCGCCGTGCGGCCGGAGGCCTCTTCTTCCAGCAGCACTTCCTCCTGACCGGAGGCCGCCACGCGCTCCACGACGGTGCGGGAGTAATCGGTCACCTCGGGGCTCAGGTAGACGCCCCCTTTGCCGCGCGCCATGCGAAGTTCCAGCTCATCTTTTCCTTCTTTCAGGAACAGCAGCCCGCGCTCGGCGTTGGCGAGTTGAATAGCCGAGTCCAGCAGGGTGGTGAGCACTTCCTCCAGCGCCGGAGCGCGCAGCATCATCTGCGCCATCTGCAGAAGCAGGCCCAGGTGGTGCAGTTGCGGGGCGGAGCTCTGCTCCGAGGCCTTCTCAAATTTTTCCAGAAGGCTGGGAAGCACGGGCTCTTCCAGCCCAAAAGCCAGCGCGTAGGAATCCGTCACTCCCAGGCTGATCTGGTCGCCCGACTTCAAATGGCGGGACCCCGTGACTCGCTCGCCGTTCACAAACGTCCCGTGGCGGCTGCCCGCGTCTTCCAGCAAGTAGCCTTCGTTGTCTTTTACGATGCGCGCATGACGGCGGGAAATGCGGGTGTCGAGCAGCACCAGGTCGTTATCGCCTTGCCGTCCGAACGTGAAAGGCGTGCGTGAAATCTCGACTTCGCGCTGGTTGCCAAATGCGTCGCGGACCGTAATGTGGGGAAGCGTGCTAGACATGAGAATCGCTGAATCTTGAAAGGCGCATCCTCCATTATAGCAAAGGTTGCGCTTGCCGCCTAATATTCAAGAGCGTGTAGTGATTCATTTTGAAATGGCACGGGCGTCTCGCCCGCGAGCGGTCACCGCCAAGATGGCCGTGCCACTTCAAAATGAGTCGCTGCCCAGGGGCCGCGGCGTCACTGGGACTCGTCCATTACCTCGATGGCGTTCACCTCGGCGTAGTTCTCTCTTGGAATGAAGCTAAGGACCAGAAGACTCTGGCCGTTGGGCCCGAGTCCGTGGAAGGTCTTGTCCCAGGCGCGGTTGGCGCCGCCCGCTTCCTTAAAGATATCGAAGTTGCGAAGCAGCGCCACGCCATTGCAGTACACATCGAAGATGCGGGAACCTATGCCCCCAAACCCCGCGTTGGCCTCGCCGAAGTAAGTCTCCGCAAAGTGGAGCGTGACGCCGTACTTACCGGGCGCTACGGGGATGGCGTAGTCGAAATTCCCGAAGCGCTCCGAGGCGTAGAGATCGGGATCGGAGGTGTTTTGCACCGGGCCCTTGTGCGAAGCCAGCCGGCCATGAAAGAAAAAGCGGTCGGGACTCCAAACCTGCCCCGCCCGGTCGGTATACGAACCCTCCCGCGCCACCAGGCGAATGGGAAGCAGCTTGCCGGGAATGCCGGGGACAATCTCCAAGGCGTTGAGAGTGGGCTTTTCCCGGGATGCCGGCCGAAACCTCAGGTGAAGGTAGCCATCGGAAGTGGGTGCCACATCCTTGAAAACGCGCTCGTAGGCAACGTTGTTGCCACCCGCATCGCGATAAATATCAAAGCTCACCAACAGGGGCTTTCCGTTCATGTCAATGTCGAAGATCCGGCTGCTTTCCCCTCCGCCGCTAAACGTTGTCGGAGCAAACTCAGTCTCCGCGAAGTAAAGTCGCAGCTCGTAGACCCCTTTTTTGAGAGGAATGTCGTACGCAAACTCGCCCACGCGGGATTGTTGGAAGATCGTTGGGTCAAGGGTTCGGGAGATGGTCGGCTGCGGCGAAGCAAAGGGCGCACCACCCTTGAAGTAACGATCGCCCTGCCAGACTTTGCCCCTCCGGTCGATGTAGTTTTCCTTGGAATAGCCGGCCAGAATCCGGATTTCGTCGCCCGGTGCTGCGGTCCCCGGGGCGGAGCTGTTTCCCGTGGGAATAGCCAAGGAGGTTCCAATACTCTGCCTTATCTCGAACCTCCAGGAGACCACGATCAGGATGAGGATGACCACCACTAAACCGATCGCAAAAATCGTGAGCCGCATTCCCAACTTGGAACCACCGACGCCCCATGAATCACCAGTTGCCGTCTTGTCGGTCTCCCCCGGTACCGCGGGGTTGGCAACGATCTGTGGGGTTGAAGATGCTAACCCCGCTGGCAGGGCTCCCGCCCCATTGGCCACGGGCCGACCCGAGGGAATCTCCAGGGCCGCCGGAACCAGCCCTTCGCGCTTCACAAAATGCGGGACGTAATGTCCCGCTTCCAGCACGATCATCAAGGGATGATCAGCGCCCTCGCCCTCGTAATACTTGTTGAGCTTCTCCCGTAACCGGTGGGCCTCAACCCGGACGATGGAGCTCGTGCCCGGGTCGAAATCCGCCGTTCTGCCCAGAGCATCGACGGCGATGCTGTATTCATTGAGCTCCTGGCCGCTACCTTCGATGTACTTGTAACAAAGGTATTCTAGGAGCCTGGAAAGGTTAGGAGACTTTGCGAAGCTTGGTGACGCGAGAACCCTCTTGAGTTCGGCCTTCTCATCCGAGAATGCCGTTTCCGGGGGCATGAATCGACTACCCTCCCATGGCCACAGCTTATAGCACAATAACGCTGATGAAACAATCACCTCATGTAACAGGGGACGTAACGTGGTAACAACGCCTGCCTTCCATCGTAACTGTTACCTAACGGGCGTAGCCTTGACATTAACGAGAAGAAAGCTTGAACCTCTCCTCGCCGGGATTTTCTTTGCCATCCTGATGGGGTGGCTCTCCTGCAAATTCCACCAACGGCTGAAGGTGTAAACCCCGGCGAATGATCCTAAAGGTCATATGGGTGGGTCCGTACTTCAATGCGCGTGTGATTGCGCACGGCAGATTTTTGTCGGGTGGGTCGAGTACTCCGAAATCATTTCAGACGTGCAATCCAACGGAAGTTGGCGCACGCCTCAGGAGGAATTCTGATGAGAAGGTTGTTCTATTTCTTAGGGGTCACAGCGATTTGCTTTCTAGTTGCCCGACCGGCGCCGGCGCAAACGTTCTTCGCGAGCCTTTCAGGAACGGTTGTGGACAACAGCGGCGCGGTAATACCCGGAGCAGAGGTCACGGTCAAGAACTCGAGCTCCGGAACAGCTCGAAACGCTAACACAAACCAAGAGGGCTATTTCTCGTTCACGGAAGTGCCGGCCGGCACCTACGAGGTTTCTGCCTCCTTGAAGGGCTTCGACAAATGGGTAGGCACGGGCGTCGTCTTGAACGGCGGTGACAGCCGGTCGATGACCATAACGCTCAAACTGGCGTCGTCCACCACGACGGTTCAGGTGATCGAGAAGGTCACGGGAATAGCGACGGTGGACAACGGCGACAAGACCTCCGTGATCTCCTCCAGTGACCTTCAGAACCTGTCGCTGGTAAGCCGCAACGCCACCGAGTTTATTAAGATTCTACCCGGCGCGGCGATGCAAGCCAACGGAGGCGTCAACAGGGCGGGCTACATCGGGGAGACCATCGGCATCAACAACAGCTCCATTGCCGGAAACACTGGCGGCCTCAGTGCCGTCACCATCAACGGCCAATCGGTTGACATCACCCAGGACGGACAGCACGTGTTTGATCCCGGTGCTTCGGGTGCTGCGACTCCGGTCAACCCGAATCCCGACATGATTTCGGAAGTAAAGGTGCTCAACGCGAGCTTTTCGGCCGATAACGCCAAGGGGCCGGTGGTGGTGAACACGGTTACCAAAAGCGGCGGCAGCAGCTTCCACGGTGCGGCCTACATGTATGCGCGCAACTCGGCGATGAATGCCAACGACGCGTTCAACAACAGCGTTGGGGCGGCCAAACCCCCGAGCTCGTACTACTACCCGGGCGGCAACGTGGGCGGCCCGCTGATTATTCCCGGCACAGGCTTCAACAAGAGCCGGCAGAAAGTCTTCTTCTTCGAGGCCTACGAGAACTACCATCAGTTACTCGATGGCGGCGTGGACCGCGACTTCGTACCGGACCAGAAAATGCTGAACGGCGACTTCTCTGAGTTGAGCAATTCCGCCTATGGCAACTCGATTGGACGGCCAACCCTGGGGGTTCTTCCCACTGCGCCCCCCTTGACCGGTGGCAGCTCCTGGCTGGGGTTTAATCAGCGATCCGCGGCGGGCTGCACCATTATCGGCGGCGTGATGACGTCACAGTGTATTTCCCCGAGCGCGCAGGCCTTGATGGCGGGGGACCTCCCTGCGCCCACCAATACCGATCCGCAGAACCACAATGGCTTTAACTATGTCCAATCGTTCTCAGTGCCCCAGAACTCTTATCAAAACGTCGTCCGCGGCGATTACAACATCAGCACCAACACCCGGGCGTATGTCACTTGGAGCCGGCAACGCGAGGTCCAGAATCAACCGCTGGGTCTGTGGGCATCAACGGGTTCGGACTGGGCAGTTCCGGACGCGACCGACGTGATCGGGGCCAATGCCTCGGATTTTGTCGGGGTCAGCCTGGTCCACACCTTTTCGCCGACCATGACCAGCGAAACCCGATACGGCTACACTAAAATCAACTTCCCCAACTCGCCGCAAGATCCCAAGAAGCTGCTGCGCGCGGACATCCCCGGTTTCAGCTTGAAGGGGATCTACGGCAATCCCACGGCCCCGGATCTCACCAGTTGGAGCAACTCGATCCCCAATCTCGGCGGATCAAACCTGGGCGCAGACTTTCACCCCACGATGATCTGCTACAAGGGTATCCCCAGCGTCACGGAGAACCTGACCAAGGTGATCGGGACACACACCACCAAGTACGGCTTCTATTTCGAGCACGTCTACAACCGCCAGGACAACTGGGGGGAGTACATGGGGGTGCTCTATTATCAGCAATGGTCCAGTCCGACCGGCAATAACTATGCCGACGCCCTGATGGGCATTGGCCAAGGGAGTTACTACGAGGCCGCCCTGCCACCTCCCTCCACCCTCGCGCAGAACATCTCTGACTTCTACGCCCAGGATGACTGGAAGGTGAACCGCCGGCTTACGATTCAGTACGGCCTAAGGTTCGAGCATTACGCCAAACCGTACGACGGGGATGGCATTGGTATGGCCGTCTTCAATCCCGGCTTGTACCAGAGTAATCCCGCCCAGTTTGCTCTCAGTGAGGCCAATACCGGCATCGAGTGGAACAAGATTGACAAGTCGATTCCCCTCTCCGGGGCCAGCAGCCAGTTTCTCTTCTTCTCGCCCCGCCTGGGCGCTGCTTACGACTTGTTCGGCACGGGCAAAACGGTGCTCCGGGGCGGCTGGGGCAAGTACCGCGCTTACGACTCGGTGCAGAGCGGCAATTACACCGGGCCGGTGGACACGGCCCTGGGTTCGGTGGGTTGGTCATGCGGTGGCAACGATCCCCTCTGTCCCACTTGGGAAGGGATCGACGCCCACGCCATGGCCGTGCCGAGCTTTGGCAACGCGCAAATTGGGGCGGGCTCCACCGTCTCTGTTTATAATCCGAACGACCATCAGCAGCCGCTGGTGACCAATTACGTCTTTTCCATCGACCAAAGGCTGCCAGGGCAATTCCTGCTCGAAGCCTCCTACGTCGGCAACCACACGGACTTCATGCAAGTGGCACCCAATATCAACGCCGTCCCGGTGGGTGGGCTGTTCAAGGTAAATTGCAGCATTACGACCGTTGCTTGCCAGGACAGCGCCCGCGCTTACCAGAATTTTACCGCCGTGGATCAGACCAACACCGCGGGCATTGCGCGGTACGACTCTCTTCAGGTGAGCGTGCTCCGCTACGTCGGCTTCCTCACCTTGAACGCCAATTACACCTGGTCCAAATCGCTGGGCGATGGACCCAGCACGAACTTCCCCACCGGCACCATGGCGGACTATGGCCAGAATTACTACTATGGTGTCTTGCCCAACAATCGTGCGCAGGTTTTGAACCTCGCCTACGTCTTCAACCTTCCCAATACTCACCAGGGCAACGCGTTCGTGAAAGGTGTGGTGAACGGCTGGCAGATTTCAGGCATCACCACCCTTCAAAGCGGCGCTAACGAGACCGCCCAGTCTTGGAACCTGAACTACGCGCAAGCCAACGCGACCACGTCGACTACGGCGGGTGGCGTCACCACGACTACGACTACCGTCTATAACGACAACACCCATCTGTTGGGGACTCAGGATTTCACCCTTCAGCCGACGATTACCTGCAACCCCAAGAAGGGCCTGACGCTGCCCCACGAGTACCTCAATCCGAGTTGCTTTGCGCCCGCAACGGCAAACGGGGGCTTTGGGACGGGTGGGATGCCTTATTTGAACGGACCGATGTTCTGGCAAACCGACCTCTCGCTGATGAAGAACTTCAAGATCACTGAGCGCCAGAATCTCCAATTCCGTTTCGCCGCGTTCAACTTCCTGAACCATGATCTGCCGTCATTCACCAGCGGCGACAGCAACCTCCATGCCAATTTCAATGCCACGGGCAAACTGACGAATCCCAACTTCGGTATTGCCCAGTATGTATTCGGCCATCGCATCATGGAGATGGGAGTCAAGTACAGCTTCTAAATTGCGTCGGACATGGGTCTAGCATTCACCATGGGGTGGCCTGCAAGGGCCACCCCATTTTTCTGTACGGCCGGGGAGGCTCGTCGCTTGTCGACCGGACGCGAAGCTTTGGAGTGCGGCAGCTTGCTGCCGCTTTCCTTTCGCGAGCTTGCCCGAGGGAGTAGGTTGTATATTTTTCACGCCGCGCCGGCCGGGGTGAGAGGGTGCTCAGAGAGTTGAAGATGGCAGGCCCGCAACTCAGGGTTTCCTGCCGGTAGGAAAAGGGAAGCCCATTTGTACGATTTTTCCTACCGGCAGGAAAAACCGCGCAGAATTTTCTTGACATGACACCTGGGCTCGTGATTAGGCTAGAATTGCAGGGACGGATGCGGAAGGCGGTCCCCGCACCGGGACGCCCGGAGAAAAGGACGAAACTTGCCAATCAAAATCGAAAATCGGCAATCGAAAGTCGAAAATGATCCGCTGGTCCGCTGGCCCGATCGCCGCGGCTCTCCACGATGTGTCAGAAAAAAAAGGGGTTAGCTGTTTAGAGCAAAAATGTCTTAAGTCTTTATCTCACTCAAATAAAGACAGTTAGCTAGAAATAAGGGAGCAGTGGAGAAGGAAGGAGCGCGGCTCTCCACGATGTTTCAGAAAGGAAAGGGGTTAGCAATGAATCGCGAAAATCTCGCAGAAATCGATGTCATTGAAATTAAAGCATTTAGTTGATTTCACGATGGCCTGGGGTCATGAGAAAAAGGGGGAATTAAAATTGAGGCGAGAATTCCGTAAGTTATTGAAAACACATACAGAAAAAATGCCCGTTTTTCGCTTCTCCACGATATTCATGAAAACAAACGAGTTAGAGTATTCTCTCCACGATATTGATGAAAATAAAGGGGTTAGTGCGCCGGGATAAACCGGCAGGAAGCAAAGGATGAAAAATCCTCACGAGAAAGGTGTAGCGAACCACTCGGCCCCGAGTTTTGCGCTGCAGGT
>Ga0209039_10002225_pt1 | contig 16787 bp, 14 predicted proteins | sample BogFormECP12_OM1_FD_188238 | JGI IMG/M metagenome (GOLD analysis project Ga0209039, IMG submission 188238) | Bog forest soil microbial communities from Calvert Island, British Columbia, Canada - ECP12_OM1 (SPAdes) (version 2) | ecosystem: Environmental > Aquatic > Freshwater > Wetlands > Bog ... | reverse complement strand
CTTGGCCCCGCTGCGCAGACCCAGGCTGCGCTGCATGTACAGCTTGATGAAGTCGTCCGCGAACCCGACCAGGCCGAGCCCGGTCATCAGGAACAGCACCAGCAGGCCGGACGCGGACATAGCGTTGCCGGTGACCACGTGGCCGACGAGGTACCCGCCCAGCGACGCGATGATGATCACCGTGCCGCCCATGGTCGGGGTGCCCCGCTTGGACAGGTGCCCGGCCGGCCCGTCCGACCTGATTTCCTGGCCGTAGCCACGCCGGCTGAACCCCTTGATGGCCAGCGGCGTGCCGAACAGCGCGATGAACATCGAAACGGCGGCGGACAACAGGACGGTCTTCACCGGTCCGCCTCCCTGGGTTGATCGACACTGGGTTGACTGACACTGAGCAGTTCGGCCGCGACGCCTTCCAGGCGGGCCGCGCGGGACGCCTTTACCAGTACGACGTCTCCGGGCTCCAGTCGGTTCGCAAGCACGTCGAGCGCGGCCGCGCCGTCCGGCACCGCGAGCGCCTCGCCGGGCCAGGACGATACCCGCCGGGCGCCCGCCAGCAGCGGCGCGGCCTCCTCGCCCACCGCGATAAGCCCGGCCAGGCCGGAACCCGAGGGGCCGGAAACGGCGTACTCCCCGATGTCCTCGTGGCTGGCCCGCGAGGAGCCGCCGAGCTCGGCCATGTGGCCGAGGACGGCGAACCCGCGGCTGCCCTGGGCCAGGTGCGCGAGAGCGTCGATCGCGGCCCGAACGGACTCGGGGTTCGCGTTGTAGGCATCGTTAATGACCGTCACCCCATCCGCCCGCTGGTGGACCTCCATCCGCCACCGGCTGCGCGCGACCGCGGCGCAAAGCCCGTCCGCGATGGCATCCAGGCTGAGGCCCAGTTCACGCGCGAGGGCCGCCGCGGCTAGCGCGTTCGGCACGTTATGCGCGCCATGCAACCGCAGGGTGACCGGCGCGAGACCTTCGGGTGTCAGCAGCGTGAAGCTGGGCCGCCCGAGGTCGTCGAGCCGCACGTCCGCCGCCCGTATCTCCGGCGCCTCTATTGGGGTGTCACCAGCCGCGACGCCGAAGGTCACGACCCGGGCCTGGGTGCGGGCGGCCATGGCCAGGACGCGGGGGTCGTCGGCGTTCAAGATGGCCGTCCCGTCCGCGGGGAGCGCCTCGGCCAGCTCGCCCTTGGCCCGCGCCACCTGGTCCAGGCCGCCGAACTCCCCCGCGTGCGCGTGCCCCACGTTCAGCACCACGCCGTAGCGGGGCGGCGCGATGCGGCACAGGTGCGCGATGTGCCCGAGGCCGCGGGCGGACAGCTCGAGCACCAGGTACCTGGTCGAGGCGTCCGCGCGCAGCACGGTCAGCGGATGGCCGAACTCGTTGTTGTACGAGCCGGCCGGGGCGATCGTCGGCCCGAGGCGCTCGGTCAGCTGGGCGGCCAGGTCCTTGGTCGAGGTCTTCCCCGACGACCCGGTGATGCCCGCGATCCGTGCCGCGGGCAGCGCGTCCACCACGAACCTGGCCAGCGCGGCCAGCGCGACCGGGACGTCCGCGACCAGCACCGAGGGCACCGGGACCGGCCGGGTGGCCAGCACCGCGGTCGCGCCCGCGGCCACCGCGGCGGCGGCGAAGTCGTGCCCGTCGGACCGCTCCCCCGCGACCGCGGCGAACAGCCCGCCGGGGCCGGCCCGCCGGGAGTCGATCACGACCTCGCCGCTGACCACGGCGTCCCCCCACAAAGGCGGCCGAGTGCCGTGCAACTCACCGCCGGTGACCTGCGCGATACGCGCCAGCGACAGGGGAATCACCGGTTCACCTTGGCTAGCTGCTCGAGAGCATCCGCGGTGACCTCGCGGTCATCAAACGGCAGCACCGAGCCGGCCACGTACTGGCCGGTCTCGTGGCCCTTGCCCGCCACCACCAGCACATCACCGGGCGCGGCCAGCGCCACGGCCTGCGCGATGGCCGCGGCACGGTCCGGTTCGATGATCACCCGGGCGCGCTCGGCCTGCGGCACGAGCAGCACGCCGTCCAGCATCGCCGCGAGGATCGCCAGCGGGTCCTCCGAACGCGGATTGTCGCTGGTGAAGATGGCCACGTCGGCCAGCGAGGCGGCGGCCGAGCCCATCATCGGGCGCTTGGCCCGGTCCCGGTCGCCGCCGCAGCCGAGCACGATGATCAGGTTCCCCTGGGTGACCGGCCGCAGCGAGCGCAGCACCGCCTCCACCGCGCCCGGTTTGTGCGAGTAGTCGACGAACGCGGTCACCCCGAGGCCATGAGCCGGCACCCGCTCGAGCCGGCCGGGCACGCCCGGGCAGGCGGCCACGCCCGTCACCGCGTCCTCCAGCCGGACGCCCGCCTCGACCAGCGCGACCAGGGCGCCGACCGCGTTGGCCACGTTAAACACCCCGGCCAGCCCGACCGACACGTCCGTCTCGACCCCGCCCGGCCCCACCAGCCGGAACGTGCTGCCGTCCGCGCCCGACCTGACGTCAACCGCCCGCCAGTCCGCCTCGTCCGCACCCGAAGCCGAGAAGGTGGTCACCGGCACGAGCGCCGAGGAGGCCAGCGTGCGCCCGTACTCGTCGTCGATGTTCACCACCCCGGTAACCGGTGGCATGAACAGCGACGCCTTGGCCCGGAAGTAGTCCTCCAGGTCCGCGTGGAAGTCGAGGTGATCCTGCGACAGGTTGGTGAAGACGGCCACGTCGAAGCCGGTCCCGGCCACCCGGCCCAGGGTGAGCGAGTGGCTGGATACCTCCATCGCGGCGGCCGTCACCCCCCGCTCCACCATGACCGCGAACAGCGCCTGCAGGTCGGGCGCCTCCGGGGTGGTCAGCGAGCTGGCCAGCCGCTCCCGCCCGATCCGGAGTTCGACCCCGCCGACCAGGCCGGTCAGGTGCCCGGCCGCGCGCAGCCCGGACTCGATCAGGTAGGTGGTCGTGGTCTTGCCGCTGGTCCCGGTGACGCCGATGAGCCGCAGCCGGCTCGACGGGTTCCCGTACACCCAGCAGGCGATCTCGCCCAGCCGGGCCCGCGGGTCCGCCAGCACGAACACCGGCACGCCGCAGGCGGTGGCCCGGGCCCGGCCGTCCGGGTCGGTCAGCACCGCGACGGCGCCGGCCGCCACCGCGTCCGCGCAGAACGCCGCCCCGTGCACGCGCGCCCCGGGGAGCGCGACATACAGGTCACCGGGTTTCACCGACCGGGAGTCGAGGGTGAGCCCGGACAGGAAACCCAGCTCGTTCGGGGAACGAGACTTTCCTGCGGCGGCTAGCCGGACGCCGAGCAGCGTGCTGAGCGCGGACAGCGGCCGCTGCTGAGGGTACGCGGGACGGATCGCCACGGGGTGAGGGTACCTCCAATCATGGCGCCGTCAGGCGTACCTTCGCAGGTATAGCCCCATCCGGCGGAATCTGCAGCGTGGCGAGCGCGTCCTTGGCGACCTGGTAGAAGACCGGTCCGGCGACGACGGCGCCGAAATAGGCGCCCTTGCGCGGGTTCTGCACGTTCACCGCGACGACGAGCTGCGGGTTGTCGCCCGGGGCGATGCCGATCCAGCTCGATCCGTAGACGCACAGCGCGCATTTTCCGTTGGACTCCTGCGAGGTTCCGGTCTTGGCGGCGACCGCGTAGCCGGGGATGACCCCCCAGGGCTGGGCGCCCGCCGCGTCGATGGCCGGCACCTGCTGCAGGATCTGCAGCAGCTCGCGGGCCGTGGTGGCCTGGATGATCCGGTGCGACGGCGACGGCGCGGCCGGGATGTAGGTGCCGGCCGCGTTGGTGGTGCCCTCGATCAGGGTCGGCTGGACCCGGACGCCGCCGTTGGCGATCGTGGCGTACACCTCGGCCATCTGCAGCGCGGTCACGGCCACGCCCTGCCCGAACGACAGCGTGTACCTGGTGTCCGCCGCCCACTGGGACACCGGCGGCAGCAGGCCCTGGCTCTCCCCGGGCAGCCCGATGCCGGTCGGCTCGCCGAGGCCGAACGCCCTCAGGTAGTCGTACTGGGTCTGCGGGCTGACGTGCTTGGCGACCTGCGACATGCCGATGTTGGAGGAATGCGCGATGATGCCCGCGATCGTGTACCGCTCGCCGGGCGCCCATTCCGCGTCGTGGATGACCTGGCCGCCCTCGGTGATCTGGTACGGGATGTTGTAGGCGCTCATCGGCGTCTGGCCGCCGCGCTCGAAGGCGGCCGACGCGGTGATCACCTTGGCGGTGGAGCCCGGCTGGAACACGTTCTGCACCGGGATGTCGGTCGCCTGGGCCGCGTCCGTGATGGTCGCCGGGTTGAACATCGGCCACTGCGCCATGGCCAGCACCTCTCCGGTGCGCGGCTGGATGATCACCACCGTGCAGTTGCTCGCCTTGGTCACCTTGACCTGGTTGCGGCACGCCTGCTCGGCCGCGTACTGCAGCGCCGGGACGATGGTGAGCCGCAGGCTGCTGCCGTTCACCACCGGCTTGTCGCTGCTGCCCGCGAGCGGGATCTGCTGGCCGTCGGTGCCGATCTGCACCTGCTCGCTGCCCGGCTGGCCGGCCAGCAGCGAGTTGAACTGCTCCTCCAGGCCGGCCCCGCCCTTGATGACGCCGTTGCTGTTCCCGGTGAAGCCGATGATGTTGGCCGCGACGCTGCCCTCGGGGTAGGACCTCGCGTAGCTGGCGGTCTGAGCGATGCCGGGCAGATTCATCGCCGTGATCTGGCTGCTGGCCTGCGCGGACACGCCCTTAGCCAGCACCACGTACTGCGCTGAGGTGGGGTGCTGCAGGAGGCCGAGGATCGCGTCCGGCGTCATGCCGAGCGGGCCGGCCAGCGAGGTGGCGACGTGCTGCAGCTGGGCCGCCGGGATCAGCGGCGGGTCGGCGGTCACCATGTAGGTGGCCACGGTCATCGCCAGCACCTGCCCGTTGGCGCCGGTGATGCTGCCGCGCAGCGCGGGCAGCGGGATGGTCCGCTCCCGCTCCTGGGACGCCAGCTTGCGGTAAGTACCTGACTCCATGCCCTGCAGCTGGACGAGGCGGCCGGCGAACAGCGACAGCACGAAGATGATCGCGAGCAAGGTGATGCCCAGCCGGCGGGCCGGGTCGCCGCGAGCGGCCTGGCGGCGGGCGCGCGGGGGCCTGCGGGACCTTGGGGGCGGCCTGAGCCCGCTGATGTCGGCGGGCCCGGCCGGGGGCCGTTCGGAGGTCATGATGGCCGAACGGGCCGGGCCAGGAGCCCCGGTCTGGCTCACCTGGGGCCCCGGCCGGCGCCGCGGGTCCGGCCGGGAGGGATTGCGGCGTGACGGTGGCCCCGGAGGCCGCCGGTCGTCACGGCGGTTGGTCTGCGGCCTGCGGGTAGGGTCCTGCGGCGTCACGGAGTGTACCCGGGAACGTTGATCCTGGCCTCGGCGCTGGACGGCTTGCCGACGACGATCTTCCCGGTTTTCAGGTCGATGAAGCCCAGGCGGGGGTTCGGCCGCATGCCGAGCCGCCTGGCCTCCTGCGCGATCACGGCCGGGTTCCCGGCCTGCGCGACCTCGTTCGTGAGGATCTGCTGCTGGCGGGCCAGGTTGGCGTTCTGCTCCTGCAGGTTCGTGATCCGGAAGGCCCCCTGGGCAAGCGTGGTGCTGATCACCAGCAAACAGACCAGGGCGCCGCCGAGCAGCCCGACGAGAAGCAGGATGAACGGCATCCGCGGCGAGCGGGTCCGCGGTCTCCCCGTGGGGCCCGTGATCGGCCGGGTGTGGCGCGGGGCCGTAACCGGCCGCGCCCGTGTTAGCCCGGGGGGGCGACCCCCTGGAACCCCCCGGGTCCGGGGGGAGCCTGCGGTCCGCGGCATCGTGTCAGTGGCCATGTCTGTGCCCCCTCGGGGTCATGCTGCTAGCCTGATGCGTTCCGCGGCCCGCAGCCGGGCGGAGGCGGCGCGCGGATTGGCGGTGACTTCTTCGCTGTCGGGGCGTTCGGCGCCCCTGGTGAGCAGGCGGAACTGCGGCGTGGCCGCGGGCACGGGCAGGCCGGGCGGCGTCTGGTCGGTGGACAGCCGCACGAGCTGCCGCTTGACGATGCGGTCCTCGAGCGAGTGGTAGGCGAGCACGACGACGCGGCCGCCGACGGCCAGTAGGTCCAGCGCGGCGGGCAGCGCGCGGCGCAGCGTGCCCAGCTCGTCGTTTACCTCGATCCGCAGGGCCTGGAAGGTGCGCTTGGCCGGGTTGCCGCCGGTGCGCCGGGTAGCCGCCGGGATCGCGTCCTTGACGATCGCGCTCAGCCGCTGCGTCGAGGTGATCGGGGCGAGGGCCCGCTCGCGGGCCACCGCCTCGGCGATCCGCCGGGCGAACCGCTCTTCGCCGTAATCGCGCAGGACCCGGGCGAGTTCGGCGGCCGGGTATTCGTTGACCACGTCGGCGGCGGTCCGGTCCTGGCTGCGGTCCATCCGCATGTCGAGGGGGGCGTCCTGGGCGTAGGCGAAACCGCGCTCGGGGTCGTCGAGCTGCGGCGAGGACACGCCCAGGTCGAACAGCAGACCCATGACGCTGTCCGGCCCGATGGTTCCGGCTCTGGTGGCAGCGGTCACGATGGCCGGGATCTCGTCGTACCTGGCGTGCACCAGCGTGACCCGGGAAGCGTAGGGGGCGAGCAGCTCGCCGGCCGCCTCGATCGCGGCCAGATCGGCGTCGACGCCGATCAGCAGCAGGCCCGGGCAGGCCTCGAGCAGGGCGCGGGCGTGGCCGGCCCGGCCCAGCGTGGCGTCCACGAGCACGACGCCCGCACCGGCCAGGGCGGGCGCGAGCAGGGCGCTGACACGGTCGGCGAGCACCGGTACGTGCTGGTCCCGGTCCACGCGTCCCCCTCCCTGGCTGGTGGTGGCGGTCATTTGCTATCCCTCGCCGGCCCCATCCGCTCGCGCTGCCGGCTGGCACCGGGGAAGTGATGCCAGCAGGAAGCGGCGGATGGGGGCCGGCGCGTGGGGGACTACAGGATTCCTGGGAGCACCTCCTCGGCGGCCTCGGCGAACGAGTCCTCCTGGGCGGTGAGATAGGTGTCCCACGATTGCGCGTCCCAGATCTCCAGCCGGGTGTCCGCGCCGATCACGACGCAGTCCCGCTCCAGTCCGGCATACGCGCGCAGGGCGGACGGCACGATGATCCTGCCCTGCCGGTCGGGCAGCTCATCCGAAGCGCTGGCGAAGAAGACCCGGCTGTGACCCCTGGGCGTCTGTGACGCGGCGCGCATGCCCTCGCTGACGCGGGTGAACTCCTGCCGCGAGAAGACGTACAGGCAGCGCTCCTGACCCTTGGTGATCACCACTCCCCCAGCAAGCTCTTCTCGGTACTTCGCGGGCAGGATCAGCCGGCCCTTCTCGTCGAGCCGCAGGGGATGAGTGCCGAGGAACACACGCACCCACCTCCCACCGCCTATCCTCCACTGCGCTCCACTGTACTCCACATTTCCCCACCGTCAACGCTTCAAACGCCGTAATTGAGCCCTCTCCCCCACTGAAGCGGCAGGTAAGAGAGGTGGAGCGGAGTGGAGGAAGTGGTGGAGCGAAGTGGGGCCCGCGGGCGGACCGTGGCCAGGCCCGGTGGTTTGCTGTGGTGCGCTTCTGGGCGAAGGTGGTTCACCGGCGTCGCGCGCCTGGCGAAGAAAGACGTACTGTAGCGGTACGGCAGCTAGGCCGGTAGCGCTCCGAGACGGGATGCCCGGCGGCATGGTGGTGCGCGCCAGCGCCTTCGAGGAGGCCACGTGGTACTAGACACCGGACGGCAGACGGGGAGCCCGATCGATGATCTAGTCCCGGCAGCCCGCCGGATCGGCACGGCGATCGAGTCCGTGATCGAGGGCAAGCGGGACGCCATCCAGCTCACGCTGGCCGTGCTGCTCGCCGAGGGGCACCTGCTCATCGAGGACGTACCCGGCGTTGGCAAGACGATGCTGGCCAAGGCCCTGGCCCGGGCGATCGACGGCAGCGTGCGGCGGGTGCAGTTCACGCCGGACCTGCTGCCGAGCGACATCACTGGCGTGAGCGCCTACAACCAGGAGCGGCGCGAGTTCGAATTCAAGCCCGGACCGGTGTTCGCGAACATCGTGCTCGGCGACGAGATCAACCGGGCCTCGCCGAAGACCCAGTCGGCGCTGCTCGAGTGCATGGAAGAACGCCAGGTCACGGTCGACGGCACCACCTACTCGCTGCAAGGGCCGTTCATGGTGATCGCCACCCAGAACCCGGTGGAGATGGAGGGCACGTACCCGCTGCCCGAGGCGCAGCGGGACCGGTTCACCGCGCGCATCTCCCTCGGCTACCCGCCGCCCGCCGCCGAACGGGAAATGCTCGACACGCACGGCTCCACCTCACCCCTGGACCAGCTCAAGCCGGTCGCCCGGGCCAGCGACGTGCATGACCTGGTGATCGCGGTCCGCCAGGTCCTCGTGTCCGACCAGGTCAAGGACTACATCATCAACCTGGCCAACGCCACCAGGACATCGCCCGAGCTGCGCCTCGGCGCGTCGCCGCGGGCTACCCTGCACCTGCTGCGGGCCAGCCGGGCCTGGGCCGCGCTGGACGGGCGGGACTACGTGATTCCCGACGACGTGCAGCGGCTGGCCAGGCCGGTGCTCGCGCACCGGCTGCTGCCCACGGCGGAGGCCATCGTGGAGCGGCACCTGCCCGAGCAGGTGGTAGACCGGATCGTCGCCCAGCTGCCCCTGCCGAGGCGGTGAGCCGGGACGGCGAGCTGAGAGGAGGGCCATGCGGGGGCTTTTCAGCTCGCTGACCACGCGCGGCCGGTCGTTCATGGCCGCGGGCGGCGCGGCCATCGTCTGCGGCCTGGCGATACCGGAGCCTGACCTGGTCCGCGTCGGCGCCCTGCTCGTCATCTTGCCGGTCGTGTCCGCGCTGACCGCCCGCCGGTCCCGGTACCGGCTGGCCTGCATCCGCAGGATCGACCCGCTGCGGGTCCCGGCCGGCCAGCCCACCACGGTGACCGCGCGGGTGGAGAACGTGTCGCGGCTGCGCACCGGCGTGCTGCTGGCCGAGGACATCACCCCGTATACGCTGGGCAGCAGGCCGCGGTTCGTGCTCGACGAGATCGAGCCCGGCGGCCACCGGGAGCTCAGCTACCAGATCCATTCGGAAACCCGGGGCAAGTTCACCGTCGGCCCGCTTCGGGTCCGGGTCGCGGACGCGTTCGGGCTGGTGGAGATCAGCCGGTCGTTCAGCACCACCAGCACGCTCGTGGTCACGCCGAAGATCTTCCCGCTGCCGCGGGCCGCCGCGCAGAGCAGCTGGCTCGGCGAGGGCGACGGCGGGATGCGGACGATCTCGGCCATCGGCGAGGACGACGCCGCCCCGCGGGTGTACCAGGACGGGGACAGCCTGCACCGGGTGCACTGGAAATCGACGGCGAGATACGGCGAGCTGATGGTGCGCCGCGAGGAACACCAGTGGCGCAACAGCGCGTCGGTGTTCCTGGACACCCGGCGCTCGGCGCATGCGGGCAGCGGGCCCGCCTCGACGTTCGAGTTCGCGGTCAGCGCGGCCGCCTCGATCGGCGCGCACCTGTCCGGTGAGGGCTTCCGGGCCAGGCTCATCACCGAGGCCGGCGAGATCGCCCCGCGCGGCACCTTCCAGGACACTCTGCTCGACATGCTCGCGGTCATCACCCCGTCGCGCACGGCCGGATTCCGGACGGGCACGTCGGCGCTGGCCAGCGCGGGCGGCCAGCTGATCGCGGTGGTCGGGCGGCTGTCCGCGGACGACGCCAGAGCGCTGGCCGCGAGCAGGCGCGGGAACGCGCCCGCGATGGCGCTGCTGCTCGCCGTCTCCGCCTGGGCGTCCGACGGGATCTCCGAGGACACCGCGCGGACGGCGGAGATCTTGTCGGCCGCGGGCTGGCGGGTCGCGGTGGCCAGCGCCAGCACGCCGCTGGCGGCCGCCTGGCAGCAGTTGCACCGGCCCGCGGACCGGCCGCTGTCCGTGGGCGGCTTCGGCGGTCCCCTGGGGACCGGAGGTGGCGGAGGGTGACGCTGAACAGCCGGATGACGGTGACGACGGCGGTGGCCTGCATGCTGGCTGCCACCGCACTGCTGCCGCTATTCAGCACGGCCCTGTGGTTCGCCATCGCGGCCGGCGCGGTGATCGTCGTCGCCGCGGTCGGGGCGCTGACCCGGCTGCGCACCCTGCCGCCTCCGGCCTGCCTGGCCGGCAGCGCCGCGGGCCTGCTGCTGTACCTGAACCTGGTCTTCGAGGCCCGGCACTCGCTGCTGTTTGTGATCCCCACCCCCGGCTCGCTTGCCCGCCTGTGGGGCCTGGCGGGCACCGGCATGAACGAGGCGAGCAGGTACGCCCCGCCGGTGCCGAACCTGGCCGGCCTGCTGCTGCTGGCGGCGGGAGGGGTGGGCATCACCGCGGTGGCGGCCGACCTGATCGCGGTGCGGCTGCGGTCCACCGCGCTGGCCGGGCTGCCGCTGCTCGTCCTGTTCACCGTGCCGGTCATGATGAACGCCTCGCACGATGAGTTCGTCACCGGCCTGGTGTTCTGCCTGGGCGGGGCGGGATACCTGGCCATGCTCAGCGCCGACGGCCGGGAACGCATCCGGGTCTGGGGCCGCCTGGTCTCGCTGTGGCGCTCGGCACCGCGGTACGGCGGGGCCTATGACGGGGACGACAGGCCGCGGCGGGTCCGCGGGCGGAGGCCGGGCCCGGACACCCGGGCGCTGGCCGCCGCGGGCCGCCGGGTCGGGCTCGCTTCCATCGTGCTCGCGCTGTGCGCGCCGCTGCTCCTGCCCGGCCTGCACCCGAGCAAGCTGTTCTCCTCGGGCCCGGGCATCGGCGGCAACGGCGACGGCGGCGACGGCGGATCCCTGTCACTGCCGGGTGCCCTGGCCGATACCGTCACGCAACTGCGCGAGCCCCGCCCCAGCACGGTGTTCACGTACACCACCGACGCCTCGTCGGCCCAGCAGGCCGACGACGCGGAGTACTTCAGGCAGTACGTGTTCGATACCTTGGCCGATGGGGGCTGGCAGGTCGACGACTATTCGGCCCACACGGTGCAGGTCGACTCGATCCCCGACCCGCAGGGCCTGACCGCGTCGGCTCAGATCCTGACGACGACGGTCAACACGAGCCGGGACTTCTCCAGCCCGAGTTCCCAGCCGACGTTCCTGCCGCTGCCCTATCCGGCCATTCACGTCAACGCGCCGGGAAAGTGGCTGGCCGACCCCGACCTCATGGTGTACTCCACCACCGACTCCATCGTCGGCCGGTCTTACTCGGTGGCGAGCGTCCGGGTGGATCCGAGCCAGGCCCAGCTGCAGTCCGTGCCCGGCCTGGTGAAGACGGCGATCCTGGCACCGGATCTGCAGCTTCCCCCGTCATACCTGACGCCTGCGCTGACGAGCCTCGCGGACACCTACACGGCCGGCCAGACCACCGAATTCGGCAAGGTGGACGCGCTGGCGAACTGGCTCTCGGGCACGCAGTTCACCTACAGCCTCACCGTGGCGCCACTGAACAGCGCGGCGAGCCTGACGAACTTCCTGACCAAGACGAAGAGCGGCTTCTGCGTGCAGTACGCCTACGCGATGACCGTGCTGACCCGCCTGCTCGGCATCCCGGCCCGGTTCGTGGTCGGCTACACGGCGGGTACACGGCTCAAGGACGGCAGCTACGAGGTCAGGAACACCGACGCCCACGCGTGGACCGAGGTGTACTTCCCGACCTTCGGCTGGATCCGCTTCGAGCCCACCCCGGCTGGCCAGGGCACCGCGAACCCGCCGAACTACATGACCAGCGGGGCGGGGCGCGGCCAGTCCGGCACCAGCCCGGTCTTCGGGGCGACCGCCGGACCGAGCGCCAAGAACACGAACCCGTACGGCAGCGGGATCAACAAGCTCCGCCCGGTGCCCGGTGCCGGCGCGTCAGTAGCGGGTCCGGCGGGCGGCCGGGCCGGGACGCCGTGGACCGCGGTGGCACTCGCCGTGACCGCGGCGCTCGTGCTGGCCTTCGGCCTGATCACGATCATCGCCCCGCCCGCCCGGCGGACCCTGTCCGCCCACCCGCCGACCCGCCTCCGCAGGCCCCCCACCGCCACCGCGGTGGCCGCCACCGCCGTCACCGCACTGGTCGCCCTGGCCCTGTACCGGCTGATGGCCCGCACCGCAGGCCTGAACCTGGGCGTCGGCTGGGCCACCGTCGGCACCGCGTTCGGCGCCACCGCCGCCATCGCCCTGATCATTCCCGCCGTGTCCCGACTCTGCGTACGCCGCTGGCGCTGGATCCGAGCCCGCGACGACACCAGCCGCGCCCACGCCGCCTGGCGCGACTTCCACGACGACCTCGCCGACTTCGGCGTCACTCCCCGCCCCAGCGAACCGCCCCGCACCCTGGCCGCCCGCGTCACCACCACGCTGCCCGCACCCGCCGCCGCCGCCGTCACCCGGCTCGCCCTAGCCGAAGAACGCGCCAGCTACGCCGCCCGCCCCGCCGCATCACAGCACCTGCGCCGCGACGCCACCACCGCCCGCCGCGGGCTCGCCGCCACCGCCCGCCGCTCCACCCGCTGGCGCGCCACCATCTTCCCCGCCTCCATGATCACCGCCCTCACCCAAGCCGCCGCCCGCATCCCCGACCAGGCCACCGCACTCAAGCCCCGCCACCACAGCCAGCACAAACCCGCCGGATAGCCCAGGGGGCAGCCGGGAATCTCCGCCCGTCGGGGCAGCGGGGAAGTCACATCCTGCGGTCGCCCTCTTGCCGGCGACGCCACCGCTCTTCCATCCGCTCCATCATCCGGGCGCGCCTGGACTGTCGCGGACGGCCGGGACCGGGCGGGGCCTGCCCCTTCACCTTCGCCTTGGCGCGCGGGGGCTTGGCGGGGCGGACCCTGGCCGCGTGCCGCCGCCAGCTGACCACCGCCCACACCAGGGACAGTAGCAGGACTGCGGCCCCGGCTGCATCAAGGTACACACGGTGGGTGACCACTCCGGCCGCGAGCAGGCCGGCACCGACGATGACGCCGACAAGGGCCTGTACCAGCTTGCGCTTATAGTGCACCCGAGGGTCACTGGAGCGCACGAGACGCCCGAACTTCGGATCCTCCCTGTAGAGCGCCTGCTCGATCTGCTCTAGCTGGCGCTGCTCGTGTTCAGAGAGCGGCACGACGCCTCCCATAAAAAACCTTGCGCCCGGCAGGTGCGCGGTGACCTTTCACCGCACATACCCGGTTCAGTTTCCAGAATACGAGCGTTGACACGCCGCTTGGAAGGGTGGACCCCCCTGCAGGTCAGAAACCACCCTCAGCGGGCCGGTTTGTGTCCTGTACCAGGGCGGCTGGCCGGACCGCGCCAGTGCCGAATCGGCTGGCGATCGCATCGACCGCCCGCTCCGCCTCCCGCCAGCCGAGGGGCCGGTCATCGAGCGTCAGCTGGGTATTCGCGGAGGCCGCCGTGACCAGGCCCGATACCCGGACGCCGACCAGTCGCAGCCGCGCGCCGTCGTCGAGACCGGCCGACTCATACAGCGCGCAGGCTGTGGCGTAAATCTCACGAGCCACGTCAGTCGGGTAGGTGAGCGTGCGAGACCGCGTCATCGTCTTGAAGCTCGCCAGCCGGAGCTTGACCGAAACCGTCCGGGCCGCGAAGCCGCCCGCCCGCAGGCTGTGCGCCGTCCGCCCGGACAGCTTCAGCAGCTCCCGCATGATGCGTTCCGGGTCGTCGATGTCGGCCGCGAAGGTCTCCTCGGCCCCGATGCTCTTCTCCGGCACGTGCGGCGTCACCCGGCGCTCGTCCCGGCCCCAGGCCAGAGCGGCCAGGTGCGAGGCCTGGGCGACCCCGAGCTCGTGCTGCAGCGTGGCTAGCGGGGTGTGCGCGATGTCCGCCACCGTGCGCAGGCCCAGCCGGGCCAGGGCCTCCCCGGTCCGCTCTCCGACGCCCCACAGCGCCGAGGCCGGCAGCGCGTGCAGGAAGTCGAGCACGCCCGCGCACGGCACCACGAGCAGCCCGTCCGGCTTGCAGCGAGCGGAGGCGATCTTGGCCACGAACTTGGTCGGCGCGACCCCGACCGAGCAGGTGATGCCCTGCTGCCGCGCGACCTCAGCCCGGATATGCCTGGCGATCGCGGCGGGCGGCCCGAGCCGCCGCAGCGCGCCGGAGACGTCGAGGAAGGCCTCGTCGAGCGCAAGCGGCTCCACGTCCGGGGTGACCGTGCCGAAGATCGCCATGACCTCCTTGGAGGTGGCGGCGTAGATCCGGTGCCTGGGCGCGATGAACACCGCCCGTGGGCACATCCGCTGCGCCCGGGCCACCGGCATCGCCGAGCGCACCCCGAACGCCCGGGCCTGGTACGAGGCGGACAGCACCACGCCCCGGCCGCCGGTCCCGCCCACGATGACCGGCTGGCCCGCCAGTTCCGGCCGGTCCCTGACCTCCACGCTCGCGTAGAACGCGTCCATGTCCACGTGCAGGATGTGGCAGCCGGAGTCGTCGGGAACCGTGTCTGTCGGACGTCCTGAGGCTGCGGCGGCGGCCATGACGGTCAGCGGTGGCCGAGCACGTGCAACTGCGCGGCGATGTCGCGCAGCGGCGGGATGGCCGCGGCCGCCGCCTCCAGCGCGCGCAGCGCCTCGGTCCCGCCGGCTCCGCCCGCGTCCCCGTCGAGCAGCGCCCCGGGCACCAGCCCGCTGAAGATCCGCAGGCCGTGCGCCTCCCCCGCGTGCAAGCCGGCTCCCTCGATCAGCGCGGTGAGGGCCGGCAGGGTGAACCGTCGCGGTGGACCGGCCGCCTCTTCGCTCCCGAGCAGCTGGCGGGCCTCGGTGAACCGGCCGGCCAGCGCCCGGTGCAGCACCGCGGCCACCGCGTTGGACGCGAGCACGCTCACCGTGGCGGACGGCCGGAGCACGGCGGCGATCGCGGTCATCGCGTCGGTGGGCGACTCGACGTACTCGAGCACGTTGTGGCAGATGACGAGGTCCGCCGCCTTCGTACCCGCCACGCTGTCCAGGCTGGCCGCCTCGCCCTGCACCGCGGTCAGCCGCGCGCCCGCCTCAGCGGCCCGCCGCTGCGCCGCCGCCAGCGCATCCGGGCTCGGGTCCACCACGGTGACGTTGTGTCCCAGGGCGGCGAACGGCACCGCCAGGCCGCCGGTCCCCCCGCCCACGTCGACGATATCCAGCGCCTGCCTGCCGGTCTCCGCCACCCGGGCCGAGACGACGTCCTGCAGGACATCCCAGACCAGCGAGAAGCGGACGCCGCCGCGCCTGAAGTCTGCCGCCACGCCAGCCTCCTTCCAGGAGTCCAATGTAGTACTGTGCTGCCTCCCGGGGGCGACCCCCCGGGATCCCCCGGTACGGGGGGCTGCCCGCCCCCCTGCCCCTGGCCTGATGGCTTCGGGGCGGTTACTTTCCGTTCCGGAACGGTGAACTTCCGTGACCAGCCCTACGTTATACAGCCGTGCGGAACTCTCAGACTCTTCTTTACGCCACCTGCCGGCAATTCCAGCGCAGCCAGAGCCGTCCACCGTATGCTCTTCGCCATGGCTGAGCACCTAGAGTTGCCCCGCCCCTGGCGGCTGATCCTGACCGCGGGATGGAACCTGGCCGAATCCCTCGGTCTGCCCGTCGCCGGGTACTTTTTCGGCGCGAAGCTAGGGGGCCGGGACGCGGGCATGCTGGTCGCGACCGCCGTGGTCTGGCTGACCGTGGTGGGCCGCAAGGTCCTTACCCGCAGCGTCCCCGGGCTGCTCACGATCTCGGCCCTGGTGCTCACCCTGCAAACGGCCGTGGTGATCGTCACCGGCAGCATGTTGTTTTTCCTGCTCCAGTTCCCGCTGGCCAACCTGGGCCTGTGCGTGCTGTTCGCGCGGACCGCGCCGACCCGCAAGCCACTGGTCGCCCAGCTGGCGGCCGAGGTCGTAGCGCTGCGCCAGCCGTCGTCCCACCACCCGGGACTGCACCGGTTCTTCCAGGGCGCGACCTGGCTGTGGGCCGGGATCTTCTTCGTGTCCACCGTGGGCCTGGCCGTGCTGATGGCCTTCGAAACCGTCAAGGTGTTCCTGCTGCTCACCACGGCCGTCACCGTCGGCGGCGTGGTCGGGGGCACCTTCTTGTCGGCGTTGTGGTTCATCCGGGTCCTGCGCCGCTTCGGCCTGCGCGTCCGCTTCGCCCAGCAACCCTGACCCGCCTTTGCGGTGAGCGGGTCAGACTTGCAACGATGGCTTGAGTTCGGCGATGCGGGCCAGGAGGCCGTTGACGAAGGAGGGCGAGGCGTCGGTGGACAGGTCGCGGGCGAGCAGGACGGCCTCGCTGATCGCGACGCCGTCGGGCACGTCCTGCGCCCAGAGCAGCTCGTAGACGCCGATCCGCAGCACGTTACGGTCCACGGCGGGCATCCGGTCCAGGGTCCAGCCCTCGGCATACTCCGCGATCAGCCCGTCGATCCGCGCGGAATGCACGGCCACGCCGCGGACCAGGTCCGCGGCGTAGTCGGGCACCGGCGGGCTGCCCAGCGTGATGCGCTCGGCGAGCAACTCCAGGACCGGCAGGCCGCGCTGCTCGGCCTCGAAGAGGATGTCCAGGGCTCGCTTGCGCGCCTTGCTACGGGCGGGCATAGCGCGAGCAGATAGCAGAGTTCATCAGGCGCGGCCGAGGTACTGGCCGGTCCGCGTGTCGACCTTGATCTTCTCGCCAGTCGAGATGAACAGCGGCACCTGGATGGTCGCCCCGGTCTCCAGGGTGGCCGGCTTGGTGCCGCCGGTGGAGCGGTCGCCCTGCACGCCGGGGTCGGTCTGGCTGATGGTGAGCTCGACCGCGGCCGGCAGG
>Ga0209039_10002224_pt1 | contig 16794 bp, 11 predicted proteins | sample BogFormECP12_OM1_FD_188238 | JGI IMG/M metagenome (GOLD analysis project Ga0209039, IMG submission 188238) | Bog forest soil microbial communities from Calvert Island, British Columbia, Canada - ECP12_OM1 (SPAdes) (version 2) | ecosystem: Environmental > Aquatic > Freshwater > Wetlands > Bog ... | reverse complement strand
CCGGATCGGTCGTCAATCTCGCCTCATGGGCCGGCAAGACCGGCCCTGCTTTCTTCGCCGGCTACAGCGCGAGCAAGTTCGCGGTGATCGGCCTGACCCAGGCGCTGGCGCGCGAGATGGCGCCGCACGGTATCCGGGTCAATGCGATTTGCCCGGGGATTGTCGTCGACACGGCGATGCGCACCGCGATCGAGGCGCAACAGCGCCGCTACGGGCTGCCGGAAACCGCCGAGCGGGAAAAGTCGATCCCGGTCGGGCGGGTCTCGGTGCCCGATGACGTGGCGCGGGTCGCCGCCTTTCTCGCCTCGGACGAATCGGCCTACATTACCGGCGAATCGATCAACCTCTCCGGCGGCCTGCTGATGGATTGAGGAGGGGAGTGCCAGATGCTCCAGCTCACGCGCTCGAGGCGGAGTGATCAAATGCTATACGTAGCCGAAGATGACGCTTGGACCATCGATCAAGGAGACCGGACATGCCGAATCCAACCTATGAGACCGCGCTGATCGTCGGCGCGGGGCGCGGCCTGAGCGCGTCCCTAGCGCGCCTCTTCGCCGGTGAGGGTCTGCGCGTGGCGCTCGCGGCGCGCGATGCCGAAAAGCTCGCTCCGCTGTGCGCCGAGACCGGCGCCAAAGCTTTTGCCTGCGACACGGTCGAGCCCGATCAGGTCGCACGGCTGTTCTCAGCTGTCGAGGCGACGATCGGCGCGCCCGACGTTGTCGTCTACAATGCGAGCGCCCGCGCCCGCGGTCCCGTCGCGGAGCTGGTTCCGGCCGAGGTCGAGCGGGCGATCATGGTCAGCGCATTCGGCGGCTTCCTCGTCGCGCGAGAGGCCGCATCCCGCATGGTGCGCAAAGCGCACGGCGCGATTCTCTTCACCGGGGCCTCTGCGAGCGTCAAGGGCTACCCGCTGTCCGCGCCATTCGCGATGGGCAAGTTTGCGCTGCGCGGCCTGGCCCAGAGCATGGCGCGCGAACTCGCCCCGCAGGGCATTCACATCGCCCACTTCGTCATCGACGGGGCGATCCGCAACCCGGGCCGGGTCGAGCCGGCAGACCGGCCCGACAGCATGCTCGACCCCAACGCTATCGCCGCCACTTACCTCAGTGTGCTGCGACAGCCGCGCTCGGCGTGGATCTGGGAGATCGAGTTGCGGCCGTGGGTCGAGCGGTTCTGAGGCAACGGGACCCCGATACTGCAGCCACCAAGTCGTCGGTCGCGGCCCGCCCGAAGGGTACACGCCCTTTGGGTCTGGAGTGCCTTCGCGGTCTTGCTGACGCTATCGGCAGTGCCGGTGTTTTCGACGGTCCTGCCGCCGTTGGTAGATTACCCGAACCATCTCGCGCGCATGCATCTACTGACCGAGGGCGGAGATGCATTCTACACCGTGCATTGGGCAGTGCTGCCCAATCTGGCCGAGGATCTGATCGTTCCACCGCTTGCGCGGGTACTTCCGCTCGACATCGCGGCAAAGCTGTTCCTGGTAATGATCTTCGCCTTGATGGCGGGCGGAGTGATCTGGCTCAATCATGTTGCCATCGGGGGCTGGCGGCTATGGCCGCTGCTCGGCTTCCTCTTCCTCTACAACCGCATCTTGTTGTGGGGCTTTGTCAACTACCTCTTCGGGATCGGCGTCGCGCTCGTCGGAACGGCGTTGTGGCTGGCGCTGGAGAGGCGGCGATGGTGGCTCAGGTCGCTTTCATCGTCGCTCGTGGCGTTCGCGTGCTTCCTCAGTCACATCGCCGCCTTCGGCTTCTACGCGCTGGTCATCCTCGGTGTCGAAGCCTTGCCGGCCGTGGCCGAATTGCGTGCCCGCCGGTGGCGGGCGCTCGGCCGCAGGATTGCCATTGTCGCACCGCAATTCGTCGCTCCGGCGGTGCTCTTGCTCGGCGTTCAGCACGATACGCCAGGCGGAACCGTCAGTTATGCCGGGCTCTGGCGCAAGGCAGATCTGCTGTTCAGCGTGTTCGACAATTACGATCGCGCATTCGACCTCGCCTGCTTTGCTTTGTTCCTTGCCCTTATCAGCGGGCTGGTGTGGGCGCGACGGCTCGGTATGGGTCCACGGCTGGCCTCAGCGGTGGGTATCGTCTTTGCGGCCTATCTGTTGCTGCCCAGCCAGATGTACGGCGGCTCCGGTGCCGATCACCGGCTACCGATCGCGTTTTTTCTGCTGCTCATCGCCGCGAGCGCGCCACGCTTCGCCAGTCGGCGTATCGCTGCCGCAGTCGGGATGGTGGCGGCAGCGATTTTGGTCATTCGCTTGGGCGTGATCGAGCACGTTTGGCGCGAGGCCGACCGTGTCTATTCGGCTGATCTTGCCGGCATCGATGCACTGCCGCGAGGCAGCAAGCTTGCGATCGCTCAGCCACCCAATCTCTTCCACGTCGTGCCGGTGCCCGAGGTCCATCTCGCGGTCCTGGCAATCCCGCGTGGCGAAGCCTTCGTGCCGACCCTATTTGCGATTCCGGGCCAGCAGCCGGTGGCGCTTAAGCCGGCCTTCGCGTGGCTCGCCGAAGCGGCGCAGCCGCAACACCTGTGGGCAATCCTGTCCGATGGCCAAGCAGCGGACCGGGAGCCTCTGCCCGCGGTGCTCGAACAGTTCGATTTCATCGCGTTTACCGACAAGCGGCCAATACGTTTGCCGGCGAATCGCTGTCTGGTGCCGTTTTTTGTAAGGTCGACCTTTCAGATTTTCGCAGTCAGCCGCGAACTCGACTGTGCCGGCCCCGCGGGCTAGACTAGACTAGACTAGCCGCCGATGGGTCGCGATCGCCGGCAAAGCGGGCCCCACGACAGAATTTTCTGCCATCGCCGGTCGGCCGCGTGCGCCGGATAGGGCCACACTGCAAGGGGCTGCCATCCGTCAGGACCGTCCCGGAGCAGCACCGCCTGCGAGGGCGGCAAGTCCTCCCAGCCCGCTGGCACGCATGATATCAGGGCGAGGTGATAGCCCAGCCGGGCCGCCTCGTCGAGCGTGGCCGGATCAGCGGTGTTGCGGCGCAGCAGATCGAGCCCTCGGCGGCGTGGTGGGGTTTCGGCGAGAACGCCGGCGATCATCGTGGCGACGGTGTCGTTGTCGCCGGGCAGCAGCAGCGCCAGTCGGTCGCCGTCACTCAAATAGGTCTTCAAGTTGGCGGCGAGGCTTCGGACGAGCGGCTGTGGCATGTCCAAGTCGAAACGCAGTCGGTAGGCATACCCAAGAGGCGCCAACACAGCGCTCACCAGAGCGAGTCGGCCGACCACCCGCGCCCGCCCCCCGGCCAGCCACTGCCCGATTCCGAGATCGCGCGCGGCGAGCGCCAGGGCGAGCACCAGCACGAGGGCGAGATGAGTGTTGTAGCGAAAAAAAGAGTGCGCCTCGATGCTCATCTCACCGGAAAATAGACCGATATAGGTTAGTAAGAGGAAGCCGTTGTAGAGCGCCAGCAAACACGCGTGATAGCACAAGAGCCGGGTTGTGCGCGTCCAACCTTGCCACCGCGACAGCACGGGCCAGGCGACCAAGGCCACCGCGGCGCAGCCGAAATACATGACCTTCCCCGCGACCGCGCGACCCGCGCTCTCCAGGATCTCTGGTACCTTCGCCCAGTTCCATTGCGCAAAGGGTAAGGGCTTCAACTCTTCGACACCGGCGACAGATACGTGATAGCGCCAGAGGGCGTAGAGTCCGAGCGAAGGAATTATCGCCAGCCCGACCAGCCGTAGCATGCTGCGGAGCTGTCGCCCGTTCTCTACCCAGCTCGTCACAGCCGCAGCACCAGCGCTCGCGGCGACCAGCCCGATTCCGGATTGTTTCGTATTGACCATGGCCGCAAGGACTAGGCCGATAGCCGGTGCCGCGCCGCAGAGGTGCCGGCCGGTGGCGATCTCACTTTGCGCCGACACAAAAAGCCAGGCGGTCATGGCTGCCGTGGCCGCGAGAGCAGTCTCGCCGTACGCCGACAGGTGAAAACGCGGCACGAAGCCTGGATTAAGCAGGGTTACGAGAAGCATGCCGCCGGCGATAGTACCCCAGGGGAGGACGGCATCCGTGGTGAGGAGCGGCGTTATTGCGAGGGCGCGGGCGAAGAGAAGTCCTACGGTGAGCAGCAGCAGGGCATTGATCAGCGACATGCCCGCCGCCGGATAGTTCGGCCACACCAAGCTCCCGAGATAGCTCAGGAATTGTGTGTTGTAAGGCGCTGCCGGCAAATACGAGTAGCTGGGCGGCAAGGCCGCTGTCGGCAGCCGACCCCAATCGACGAGATAGAACGCATTCGGCAGGAGGTTAAGCCAGGTATCCGGCTGGGATGGTTGAATTGGTGCGATGACGAGCCAGAAGACCAGCGTCACGGGGAGGGCGCGCCGGAGGGTCTTCCATGCTCTCGGGCTCGGCCGGCGGTCTCGGAGAGCCAGTACGCAAAGCGCCATTAGGGCAAAGCCCGCCGCCGGGACCACCAGGCTGAGCGGGACCAGGACACCCCACACCGTGAGCACAAGGCAAAGCGCACCCCATCCGATGCCGATCTGTATCTCGGGCGGCATGCGCCGGCCCACGAACGCCGCGCCGGCCAGCATCAGGATGACGGCGATGCACCACGTCGTGGCGAGATCGAGGAGATCCGCGGGATGGGGTAGGTATTCTGTCGTCAAGCCCAAGTGCTGCTATTGGTGGGACTTGGGCTGCTTCATACGGTCGGCTGCGTGCATCACTTGCGCAAATACGCGGTCGACCAGAAGATCATCCGGCCGGGGGCTGGTCAGAACATGAATTTCGCGTCCGCGCGGCGCGCACCGGCTCGGCTCGGAAGCGTCGGAGAAGAGGACGACCACAGGATGCCCCCCGGCTGCCGCGATGTGTGTGGCGCCGGTGTCGTTCCCAACGGTGAAAGCGGCCGCGTCGGCAAGATCGGCGAGGCTCGTAAGCCCGGTGCGGCCGACGAGGTCGATCGCCTCGGGGCAAGCTCTACGGATTTCGGCCGCGAGCGGCTCCTCGCCCTTAGCGCCGATCACCACCGGGAGGGTGCCGGTTGCCTCGAACAGGCGCCGGGCCAGTTCACCGTAGCATCTCGCCGGCCAACGCTTCTCCGGATGGCGCGGCGAGGATCCGGGAATCATCAAAAAGTAGGCGAGCCGCTCCAGCCCCTCGGGCAAAGGCCGGGACGATCCCCCGCAGGCAGGCAAGGGCGTCGGGTAGATCCCGGCCATCAGCAACTGTTCTGCCTGCTTGTCGATGGTGTGTTGCGGATCACGCCGCAGATTGGCGTGCGGGTGTGAGCAATGCCAAGCGATTCCGGACCATTGCGGCGGCGGATGGGCGGGGAGGAACAGCCACAAGTAAAAGCTTGAACGGTCCGATGTCTGAAGATCATAAACTCGGTCGAAACGACCGCTACGCAGGACGCGACGGAGCGCAGCCCAGCTGGCCAGCTCGAAGAGCTTCGGTCGGTTATCGATGGCGATATTGTCAAAGAAACCGCTCTGCTGCGCGAGCGCGGCGAATGCACGGGTTGTCAATAGCGTGATCTCGTCCGCGGCATGGTGCCGCCGGATGGCCGCCGCAGGCCCAAGCGCCTGGACGAAATCTCCGAGGGCGCTCAACTTGATGACCAGGATCTTGCGCCCCACCGACGACCGCGGGCGCGCCACGAGGCGCGGCCGGCGTGCAGCCAGCGCATCGAGATCAACAAAATCCGAGAGCTCCTCAAAAGCTTTGAATACAGCCGCGTGCCTCTTCAACTCGACGGCACCAATGCTGGCGAGAAGACTTCCGACGACGCGGTGCGCCGACGCGACCGCCGGCGTGTCGCAAGAGTCGCGCCGCATGCCTATGGCCGTCGCGAGCCCGGCGGACGAGAGCAGGATCCACGACCGAAAGCGCCACCGAATGACCGGACGGATCGCAATGTGGGAGACACAGACGGTAAGGCCGGTCTCATCCGTTTTGAACCGCCGGTACAGATATGAGAGATCGCAGGCGATCGTGTAGCGGCGATCTCGTCTCCGCCGCGCCTCGTTCCAGGCGAAGAACGCGTTGAGGGGCGTACCGGGGGGGAAGTCGCTGGCACCTAGCGGCCGGCGCAAAATAACGAGATTGACAGCCGTCACACGACTTGGCCGTTGCTGACCGCGAGCAGGGCGTCTTCCAGCACTCGGGATTGGGCGACCGCGCTAAAACGCGTGGTCGCTGCCGCTCGGGCGGCGAGGCCCATCCGGCTGCGCAAGGCAGGATCGCCGAGCAGCTGCCGGGCAACCGTAGCAATCGCCGGCGGATCAGCCGGGGGGACAAGGAACCCGGTGTTATCGTGCTCCACCGCCTCGGCGATCCCGGCGATGTTCGAGCCGATAACCGGTACCGCGCACGCCATCGCCTCGAGCACCACGTTCGGCAGCCCTTCTGAATCACCGGTCTGGGCGACTACACTCGGGACGCAGATCGCGAGCGCGCCCTTCATCAGGCGCCGCACCTCCTGGTTCGTAAGCCAGCCCGGAAATCGTACGCGCGTCAGATCGGCGGCCTGGTGCTTTAACACCTCTACCATCGGTCCGTCGCCGACCAGGACCAGATCCACTGCGGTACCCTCGCTCTCCAAAGACCGCATGGCGTCGAGAAGATGCCCGATCCCTTTTTTTTCGACGAAGCGGCCGACGAAGAGCAGATAGGGTCGCTCCGCGGGCCGCTGAGAACCGCCATCGGCTTCGGGCTCTACACCGTAGCGGATGACCTTCAGCTTCGCCGCCGGAAAATTGCGGGCGAGCAACGCCTCGCGGATGTGCTCCGCGACGCAGATGATCAGCGCCGCCTCTCGCTGCAATGCTTCACAGCGCCGTTGGAAGATTGTTGGAACGAGGCGTCTGCGGTAGTGCCTGTCTTTGGTTGCGTCACCTCCATGGAACGTGACCACCAATGGGAGGCTCAGGGCGCGAGCGATCGGCAAGGCCAGCGCGCCGCCGCGGCCAAAATGGGCATGGATCAGCCGCGGCCTCAGCATCGCGAGATCCGGCGCCGGCGGAATCCGCCCGAATTGCTTGAACATGAGCCGGTCGAGCACGCCGGCGGGGCCGCGCCGGCCGAGAAAAATCGGCTCCGCCCTGAGGTCCGGCAGGCCGACATCCTTCCGACAGCCGATCCAAACCGGCGCCAGACAGCGAAAGCCGATATATTGTCGACGCAGGAAGTGGGCCTCCGAGCGTGGGACGATACGGTCTCGATAGACGAGCAGCGCGCTGCGGTCGGTCAAAAAACTACCTCACCCCGCCCCGGGCGGCAGAGGGACGCATTCCGCCGCCGACTGCCGTGCGGCAAGCGCAACGAAGGCAGCCGCGATGAACAGGCCGCTGAGAAACCACTCCTGCCAGATCCCGAAGCTGACGAGCCCAACCGAAACCGCTGCAGCGGTGGTTCCGGCGATCATCGCTTGGGCCGGCTGAGTGCGCCAGGCCGGCCTACGAAAGGCCTGCCAGATCGCGAAAATCAAAGGGCCGAAGCTCAGGGCAACACCGATGCCACCGAGCTCGAGCCAGACCTGCAGTATGGCATTATGCGGGTGGAGCGGCAGAGTTTGGCTCGCCCACGAAATGCCATCGGGCCGGTCGGCAGCATCGCAGTGATGGATGGTTACTTGCGAGGTCCCACCGGGTAGCCGGCGTGCCGCGTCGAGCCCCCAGCCGGCAATTGGTCGCTGCTCAATGTGCTCGGCGACAAAGCCCCAGATCTCCAGCCGATGTAAGGCCGATGGCTTGTGGTCGGCAAGCCAGCAAGTTACCTCGGCATTGAGCGGCACAGGGAACACCAATGGTAATGCGACCGCGGCTAAGCCCAACAAGGCGAGCGCAATCCAGCGCACCCGCGGCAGAATGAGAACCGTGGCGAGCGCGAGAAGACCCGCGGCGAGCGCGATCTTGGCCGACAGGCTCGATGTCTCCAGAATGGCTATGGTGGTCAAGAGCATGTATGCGGCCGCCGAGCGGCGGTCGCCGAGCCGCCACAACCCGACCAGCACCGGAACTGTAAGAATGGCGTTGAGCGTCGCGGCGCGCCCATAGGCGAGGGCTGGATCGATGCCGTCCAGCCCGGGCTGGTGAAGAAAGAGCGCCAAGTGACCTCCCGATGCCAAGTCGACAGCGACGACCGCGCCCGCGGCAGAGAGCCCTAGCGCGAAGGCCCGTAGCGGCACGCGTAGCCGCTCGAGCGGCAGCAGAGCAAAGCTCGTGACAAGGACAAAACCGCCCGAGGCCAACACCGCCAGACGCAGCATCACCGCGGCACTGGCCTCACCGTCCAGCGACCAAGCCCCGGACGCAAGCATCCAGGCCAGAAGCGGGACGACAATGGCGAACGCCCGGATGCTCCTCGCCACTATCGGCAGGCCGTCGTGTGGCGATACGATTAGCGAGACAAATGCCAAGATCAGCATCGCGGCAACCGTTCCGAGAGACGCGGCATATAGCAGCGGGCCGAAGGTCAGGCACAGCAGGCTGAGCGGAATGTCCTTGCTGCTGATCTTGAGTCCAACGGCCTCGGCCCGCGGGAGTGGAGATGTCCGGCGACAGTCGGTGGTCGATCCGGTATCTGGGGTCGACGGCCTGGACGAACTCATCTTATACCGTGTCGAGCTTGCGCGGATAATGCGAGAGCCGATAGAAGTTGAAAGAGGGTGGGCTTGAAGCGCGGTACGCCTCGTAACAGAGGGAGAAGCTCTCGTAAATAGCCTGCCCGTGCTCAGCAACAGATCATGGCCGCGTGGATCGAAAGTTCGCTCCTCCGACGAGCGTCATCAAGTGCTTCGCCCTCGACAGGCTTTGTCGGACGGCTTGTTGCTCCTGACAGTGGAGAAACGCAGCACCGATCCTCGGTCGCCTATAGCACAAGATACAATCCTAGAATTCGACCGATGAGTACCGGTTCTCGACATCACGGGGCCTTTCTGCTGCAGCATTTCTCCGTTTTTCGAGGATGCGGTCCGTCGCCGAACCATTTGCGGGTGCGGAATGAGCCTGCCCGCGAGCGCTTCGGTGGTCGTTGGTCGGGAGCGAGAACTCGCTTCATCGGCCACGTCCCGGCGAACGACATCGATGGCAGGGTCGGAGCTCGCCATTGTCGTTTCGACGCTCAACGAGCGTGACAATGTCGGTCCTCTGATCGACCGGCTCGATCGGCTGCTCGGGGGGTTCGACTGGGAAGCAGTGTTCGTCGACGACGCCTCTGCCGACGACACGGCTGAACACCTGCGGGACCTCGGCCGCACCGATCGGCGCATCCGCTGTACCCGCCGATTCGGCCGGCGTGGTCTAAGCTCCGCCTGTATCGAAGGCATCCTGGCGACTTCTGCGCGCTACATCGCGGTGATCGACGCCAATCTACAGCACGATGAAACTTTGCTACCGCGCATGCTCGCGGCGGTCTCGGCGCTGTCGTCAACGTCCTGGGCGGCCGCGAGCCTCATTGTGATGACCCGGATGTCGTTCTTTGCGGGGGCACGCCGGAGCTGTAGTCGGTGTGCTCCTCAATTATGCCCTTAGATGTTTACTTGGGGTCGGCGTCCGCCGTAAGGGATGTACGTCGCACTTTCGTGACGACGCGAGATTGAGGCATCGTGGCGCGTTTCTGAGAGCGCGCGAGACGGCGTTGTTCAAAGCCGAGGCCCGCTGGCTCCGCTGCGCGCTCGACGCATTCCCGCCCGAGCGCCTCTCGCCGCTGCTCAACCTCGGGAGCAGTTCGGTCGAGGTGCGCGAGGGTATCCAACCCTGGATCGAAGATCAGGTATTCCTCCCATTGCGCGCCCGCAACGTCGAGGTCGTCCACGTCGATATGCGCGAGCTGCCAGGGGTCGATGTGCAGGCCGATCTGACCGATCCCGTCGACCTCCGACGCTTGCGTTCGCTTCGGCCGCGGGCATTGCTCTGCTGCAACCTCCTCGAGCACGTGATCGAGCCCGATCGGCTGGCCCGTCACTGCCTTGAGCTGGTAGCGGCAGGTGGGCTCCTCTTCGTTACGGTACCCTTCAGCTATCCTTGCCACCGTGACCCGATCGACACGATGTACCGACCAAACCCGGCGGAACTCGCCGAGCTGCTGTGTGGCGCTCGCTTGCTGGATAGCACGATCCTTGGTACCGGGGTGTCGTATCGCGACGCAGTGCGCGAGAGGCCATGGCTCTTGCTGCGTCATCTCTGGCGCTTGCCTATCCCCTTCCTGTCCTTCGAGAAGTGGAAGCGCTCGATGGCGCGTCTCTACTGGCTCGCCGCCGAATATCGGATTACCTGCGCGGTGTTCGAAAAGCTCTAATATCGGGTATGCCGCCAGCTTTGGGGGATCCGCTTCCGGTGATCTACGAGGAATTTGCGGTATGAACGCGGCTTTCAACGAACTGGCCGAATGGGTGACGCAGGCAGGCTTGGTCGGCCGCACCGAAAGCGAGCTGATGGGCGGCTTCTGCCGGCGCATTGCCGACACCGGCGTTCCGCTTGCTCGTGCCCTCGTCGTTCTCGACACTTTGCATCCGATTTACGAAGGCCGCGCCTTTCGCTGGCGCGCCGAGGCCCCTGAGGCGGCCGAGGTACTCGATTATGGGCGGACCAACGAAGGCGAAGCAGCCGAAAGCTGGCGGCGCAGCCCGTTTTTTCACCTGCTGCAGTCGGGCGGAACCGAAATGCGACGCCGCTTGGCGGCCGGTGATCCAGCCGATTTCCCGGCGATTGCACAAGCCCGCGACGAGGGCGCTACCGACTATTTTGTGCTCGTTCACCGTTTTGCTGCCGAGGGCGTCATCGGCGAGATGGATTGCGTTTATTCCGCCTGGTCGAGCGATGTGCCCGATGGCTTCGCTGAGGATGACGTTACCGCGCTGAGGCGGCTTGCGCCGTTTCTCAAACTGGCGGTCAAGTCAGCCGCGCTCGCCCGGATTGCCGGGACGCTCGCCGAGACCTATCTCGGCCGCGACGCCGGGCGGCGGGTTATGAGCGGCCGGATCGTGCGCGGCGTGGCCGAGAAGATCGGCGCGGTGCTGTGGTACAGCGATCTGCACGGCTACACCCAGATTTCCGACAATTCGCCACCGGAGCAGATCATCCCGCTTCTCAACGACTACGCCGAAGTAGTCGTCTCCGCCGTACACGGTCATGGCGGCGATGTGCTGAAGCTGGTCGGCGACGGTACCCTCGCTATTTTCCCTGCCGATAATTGCGAAGAAGCCTGCCTCGGAGCGCTCGCTGCAGCGGTAGGAGTGCGCGACGGCGTTGTCGAGCTAAACGGTAAGCGCGCCGCGGCTGGTTTGCCGACCACCCAGGTCTATCTCGCGCTTCATGTGGGCGACGTTTTCTACGGCAACATAGGCAGCAAGGATCGCCTGGATTTCACGATAATCGGCCCAGCGGTCAACGAGGTCAGCCGGATCCTGGCGTTGAGCCGGTCGGTCGAGCAAGACGTGCTGCTCTCGGCGAGCTTCGCCAACGCGCTCGGCTCGGCAATGCGCCGCCGCCTCGTCTCGATCGGCCGCTATGCATTGCGCGGCGTGGCGCAACCGCAGGAGCTCTTCATTCCGGAGCCCGAATTCGAAATCCCGTAGTTCCGTGGGCGGGAAACGCTGCGTCTACCTCATGGCCGTCCTGTCCTAGCGGCTGTTTACGGGCGAGTCGCGGGAGCGGTACGCTCGCTTCGTGGGACATAGTCCGCTTCCAGCGCAGAGAATCGGCAATGCTGCTTAATCGAGATGAGTTTCGTCAGGACAAGACGTTTTACACGCTGACCGAGGCAATCCTCGAGCGTGATCAGCCCCGCACCGCCGATCTTTTCTTCGGGATGGTCGCCCGCGATGGGCGCTCGGTCGGTGAAGCACTCAGCGTCGTGGCGGCCGCCGAAGCGCCGTTTGTCCAGGTGCCGAGCCACATCAACGTGCGCGACGGACAGATCACCCTGATCAACAACGACCACACGATCCTCGGTTTGCGGGCGTCGGCTTATCTGATGCCGTATCTGCCAGAGAAATATCGGTTGCTGCCGTTGTTGCAGAGCATTTGGTACATCCCGGCGGGGCTCGATATCTGGAACCAGCTGCTCGGCAAGTACCCCGGCCGCTATGCGACGATGAAAGGCATCGTGGTGCCGCCGCCGAGTTACGGACCTGTGGTGTGGAACGAGGACCAGGAGCCGATCCGCGAGAAGGGAACGGTCGAGGAGCGGCTGCACCAGCATATGATCGCCACGGTCAGCGGCGATTCGCGGCGGTCTTACGGCTTGTTTCTGGGTCTCGCCGAAAACAAAGAAGTTCGTCCGATGCTCGCCGATCAGCTGCAATATCTCGGCCTCATCGATCTTCAGGACACGGTGATCGGCCGCAAGGCGCGCAATACCGGCCACAAGGCGATCCGGGCTCGCTCGATTACTGACCTCGCCGATTTCATCGGCTGGGAGCGCTCTCACGGGGTTTATTACATGGGCGTTCCGGACATGGCGATCGGTCCGCTCTACTACTCTCTCTATGACGCGGTTTGCGTCCGGATAGGCAGCGAATTTCCCGACGGCGGGATCAATCTCAAACAGACCAATCAAACCCCGCTGAGCCCGGCCGAAGTCGAAGAGATGGTTCGACAATTGATGGAGGCCGACGCCGACACGGTGTGGAATCTCCTCACCACTCACCTGAAAAACGGTAAATCGATCAGGAGCCTCGGCGACGCGATCCAGATCGGTGCGGCCGAGCTGATCCTGCGCACCACGGTGCCGCGGCAGTTCACCAGCGGGCAGCATCCCTTCGATTACTGCAACGTCGCGAACAACTGGATAAGGTCGAGCAACAACCTCTACCAGCCCCGCGTCCTCTACTTGATGGCCAGCTTCATCAATGACGTGGCGCATGAAAACAAGCTGCAGAGCTCCGTGATCGAGCAAGAGGGGGCAGGTTTCGATCTTTCGGGCCGAGCGCCCGATGCCCTGTTGCACGACCTGGACGAGGCGATCATGGCGCTCGATTTCCCGCGCACCACGGCTCTCGCAAATGTCTATTTGCAAACCGGCGCGGACCGCCGCGCCTATCAAGCCACCGTCGCCCTCTGCGCCTGCCGGTTTCAGGACGACCCGCACAACCAGAAGATCACGATCTCGACCTTTGAGGAATACGGCCACAACTCAACTCATCTACGTGCTCGCTTGCTGCTCGCGACGGCACGGCTGCTCGCAGGTTGGGTGAAGATGCCGGGTGAGCGCGATTGTTTCGCGCGATTCGAAAAGGATTGGATGAACGACTGACTGGAGGAGACAGATTATGGGTCGCGCCTACAACGTCATCGACTCCGACGGTCACATACTGGAGCCGCTGACCCTGTGGAATGACTACATGGACCCGGCGTTCCGTAACCGGGCCCCGAAGCTTGTCATCGACAAGGATGGCAAGGAACGCCTTCTGGTCGAGGAGCAGATCCTCGGCAGCCAGCAGGGCATGGGCGGCATCGGCGGAGTCGGCGCTCGTCAAGGGGTCGTCTCGGCTGAAACGATGAGCTACGAGGAGGGTCGCCCTGGCGGCTTTGACCCGCACAAACGCATCCCGGACATGGATCTCGACGGCATCGACGCCGCGTTCTTATACCCGAGCATGGGCCTCTTCGCCGGTGCAGTGCACGACCCGGAACTGGCAGGTGCGATGTGCCGCGCCTACAACCGTTGGCTTGCCGACTACTGCAAGCCCTATCCCGATCGCCTGTTCGGTATCGCGATGCTGCCGATACAGTCGATCGATCATGCGATCGCCGAGATGCGCTTTGCGCGCAGTGATCTTGGCTTCCACGGCGGCTTCATCCGACCCAACCCCTACAACAACCGGATGCTGCACGACCCGGCCTACGATCCGCTGTGGAGTGCGGCCGAGGACCTCGACTTCTCGATCGGCATTCACGAGGGCGGCAACAGCGGCATGCCGACCGTCGGTATCGACCGCTTTGAGGGCCGCGGGGCGCAGCACATCATCTCGCATAGGATGGAGATGATGCTCGCCTGCATGAGCATGATTTGGGGCGGCGTCTGCGAGCGCCATCCGAAGCTGCGCGTCGGGTTCCTCGAATCGGGCGGTGGCTGGATCGCACCATGGCTCGACCGCATGGACCGGCATTTCGACGATCAAGGCTTCAACGATTCCGGCCTCAAAACCAGGCCCAGCGATCTGTTCCGGCGTAATTGCTGGATCTCGTTCGAGCCAGTCGAAGGCAGCCTAAAGGTGCTCGCGGGGTATATCGGGCCGCACAAAATCCTATGGGCGACCGACTACCCGCACCGTGACGGCTTCTTCCCAGGCGCGCCGCAGATGATCAAGGACCGCATGGCCGGCGCGTCCCCCGATGTTCAACACCAAGTGCTGGCTGGCGGCGCGATGGGCTTTTACGGGTTGAACTGAGCTTCGCCGCGATTTCGGAGGTCTGATCCGGTCGGTCATTCCAGTCGTGGCTGGGAGCCACGCCGCTCGGCCGCGACCGGCACAAGCCGCGATAGCGTTCCGGCACGCCCCAGGGCGTGCCGGGCGCCTCAAATCCGGTGGGGATGTCCTCTGCGACGGTGAGCGGCGCGTTGCTCGGCTGGTCCTTCGCTGCGGGTCAGGTTGAATGCGGTGTTGACCAGCGCGACGTGCGAAAACGCCTGCGGAAAGTTCCCAAGCTGGCGTCCCAGACGAGGATCGTATTCCTCCGCCAGAAGGCCGATATCGTTGCGCAGCGTCAGCAGGCGCTCGAACAGCTCGCGCGCTTCGGTGATGCGGCCTTGCAGGATGAAATTGTCGGCGAGCCAGAAACTGCAGGCGAGAAACGCCCCTTCGCCGGGGGGGAGCCCGTCCACCACCTCACCGGTGTCATAGCGCAACACGAACCCGTCCACGACAAGACGCCGCTCAATTGCCTTGAGGGTGCCTATGATCCTCGGGTCGGTCGGCGGAAGAAAACCGACGAGCGGCAGTAACAACAGGCTCGCGTCGAGCGCCTTGGACCCGTAGGCCTGGACAAAGCTGCCGAGATCAGGATCGAACGCCTTGCCGCAGATATCTTCGTGGATCATGTCGCGTACTTGTCGCCAGCGCGGAAGCGCGCGGCCGGTATTGCCACGCTGCTCGAGGATCTTGACCATCCGATCAAACGCGACCCACACCATGACCTTTGAATGCGTGAAGTGCTGCGGCGGACCGCGCACCTCCCAGATGCCCTCGTCGGGTTGATCCCAGATCTTGGCCAAATGTCTCAGAACGACGCGCCCGATCGCGTCCCCGTGTTGATTAGGGGGCAAACCGTGGCTTTGCGCATGGTAGAGCGCGTCGAGGACCTCGCCGTAAACGTCGAGTTGCGTCTGGTTTACCGCGGCGTTACCGATGCGGACGGGGCGCGACCCCTCAAATCCGGGCAACCACGGGACCTCCCACTCGGTGAGCCGCCGCTCGCCACCCAGGCCATACATGATCTGCAGCTGATCGGGGCTACCCGCAACCGCGCGAAACAGCCAGTCGCGCCAAGTCTTCGCCTCGTCGTAATACCCCGCATGCATCAATGCCAGCAGGGTAAAGGTGGCATCGCGCAGCCAGCAATATCGGTAATCCCAGTTGCGCACGCCGCCGAGCTGCTCGGGCAGCGAGGTCGTCGGCGCGGCTACGATGCCGCCGGTCTGCGCATAGGTCAGCCCCTTTAACACGACGAGCGAGTGCTTGACCACGTCGGACCATGGGCCCGCGGATGCACATCGGTCGGACCATCGGCGCCAAAACGTTTCGGTGTCGCACAGCGCCCGCGCTGGATCGACCGGCGGCGGCAACGGCTGGTGAGAGGGTCCGTAGCTCAGCACGAATGGGACCGTCTCCCCGGCCCCGACAGTGAACTCGCCGACCGTCTTCAGGTCCTCGCCGCGCAGCGGCGCCGGCGTGCGCAGCACCACCCTGTCGGGTCCACCGATGGCGGTCAGTCCACCCTCGGGAAGCCGTTCGACCCAGGGAACCACGGCGCCATAGTCGAAACGCAGGATGAACTCGGTGCACATGGCGACGCGCCCGCGCAGCCCCCGAACCAGGCGCACAAGGTGGGGAAGGCGGCGGCGCGGCCTCATGAAATCGACGACCTCGACCGCGCCCTCCGCAGTCTCGAACGTGGTCGCCAGGATCAGCGAGCCGTCGAGATAGCGCCGCTCGACACGAGCGGCCGGCTCGACCGGGCCAATCAGCCAACGGCCGTGCCTGGGCTTGCCGAGCAACGCCGCGAAGCACGCCCCCGAATCGAATCGTGGCACACAGAGCCAGTCGATCGAACCGTCGCGCCCGACCAGAGCAGCCGAACCGCAATCGCCGATTAGCGCATAATCCTCGATCCGCCGCCCGGATGGCATCCCTTGGCTCCTGCAAACTTCCTCGCGCCCTCGGAGTGGGCAAGAGGATAGTGGTACCGGCGGACCGATCCTGTCACCGCCGCTGGTGGTTAGGGCACCATCTTGCAATATCTTGGGCCGGATGTCTGCCCGACGCAGCGGTGCGTCTGCACCTCGTATACCTCGGTCATCGTTCCTGCGCGGCGTAATTCGCGACTGGGCCGGGGGTCACGGCTCAGCGCCAGCCGACATAGGGTATCCAATTAGGATTCGTCTTCGAATAGGGATGGTATCCGGTTGTGGGATCCCCGTAGGGGTACGCGGTCCCCGAATACCACCCATAGTACGGGTAGCCGTAAGCGTAGTTGGGATATCCAGTATTATAATTCCAGTAGAGCCGATTGCAGAAATGAGCTGTACGAAGCAACGAATGACAATTAATATTATATAGTAATCGGTGTTCGCTTCTTCAAGAAAGATAGAAGAAGAAG
>Ga0209039_10002223_pt1 | contig 16797 bp, 14 predicted proteins | sample BogFormECP12_OM1_FD_188238 | JGI IMG/M metagenome (GOLD analysis project Ga0209039, IMG submission 188238) | Bog forest soil microbial communities from Calvert Island, British Columbia, Canada - ECP12_OM1 (SPAdes) (version 2) | ecosystem: Environmental > Aquatic > Freshwater > Wetlands > Bog ... | reverse complement strand
TCGGTCACTGCTCATTTACCCAAAGGGCACCTCGCGCGAATAACAAAAAGCACCCCAAGAACCGCTTTCCCCGCTTTATGTTAGCGGAAACTAAAGTTTATCGGATTTGAGATGCCTTTCCTAGGTAGAGTACAATAGGTGTAATTCACTAATGTGATATACGGGTAATAAGAATGACCTCCAAGCATTTGAGGTCATTCTTATTATGGCTTCGTTGCAAGCCCTCGAGTCACCGAGCATTCTGTCGGTGGTTATCTAGTTGCTAGAGTCATATTTGGTTTTGGGGCGAATCGGGTTCCTGGTACAACCAGCCATTCGCTCAAGAATCGGGCCAGAGTGGCCAGACTTCTGAAAACTCCGCAAAGGCAGCCGCTTTTGACCGGGCATCTCCCAAATTAATGCCCCAGCACACGGCATCAGGCTACGGGAGCATCAGCATCCAGTGATAGTTTTATGGACTGGCTCACATTCACGTAATCGCACCAGCTTTCATATTTCACCGCCTTGCCGTGGATCGCTTCGTGAAAGACCTTTTGGATGGCGCGCGTGATCGGGCCGGTCTTGCCCTCGCCGATCTTGCGGAAGTCAATCTCGCTCAGGCCAACACACTCCGCCGCGGTTCCGCACACGAAGACTTCATCTGCAATATAAAGCTGGTCGCGCGAGACGGGTTGTTCGATCACTTGATAACCTAGGTCGGTTGCAATTGTAAAGATGGATTGGCGCGTGATGCCTTCCAGCACTGGTGCAGTCGAAGGTGTTATCACCCTATTGCCGCGCACCACGAAAAGATTCTCGCCGGTGCATTCGGCAACATATCCCTGTGGGTCGAGCATGATAGCTTCATCAAAGCCCAGCCTCATCGACTCGGTCTTGGCCAGAAAACTGTTTGCATAATTACCTGTGATCTTGGCCTTGGTCATCATCACATTTGGATGATGGCGCGTGAACGACGAGATGTTGGCGCGGATGCCTTTTGCGAGCGCTTCTTCGCCGAGATAATTCGCCCATTGCCAAACCGCAATCGCCAGCGAAGGCTTGCCCGCATCAACGGTCAGATTCCATCCGCCCTCGTCGAGATAAAGAAGCGGACGGACGTAGCAATCCTTAAACTCGTTGGCCTTGACCGTTTGTTTGATCGCATCGCAAACTTGATCCACCGTCCATGGGATTTCGCGAAAGCCGAACACTCGCGCCGAATCAAACAGGCGCTCCGTGTGTTCTCTCAAACGAAAGACTGCCGTCCCTTTGGGCGTTTCATATGCGCGGATGCCCTCGAACACAGCCGCACCGTAATGCAATGCCGGCGTCAGAAAATGCAACGTCGCTTTTTCAAACGGCACCATTGCGCCGTTCATCCAGATGTACTTTGATTCCATTGCCATAGTCTCTTCTCCTTTTATGATTACAAACATTTGATGATTTCATCCGCCATCTGGCGGGTGGTCAACTTGCCGCCGATGTCCGCCGTACGGCATCCATCGGTAATAACTTCGTCCACAGCTTTTTCAATCAACGTGGCTTCGGCATCCAGCTTTAACGAATGACGCAGCATCATGGCCGACGAAAGGATCGTGCCGATTGGATTGGCGATGCCTTTGCCTGTGATGTCCGGCGCTGAACCGTGGATCGGTTCATAAAGACCTGGGCGGGATTCCGACAAACTTGCCGACGGCAACATCCCCATCGATCCCGCCAATACGGACGCCTCATCCGTGAGAATGTCGCCGAACATGTTCTCGGTGACGATTACGTCAAAGGATGCGGGCGACGTAATCAGTTTCATCGAAGCGGTATCCACCAAAACATGTTCCAGTTCGACATCAGGATTCTCTTTCCCAATTCGAGTCGCAATCTGACGCCATAATCTCGATGATTCCAGAACGTTCGCTTTATCCACCGATATGACTTTTTTCTTTCTGCCTACCGCCAGCTTGAACGCGAGTTCCATCACACGGCGGACTTCGTAATCGTAATATTCAAGCGTATCCACGGCGCGCTCGCGTCCGTCTTTGATATCGCGTCCTTTCGGCCAGCCGAAATACAAGCCACCGGTAAGTTCGCGCACCACGATAATATCCACGCCCTTGAGTTTTTCCGGCTTGAGCGGCGATGAATCAATCAATGCCGGATGCACCTTGACCGGGCGCAGATTCGCAAACACACCCAGTCCTTTTCGTAATGCGAGCAAGCCGCGTTCCGGTCTATCCTTTGCGGATGGATCGTCCCACTTCGGTCCGCCGACCGCGCCGAGCAAGACCGCGTCAGCAGATTTGCAATCGGCAAGAGTCTCATCGGTGAGCGATGAACCGAATTTATCGATTGAACAACCTCCCATCAATCGTTCGGTGAATTTGAAGGAGTGTTTATTTTTGCCGGCGATTTTTTCAATCACGCGCACGGCCTCACCGACCACTTCGGGGCCGATGCCATCGCCGGGTAAAAGAGTAATGTTAAAATTCATGAATGTGCCACCATCAAACCATATTCCATAGAATCCGCCAGCGCGCGCCACGAGGCTTCTATGATGTTCGTGCTTGCGCCGACAGTGCTCCAGCGGCTGGTGCTGTTGCGCGTGTCAATCAGCACGCGCGTGATAGCTTCGGTTCCATGATCCGAATCCAGAATGCGGACTTTGTAATCAGACAAATAAAACTTCGCGAGTTGCGGATAATAACTCACTAGGGCTTTGCGTAATGCAAGGTCAAGCGCATTGACCGGTCCGTTGCCTTCCGCAGCAGTGTGCAATACCTCGCCATTCACGCGCACCTTTACTGTGGCTTCGGCGAAGATGCCGCGTCCCTGGCGATGCTCGACGTTCACAAAAAAGTCAACCAGTTCAAACGGAGCCTTATAACCGTATTCCTCACGCTTCAACATCATCGTGACGGATGCCTCTGCCGCTTCGAATGAAAACCCGCGCGATTCCAATTCCTTGATCTCGTTTAGGATAGGAACAACTTCCTCACCTTCGACTTCGACGCCATGTTCTTCGGCTTTGCTCAATAAATTTCCACGGCCAGATAAATCCGAAACGATCACACGCATCTGGTTCCCGACCAAAGCCGGTTCCACGTGCTGATAACTTTTTTCGCTCCTGCGCATTGCCGCGACGTGTACGCCGGCTTTATGGACAAACGCCGACTTGCCTACAAACGGCAAATGTTCATCCGGCGTAATGTTGGCAACCTCGGCAACAAAATGCGAAAGCTCATAAAGTTGCGCCACCTTGCCTTTGGGCAGACATTCATAACCCATCTTGAGTTCAAGGTCGGCGATGATGGAAATCAAATTAGCGTTGCCGCATCGTTCGCCGACGCCGTTGATCGTGCCCTGTACCTGTATGGCACCCTCGCGGATCGCAGTAAGTGAATTGATCACAGCGCACTCGGAATCGTTGTGAGTATGGATTCCAAATGGGTACGCGAGAGCAGGCTTGAGGTCAGCGATGATGCGTTGAACTTCCCACGGCAGAGTCCCGCCGTTGGTATCGCACAAAACAACCATCTCCGCGCCGCCGCGGATCGCGGCTTTCAACGTTTCGAGGGCATAAGATGAATCCGCTTTATATCCGTCGAAGAAGTGTTCTGCATCATAAATGACGCGCTTGCCGTTAGCTTTGAGATACGCAACGGACTGCTCGATGATGCGCAGGTTGATGTCCAAGGTCGTTTGCAAAACATCGGTGACGTGAAGCGTCCACGTTTTGCCAAAGATAGTGCAGACCGGCGTGTACGAATCGAGCATGGCTTTGATGCTGGCATCGTCTTCCGGTCCACCTTTGACGCGGCAAGTCGCGCCGAATGCGGCGATCAGCGAGTTCTTCCATTGCATATCACGGGCGCGCTCAAAGAATTCTACATCCTTGGGATTCGAGCCAGGCCAGCCGCCTTCAATGAACGCCACTCCCAATTCGTCGAGCCGTTGAGCAACGCGAACTTTATCATTGGCCGAAAGCGTGAAGCCTTCCGATTGCGTTCCGTCGCGCAGAGTCGTATCGTAGATTTGGATCTGAGTCATGATGATGATCCCGCTTCAAACGCGGCGATCTCCTTTTCAAAGCCCAGGATATAACCCAGTTCATCCACACCGTTCAATAAACAGGTTTTATTGAACGGGTCAATTGGAAAAGTCACTGAGCCGTTCGGTAAGATGAGGCTTTGTGTGACAAGGTCAACAGTGAGTTCGGCTTTCGGAACTTCCTCGATGAGATCGAACAATATTTTGTGAGTCGCTTCATCCACAATAATTGGAAGCAAACCGTTCTTGAGCGCGTTGTTGCGGAAGATGTCAGCAAAGGACGTGGAGATTACGGCGTGGAATCCGAAACCGGTCAGCGCCCACGGTGCGTGTTCACGGCTCGACCCGCAGCCGAAGTTGTCTCCGACCAACAAAATTTTTGCGCCCAGTGACTCTTTTTTGTTCAAAACAAAATCTGGTTTGGGCGAGCCGTCTGGGTTGTAACGCCAATCCGCGAAGAGATGATCGCCCATTCCTTTTTTGTCGGTGGCTTTGAGGAAGCGCGCCGGGATAATCTGGTCTGTGTCAATGTCATTGACCGGCAAGGCAACTACGCAGGAAGTAAGTGTATTAAATTGAGCCATATCATTTTCTTTCCATAATATTATTTGGGCGGCGTCCGCCGAAGACGGCCAGTTCATAGATACGGAAATAAGAATCCACTTCTTCGTAACCGATCTCGCGCAGCCAGTTGCATTGGGTTTCAACCGCAAGCAAAATGTTCGCGTCCTTATCTGGGCGGTTCAAGAAAATATCTGAAACTTCCCGGCGGGTTTTACTTCCGCCGTTGGCTTTTTCGATGGCATACCGTTCATCGATGACGTGTTTGTTAAACAAGTCAATGGTGATCTGGGCTGAAGCTGCAATGTGTTCGATGTTGATGAACCAGCCGCCCGGTTTGAGCAATGAAAAAATCTCTGCATAGATGGGACGCTTGCGCTCATTTGGTTGATGATGAATAGAATAACCCGACGCGATTACATCAAACGGAGTTTCCTTCTGCATCCTGGTTACCCAATCAGGATCACCATAATCGAGATTCTCAAACGTGAGTTGACCCTCATAATCCTTGAGTTGCTCGCGCACCTGCGCAAGCATTGGTTCAGAGAAGTCCACAAACACGCCCCGACTGTTCGGATATGCCCCGAGAATGGCCGCGCCAAGAATGCCGTCACCACAACCCAGATCGAGAAATTTTTCAACAGGCTGGTTTCTCGTTTTGATGATTGCCATCATGATGCCGATCTGCTCCTTCGCCAGCGGAAGCGCGGCGCGATAAGATAGAAAGCGATTCACAATATCAGGCAGTTTCCAAACTTCGTCTGTGACCATGATTAACTCAGCAAGGTGCGAGGATCGGAGATCACGCCAGCCAGAGCCGTAGCCGCAGCGGTTAGTGGGCTTGCTAAAAATGTCCGTCCGCCTTTGCCCTGACGGCCTTCAAAGTTTCGGTTGCTGGTTGAAACCGCGTATTGACCGGGTTCGAGTTGATCCCCGTTCATGGCAATGCACATCGAGCAACCGGCTTCCCGCCATTCTGCACCCGCTTCTTTGAAGACTTTATCGAGTCCTTCCTGCTCTGCTTGCTTTTTGACATCCTGTGAGCCTGGCACCACCATCACGCGCGTACCGTTCGAAACTTTTCTTCCCTTGAGCACGGACGCCGCCAAGCGCAAATCGGAAATGCGCGAGTTGGTGCAACTGCCGATGAATACCACATCCACTTTTTGACCGAGGAGCGCCTGACCCGGTTTGAGTCCCATGTACGCCAGTGCTTTTTCGAGTGCGGCTTTTTGCGAAGCGTCGCTAAATGATTCGGGCTTGGGGACGCGTTCCGTGATCTTCATGCCCATGCCGGGATTTGTTCCATACGTGATCATCGGTTCAAGCGCCGAGGCATCCAGTGTGATGGACTTGTCATAAACAGCGCCTTCATCGCTTGGCAGGGACTTCCATCTTGCAACGGCCTGATCCCAATTTTGACCTTTAGGTGCGAACTCGCGTCCGTGCAAAAATTCAAATGTGACATCATCCGGCGCGACCATGCCGGCGCGTGCTCCGCCTTCGATGGACATATTACAAATCGTCATGCGTTGTTCCATGGTCAGACCGCGAATGGCGGAGCCGGTATATTCGAAAACATGTCCCGTTCCACCACCGATGCCGATCTTCGCAATCAGTGCGAGGATAATATCCTTGGCGGAAACACCTTTGGGCAATGGGCCATTCACGCGCACTTCATAGGTCTTCGGCTTATTCTGCAATAGGCATTGCGTGGCGAGCACATGCTCGACTTCACTTGTGCCAATGCCGAAAGCCAGTGCGCCGAACGCGCCGTGCGTCGCGGTGTGACTATCGCCGCAGACAATGGTCATACCGGGTTGGGTTCTTCCCAACTCGGGGCCGATCACGTGGACAATGCCGCGGTGGGGACTGCTCATTCCATGCAATGTGATTCCGAATTCGACCGCGTTCGTTTCCATCTGCTTGATCTGCGCGGCGGCCATCGCATCGGCAATCGGGACATCGAGCGGCGTCGTCGGAATCGAGTGATCAATCGTGGCGAGAGTCTTATCCGGGCGGCGGACTTTCAATCGGCGCTGGCGCAGGCCATCGAAGGCCTGCGGCGAGGTGACTTCGTGCACGAGGTGCAGGTCGATGTAGAGAACGGCCGGAGAATCGGGTTGTTCAGCGACAACGTGCGTGTCCCAGATTTTTTGAAATAAAGTTTTTGGCATGTTTGAGGATAGATAATCAGATCTCAATGAATCATCACCGACAAATCGTCAGCGAGATTCGCTGTCAACGTTGGAATCATCTTCTTCAATGGAATCCGCTTGCGGGGCGGAAAAGAATCCGCTTATGTCCCAGCCAGCGGGAATAGTATGCGGTTCGGGAAACGGATCAAACCAATCGGTTTGAACAAAGTCTTGATCTTCATTTTGCATAGTCATGATTTTCTCCTTTTATCCAAGCATGACGCCGTAATCATTTTGAACGGGTTGCAGAGCTTCGGTCTGTGCGATGATGAGTTTGTTGAGGGCATTGATGTAGGCTTTGGCGCTGGCAACAATGATGTCGGTATCCGCGCCGTGACCACCGTAGACACGCATATGTTCGACTTCGGTCTGCGCGTCCATCGTATGATCGCCATCCTTGCCCTGAATGCGGACGGTCACTTCGCCCAACGCGTCGATGCCTTCGGTGACGGCATGGATGTTGAACTCGAGCAGAGTGCTGGGCACATTGACAATTGCATCAATGGCCTTGTAGGTGGCATCCACCGGTCCGGTGCCAATCGCGGCCTGTGTGTAGATTTTTCCATCAGGGCCGCGCAAACGAACTGACGCGGTGGGCATGCCCATCGTTCCGCAAGAAACTTGCAGGCCGTTGAGCAGATATACATCGCGCGGCTGATAGAACTCGTCGGCAATCAACGCCTCGAGATCGGCATCCGTGACCGTCTTCTTGCGATCCGCCAATTCCTTGAAGCGTGTAAAAGCCTTATCGAGTTCAACGTCGTCCAAAGAATGACCCATTTCAGCCAGGCGGGAGCGCAACGCATGACGACCTGAATGTTTGCCCATTACCAGCTTGGATTGATTCACGCCGACATCTTCAGGGCGCATGATCTCGTATGTGGTCTGATGCTTGAGCATTCCATCCTGATGAATGCCTGCCTCGTGTGCGAAGGCATTCGCGCCAACAATCGCCTTATTCGGCTGGACAACGATGCCCGTGTAATTGCTAACTAGTTTGCTGACATGCGCAATTTGGGTGGTATCAATATCCGTTTCCATTCCAAAGACGGCATGACGAGTCTTGAGCGTCATCACCACTTCTTCGAGCGACGTATTTCCCGCGCGTTCGCCAATACCGTTGATGGTCACTTCGGCTTGCCGAGCGCCTGCGCGAATGCCAGCCATCGTATTGGCCGTTGCCATTCCGAGATCGTCATGGCAATGCACAGAGATTGTGATGCCTTCATGCATTCCGGGCGTGTGCTTGATGATGCCGTCAATGAGGTTAAAGAATTCATCAGGCGTGGTGTAACCGACGGTATCAGGAATATTGAGCGTGGTCGCGCCGGATTTGATCGCCTCGCTCAAAACGATGTACAAAAATTCCGGATCGGAGCGGCCGGCATCTTCGGGAGAAAATTCGACATCCGCGCAAAGCGAGCGGGCATACGCCACCATTTCCGAAACACGCTGGATCACTTCTTCCGGATCCATTTTCAATTTGTGCTTCATGTGGATTTCAGAAGTCGCAATAAACGTATGGATGCGCGGTTTCTGACCGCCTTGAACGGCTTCCCAGGCTTTGGTAATGTCATCCTTTGAAGCGCGCGCCAGTCCTGCAATCACTGGAACTTTTGCGTTCGGATCGCCCGCCGGAGGGTTGCCCACTTCAAGCGCTATCCGTCTGACCGCTTCGAGGTCGTCGGGAGATGCGGCGGGAAACCCGGCTTCGATAATATCCACACCAAGGCGGGCGAGGCTGTGCGCCACCTCTAATTTCTCAGCGGATGTCATCGTCGCGCCAGGGGATTGCTCACCGTCGCGCAGGGTTGTATCAAAAATACGAACGTAGTTATTCATAAAACGCCTCTTTATTTCTTCCAGTTTTCAGGGCGCAGAGAACGGACCGCCGCGCCCGCCTGCCACATTTCTGACTCGCGCATCACTTTGAGTTCCGCATCCAGATTCTCGCGATACTTCGGGTCGCTGTTCTTTTCCAAAACGATTCGTGATTCCTCGCCGGCAACCACACTTCGATACAGATCATCGAAAACCGGGGCAACTGCATCGCGGAATTTTTCTTTCCAATCCAACGCGCCGCGCTGGGCCGTAGTGGAACAATTGGCATACATCCAGTCCATGCCATTTTGCCCGACCAAGCGAATGAGCGACTGCGTAAGTTCTTCCACAGTTTCGTTAAAAGCCTCGGATGGCGAATGTCCGTGCTTGCGAAGTTCGTTGTATTGAGCTTCCATCACGCCTGCCAAAGCACCCATCAGAACGCCGCGCTCACCGGTCAAATCGCTATAGACCTCGTTCTGGAAGGTGGTCGGGAAAAGATAGCCCGCTCCGATGGCGATGCCCAAGGCCAGCGTCCGCTCCGTGGCGCGCCCGGTGGCATCCTGGTGGACGGCGAAGCTGGCATTGATGCCGGAGCCATCCAGGAAATTAGTGCGCACACTACGCCCCGATCCCTTGGGAGCTACGAGCGCAACATCGACATGCGGCGGAGGGATCACGCCCGTTTGGTTTTTGTATGTGATGGAAAATCCATGCGAAAAATAAAGCATGTCGCCTTCATTCAGACATTCGACGATCTTTGGCCACTGCGAACGTTGCCCCGCGTCTGAAAGCAAATACTGGATCACTGTGCCTCGTTCGGCAGCTTCTTCAACAGTGAACAGAGTCTTGCCGGGAACCCAACCATCTGCCACAGCCTTATCCCAATTGGGTGTTCCCTCGCGTTGGCCCACGATGACTTTGATTCCGTTATCGCGCATGTTCAAAGCTTGGGCCGGTCCCTGCACGCCATACCCAAGCACAGCCACGACTTCGTTCTTGAGGACTTCACGCGCCTTATCGAGCGGGAATTCTCCGCGCGTGACAACTTCTTCCTCCACACCACCGAAATTGATTTTTGCCATAATAAGTTCTCCTGATTTGATTTATGTCATTGCAAGCGAAGCAATGACGGATTTATTATTCGATGAAGAAGAAATACTAGAGATTATGGCGTCATCTCCGCCATCTCATATACATCCTCTTCATAACGATTGCCATTCCCGCCGGGGATTCGCCGCACGCCATCATTCACGCCGCGCATCATTGCGATTTGGCCGGTGCGCACCATTCCAACAATTCCAATCGGACGCAGGAGTTCGATCATGCCTTCGATCTTGTCCTCGGTGCCGGTGACCTCAATGATGACAGAATCAGCCGCGACATCCACAATGCGGGCGCGGAAGATTTCAGCAAGTCCGTTGACCTCCGCGCGGCGCTCGGGACCGGCCTTTACTTTGATCAGGGCCAGATCGCGGGTCACCGAGGGCTGATGCGTGACATCCTGCACGTCAATCACGTTGACGAGCTTGTAAAGATTCGCTTCCAGCTTGTGCGCGTCCACTTCACCGTTTGGGCAATCCACCACCATGGTCATGTGCGAGATCTCGGGATTCTCCGTCCGCCCGACGGCCAGCGACTCGATGTTGAAATTTCGGCGGCGGAAGAGTGAAGCCACGCGGTTCAGCACACCGGGTTTATTCTCAACGAGTGCGATAAATGTATATTGCATAATCAAACTCCTTAGTCCTCTACTCTCACAGGTCTTTGGATCATTTGGTCAAGCGACGCGCCAGTCGGAACCATCGGATAAACACCGTCTTCCCTTTCGACACGGAACTCGATCACTACCGGACCTTGAGTCTTGCGTGCCCATTCAATCGCTTTGTCCACTTCCTCACGCGTCGTTACGATGCGGGCCGGGACTCCGTGGGCTTCGGCCAGTTTCACAAAATCAGGGGTGAGCATGTCCACTGCGGAATAGCGCTTCTCAAAGAAGAACTCCTGCCATTGCCGAACCATGCCCAGGAAATTATTGTTCATGATGGCTACCTTCACATTGGCGCCCTCCTGAACCGCGGTCGTTAATTCTGCGGCGGTCATTTGGAATCCGCCATCGCCCGCGATCACCCAGATCTCCTGATCCTTGTTCGCGAACCACGCGCCGATGGCGGAGGGCAGACCAAAGCCCATCGTCCCCGCGCCGCCTGAAGTGATCCAGCGATTCGGTTTCTCGAGTGCGTAATATTGCGCGGCCCACATCTGATGCTGGCCTACGTCAGTCGTGATGATCGCGTTGCCGCCCGTCGCTTTCCAAATATCGCTGACCAGATGCGGCACATATAATTTGTCATCATTGGGCCAGTTCATGATGCTGCGCGTATCGGCCTCGGTTTTCCAATCGCTGATCTGCTTCAACCATTCATCGTGATCATATTCATCCACCAAGGGAATGAGGTCCGTCAGAACCGTGTTCAAATCGCCGATCAGCGGAATATCCGCCGCGACGTTTTTATGGACTTCAGAGGGATCGATCTCAACATGGATTTTCCTGGCATGCGGCGCATACGCTTTCAAATTACCGGTCACACGGTCATCGAAGCGCATTCCGAAAGCAAGGATCAAATCTGAATTTTGGATGGCGAGGTTGGTATGCACTTCGCCGTGCATGCCCATCATGCCGAGGCTTAGTGGATGCGAGGCAGGAAACGCTCCCAATCCCAGCAATGTGCTTGCGACAGGTGTTTGAGTCTTGACTGCGAATTGCATCAGCGCTTCTTCCGCGCCCGAAATGAGCACACCGTGTCCGCACAAAATGAGCGGACGCTTAGCCTTCTCGATTAACTTCACCGCGTGCTCGAGCGATTCTTTTGGCGCATGCGACACCGGCCGGTAGCCGGGCAATTTCACTTCTTTGGGATAAACAAACTCGGTTTGCTCCACCTGTGCGTTCTTGCAGACGTCAATCAATACCGGACCCGGGCGTCCACTGCGCGCGATATAAAACGCCTCACGCACAACTTCTGCCACCTCATCGGCGCGCGTCACGAGATAGTTATGTTTCGTGATAGGTAAGGTGATACCGGTCACATCCACTTCCTGAAATGCGTCTCCACCGATCAAATGCGCCGCGACCTGTCCGGTAATGAACACCACTGGCGATGAATCCATCATGGCGGTAGCGATGCCGGTGACCAAATTTGTCGCGCCCGGTCCCGAGGTTGCCATTGCCACTCCGACTCTTCCAGAAGCGCGCGCATATCCGTCCGCCATATGCGCCGCGCCTTGTTCGTGCCTCACCAACACATGATGCACGGGATAATTCAGCATCGCATCATAAATTGGCATGTTAGCGCCGCCGGGATAACCGAACACCACCTCCACGCCTTCCTTCACCAAACATTCCCATAAAATTTCGGCACCTGTCAATTTCATTCTCTTCTCCTCATGATTGCAGTACCGCACCGGTATCCGCGCTGGTGACAAAATACGAATAACGCTTTAACCACTTCGATGTGACTTTGGATTTGAACGGAGGCAACGCGGCTAAACGTTGATTGATCGCCGCCTCGCTCAAACGGACATCCAGCCTGCGTTCCGTTAAATCAATATCGATCATGTCCCCAACCTTGAGCGCGGCAATCGGCCCGCCGGCTGCGGCTTCCGGAGATATGTGGCCAATGCACGCGCCACGCGTCCCGCCACTGAAACGGCCATCCGTGATCAGAGCAACTTTATCGCCCAATCCCTGTCCCATGATTGCGGAAGTCGGTGATAACATTTCCTGCATCCCTGGTCCGCCTTTCGGCCCCTCATAGCGGATCACCACCACATCCCCAGGCTTGACTTCATTTGCCAGAATTCCGGCATACGCTTCATCCTGTGACTCGTAGATCCGCGCCGGGCCGCTGAACTTCATCATCGCTTCGCTGACGCCGCCGACTTTGACCACTGCGCCGTTTGGTGCGAGATTGCCGAATAGAATCGACAACCCACCGCGCTTCGAATGTGCATTTTCGTAACAATGAATCACTTGCTCATCTTTGATCTCACAACCTTTGATGGATTCACCAAGAGTTGTTCCACTGACTGTTATACGGTCGAAATGCAACATACCTGTTCCCCGCTGGACTTCATTCAATATTGCCGGGATGCCGCCTGCACGATGAACATCTTCCATGTGCCATTTGCCTGCCGGACTTACCTTGCTAATGTGCGGAACCTTATCAGCCACCGAATTGATACGGCTCAGCGGGTAATCCACATTGGCTTCGTGAGCCAAGGCAAGCGTATGAAGAACCGTGTTGGTCGAGCCACCCATCGCCATATCCAAAGCAAATGCATCATCAATCGCTTCAGGTGTCACTATATCGCGCGGCTTGATGTCACGTTCGATGAGAGTCATGATTTGCGTTGCAGCTCTCCGCGCCAAATCTTCGCGTTCACTTGTTTTTGCCAGCGCTGAGCCGTTGTACGGCAGAGCCAATCCAATCACCTCCATCAGACAATTCATTGAGTTGGCCGTAAACATACCGGAACAGGAACCACAGGATGGACATGCAAATTTTTCCAAGATAGACAAACGCTTTCCGTCAATCTTTCCCGCGGAATATGCGCCCACGCCTTCAAAAACAGAGATCAAATCAATGGCTTCGCCGTCAGGAGTTTTTCCTGCGGCCATCGGCCCACCGGAAACAAAAATAGCCGGGATGTTAACGCGCATCGCGGCCAGCAACATCCCTGGGACGATCTTGTCGCAGTTTGGGATGCAGACCATGGCGTCAAAACGATGGGCCTCAATCATCGTTTCAACGGAATCTGCAATCAGCTCCCGCGAAGGAAGCGAGTACTTCATCCCCATATGACCCATCGCGATTCCGTCGTCCACGCCGATGGTATTGAACTCAAACGGTACACCACCTGCGGCACGCACCGCTTCTTTTATGAGTTTTCCAAATTCCTGCAAATGAACGTGGCCGGGAACAATATCCACATATGAATTTACGATTGCAACAAATGGCTTATCAAAGTCTTCATCCCTCATCCCCGTCGCGCGGAGCAAGGCTCGGTGCGGAGCTTTTTCATAACCTTTTTTGATAGTGTCTGATCGCATGGCTCTTTTCCTCTAAGAGATAAAATAAAAGAGCCGCCCGTGGTTAGGGCGGCTCTTTGCACTTACTAAGGTGTACTACTTTACTCTCACCGTTGCCATCCTAACCGAAAATTGATCCTTAATAATAAGGACCGCAAGAAGGACGACAATAAGGGAGAGACTGAAAATCAAGGCGTTCATTTGTCTAGGTATTTCGCCTGATTATAGGCAGAATCGAAAATCCGTCAAGGGGTGAATATCCAAGTTTGTTGTTTGACCTTTCCTCTTGACCATTCTCCAACTCGCGCATAGAATATCGGCCAATATGCGCAGCACTTTATATTCGGTTTGCTTCACCACATCCATGACTACCACTACCCCGCGATTCGCCCGTGAGGTTTTTGTGCTTGGCTGGAAGTAATCGAAGAAAAGTTTTACCAAAACACACAACGCCTCACGACCACGTGAGGCGTTTTATTTTACTGAATCAAAGGAGAAGAAAATGCCATGCCAAAATCAAAACAAACTCTCGTGATGAAATTCGGCGGGACATCGGTCGGCTCGGCTGAAGCGCTGGATTATGTTACACAAATCATCCGAGAGGCGCGCGTCGAATGGCCGCGCGTGATTGTAGTGACTTCAGCAATGTCGGGCGTGACCAACCTCCTGCTCGATAGCGCGTCACAAGCCGCGCAGGGAAATACCAAGTCGCTTTCCGATGCAGAGACGACGCTGCGCGAAAAACATTTTGCTGCGATGAATGAACTTGTCCGAAATGGAACCCTTCTCCAAAAAACTAAAAATGAAATCAATACACTGATTTTTTATTTCGTGGATTTGTGCAAGGCTATGGCAGTGCTTGGCGAGGCCAGCCCGCGCGCGTTGGATGCGGTGGCATCCCTCGGCGAGCGGATGAGTGTCCGCTTGCTGGCCGCGGTTGTGGAGAATACGGGCATCAACGCAAAGGCGGTTGAGTCTACCGAGTTCATCATTACGAACGATCATTTTCAAAATGCGCATCCCGATTTTAAAGCGACTACAGAGAAGACACGCTATATCCTGAATCCATTATTGGACGAAGGCATCGTTCCCATCACCACCGGCTTTATCGGCGCGACGCCTGGAGGTGTGGTCACAACCTTAGGTCGAGGTGGAAGCGATTATTCCGCGGCGATCATCGGCGCAATCCTACCAGCTGATGATGTTTGGATCTGGACGGATGTAGATGGCGTGATGACCACCGATCCGCGCATCGAATCATCGGCGCGCACCCTGCCTGAAATCACGTACAGTGAGATCGCTGAGCTCGCATATTTTGGTGCGAAAGTTTTGCATCCAAAAACGATCCGGCCCGTGATCGAAGCGGGAATTGGATTACGCATCTGCAATACATTCAATCCTTCGCATCCCGGCACACGCTTGATTGCAAACGCGAAATCCTATGGCAAGCCTGTGAATGGACAGGTCATCAAAGCCGTAACGGCCATTCGCAAGCAGAGGCTGGTCACGGTTGAAGGACGCGGTATGCTGGGTGTCCCCGGCGTGGCAGCGCGCACATTTGCAGCGGTCGCGTCAACGGGAACAAGTGTCCCACTGATTACGCAAGCTTCGTCGGAGCAATCCATCTGCTTCGCGGTGCCCACCGAGACCGCGGAGCCTGTGGTCCATAAGCTCGAAAAGATTTTTTCAAGCGAGATCGAGGATAATGATATCGACCGCGTCTGGATGACTGAGGATGTTTCGATTATCACCATCGTCGGCGTGGGAATGATTCATACGCCCGGAGTTGCAGGTCAGGTTTTCTCGCAGCTTGGAAAGAACAACGTGAACGTTCTCGCTATTGCACAAGGTTCCTCGGAAGTTTCCATTAGCATGGTCGTCACCGCGGCGGATACTGAAAATGCGGTGAAGGCTTTGCATAGATTAATTGTCTCATAAACCAAGAAGGAGTTATCGTATGTCCCAAATTCCCGTTGCTGTTCTCGGCGCGACCGGCTCGGTCGGCCAAAGATTCATTTCATTGCTCGATCAACATCCATGGTTTCAAGTGATTGCCTTAGCCGCGTCCGATCGTTCAGTTGGTCAACCGTACGCGCAGGCTTGTCGCTGGATATTGAATGACCCCATGCCTGAATATGTGCGCAACATGATCGTCGTTCCAGCGACGACGGAAGCGGTTAATGCAAAAATAGTTTTCTCTGCGTTGCCCGCTGAGCTCGCCAAGGACCTCGAGCCGCAGTTCGCGCAAGCAGGCTTTGCAGTTTGTTCGAACGCCTCATCGTATCGCCGTGCGGACGATGTGCCGCTTCTGCTTCCTGAAGTCAACGCGGATCATATCCAATTGGTCAAACAACAACGCAAACAACGCGGCTGGAGCGGATGCATCACAACGAATCCAAATTGCACCAGCACAGGTTTGACCGTTGCACTCAAAGCGCTCGATGATTCATTCGGCGTGAAAAAAGTTTTTGCTGTTTCGATGCAGGCACTATCCGGCGCAGGCTATCCTGGCGTTCCATCGCTCGACATCAACGACAACGTCATTCCAAATGTCGGCGGCGAGGAAGACAAGGTGGAATGGGAACCGCGTAAAATGCTTGGCAAACTTGATGGTAATAAAGTTGAATTGGCGGACATTGGATTCAGCGCACATACGAATCGCGTGGCGGTGACGGATGGACATACGGTATGCGTCAGCGTGGAACTTACGCGTCCTGCCGACCCGGAAGCGGCCGCGCGCGCCATGCGCGAGTATCGCGCTCCGGCCTCGGCATGCGAATTGCCCTCGTCGCCGCGACCCATTATCGAAGTCCGCGAGGAAGCGGATCGTCCTCAGCCGCGACTCGACCGTTTAACGGGTAAAGGCATGACAACGGTTGTCGGTCGAATTCGTCGCGATCCACTGTTGAGTCTCAAGTTCGTCGTGTTATCACATAATACCATCCGCGGCGCGGCTGGCGGATCCATTTATAATGCGGAGTTATTAGTAAAAGAGAATCTACTATAACCCTGTCAACCCAAAGTATAAATGTCCCCTGTTTGCCAAAGTAGAGATGTCCCCTCGACGACGTAGTGGCGGTGGATATGTGGGAAACTCGGAGCGCA
>Ga0209039_10002221_pt1 | contig 16814 bp, 16 predicted proteins | sample BogFormECP12_OM1_FD_188238 | JGI IMG/M metagenome (GOLD analysis project Ga0209039, IMG submission 188238) | Bog forest soil microbial communities from Calvert Island, British Columbia, Canada - ECP12_OM1 (SPAdes) (version 2) | ecosystem: Environmental > Aquatic > Freshwater > Wetlands > Bog ... | reverse complement strand
TGGTTTAGTTTAATAAGTTGATGTAGGCCAGTTCACCTATTACTCTAGTAATAGCGATTGTATCTGCCCGCCGCATCTATGGTGTATCAGCTTTCCATCGATCCCGATCACGTCTTCCCTGCTTACCAATATAATGGGCTCCGTTAATATTTCGTCCGGTAAGACTTCCCGGTTGCATCTTAGACAAAATTTCATTTCAACGAGCCTTGGTCTCTCACTCATCATATCGATCATCAGGTGATATGTACAAATGGGCCGGCATGAATTTAGCCATCATATTCTATTTACTATTACATATTCTATGGGTTATTTCTTTATAAGCGCTAGAGTTACTTATTTTTAGACTTCATTGTTCTCATATCATAAAATATGGTATTCTGGTCTATCCCATATTTTTTTGCGAGCTCGTTGACCTTATTGATAACTGCGATATCCGTGTAGCCGCTCGCCGTGTTCTTTTTTATAAGTTCTTCGATTTCCATCCTGTATTCAGCATTTTCGTTAAGAAGTTTTGATACCCCATAATTCGCTTTGGTTTTACCATTTATGCTGATCCCTTTATTGTTTATCATTTGGACTGATGAGCCCGGTGCTTTAGTAACGCTTTTCTGTACAGCACTACTCTTTAATGGGCGTTTTCTAGATCTTATTACAAAAAGAATGCCAACAATGGCCAATGGAATTATAGCTAACACATATAACAAATTGAATGAGCCAAGCAAGCCAGGCGCAGAAGGGGTCGCCGTCGGCAGGGCCGTAGGCTCGGGGGCTTCCGTAACCTTCGGCGCTATCGTAGGCGCCGGTGTGGGAGTTATCCAGGGCCTAAAGACATAGTTATTGATCGCCACGTCCAGCTTAATGCTCACGTCGCCGATGAGGGTTACCGAGGCGGTGCCATTATAGAATAGCTGGCCATCGGCTTTTTCCGCCGTTACCGTATAATTTCCTGAGTCCAGGCCAGTAAATCCATATTCGCCAATTGAGCCATTGACCCCGTCCGCTGAAAATACCTCGTGATCATTCACGATCTTTCCATCTTTGGATAGCGTGATAAAGGCTTGTGGTACCCTGTTGCCATTTATGTCAAGTATATATCCGGAGATGCTGCCATTGGGTGCCCAGGCACGAGAAGGAATGCTTGAATTTGAAATTGAGCCGTTGATGTAGTTTGAAGTATAAGTTACATATTGAGCCATGCCTGTAAAAGAACTAAAGATGATTAGGATTAGCATGGTCGTAGCCATGAGGACGAGGATTATGATAAGTAAATTCTTTCCTTTGGGTTTTTGATGCAACACTTATGATGATTTCCATGGAGTATTACTAAAAAATTTACTATGTAGAATCCTTAGTGATATATAGTTTGTATGATCGGTAAATAGTTGGTTTATGTACATATGTTTACTTCGCCACCAGCCCAAATAGCTTCGATCCAGCTTTTGCCACGCTTTTTTTTAGGATATTAGCCTTGGTGTCGTAAAAATAATAGGCATTTTTATCGTACCACCCGTGCTCTTCCCAGTATCGATGATCGACTGACGTGGGGTCATCTAACGAGTGCGCCTGTTTGACATATAGGAATTGGGCCATAGTGAACACTCCGGGCCGGGGCGGGCTCGTCCTCATCGATTCGTAAAACTTTTTGGCAGCTACGTCAACTTTTTTATCCATGGACTTTACGAGCGTCTCTGTCTCTTTGAGCGGCCGTTTTTCGGGGTGCTCGTGCATGACCACTCCGAACTTGTGGACGACCTTGAATCCCCAGGTGCTGAGCGGTATCGAAAGGTTCATCAACATAAAACCAGCTCCGCCTCCGCCAGAGGTCGTGATCGCCATGGCATTCTTGAAAAAGCGAGGGCGGTGACATACGTAGGCGAAGCGGTCTATGAAATTTTTCATGAGGCCAGAAACGTTGCCTACGTAGGTGGGCGAAGCAAAGATAACGCCTTCAGCCCCATTTATTTTATCCTCGATCATGGCCCTATCGTCCTTTAACGGGCAGAACTCCTCTCCTTTTTCCATACAGGCCCGGCATCCCAGGCACATCTTGAGGTTCACGTCCCTCAAGAAGACATACTCGAACTCGACATCGCCCAGTTTTTTCATCCGCTCTTCGACCATTTTCGTGACTTTATACGTATTGCCCTTGCTCCTGGGGCTGCCCATGATGGCAAGCACTTTCATTGTTCACACCGCCTTATTGCTTAATTTTTCATCGCTCCCGGAGATGGCATATACTAACAGGCCAAGGGAGTGTTCCAGGTATTCTTCTCTCCGTATATCATTGCCGCCCATGAACCATGACACATTCACGTCGGGATGCATGATGTTCTCGCAATTAGCCATTATGTAGATGGCAGTCTTTATCGGGTCCAGGCCCTTCCTCAATGTCCCGTCCGCGATCCCATCCTTGACCGATCTATAGATACAGTCCATGATCTCATTTGCTGTGACCATTTGCTCTTCCATTCCCTCCACCTGGCCCATGTCAAATCGCCTGGACCGGGCATCGCACATGAGCTGATAATATTCCGGATGATCCTGACAATATTTAAAGAACGCATGGCATAAGGCGGAAATTTTTTCGAGGCCCCACATGTCATCGTTCACTGCTTCGAGGAATCTATCCCTCATGATGCGGAGGCCGCGCTGCATAATGGCAAAATATAGGGACTCCTTGTTCTTGAAATACAGGTACAGCGTAGCTTTGGATAGCTCCACGTCTTTCGCTATATCGTCCATGGACACATCGTCGAACTTATTAGCAAAAAAGAGCTGCTCCGCAGCATCCAGTATATCCGTCCGTCTTTGCTCTTTTTCACGTTCTTTCCGGTCGGACAACGACATCGAATATAACCTCCAAAGTTAGTTACTAATAGTAATATGATGACTTATAGTAATTTTATTACTAATAGTAAGCTATAATATATAAAAGCTTCGTAAAGCCTGATAGGCGATTCCAGAAACAGACCAATAAATTTAATATCATGCACTTATATATAGAATATATTGCCATATATAAAATATGTATAAAGATGATTTTTACATGATTCCGAATACGAAATTATTGGGATTAACGGCTTTCATAACATATTTTGGAATGGATGCGCTCACAACCTGCTTAGCGGTTTTAATCTCCGGGGCCGGTGCAGAGTCAAACCCATTAATGGTTATAACATTGGGATCCTATGGGCTTTTAGGCTTCATCGCGCTGAAGCTCTTACTGTCCATAGGCTTGATAGTGCCTTCATATATTTTATCCATCCTTCCCGGGACTAGAATTACAGGGACCAGCGCGCTCGTGGCCATCCTGACCGGAGGTATCCTGGTTACTTTAAACAATGCCACTACATTGGTCATGGGGGTAAGTATTTTTTATGGCCTGTTTCATAGCATACCTTATCTGAATCCTGTAGAAATATTTGGGTTCATCATGCTCATTACAAGTGTCATAACTTTCGCTATCATGAGCTTGTCCGAAGGCCATGTCCATTATTTAAAGAGCCAGAAAGCTCTCGCTAAAGCCCTTCTACTTCTTCATCAGCTATAAAATAAAGAGCTCGACAGTTCTTCGTGATCTTATCGGGCTTAGAGTGTTTAAACTTAGAGGCGCTTATAGAGGTTTTCGTGTGCTTAGCCCGGCCTTTTGCTGCATAGCAAGCCACTTGAAAATCCCAGGACGAGCCCAAGGATCGTACATACCGTTAGGATCAGGACGCGGGCCTGGACAGAAAGGCTTGAAGAATTATCACTTGTAAAATTTACGATGCTATTTATCGAGATATCGCCCGATACAAGCATTAATAGGATAAGTCCCACTAAAAATCCTGCGACGGCGCCAATCATGGCCCATTCCGGACTTTTCAACATAATCTAATATTAAAAATAAACTGCTTTAACTTATTCTCTATAGACTATATAATACTACATACGATATTTTTCCCGAAATAGGGCTGGCTCAATAACCGCTATTAACAAGTGCAATACTTTCAACGGCCGTTGGCAGCAAAGCTAAATTATAAATATTTAGTATCGACATTTTTCCATATATACAATATATATTATATAGAGGAATAGCTTAACTTAACGAACGCTTGTTTATTTTTACAAGGAAAATTTATGCAGATCCCTCAGGACAAAAATATTGCTTCGCTTAAATGGAATCCCCAGAACATCGAAAGGGCCATGCCATTACCGGCAAATAAAAGTACCCTTAAGAACTGGGATATAAACCATTTTGAAGCTCTAATAAATGAGCTTAGTGGAGTCTTGAAAGGGATGGCGGAGATGGAGGATGGATTTACAGCAGATCTCAATAAAGTGAACCCCTCCTATAGAGACAGCGCCAGAAACTTTTTACATTATATTTCACTGCGGCAGCACGATATACGGGAATTGCAGCTGCATCTGGCATCGCTCGGATTGTCATCGCTCGGCCATTCCGAGTCCCACGTAAGGTCCAATGTCGTCGCCGTTCGTCAAGTCCTGGAAAAACTTGCGGGATGCGAAGGAACTCCGGCTAATGGGCTTACATCGGTGGACATGGAACGCGGGAACGAGCTGCTGGGAATTCATACCAAAGAGCTGTTCGGCGACGTACCCGATAAAAGGGATACTTATATCATGGTGACTATGCCGCACCAGGCGGCTTACGATTATGGGCTGATAAAAGAGCTGCTCGCAGGCGGCATGGATTGCTTCCGGATAAATTGTGCCCACGACGATGCAGAAGCATGGTCCAGAATGATCGATAATCTTCGCAGGGCCGAGAAAGAGCTCAATAAGAAATGCCGCATTTTCATGGACCTTGCGGGCCATAAGCTTCGCACCGGGCCAATCGAGAACGTTCCACCTGTGGTACATTGGAGCCCGAAGCACGATGGTTTGGGTAAAAATACGGCGCCCGCCCGCATCTGGCTTACCCCGGCCGAGTACAGGATACCTCCTGCATCGCCCGTCGACGCTTGTGTTCCCGTGCCTCTTGGCTGGTTATCAGGCTTAGAGGCTGGCGACCATGTGGAGTTCAAGGATACCCGGGATAGGCAGCGCACTATGGAGGTCGTTGCCGTTATAGGGAATTGCAGGATCGCCGAATGCCATAAGAGCGCATATTTGACAAACGGCACCATACTCATCCATAAGCCTAATACCCCGGAAAATCAATCTGCCGGCGAGGCAAAAGTTTCGGACATCCCCTCGAAAGAGCAATTCCTGGTCCTTACCAGGGGTGATACGCTTATTTTAATAAAAAGTGGAGAGCCAGGCAGACCTCCCGTATTTGACGATAAGGGCCTGCTGTTAAAGCCGGCCACCGTGGGCGTCACAATGCCCGAGATATTTTATAGCGTGAAGCCCGGGGACAGGATCTGGTTCGACGATGGTAAGATCGGCGGGATCATAAGGTTCGTCAATAAGGACCAGATAAACGTTGAGATAACACAGGCCCGTTTCAACGGCGATAAGCTGAAGGCGAATAGGGGTATCAACCTGCCCGATAGCGCTCTTGTATTGCCTCCGCTAACGAAAAAAGACCTGGGGGACATAAAATTCATCACGGCGAACGCGGATGCCGTCTGCTTCTCCTTCGTCAACGACGCCTCGGATGTCCTGGAGCTCCAGTCCAGGCTCAGGGAATGTGGCGGGGATCATCTTGGAGTGGTGCTGAAGATCGAGACACTTCAGGCTTTCGAGCATTTACCCGGCATACTCCTGGCCGCCATGCAAAGCCGGTGCGTCGGCGTCATGATCGCACGAGGCGATCTGGCCGTCGAATGCGGATACGAGCGCATGGCCGAGATACAGGAAGAGATCCTGTGGCTCTGCGAGGCGGCGCACGTGCCTGTTATATGGGCCACGCAAGTACTGGAAAAGCTGGCAAAGAAAGGCCTGCCGTCGCGGGCGGAAATAACGGATGCGGCCATGTCGGTGAGGGCCGAATGCGTCATGCTAAATAAGGGGCCCTATATCGTCGATGCGCTGCATGCGCTGGACGACGTGCTCCAGAGGATGCGGGAACACCAGAATAAGAAGGCATCGATGTTGCGAGAACTCGGGCTTGCGAGCCGGTTCAAGCCTTAATGCCAGTCTTTTTAAGGCCGGGAATCTAATATGGAGCAGTATATGAAGAAAGATATCACAAAAGCCGTCGAAAAGAACATAGAGAAATTCTATGGTAACAAAAAGGCGGTATTGACATTTACGGACCCGGAGGACTTGCATCAGATGCGGGTGGCGGGGCGTACCTTACTATCGTATTTCTTCGTGCTGGCCGACGAGCAGGAGGCGAAAAGCCCCGGCTTCCGTAAGGTCCGACAGCCGCTAAAAAAGGCCATGCGCGCACTGGGCGAGCTCCGGGATGCGGACGTTTTACTCGATGAAGTCGAACAGAGGCTGCCCGGATTTACCCCTGCCCGGCGGGGAGTCATTGAGAAATGGCTGGAGCAGAAGCAGGCGGGGCGGGAGAGCTTGCGGCTGAAGCTGGCCATCGAGCTTCCCTATAATATCGATAAAAAATGGAAAACACGGGCGGATGAATGGGCCGCATCCCGGGTACCGAAGCTTTCCGATAAAGAACGATTTACCGGTAAAGTGCTTGAGCTGCGGAATGAGAGGGATCTCGTATTCGAGGCCATCAGCGAGTATCCCCATCCGGAAATGAGCGACGATGACTTTTTAAACCTGGTCCATCAAGGGCGTATCGCCGTGAAAAGATTGCGTTACGCATTAAACGTGGAAAAAAAATTCATGGACATTGATGACGGAGAAATAGAAGCTCTAAAAACCTTACAAGATCAGCTCGGTCACATACAGGATATGCGCGTCTGGATAAGCCAGCTGGAAGACTTCTATAAAGATAGGAGTGTCGTCGATGGCATAACGGCCAAATGGCGTTCTGAGATGCTTAAAACGCTGAAGGAGACGGGGATCCAGGTCCAGGCAATCGAGGCCATTCATCTTAAATAAATTTTTATTATATGACAAGTATAATATTAATAAATAAGTGCCAGGAGCATAGTGAATGCAAGAGCTTTACATTATCAGGCATGGGCTTGCAGGGATCCGAATGGAAGATGCAGGCGGCGATGAGTCGAGACCGTTGACCGATAAAGGAAAAGCTAAAATGAAAGACATAGCGAAGGGCCTTAAAGCGCTCGGGGTCTCCTTTGATAAGGTTTTAACGAGTCCTCTGGCGAGGGCGGAACAGACCGCGGACATCTTGAAAAAGTACTGCGTTGATGCGGAAAATATCGAGGCGACGGACCTGCTACGGCCCGGCTTCGCTAAAGACGACCTTATCAGCTACCTTAATAAGATTGACGGTGCGGGCAGCATAGCCATCGTCGGTCATGAGCCGGACCTGAGCGAATTCGCATCGTATTGCCTGTCAAAAGGCAAGTCCTCATTCATCATTTTAAAGAAGGGCGGCGTCCTGAAGCTCGAGACGGACGGGCCGATAAAGCCGGGAAAATGTGGGCTCTGCTGGCTAATGGAGCCATCACAGCTCATTAATATATCCTGAGCAAGGCTATAGAGAATAAATAGAAATGGTTTATCCGGCAGAAAAACATTCTATATATATACACGTCGTATAGCTATAACCAGGATTTTTAATTATCCATGACCGACAAGCTAGCCATCATTGACCTGGGCTCCAACACCACCAGGATGTTGATCATCGAAGTCACGGACAGGGGTGCCTACCATCTCGTCGAAGAGGACAAAGGCGTTGTCCGCCTTTCCGAGGACATGCTGCCCGACGGCACGATCAAGCCCCCGGCCATCAAGAGGACCGTCAGGGCAATGAAACTGTTCAAGGGCATCTGTAGCTATCACCAGGTATCGAGGACCATCGCCGTCGCTACGGCTGCTGTCCGTGAGGCCATCAACCAGAAAGAGTTTTTAAATGCCATCAAGGATGAGACCGGCATTGCCTTCCGGGTCCTGTCGAGGGAGGAGGAGCCGTATTTCGGCTATCTGGGCGTGATCAACACCATGGACCTCCGGAACGGGCTGATCATGGACCTGGGCGGCGGAAGCATGGAGATCACGGCGGTTAAAGACCGAAAGATCGTCCATTCGACCAGTATTCCCTATGGCGCGCTGACGCTGACCGAGAAATTCTTAGACCCAGATAAGCCTTCGGAGTCCCAGCTTAAAGACCTGGAATCTTTCGTGAAGCAAAAGCTCAACGATACCCCATGGCTCCAGGCATACGAGGGCAGCCAGCTGATCGGCATCGGCGGCACCGCCCGGACCATCGCCCGGATCGACCAGCGTATGTCCGGATACCCTTTCGATGAGCTCCATAATTATTATATGTCGCCCTCGGACGTTTCGATCATCTATTCCAAGATCAAGGGAATGGACATGGATGAGCGGAGAAAAATACAGGGTCTGTCCAGGGATCGCGCCGAGATCATCGTGGCCGGAGTTTCGGCGGTGAATACCCTTGCCAAATATATGCGGGTGCCCTACATACGCGTATCTTCGAGTGGACTACGCGATGGCCTGTTCTTTAATGATCATCTAAAACCCCCGATCGTAAATGATATCACCTCATTTAGCATCGATAACGTAACAAAGCTCTATGAGGTGGACGAGGAACACGCCCGGCATATTGCGGCGCTCACAAAGTCCCTGTTCAATGGCCTGAGAAAAGAGTTCGATCTGAACGAGCAGGACGGCCGTGTCCTGAGGGCCGCATCCATGCTGCACGAGATCGGGAATTACTATGATTTCAGTAAAAGGTTCAATAATACTTTTTACAACATCGTGGATAATGCCATTTACGGCTTCTCGCACATGGATAACTATCGGTCGGCGCTGGTGGCCGGCCGCTTTGGTGCCGGCGGGATCAAAGGCCGGTCCACATTTTTGAACGTGCGGCTGGACAAGGACGACATAAGGACCATTAAAAAGCTCAGCGTCATACTGGAGCTGGCCGATGCCTTCGATCGAAGCCGCCGAAAGCTCGTTACCGGCGTTGATTGCCGGGTCTCCAGAGACGCCGTTGCACTAAAGCCGACACATTCGGAAGACATTTCCATTGAGCTACTGACCGCTTCTGATATTAACGGCTTCTTCAAAAAAGCATTCGATAAGGAGCTAGTCATTAGCCCATAGAACCCTTTTTATGTCAATAAACTCTATATATGGTGATGTTTACTACATAGTCTATTGTAAACAAGTATATATTTAAATATCCGGATATGGTATACGAATGAAAAAAGCACGCGGCGCAAGGTCTTATAAAAATTTACCCGGTAAGCTGATCATCGTTGAGGGATGCGATGGCTCGGGAAAAAGTACCCAGATATACCTTTTGAAAAAATGGCTGGAGAGTAAAGGCTACTTCGTATTTTTTACGGAATGGAACTCTTCGGACCTGATGAAAAAGTACACGAAGAAGGCGAAACGCAAAAACCTGCTGACGCCGACCACGTTCAGCCTGATCCATGCGTCCGACTTCGCCGACCGGTATGAGAAGCTCATACAGCCCCATCTTCGCGCAGGCCACATCGTCCTGGCGGACCGATATATTTACACGGCCTATGCCCGGGACATCGCGAGGGGCTGTGACGCCGAATGGCTGAGGAACCTCTATAATTTTGCTACAAAGCCCACGCTGGCCTTCTATTTCCGGGCGCCGCTGGAAATATCCCTGAGCAGGATCCTGACGGGAAGGGACGAGATCAAGTACCACGAGGCGGGAATGGACCTCGGCCTGTCCAAGGACCCGGTCGAGAGCTTCAAGTTGTTCCAGGGCATCATCAAGGAACAATACGATCACATGGCGGCGATCGAAGGCTTTACCATCATGGACGCGACCAAAAGCATAGAAGAGCAGCAGGTGGAAATGCGGCAGATCGTCGAGAAGGCGCTCGTCAACTATTCATCGCCCATAAACTGCGCTAAAGAGATACAGTCAAAAATAATGGTCTCGATCAAGCAGGCGGAGGGATGAGCGTGACGGATAATCTTTACTATGGCATTGGCCTACCTTACCTGAAACTTGATAGAATGACGCTGAGCGGAAAGCTCATAGTCATCGAGGGGGCCGACTGCTCCGGCAGGTCGACCCAGGTCGCCCTTTTAAAGGAATGGCTGGAATCGAATGGCCACGCGGTGCTCGACACCGGCCTTCGCCGTTCCGACCTCGTCGGTGAGGCCATCGAGGAGGCCAAGAAGGGGCACACTCTCGGTAAAAAGACGTTGAGTTTACTTTATGCAACGGACTTCGCGGACCAGCTTGAGAACAAGATCATCCCGGCCATGAAGGCCGGCTACATCGTGCTGGCGGACCGATATATTTTCACGCTCATGGTGCGGGACCTCGTCAGGGGCGCCGATAAGGCGTGGCTGAGGGAATTATTCGGCTTCGCTTTAGTGCCCGACCAGATCTTTTATTTAAGCCTGGAACCGGATACGCTGCTTCACCGTGCCCTGCTCAAGTACGGCCATCTGGATTACTGGGAGTCGGGAATGGACGTGTGCCTGTCGAGCGACATGTTCGACAGCTTTACGCGGTACCAGACGGACCTGAAAGATAAGTTCGATGAGCTCGACCTGGACTATGGCTTTGATAAAATTGACGGGACCAGGTCGCCGGACGAGATACAGGATTACATTCGTAAAAAAGTGAGCGTTCTTTTGAAAAAGAAGATGCCGGTTATTTCGAAAGATAGATAACGTATAAAATCCGTTCAAGTAGCTGGACTATGCCGAGCAAAAAGAAAGACGTTTATTATAACAAGGCCAAGCAGATGGGCTACCGTTCACGGGCCGCATTCAAGCTTAAATACATCGACGAGAAGTATCACATCATCAAAAAGGGCGATTCGATCGTCGACCTCGGGGCCGCTCCGGGCGGATGGCTCCAGGTGGCTAAGGAGCTTTCGGGCGGATCCGTCATCGGCGTGGATCTGGAGAGGATCAACCCACTTGAGGACATCATCACCATAAAGGGCGACATGAAGTCCCCCATAACGCAGCAGAAGATCTTCGAGAAAGTGGAAAAAGTGGACGTCGTCATATCCGATGCCGCCCCGAACGTCTCCGGTAACTGGGCGCTCGACCATGGCCGGTCCATCGACCTGTCCCGGACGGCCCTCGACGTGGCAACGAAGATACTGGCGTCGGGCGGTAACTTCATCGTTAAGGTCTTCCAGGGCGATCTGTACCAGGCCTTTGTCGACGACGTCGGTAAGCGCTTTTCGAGCGTCCACACCTATAAATCGCCGGCCTCCCGGTCGCAGAGCGCCGAAATATACGTCATAGGCAAGGGCTTTTTAACGGCGGGCGTCCGGAAAGGCGATATCCTGGACGTCAAGATCGACGGCATGGGAAAAGATGGCGATGGCGTCGCCCACGTGGACAACTATGTCATCTTCGTCAAGGACGCCAAAATGGATAGCAGGGTAAAAATAAAAGTAAAAGACGTGAAGCCGGAGTTCGCGTTCGGCGAGATCGTTAAATAATTACTCTTCGGCTCCTACAAGTGTATCGATCGTATCTTTTTTAATGAATATTTTGTAGCATGCATACGCGATCACGATGACGATCCCTAACACCGTCGCGACATCAAAGTATACCCAGTAGTTTTCCAATGTGTCCCAGTTGTTGCCGAGGATCACGCCGAGGTAGGCGAGCACGAAGCACCAGGGAAGCGAACCGAGGAACGAATATATGGAAAATTTTTTTAAGTCCATTCGGGCGATGCCCGCAGGCAGTGAAATGAACGTGCGGATGATCGGCAGCAGCCGGGCAATGAAGACCGCCTTATTACCATATTTATGGAACCACCGGTCGGCGAGGTCGATGTCGTGCTTTTTGATCATCACTATCCGGCCATATTTTTGAAGAAGGGGCCGGCCGCCATAATAGCCCACTCCATATGAGATCAACGAGCCTGCCAGGCATCCGAAAGTACCCGCCAATACGACTCCGATAAAGTTAAGATCTCCTCGTTGTGCGGCGAAACCGCCAAAAGGCATAACTATCTCGCTGGGCAGCGGAGTACAGGCGCTCTCGATGGTCATGAGCAAAAAGATCCCTGCGTATCCGACGCTTGCTATGAAGTTCGTAATATAGCCACTTAAGAACTCGAATAATACCAAATTTACACCACGAATTTGTAGTTATTGTCTTTTTTAATTGTTAAACGCCACTAATGGCTTATATCTTTTTCACTGTGCCAGCGCCAATAGCTTTAAGATAGATGCTGGTTAAGCAGTTGCTTGTAACATGATATCCATCAATGAAAACGTAACCAGGTACGTCGATAGGCTGCTTGATCGGGAAGAAGAGCTTTGCATTAAGTCCTATTATCTGGAAAATAAGGCTACTATCATCGATTGCGGCGTTAATGCCACGGGCAGTATCGGCGCAGGCGTCCTCTATGCCATGATAAGCATGGGCGGCCTCGGTAAAGTTTCTATCGCTCCCGGCATTATCGACAGCTATTATATTAATTTCGCCCAGACGTGCATGGACTGGCCCGCCATCGCAACCCTGTGCTCCCAAAAGCCGGCATGGAAGTTTAAGGCGGATGGTTTCTCCGGCACCGGCTTTGGCCCGGCCCGGGCAATTTCGCAAAAGCCTAAAGCCATTTTCTCCGCCATCAATTATTCGGACGACGCGGAGATGGTCTTTATTAATATCGAGACTCAAAACGTTCCGGGCATCAAGGAGATGGACTATATTGCGAAGCAGTGTTCGACTGACTCGGAGTGCGTGGTGGCCCTGATCGCCCGGCCGAACTCCATCGTTAATTCCATCGTGAATAGTACGCGGGTCGTGGAATGGTCCCTGAACCGCTTATTCCAGCTTGGCTATGATGTCAAGGATATCTCCTCGGCCACCAGCGTTTGCCCGATCTCGCCGTTAAAAAAGGAAGATATGGATTTCATCGGCTCCTCTTTTGATAGTATCGCGTATTATGGCATGGCCTACTTGTATGCTAAGACCCGGGATGATAAGTTCAAGGATTCGACGTCGCTATCCTCTAAGTCCTATGGTAAAGGTTTTAAAGCGCTCCTAAAAGAATCGCAGGTCGATTTTTCGAAAGTTGACCCGGCCATGTTCGCTCCCGCCCGTGTCATGGTGAACGGCTTGCAGGATGGGACTCTGGAGACCTACGGTAAGCTGGACCTGGCAATGCTGCTGGAGTCCTATGGGCTCAAGCGGTGAGAGCTGCTATTATAGCTCACTAATTTTTTATAAACTCTTCTCCTTAGGTCCGCTTTTCGCCTTATTCCGGGTCACGGGCAACCCGGCATATAATATAGAATCAATACCGGCTCATACTTTTAGGACGCGCCCGATGCCCTTGCTTTTGCCTTCACGGAAAATGAATTTCTGACCCACGGATACCGCATAAGGCTTGAACTTAAACTTAATGCGGGCTATGCCCCGCTCGCCGGCCATCATATAATTCCGGTCAAGGCCGGTGATCTTTACCGCCTCACAGATAGTCTCCAGGTGTATGACCGGCTCGTAGCCGATGCCGATACGCGTCGGATGGTTCAGGATGGCGATCTCCGCCTCGAACTCCATGACCGCTGCAGGCTCTTTTTTCGATAAGATCATGCCCCGGGCAATGTCCGTCGCTTTAAGGCCTTTAATGGCAACGCCCACGATATCCCCTGATATGGCTTTGTTGACCCGGTAGTGGTGCATCTCGATGGACTGCACACGGACTTTCTTGAACGAGCCGTCGACCATAGGGCCCAGGTAAACGGGATCATTCTCCATCACGATGCCCTGCTTGATCGTACCGCTCACGACGACGCCGACGCTGTCCACTTGATAGATGCGGTCGATGTACAGCTCGAACGGCTCCTGGCTCTGCATGTTGCGTTTGGGCAGCGTAAAGATGAGCTTTTCCAGGAGGTCATAGCCTTCCCTGGTGACCGAGGACGTATGGAGCACGGGCACAACAACGCCTTCGGGGACCTTGCCGATGATGGTGTCGATATCCTCGTATGATTTTAAGCGGTAAGGGACTTTTCCAACGAGGCGCAGCGTCGAATGTATGCTGGCTTCGGTGCGCTTAAGCTGCTCCTGGTTCGCCAGGTCGATCTTCGTCACGGCGATGATGACCGGAAGGTCCATGGCCAGTAATATGCCCAGATGTTCCCGGGTGATGTGGGTGACGCCGTCGTCTGCCGCTACGACGAGCAGCCCATAGTCGAGTTTCTGGCCAACAATGCCCCGGATCGTGGTGCGCAGCCAGGGCTCATGGCCCACGGTGTCGACAAAAGAGATGATCTTGTCCGACTCGGCTACGACGCTGGCGCTTTCGCGCTTATTCAAAGGATTTTTAAGGTGAATGACATCCTTGCCCTTGATGCCATAGACGGCATATGAAAGGTCCGCCGATAATCCCCTTGAGATCTCGTGCGGCAGGACGTCCAGATAAATACGAGTTCTTCCCGCCCCGTCATCTACTGTGCCCGTGACCAGGGCGCCTACCAGCGTGCTCTTGCCATGGTCCACGTGGCCGGCGGTGCCAATGAGAAGGTGCTCGCTGAACTTGACGTTATTCTCTATGGAGACAAGTCCGACCAGCCCGCCGTCTACTTTGTACTCCTCTACGCCCGCTACATCCGCATCGATCTTCATGGCAATATTCTTTAATACCGTAACGGTCTCGTCGAACTCTTCCCGGTTCAGCCCCTTCATGCTCCCCGAGTCCGTTACCCCGATCACGTACATCGCTTTACCGTTGCCGGCGATGATCCGGTGCTTCATCTGGCAGGACAAGTTCTCCGTGCGCCGGGAGTTCAGATGGGTCTCTTCATTGAGGACTTCCTTGAATTCGATGTTGGAAGTCTCGCCGGCCGACACCAGGGACTCGAGTTCGAGTTGATTCATCACAGATTTACAATAACTTTTAGGGAGTTATAATCTTTGTGTCATTAGTATATATGATTTTGAGCGGTCCGGGATGAAATATGGCCTACACACATAGAACATGAAAATATGGCAAGTGGTCGGCCCTTATGGAATTAGCGGTGTTTTATTGTCAGGAATATTCCGGCGAGGACAAAGGACAGGATCGCCAGCAGAAACGCCATGCCCGGGGTGGGCGTAGGGGCATCTTTGATAACAGGAATTGAACTTATTGTCGGACTGGCGGTGGCGTTAATTGAAGGTGCAGGTAACGGGGTAGCGGTATCATTCGCCGTTTTATTGAGCGGCGTAAACGGCGGTATGTTGACGTTGGCCGTCTTGGTCCCGGTGCCTTCCTGCATGTAAAAGGTGGTGTACCACTTGCTTCCGTTATTATCCGCTTCCAGGTAATACCATTGGCCCGCCGGGACGTGAGAAAACGCGTACATGCCGAGGGCAGCCTTGCTGGAGTCGTTGTTTACCTGCTGGGGATTATCAGGCATTGGTACGATATCTCCTTTGGTCCCGTTCACATTATCATAATAATAGAGGGTAACAGTGGCCTTTCCGATATCGCTTAGCTCGACGTGCTGGGGTGCCGTGTTGTCCTGCTGTGCCAGCGCAGGCAGCGAGAGCATGGCTAGTGCCGAAAGTGCAAAAAGTAATACGACGAGCTTTAGGGTTTTATATGGCATACTACTGAAGAATTGACGCGTTAAAAACATAAACATTTTCCTGTTTTCACAATCACATTAAAGCAGCCTTTATTTTGCGGCCTTAAAGTGCTCGGTGACGTCATTCGCCCGCATGTATTCGTATTCCAGGGTCGAATCGTCGATCTTCGTTATCCTCGCATATTCCCGGTAGCCGTTCTTTCCGCTTTCATCGCCTTCCTCGATAATATCCCCGACTTTGAGGCCGTCGAGGGAGTATCCGGCAGCCTTACCTTTGGATTCGTACATTGCTCGCTTCAGGAAATCACGATCTAGCCCATACTTCTCGTCGAGGCCGAGGATCTTGCACATCCAGTGTTTTTTCTTGATATCCACGCAGCAGATGCCTCCGGCCCTTATCGCCCGTCCCTGCGGCGTCGTCACCACGTCTAATTTCATAGCTCTTTACCCATCATTATAACGACCGGCTGATATGAAGTACTTTGTTTTTAACATCTGTTTTTATAATAAAATGCCAGCTAAACGAATGGAATATAGGCGCTTTTTTATATCCTCGAGGTCCAGGCGGCTTTTAATTTATTCGTCCGCATGGTCCAACCCGGATAGGACCTGATACTCCAGACATCGAAACACAGTTCCTAATCCTGCCTCGGGCGCATTTTCCCTCGCAAAATTTTTAGAGATCTCTAATAAACGTGTATATCACGCCGAATAATATCCACAACGCACCATAAGAAATCGCCGGTTCCCAACGAGTATACTTCTTTGTCCAAAATACAAGAGTACCCGGCCGAATAACATTAATTAAGGCTAAAAACAGGCAAACTAAACTTAATAATAATGCGATACCTCCTGCGATACCTCCTATAAGTCCCATAAAATACCCCTAAAAAATTACTATAAGATTTATAGTATAAAATACTAAGCATTTAAGAATTGAGGGATTGCATTTCTTTAAATAAATCTCAGTTTTGACCATGTGATCCTGCATCGAAATCAGATCCAAATCCGGATGCAGGCGCTTTCCCCCCATTATTTTTTGACTCTTCCGCGCTTTTGGGATGGGTATTATTTGAATTTGGCCAATAATTCCATGGGTGATATCCTCCCTTTCAACTGTCCATTTCCTCCTGTCGGGTATCACAGAGGCACAGATTTTTTTTATAATTTGAGGCTCGGAGAGCGCAGAGCAGGGTTTATTGGGTTTCCTGAGACACAGAGTTTTATCGGGACACGGTTGAGGAATAA
>Ga0209039_10002220_pt1 | contig 16818 bp, 16 predicted proteins | sample BogFormECP12_OM1_FD_188238 | JGI IMG/M metagenome (GOLD analysis project Ga0209039, IMG submission 188238) | Bog forest soil microbial communities from Calvert Island, British Columbia, Canada - ECP12_OM1 (SPAdes) (version 2) | ecosystem: Environmental > Aquatic > Freshwater > Wetlands > Bog ... | reverse complement strand
CGACGGAAGCAAGGGCAGTTCGATCGCCGGCATGCCTGCTCAGCCGACATTCTCCGGGTGGGCGGCATCTCCGGGTGCGCGAGTGCGGCGGTGGGCTCCCCGTGCGTTCATGGTTCGAAAATGAGGAAGACGTAGCACGCAAGCAGCACCAGGTGGACAAAGCCTGCCAGCAGGTTCGTTCGCCCCTGGCCATAGGTCAGCATCGCCATTAGGAACGACAGCACCAGCAGTACGGTGCCGCCGCTATCGACCCCGAGCGCGAGCGGTAGGTTAAACCACAGCGAAATGACGACAACGGCCGGAATGGTCAGGCCGATGCACGCTACCGCACTGCCCAATGCCAGGTTGATACTGGTCTGCAGCCGGTCAGCCCGCGCCGCCGCGAGCGCCGCTCCGGTTTCCGGCAATAATACGATCGCGGCGACGATCACGCCGGCGAGCCTGGACGGCGCACCGACCGCCGCGATACCGGTTTCGATAGACGGCGCCAGCGATTTCGCCAACAGCACGACGGCTGTCAGGGACAGGACCAGCAACAGTGCCGCCAGCCCGGCGATGCGGGCTGGCGGCGGCGATATGTGCGCCGCGGGTCCGCCGGCGACTGCAGGGAGGAAGTATTCACGGTGCCGCACCGTCTGCACGAACAGAAAAACGAGATAGAGGGCGGAGCAAGCAACCGCGACGAAGGCCAGCTGGCGATTGGAATAATAGGGTCCGGGCGTGGTGAGCGTGTGATTCGGCAGTATCAGCACCAGTGCTACCATCGGCATCAGTACTGCCAGGAACGCGCTTGCCCCGGAGGTACTGAATTCCTGCTCCCGATGCCGCAATGCTCCGACCACGATGCACGCGCCGGCGACGCCGTGCAAAACCAGAAAGACCACCGCCTGGACGGTGTCGCGCACCAGAAATGGGCTTGGTTTCCCGCTGAGCATCAGCGAGACGATCAGCGCCAGTTCGATGATCGTCACCGCGAGGGTGAGTACCAGCGTCCCATACGGCTCCCCCAGTCGCAGCGCGACCAGTTCGGCATGATGCACCGCGGCCAGCACGCTGCCGATCAGCAGTGCTGCCAGCAGGAGACCTGCGAATAATCCTCCACCCTTGCCGATCCCGGCCCAACCCAGCAGTCCCAGCACCGGCAGGATCCAGAAGCCATACGGGATCCGGTCCCCGTGTAACGCTGCCATATTCCGAGGTTCTGCTCCGTTACGGTGAGCGCCCGCTCACGCTCGCCCTTGGGTGGGGACTTTGGGCTTGGCACTGGATGAAGTCCAATTCGGCTTCGATCGCAGTGGTCGCCCGCTCTATCCTGCCGCGCGGATGAGATATATCGTGATGCGGGACGCGCGATTTTGCCGGATTTCCAGGTCAGGATAACGCGATTATCCGTCAGGAAGCGATTACCGTGCAAATCCCCCTGGAGGGCGGAGAGGGTCATGACCACAACCGTCACCGTCCTTGACGCCGACGCCGCCCTGCGTCTCGACCGCTGGTTCAAGCGGCACTATCCCGCACTCGGCCATGGCCGCCTCGAAAAGCTGCTGCGCACCGGGCGGATTCGGGTCGACGGCAAGCGGGCCCGCGCCGGCGACCGGGTTGCCCCGGGCCAGGCGATCCATATCCCGCCTCTCGACGAGATGGTGGCACCGGCTTCGTGGGCGCCGCGACAAGCGCTGCCGGGCGACGAAGCGATGCTACAGGGCGCGGTGCTGCACCGCGACGACGCGGTGATTGTGCTAAACAAACCGCCCGATCTCGCCGTCCAGGGCGGCAGCGGGACCGAACGGCACCTCGACGGGCTGCTGGATGCGCTGCGTTTTGGTTCCGACGTCCGGCCGCGCCTCGTCCATCGGCTCGACAAGGACACCAGCGGCGTTCTCGTCATCGCCCGCACCGCTGCTGCGGCGGCGTTCTTGACCCGGGCGTTCCGCGAAAAGACGACGCGAAAAATCTATTGGGCGATCGTCGTCGGCGTGCCGAAGCTGCGGCAGGGTCGCATCGATTTGGCGCTGGCCAAACTCCCCGGGCGGCAGGGCGAGCGGGTGCGAGCCGACGCCGAGGAAGGCAAGCGCGCCATCACCTATTACCATACGGTCGAGAGCGTCGGCTCGGAGGCGAGCTGGCTCGCCTTATTGCCGGTTACCGGCCGGACACACCAGCTGCGCGCCCATTGCGCAGCACTCGGCACGCCAATCCTCGGCGACGCGAAATACGGCAGCGCCGCCGCGCATCTCGCCGGCATCCCGGGCATCAAGCGGGTGCATTTGCACGCGCGCTCGCTGTCGATCCCGCATCCGCTCGGCGGCACTTTGCGGGTCACGGCACCGCTCCCGCGCCATATGCGGCAGAGCTGGGAATTCTTCGGCTTCCCGGACGATGTCGAGGACCCGTTCACCGATCTTTCGACATGAAGCGCTTCTACAAGAAGGCTGAGACAATTTCGGCTGCCGGCGGTCACGGCGTCACCCTCGACGGCCGACTGGTCAAGACCCCGGGGAAGCACGACCTGATCGTGCCGAGTTTGTCGCTTGCTGCAGCAGTGGCAGCGGAGTGGGACGCGCAGCAGGGCGAAATTCTCCGGGAGAGAATGCCGCTGACGCGCCTCGCCGCTACCACGATCGACAGAAACTCGACGCAGCGCGAAGCGATCGTGCGGCAGGTTGCGCATTATGCCGGGACCGATCTCGTTTGCTACCGGGCAACCCATCCGCCGGCGCTCGCCGCCCGCCAGCAGGCAGTCTGGCAACCGATGATCGACTGGGCGGTCGAACGCTATGACGCGCCGCTCACGGTCACCACCGGGGTCATCCCGGCGAGCCAGCCGGCGGCGAGCCTCGCGGCCTTCACTATTGCGGTCGCTGGGCATGACGATTTCTCGCTGACCGCTCTGCACACGGCGACCGCCGCCTGTGGCTCCTTGGTCATCGCTTTGGCGTTGCTCGAAGGACGTCTCGATGCGGTCGAGGCCTTCGCCGCCTCGCAGCTCGATGAAAGCTTTCAAATCGAAGCCTGGGGCGAGGATGCCGAACAGGCCGAGCGCCGAACGGCACTCGCCGCGGAGCTCGCGGCAGCAGCGCGGTTCCTTGAGTTGCTGCGCAGCTAAACCAGGCGGGGCGCGAACCTAGGGAATAGGCCGCCCGCCGAGGCCAGAGAGCTCGGCCAATAGGCTGGCCACCTCGGTCTTCAAACGAGGCAGGTCGTTCTCGACGACGTCCCAAACGAGCAGGGGGTCCACGCTCCAGTAGCCGTGAATGAGCCGGTTCCGGAATGCAATGACCTTGCTCCAGACATCCCGCGAGCGATCGTGCACCGGCGGAGACAAGCGGGTTGCGGCCTCGCCGATGACCTCGAAATTTCGGATCACCGCATCCTGGACGAGCCGCTCCTTCATGAAGGCATCGCGCCCGCCTGCCACGTAGTTTTCGATGGCCGCGATGCTGTCGGCGATGTGTCCCAGATAGGGCTGGTCGCTCTTCACAAAGGTTCCGCCTCCGCAAGAATGTAGGGGCGGAAGTGAGGACTGAGGCTTCGCGCGATGACAAGATCGACCCGTCGTGCTAGGACGCCCTCCAGCTCTTCGACCAGGCCCAAGTAGTCGCCGAACCCGCGATCTTCCGCCATGTCGACTAGAAGATCGATGTCGCTGTCGGCTCCCTCCTCACCACGTAACACCGAACCGAAGAGCCGGAGATTGGAGGCGCCATACCGGGCGGCGATGGCCATCAGCCTATCCCGTCGGCGATGCAGGTCATCGCGTAGCGGCATGACGTGGTCCTCACCTCCTTGTCGCGCGTGCCATTCTAACTCAGCAGCGATGGAACGGAAGGATCGGCCTGGGTGGCAGCCACCAGGTCAAGCCTGGCCGTCCCGCGGCGAGACCCCACGCTCCAAAGGCCCTTTCCGGAGGCCGGGCCGACTTGGCAGCTGGCAGTTTCGGACACCAGCGGCCGTTCAAGGGGTAACAGTCCTGGCAAGCCGGAAGCCGAAATGGTCGTTCCGGTTGCCCGGCGTGTCGTCGTTCCGGGCCGCCGCGCGCAGCCTCTGAAGGAAGAAGTTCCAGGAGCCGGCGCGGACGACGCGGGACGCACAATCTGGGGTTGCAGTCATGCTGCCGTCCTTTGGCGCTTCCTCGTAGTTTCCGACATAGCAATCCTCGACCCATTCCGTGACGTTGCCGAGGATGTCGTACAGCCCCCACGGGCTGGGCTTGAACGTTCCCACCGGCGCCGTCACGGTCTGGCCATCGTCGCAATTCGCGACGACCGCATCCGGCGCGGCCCAATTCGCGACAACCGCATCCGGCACGGGCTTCTTCAAGCTCAGATCCGCCATGTTCTCGTAGGCGCAACCCTCCTCGGCGCGTTCTCCCCAATACCGCGCCGTCGTCGTGCCGGCGCGCGTCGCATATTCCCATTCCGCCTCGCTCGGCAGTCGGTAATGGCGTCGACCGAAAACGTTCATTAGCCAGACGAAGGTCTGCGCCTCGTTCCAGCTGACCATCTCGACCGGCCGGCGATCGCCTTTGTATACAGACGGATCGGGATTATGGATCATCACGCGGCGCCATTGCTGTTGCGTCACCTCGAATTTGCCGAGTTCGAAGGCCTTCGGGCAAACCCCGTGTACCGGCCCCTCGTTGGGATAACGCTCCGCCTCGTTGTCGGGGCTGCCCATTTCGAAGCACCCCGCGGGGACCGGGGTAAATTCCTTCTCGGCGTCCATCTCGGCCTCGACCGCCCGCACTCCCCACGCGACGAGGCCCGCCCATGCAAGGAAGCCGATGACCGGCAATGCCAGCAGCGCACCCGCTATGCCGGCGATACGCCGCTGCCGATTGCGCCGAGCGGTGCGCCGCGAAGCAGTCACGAACGCTGTCACCTCTGGCGGCAGAGCGGCGCCCCAGCGGGCGCAGAGCGCCAACCCCTCGTCCAGTCGCAACCCTGCCGGCAGCACGCGGTCGCGCTGGTCGCGGCGCACCGCCGCTCGATAGCGCGTCGCCTCCTCTTCGAGCCTGCCGCGCAATTCAAGGTCGCGCGCATCGGCGGCAACCTGGTCGCGCGCCCGCGGCCAATGGGTCAGCAAGGCCTCGTGCGCGAGGCGCAGCTGGGCGCCGTCGGCGACCAGCAATCGCGCTGTCGGATCGAGAAACGCATCGACCAATGTCCGGCGCGGTGAGCCCTCGGGAAACTGCGCCAGCGGCGCCGAACGCGATGTCGCGGTGCCGCCGGTCACCGTCACCAGGGCCCGCAGCAATGTTACGAATTCGTTGCGAACCGTGTCCGGCTGCTCGCGAAAGACTTCCTCGGCGCGACGCCCGATCGCTCCTTCGAGCCCGCCCAAATCATTGTAGGCGGTACAGGTCAGCACGCCCTCTTGTGTGCGGCGGCCCCACAGCTGGTCGAGCAGAAACGACAGCACCGGCAACGCCCCCGTCGCGCGAGCCGTAGCATGCTGGATCACGTCATCGAGGCTCTGCCCATGCACCGGGTCGGTCTCGAAGCGCAGCCCGGCCTCGCGTGCCGGCCGGCGGATGATCTGGCCGATCTCAGCTTCGTCGGGCGGCAATAGCAGATAACGTCCGCTACCGGCGGAGAGTGCCGCCAGCGCCGGCAGTGTTTCGAGCCGGTCGAAAAAGTCGCAGCGCATTGTCGCGACGACCCAGACGAGCCCGCTCTGCGCCAGCGCCTCCAGCGCCGTCACGAAAGCCTCCCGTTCGGACTGCGCCAGCTCGTCCTGGGTAAACAGCTCCTCGAGCTGATCGACGATGATCACCAGGCGTGCCTCGCCCGCCTCGAAAAGCCCCGCCGCCCGGCCGGCTTCGCCTAACGCCTGGCGGATCGGCGGCGCCGCATGCGAAGGGGCCTCGCGCAGCAGGGCCGCAAGGGAATCGACGGAATAATCGAGCTGGGCCGGGGCGAGCTCAGGCAATGCCTCGCCGCGCTGGATCATCGCCGCGGCCAGGGCTCGATCGGCTTGCCGCCATAGTCGGAAGGCCGCAGCACCGCGTGGCGGACGAGGGCCACCCGCCCGATCATCCCCGGCAAGGCGAGGTCGGCGAGAAGGCCGGCCTTGACCAGCGACGACTTGCCCGAGCCGCTGGCGCCAAACACCAGCACGAAGGCCTGGCCGCTCTCGATGCGGCGCCTCAGGACTTCGCGCAATTCGTTGCGGGCGCGGGTGCGGCCAAAGAAAAAGGCGGTGTCCTGCAGCTCGAAGGGCTGGAGTCCGCGATAGGGATTGCGCTGCGTCCGCTGGCCGTCGCTGCCACCGGAGCCGTCGACCCGGCGCGCGGCCAGCGCGCGCAGATGGTCCTCCAGCATGTCCTCGAACTGGGTCACGTCGGCGAAACTCCAGGAAGCCCGGCTCGGGTTGCCGCGTTCCCGGTCAGCGAACCACTTCTCGAAGAACGCGTCGACCCGCTCCTTCTGTTCGAGCTGTTCGCGGGCCGCGTTCGTATCGGCAAGGCCAACACGCGCCTCGGCAGTCTTGCGGTACACCAGGATCTCGGGGGTATTGCGCTCGCGGTAGGATTTGAGCGCGTCCTCGAACTCCCATTCGGTGCCGCTGACCTCTCCACCCGACAGAGGCCCAGTGAACCGGTCGCCGGGCAAGGCCGTGCCGAGGCGCGACCACAGAATGACGACGACGATGTCGGTGTCGTGCGGCGCGGTGATCAACTCCTGGAAGTGATGCGAGGCGAGGAGCGGCTCGCGCTCCCACATCACCGCCCGCAGATCGAGGTGAAGCGAGAATTCCTGGTCGAGCCGCCGGACCACCCGCTCGGCGATCAGCCGCTCGGGCCGCACGTCCTCGGGCGAGGAGATGAACACCCGCAACGTTCTTCGCTCGGCTTCCGGCACCGGCTCGTCCCTTCGCGCCCGCAAACCAAAATGTAACAGTCAGTGCCCGTGGACAGCTATCGCCTCTGAATCGAATCGGGATCATGCCAGAGCGGCAGGCGGCCGCGGGCCCGCACGTTGGTCGTCGCCTTGGCATTGATCGAGAGGCGTCTCGATACGGGCGAGGCCTTCGCCGCCTCGCAGCTCGACGAAAGCTTTCAGATCGAGGCCTGAGGCGAGGATGCCGAACAGGCCGAGCGGCGCGCCGCGCTTGCCGCGGTGATCGAAGCGGCAGCGCGATTCATATCGCTATTGCAGGTGTGGGTTCGGTAATCACCGATCGGCGTATTCGGCCTGCGGCAGCGAAGATATCTAGGAGTTGACAGCACCTCTCGTGCGCTCTCCAGGGAAATTGGGCGCCGAGGCAGAGGGCGAGCTCGCGCGACCACAGCGGTCGGCCGACTTCGCGCCGCGCCCATTTCCAGCTGCGTCCGGCGACCCGGCGCCAAGCAAGGCGCCGGTAATGTGCCGGCAGGTCCGGGTTGTCCTCGATAAAGAGAAGGAGCGCCAGGTTCAGGTCGTGGAGAATTTGCGCCTTGTTCGCCGACAGGCGATCAGCAGCCATTTCCGTAGGCTCGGGCGCGGCGACGATCGGCGTGTCGGTGATCCCGAAGCGGTATCGCCGGGCGAGACGCAACGCCAGAGAGTAGTCCTGGACGAAGACTCGCTCGTCACAGCCGCCGCTCCGCTGCAATGCGTCGCGGTGGACCAGCAGATTGCTCGGCGTGAACCAGGTTGCGCGCAATAGCGCGCCGAGCGGATCGGGCAAAAGCCGCGGCGGCGATGAGGGGGGCCTACGCCACGCTGGCGTCTCTCCCGGGCAATAGGGCTGTCCGGCGCCGATCATGACCTCGACCCCGAGGCACTGCATGCAGTCGATCAGATGCCGGGTGGCGTCGGGAGCGAGCAGGTCGTCGCCATCGAGCAGCTTGACCAGCGGCAGCGAGGCGGCAGCGAGGCCGCGATTGGTGGCGATGCTCGGGCCTTGGTTGGGCTGCGCGATCAGGCGAAATCCCGGCAAGTGCCGCCCCAAGCTTTCGAGCAGCTCGCGCGACCCATCCGTCGAGCCGTCATCGACGATAATGACCTCGCGGTCAAAATCGCCTTCCTGGGCCGCAACCGAGGCAAGCACGTCGGCGAGGTACCGGCGCTTGTTGTAGACGGTCAGGACGAAGGAGACCCCGGTTCGGGACATCCGCGTGTAACGTCGGCCGTTCAGGCCCTCACTGGTTTATCGGCTGCCTGTTCGGCCCGGAATTCGGCAAACGCCTTGCTCGCGACCATCATCGACTCGCGGATGATCGGGACGCCGACATAGCCTGAGAGGTGGAGCAATACCTCGGTCAATTCCTCCTCGGTCCACCCCTGACGCAGCGCCATGCGCAGATGCAGGCCGAGCTCTGGCTCGCGCCCGGTTGCGACGTCGGAGACGACGCAAACGAGGGCTCGCGTCTTCAAATCGAGACCGGGCCGGGTCCACAGCGCGCCGAACACCGTTTCGGTCGCCAAATCGATGAACTTCTTCATAACCGGGTCGCTGTAGATCTCGCGAGCGGACCGTTCGACTGCCGCATCGCCCATCAGCTGCCGCCGCAGCGCGGCCCCTTTTCGATAAAGCTCGCTCTCCGCCATTGGTCCACCTCGCTCAGAAAGATCGGCCATTTTCCCCTGTGTCGCCTGTCGTAAACAAGCGCGGAGCGCCAGCTCTGGCCTTGGCCCACCGGTCGATGCTATTTCGCCCCTCATTCGTCGAGAGGTGCCATGAACGTTATTCTCGGCCGGCTGGAAGAAAAGCGGGCAGCGGCCCGGGCAGGCGGTGGGGCGCGCCGCATCGAAGCGCAGCATAGCCGCGGCAAGCTGACCGCGCGCGAGCGGCTCGAGATTTTGCTCGACCCCGATTCCTTCGAGGAATGGGACATGTTCGTCGAGCACCGCAGCCATGATTTCGGCATCGACGAGCACAAGATCCCGGGCGACGGCGTCGTCACCGGCTACGGCACGGTGAACGGCCGGCTGGTCTTTGTCTTCAGCCAGGATTTCACGGTCTTTGGCGGCTCGCTCAGCGAAGCGCACGCCGAGAAGATCTGCAAGATCATGGATCAGGCGATCCATGTCGGCGCCCCGGTGATCGGGCTCAACGATTCGGGCGGGGCGCGCATCCAGGACGGGGTCGCCTCGCTCGCCGGCTACGCGCAGGTCTTCGAGCGCAACGTGCTGGCCTCGGGCGTGGTGCCGCAGGTCTCGCTGATCATGGGGCCATGCGCCGGCGGTGCGGTTTACTCGCCGGCGATGACCGATTTCATCTTCATGGTCAGCGACACCTCTTACCTGTTCGTGACCGGGCCCGAGGTCGTCAAAACAGTTACCCACGAGGCGGTGACGCAGGAGGAATTGGGCGGTGCCGTAACCCATACGACGCGGTCGGGTGTGGCCGATCTCGCCTTTGCCAACGATGTCGAGGCATTGATCGAGCTGCGCCGGTTCATCGACTTTCTGCCGGCATCGAACCGGGCAAAACCGCCGTTGCGCCCGCCCACCGATCCGCGCGACCGGGTCGAGCCGTCGCTCGACACGCTCGTTCCGCATAACCCGAACCGGCCCTACGACATGAAAGAGCTGATCGAGAAGGTCGTCGACGACGGCGAGTTCTTCGAGATCCAGTCCGACTTTGCCCGCAACATCCTGATCGGCTTTGGTCGCATGGAGGGTTCGACGATCGGGATCGTCGCCAATCAGCCGATGGTGCTGGCCGGCTGCCTCGACATCGACAGCTCGCGCAAGGCGGCGCGCTTCGTCAGATTTTGCGACTGCTTCAACATCCCGATCGTGACCTTCGTCGACGTGCCCGGCTTTCTGCCCGGGACCGCTCAGGAGCATGGCGGCATCATCAAGCACGGCGCCAAGCTGCTCTTCGCCTTTGCCGAGGCGACCGTGCCGAAGGTGACCTTGATCACCCGCAAGGCCTATGGCGGCGCTTATGACGTGATGAGCTCCAAGCACCTGCGCGGCGACGTGAATTTCGCCTGGCCCTCGGCTGAGATTGCGGTAATGGGCCCCAAGGGCGCCGTCGAGATCATCTTCCGCGCCGACCTCGGGGACACAGCGGCAATCGAGGCGCGCACCGAGGAATACCGCGAGAAATTCGCCAATCCGTTTGTCGCGGCGAGCCGCGGTTTTATCGACGACGTAATCCTGCCGCGCGACACCCGACGGCGGCTCTGCCGCGCGCTCGCGATGCTGCGCGACAAGTCTCTCGCCAACCCCTGGAAAAAGCACGACAACATCCCGCTGTGAGGGGGCGGATCTCGAAATTGCGCTTTCATCTTCCATCGGCAATCGTCACCCCCGCGGAAGTGGGGGTCCAGGGCAACGGCTCCGTGCCCCTGCCGCCCCTAGATTCCCGCTTTCGCGGGAATGACGGAAAATTGCGAGCGGGCTCCCAGCGCCGCATTGTTTAAAAAAATCCTGATCGCCAATCGCGGCGAGATCGCCTGCCGCGTCATCCGCACCGCGCAGCGGATGGGGATCGCCACAGTCGCGGTCTATTCCGATGCCGATGCAGAGGCATTGCATGTGCGGATGGCCGATGAGGCCGTACCTATCGGGCCCGCTCCGTCGGTCGAGAGCTATCTGAAGATCGAGCGGATTGTCGAGGCCTGCCGAATGACCGGGGCCGAAGCGGTCCATCCCGGTTACGGGTTCCTGTCGGAAAACGCCGCTTTCGCGACTGCTCTCGCCGCAGCCGGAGTGGCCTTCATCGGGCCGGGGCCCGAAGCGATCGCAGCGATGGGCGATAAGATCCAATCGAAGAAACTGGCCCGCGCTGCCGGCATCTCGATCGTGCCCGGGCACCTCGACGTCATTCCCGACGCCGGCAGTGCGGTCGCGGTCGCCCGCGACATCGGCTACCCGGTCATGATCAAGGCCTCCGCCGGCGGCGGCGGCAAGGGAATGCGGATTGCGGCCAGCGACGCGGAGGTCCGCGATGGCTTCCACTCGGCCGCAAACGAGGCCAAATCGAGCTTTGCCGACGACCGGATCTTTATCGAGAAATACATCGAACAACCAAGGCACATCGAGATCCAGGTACTCGGCGACACGTTCGGTAACCTCGTCCACCTCGGGGAGCGCGAATGCTCGATCCAGCGCCGCCACCAGAAGGTCATCGAAGAGGCGCCGAGCCCGTTCCTCGACCCCAAAACGCGCCAGGCGATGGGCAAGCAGGCGGTCGCGCTGGCGGGCGCCGTGGACTACCGCTCGGCGGGCACGGTGGAGTTCATCGTCGACCAAAAGCGCAATTTCTATTTTCTCGAAATGAACACCCGGCTCCAGGTCGAGCACCCGGTGACCGAGCTGGTGACCGGGCTCGACCTCGTCGAGCTGATGATCCGGATCGCCGCCGGCGAGCCGCTCTCCTTCGTGCAGAGGGATGTCCGGCTCAAAGGTTGGGCGATCGAGGCGCGGATCTATGCCGAGGATCCGACGCGCAACTTTCTCCCTTCGACCGGCCGCCTGATCCGCTATCGGCCGTCTGCCGGAGAGGGTCTAAGGCTCGACACGGGCGTTTCTGAGGGTGCGGAGATCGGTGTCCACTACGATCCGATGATCGCTAAGCTCGTCGCTTCCGGCCCTGATCGCGACACGGCGATCGAGCGGCTGCGCGGTGCCCTCGACAGCTTTTATGTCGCCGGCGTTCAGCACAACATCGCCTTTCTGGCGGCGGTGGCGGCAAAGCCACGCTTTCGCGCAGGCGCGTTGTCGACGAAGTTCATCCCTGAGGAGTTCCCCGGCGGGTTCGCGCCTCCTTCCGGTTTTGTCGAGCCCGACCGCATGATCCTGCTCGCCGCTGCTCTGGCGCACCGCCGCATCCGCGAGCGCGAAACGGCGATCGACGGCAAGCTCGCGGGAGCTCGCATCGAGATCGCCGAGCGCTCGGTCGTGCTGCTCGACGGACGGCCCTATCCCGTCTTGCTCCGGTCAGAAGATGGCGCATATCGCGTCGAGATCGAGGAGGAGAGCTATCTCGCGGCTGCCGATTGGCAGCCGGGGCACGTCTTGCTGCATGTCCGGATCGAAGAGCATACCGCGACCGTGCAGATCGAGCGTCTGGCAGGAGTGGCATTCCGGCTCGTGCATCGCGGTGTGATCCGTCGCGCACGGGTGTTGACGCCGCGCGCCGCCGAGCTCCTCGCACTAATGCCGGAGAAACAGGCGTCGGAGACCTCTCGACTGCTACTGTCGCCGATGCCGGGCCTGCTCTCCTCGGTGGCGGTCAGCCAAGGTCAGGAAGTCAAGGCCGGCGAACCGCTCGCCGTCGTCGAGGCCATGAAGATGGAGAACATATTGCGCGCCGAACGCGATGGCCGCGTGGCGCGGATCCGCGCCAATCCGGGGGACAGTCTTGCGGTCGACCAGGTGATCCTCGAATTCGAATAATGGCGCCCGAGAAGACCGTCCGCTTGCGGATTACCGGTAACGTGCAGGGCGTCGGCTACCGTATCTGGGCGACGCGCACCGCATCGGGCCTGGGACTGCGCGGCTGGGTGCGCAACCGCTCGGACGGCAGCGTCGAAGCCCTGGCGACCGGTGCGCCTGAGCAGATCGCCGTGCTGATCGAAGCCTGCCGGCGGGGTCCTTACGGCGCGCGTGTCGCCGAGGTGACGGCCGTCCCGGACGAGGATGACGGCAGCATCGGCTTTACCGCAGTACCGACCGAGTGACGTTCAAGCCCCGCCGAGAAAGTCCTTGGTCCATTGCTGATAGGTGTCGGCGCGGGTGACCCGCCGCATCAGCTCGGGCGAGGCAATGTTTTTGAGGTCGCGCGGCGGCACACCGTCACGCAGCGCCTTCAGCGTGTCGTAGACCGCCTGCACCGCAGCCGAGAACGGGGCGTGCGTCTGCAGCGCCACCCGGACCCGATGCGCGCCAAGCCAGTCGAGATCGCCGAGCTGACCGCTGCCGCCGCCGAGGATCAGCGGAATCCTGATCGCCGATGACACCGTTTCGACGGCTTCGACCGTAACCCCGCCGGCGAGGAACACCGCGTCGACCCCGGCCGCCTCATAGGCCTTGGCCCGCTTGACGGCCTCGTCGAGGTTGGCGATCGCCAATGCACTGGTGCGCCCGGCGATGACGAGGTTTTTGTCCTGGCGCGCCGACAGCGCCGCCTTCATCTTGCCGACGCCTTCATCGACCGAGCTCAGGCTCGGCTTGCCGCCGGATCCATAGGGCCGCGGCAGCACGGTATCTTCGATCGACATCGCGCAGATGCCGGCGGTCTCCAGCTCTTCGACGGTGCGGCGCACGTTGAGCGCATTGCCGTAGCCATGGTCGGCGTCAACCAGCAGCGCCAGATTGCCGGCGCGGCAAATACGGTTGGCCTGGCTGGCGAACTCGGTCAGGGTCAGGACGACGAGATCGGGGGCGCCGAGCACCGACATCGAGCCGATCGAGCCGGAAAACATCCCGACTTCGAAGCCGAGATCTTCGGCAATGCGCGCCGAGATCGCGTCGTACACCGAGCCCGGATGGACGCAGCGGTTGCCGGAAAGGATCGCGCGAAAGCGCTCGCGCCGTTCGGTCCAGTTCATCTTGTCGTGCCCTCGAAGGTTTTCGGCATGGTTTTTCGCGCGGTCAGCTTATCATGGGACGAGGCGGCTCAAAGGGAGGAGATCGTGGACAAACGCATAGCCGTAATCGGCGCCGGCGCGATCGGCGGCTACACCGGCGGCCAGCTCGCCCATAACGGGTTCGACGTCACCCTGATTGACCCTTGGCCCGAGCATGTCGAGACGATCCGCAAAGACGGGCTCGCCCTCGAAGGAATGACCCAGGAGGAGTACGTCTGCGCCCGGCCGAAGACGATGCACCTGACCGAGGCTCAGCAGCTCGGCAAAGAGAAGCCCATCGATATCGCGATGGTCGCGGTCAAGTCCTACGACACCGAATGGGCGACCATGCTGATTGCGCAATATCTGGCGCCCGACGGCTATGTCGTCTCATTGCAGAACTGCATGAACGAGGAGCGCATCGCCGGGGTTGTCGGCTGGGACAAGACGGTGGGTGCCATCCCCGCGCTGCTCGGCGCCGAGCTCTATGCGCCGGGCCGGGTGCGTCGCACCGCCGCACGCGGCGCCTCACCCTACGAGGTCTACCGCGTCGGCGAAGTGCACGGCCGGATCACCAAGCGGCTCGAGGAATTGGCCGAGATGATCCGCACAATCGACAGCGTCAAGGCGACAACGAATTTGTGGGGCGAGCGCTGGTCGAAGCTGTGCGTCAACGGCATGGCCAACGGTGTGGCTGCCGCCACCGGGATGTCCGGAAACGAGATGAACCGCGACGAGAAGATCCGCCGCCTCAGCATCCGTCTCGCCGGCGAAGGGGTGCGCGTCGGGCAGGTGCTCGGCTATCAGCTCGAGCATATCCGGTCGCATGAGCCGGAAACTTTGGCGCGCGCCGCGGAAGGCGACCCAAAGGCGCTCGACGAGATCGAAACGGCGATCCTCGCCGCCTTGAACTCGAACACCCGCAGCGATCTCGCGCGTCCGTCGATGGGCCAGGATATGTACAAGGGTCGGCGCACCGAGATCGACTTCATCAACGGAGTGATCGCCGAAAAAGGGCGCGAGGTCGGCATTCCCACCCCAAGCCACGTCAAGCTGATCGACGCGGTCAAGCACGTCGAGCAGGGCACGATTCCGGCCAAGCCGGAGAACCTCTACGGGATCTGACCCTCAGCGGCGGCGCGCGATCAATCGAGCTTGAGTGGGGCTCCGTCCAGCTCTTCGGCCCGCTCGATCTCGATCAGGACCGCGTGCCCCTGTTTTTCCGGGTCGCGGTCCTTCTCGGGCTGGACAAGGCGGCGCCACACCTCCTCGTAAATCGGCCCCGACCGGTAGATCTTCGCCCGTCCATAAAACCGGGCGATGCCGCCCTTTGGCAGAACGCCTTCCTCGCGCAGCTGCGGCTTGCGGAAATACACCGTGAGCCTGGTTCCATCGGCTAAATTCTCGTTGGTCGAGCCCTTGCCGCGCTCCCACAGCCCGATATGCGTGTCGTCGAACACCATCGTGCTGCCGCGCGGGGTGACCTGGGCGAACCCGTTCGGCAGGACGCTTCCGACCAGGCACACATTCGCCGGGAAGGCAGTATTGATGTGCGGTTGCAGGATCTTGGGAATTGTCGCCACGGCTCTTTCCTCCATCGGCGTTCAAACGGGGTTCTCGACTCGGCGCTCTGCGAGACGAGCATTTGCAAAGCGCTGGAGCGCCTCGATCAATTCGGTGATGTCGGCGCGCACCTGGTCGAAGCCAGGGCTCTTTTCCAAGGTCTTCTGGTCCATGTACAGCGCACGGTCGACCTCGATCTGCAGGCTGTGTCGATGCATCGCCGGACGTCCCTGCCGCTTGACGATCTCGACACCCTTGTAGACCTCGTTGATGCGCACGGTGTAACCGTATCTGCGCAGCACTTCGGCGACAAATTCGGTGAATTCCGGCTCGCAGGTCGTGCCGTCGCGATCGCCCAGCACGAAATCGGCGCAGTGCCCGCCTCTCTTGCCATTCTTGCCGCTGCGCTGGGACGGCATCGAATGGCAGTTTATGTGCCAAACGATCCCGAACTTGCGGTGGGCGCGCTGACAGGCCTCGTCGAGCACACGGTGGTAGGGGGTGTGGTAGCGCTCGAGCCGGGCGCGGATCTCGTCGACCCCGAGCTTTCGCTCGTAGATCGGGATGCCGGGCCTGGCGACCCTGCGCACCAGGCCGAGCCCGGATCGCGTCTTGTGCGAGGGGGCGAGAGGCGACGGCCACGTCCCGTCGATCAGCGCGGAATCGAGATCGTCGACCGCCCGGTTCGGGTCGAGATAGCTGCGCGGAAAGACCGCCCCGATCAATGTCGCGCCAAGTGCCGGTGCCGCGCCGTAGAGCTCGTCGACATAGGTGTCCTCGGCCATGCGCAGAACGTCGAACGGGCAGCAGAATTGGAAATCTTCGGGATAGCTCGACCCGCTGTGCGGCGAGTCGAAGACCAGCGGCATTTCCGCCGCTTGCGGATCGCGGCGCCACAGCACCCCGGGGATCTCGAAACCGACCCCGGCAGGCTCGTTTCCCGATGTGACGGTGCCGTGCGCTTCTGCCATCGCGCGAATTTACGCATGGGCCCGTCGCCGGGCAAGTTTCGCCATCGCCTCCGGCGTGACGCGACGGCCGAACGCGTGCAAGATAAGCCTCTTGCCCTTTGAATAAGCGGAGCGCCGCGTGCCCGAACCGAACTACGCGATCGAGCTGACCCCGCCCGACATCGAGCCTTACCGAGCCGGCAATACCGGGATCGATTACGTCACCACCCTCGACAGCGGTACAGCCGGGCCGCACGTCCTCGTCACCGCGGTGACCCACGGCAACGAGATCTGCGGCGCAATCGCGCTCGATCGGCTGTTTCGCGCCGGGCTGCGGCCGAGACAAGGCAAGCTGACCTTGGCCTTCGACAACGTCGCTGCCTATCGCAGCTTCGACCGGCGGGTGCCTACCGGCTCCCGTTTCGTCGACGAGGATTTTAACCGGTTGTGGGCGCCCGCGACCCTCGACGCCGCGCGCCAATCGACCGAGCTCGCCCGCGCCCGCACCTTGCGTCCGATTGTCGACGCCGCCGATTTCCTGCTCGACATCCACTCGATGCAATATGCGACCGCTCCCTTGATGCTGGCGGGCACGCTCGACCGGTCGCTTGCATTGGCGCGGCGGGTCGGCATCCCCGAGCTGATCATGTGCGACGCCGGTCACGCGGCGGGGCCGCGGATGCGCGACTACGGCGGCTTCGGCGATCCTACCTCGGCCAAGACGGCACTCTTGATCGAAGCCGGCCAGCATTGGGAGAACCGCGCCGCCGAGGTCGCGACCGACGTCATGCTGAG
>Ga0209039_10002219_pt1 | contig 16820 bp, 16 predicted proteins | sample BogFormECP12_OM1_FD_188238 | JGI IMG/M metagenome (GOLD analysis project Ga0209039, IMG submission 188238) | Bog forest soil microbial communities from Calvert Island, British Columbia, Canada - ECP12_OM1 (SPAdes) (version 2) | ecosystem: Environmental > Aquatic > Freshwater > Wetlands > Bog ... | reverse complement strand
TGTTTGATGCATGGAAACGGGATGATTGTTCCTTGCCGGTTGAACCATTCGTGAACTGGGAAGAAGCCCGGTCTGTTGACTGTGGTTCGACTCGAACGTATTCTGAGGCCCTGAACTGTTGCGAGCCCACTTTGGCCGTCTCCCCGGAGGGGGACGTTTATCCATGTGTGAGGCTTCTCGACATCGGGTCGGGTAAGATCGGAAACATGGTGTCCGAGCCGATTGATGGCATACTCTCTCACCCTGACGTGTTTTGGCGCTCCAAGAGGAGAGAGCTGATCACACAAGGGGACTGCGGTTCATGTGAGTGGTGGAGATATTGCGCCGGAGGTTGCGCAGCAGCTTCCGGGCCGTGCCACAAGACTATCTGGTGCGAAGGTTATAAGTCTTTTTTCGAGGCCATTGATGAGTAATTCAGTATTAGTAAGTATTCCTGCTCGATTGGCTGGCGACGTTGATTGCGAGAACCTCGTCGTGCGTTCGAGGAGTTGCGACGAGATCACAAGCGCATATAAAACTTTAGGCGATCGAGTGAATGGTGTGGAGCTGGAAAATCTTGGAGAAGATCTGTCCAGTTTGACAGCCCTACCATTGGGGCTTCCGGTTCGGGTCAAACTACATCCAGGGGATGCGCCCCATCTTTACACCAACACTTGGCTTGGTGATCGGTTCTCCCTCGAGGTCCTGATGGACGTGGATAAAGGGCTCCTACAAGGGGCTAAAATCGCCACGTCAAATATGGTCCCTGTTACGGTCAACCTCGAAGAGGTGTCCGATACCGGCGAGCTGATGTCTGCCCTTGACTATTATTTGCACGATACACATGTGCAGGTTCCAGTCGAGTTTTTCCACTCCATGATCACTGCCTGTCTGAGAGGAGAGACTGTGTCGTTGCTAGACCTCTATCCCGAATCTCCGGTCGAGTTTCTCCATGTTGACGAATCGGGGAGGGTTTCGGCTTCTGCCAGGCTTGCCCGCGCGGGCAGATTCTTAGGCACTATTTCAGGCGGTTTGAAGATTGATGAAGAGTCTCAACTTTACGAAGACCTGCTGCATCGCAAAAAGACCCTGGTCTTGTCCGGTTCCAAATGTATCTCGTGCGAGGGATTCGATCTATGTGAAGGCTACCTGCGTTTTGTTGATACGAACTTTGATTGCGATCCCTTCCTAGAAGTTTTTAGTGCGATAAAGGTCACGGCAAAAGAAATCGCGGATGACCTTGCAAAAGCCGAAGAGCTTGGGGAGTAAGATATGTTTGGCCCTCAAGTGAGCGTAATATTTGTGCCTACGTTCAATTGTAACTGTAATTGTGCATACTGTTTTGAGCCAAGGAGCCACGAAAGCATTTCTCTCGAAGAGTTGTCAACCGTTTTCAGCCGAATATCTTCATATCTTGCCGGTTCCGGGGTCAGGCAGGTTGATGTGTACTGGCAGGGCGGCGAAGTTATGGTCCTCTCTCCCGAGTGGTGTTTGGAAGCAGGCCGCTCGATAAAATCATTGATGTCGAATCACAATCTGAAAGTTAAACATTTTTTGCAAACCAACCTTATGGATTACGAGCCGGTTTGGGACCCGGTAATCTGGGAACTGTTCGACGGAACATTAGGCTCATCGTTGGATTATCCCAATGTGCATCGAAAATTCCGCAGCTTGTCCGGACACTCGTATAATGCGCACTGGGAGGACAGGTTCGGGCTGGCTGTCTCCAGAGGTCTGAATCTGAACGTTATATCCGTTCCGAACCTGGAAACTCTGTCGCTGGCCCCTTCGGATTTTTACCGATATTACGCCGATGAACTGGGCTTAAAAAGCATTCAATTGAATACGCCATTTGCCGCGGGACCGGCTTCTCAACTGGCGGATGAACTCTTCTTGGACCCTGTGAGGCTCGGGGATTTCTTGGTCGGTCTACTCGATGTTTATTTCTCAAAGGACGATGGAGTGCGGTTGGATCCTTACGAGGGGATCGTTGAGCGAATAACGATGGGCGACGCGGCAGCCAAGGTACCGTGTTTCTTCTGTGCTAACTGCGTAAGCGGCTTTTTCTGTGTGGGTCCCGCAGGTGAAGTGGGCCAGTGCGATGCATGGTTGGGCTCCTATCCTGACAGAAATTTCGGGAATCTCCTCGAATGCGATGATCTGGGCAAGCTGTTGACTTCACCGGCAAGGATGAAACTCGCCGCGCGAACCGCCAATTTGATTCGTAATTCCGAATGCCTTGATTGCCAATACTTCTCGCTTTGCAGCGGTGGCTGTCCTGTGAGAACCATGAGCGCCAAAGGGAGCCCCGACCACCCTGATCCATATTGCGAGACCTACAAGAAGGTTTTCGGCTTCATTGAAGACCATGTTCGCACCAACCCAAAGAAGTGGCAGGGATGGGCCAGCCAGCCGGTGGAGAAATCCCGGTCACTGGTATGGGGATGGCCTGAACCGGGGGCTGTAGTATTTTCGAGCTTCGAGTGCACGAACAATTGCATTTTCTGTGCGCCCGCATACGACAGGAGCAAAAATCCACCGGACTTGGACAAAGAGATATTCGATTTCATTACAAAGTCCAGCCGTTCAGGAATCAAGACCCTTTTCTTTACGGGCGCGGGTGAGCCTACTCTCAACCCATCACTTGTGGATTACGTTCGTTTCGCCAAAGAGAACGGAATAGACAATCTTTACATGTTTACGAACGGATATGGCATAACGGAAGAGTTGGTTTTAGCGCTTACAGATGCGGGTATGAAGAATTTTTGGGTTTCCCTGCATGGGCTCGGGGAGACACATGACAGGATTGTCAGGAGAAAAGGGAGCTTTGTAGAAGCTTTCAGGGCCGTCAGCATCATAAACGACATTTCCCCCGAGCGCCTCAGCGTAAATACGTGCCTCAACGCCCTGAATTTGGACCAGATTGAGTGGCTCATGGAGAAAATCCTGGGATTTGCTAACACCACTGCTCACTGTCTCTGCCTGCCGGAATGGGATGGAAACGCCTATGTAAATAGACGCCAAATGTGCCGGCTGGCGCCCCTCAAACGAAAACTCGCTGCCATAACGTCCCAGGAATATCCGCTGACAATTCTGGACAATGTTCCGTACTGTATTGCCCCTCACCTGCCCCATATTGGAAATTGCCGGAATGAAGTGCGCATCAAGCGGAGAGATGCAGATGACATGGTGAGCAATGCGGACAACATGGGGCACAACGACACGCCTGAAGCATGCCTGGAAGCCCGTTGCAGACATATAGACGATTGTGTGGGGGTGGACCGCCGTTACCTGGAAGAGTACGGCGACGAAGAGATACAGATCTGGTTGCGCGAGCCACCACTCGTCGATATCAATTCCCTCTGACAAGTAGCGAGATCGACAGTTTGTGAAGCTTTGCTGGAATGGGTGGCAATTACAAGCTATTGAACGGCAACACGGCGGGGTAACGGGAAACTCCGGGATGATCCCTTCTTTTTCTCCGGCGCGAGCGGTGCCTCGAATTCGCTGACAATTATGCCGGGGCCGTCTGCGCTCACGAGGACCAACACGCAGTACAGTTTTATTACGGTCCCTAACGGGACCTCATCCGGGAGGAAATCGGCGACTCTATCCTGAATGGCCAGAGAAACCGTGGAGCCCTTGGTGGACTTGACCTTGATGCACTTTGACATGGACAGCGTATCCACAAATCCCTTTGGATAAAGAGTGGGCAGCATGCTCATCGAAAACTTCAGTAACTTGGCCATAGCGCATTCTGTCTCTGCATAAGACTCAAGAGTCACGCTGAGAGCAAACTTTTTGAGGTCCCCCATATTGGTTCCGGTCTTAGGTCTGGGCATTGCCAGAATGTCGTCAAGATCCCCCGGCTTGTAGCTGGCGTAGTCAAATGCTTGTGCGGCAGTAACCATGACAAGAGCGACGAGACAAAGGAATGTTGTGATCTTTGTGCGAAGCATCTGTATCCCCCCTTATTTCTATTCAACGTTGAAGATCACCATGCATTTGGTGACCGGCACGGAGGCCGGTCCTACCCGCTCATGGTAGCGCCGGCGTCCCTGCTGGCGAATCACAAGCTTGCCGGTCAACGTTCAGAACCGCCCCACAAGAGCAAATTCCAGGCCCGGCCTACCGTCAATCGGGCAGATATTGCGTTCCAGATAGGCTGCCACAGGAAACAGAGGGCACGTGTTCCCCGGAACGAGGAACCTGGGGAGCTTCGCATCGAGAAGGTCGGATTTCCCTTCACCGAATTGCTTGGCTAACAGGGGTTCCCCGGTGACAGGCTGATTAGGGTTCAAAGGTATTTTGATGTTCCGTATCTGGCTGGCACGCTCACACACGACAATTATGTTTTGTATGTTCCTGGCCTCTTCTTGAGCGTCTGATCCTTGGACAAAGCGCTCCCTGAATCCGCACGAACGGCAAAAGACTTCCAATATCTCACCCTCCGGCAATGCCGGGGTATAAGCTGACAACACCAGTATGGCGGCTAACAGCAGGATCGCGTTGCTTGACTTCCCTGGGGTCATGTCCTTACCTCTCTGGAACCCATGCAATGGCTCAATCGGCCTGAAATCCATAGTAAGAGAGCGTCCAAAAATCAAGTGGTTTGTGAAGACCTGACATGTAATCGTTCACCGCAGAGAGAGCCGAGAACGCAGAGATGAAAAAATGGCTTGGACAGCAGCATCACATAGGCCACCTGCGTACGCAGGTGGCCGGCAATGGCTTCACGATTACAGCTCTGAAAGCACTATGCTTCTCCTGGGAGAAGCTCAGAGAAAACAGAATCCTCTGCGTTCTCTGCGATCTCCGCGGTGCCGATTACCAATTTGTCATGATGCGTCCCAACGGCTGCGGACGAGTCTGACAACTTCTTCGTGAAAGGCCACGATCTCGTCAAGACTTTCCACGGGATGCGAGGGGATTGCGTCCAGAGACTCGAGCACTATCCGAGATATGTAAGAAAATGGGATTTTGTCGGCCAGGAACAGGTCCACCGCCACTTCGTCCGCAGCGTTCAGAATTATCGGCGCACTGGTTTCACCATTTTCCAATGCCTGGTAAGCGGCCTTCAAAAGCGGGAACTTGTCCATGTCCGGCTCTCGGAATGTCAGCGAACCGAGTTCGGGGAAACTCACGGGCAAGGTCCCCGAGGCAATGCGCTGCGGGAACGCTAGGGCATAACTTATGGGAATCCTCATGTCCGTTGCGCCCATCTGAGCCAGGATGGAGCCGTCCTCGAACTCGACCATGGAATGCACAATGCTCTGCGGATGAATTACGACCTCGATCTTCGATGCCGGCACATCGAATAGCCACCTGGCTTCTATCACTTCCAACCCTTTGTTCATGAGGGTCGCGGAATCGACCGTGACCTTGGGGCCCATCTTCCAGCGCGGGTGGCGGAGTGCCTGCTCTCTCGTGGCCCTGTTCATGTCGGATAAGGGCAAATCGCGAAAAGGGCCACCGGACGCGGTGAGGATTATCCTCCTGATCTCCGCGTCGGCATTGCCTCTGAGGCATTGGAATATTGCAGACTGCTCCGAGTCCACAGGCAGAAGTGTCACTCCGCGCTCCCGAACTGTGTCCATGAAGAGACGGCCCGCCATCACCAGCACCTCTTTGGTCGCCAGGGCCACATCCTTGCCCGCTTCGACCGCTGCAAAGGTAGGGGCCAGACCTGTGCTGCCAGGAAGTCCTCCGACAACCAAATCGGCATCCGGTGCTGTTGCGGCTTTCGCGAGGCCGTCCGCTGAATGTGCGATCCACAGAGGTTCCGAATAATCTTCCAGCCGGCGCCTCAATTCCTCCGCGACAGTCTCCGTGCCGCAGGCCACGACAGAGGGACGAAACTCCCTGACCTGCCGCTGCAAGAGATCGACGTTGGAACCTACTGCAAGCGCGGAAATCCTGAACAGTTCGGGGTGAAGGCGCACTATTTCAAGGGTTTGAATTCCGATGGAGCCTGTGGAGCCGAGAACGGATAGGCCCTTCATCGTGGTATCGCGTGGCCGGCAAGGATGAGAAAGTAAAAAGCCGTCGGGAATGCCAGGATGAGGCTGTCAGCCCTGTCCATCACCCCGCCGTGCCCCGGCATTAGCGAGCCAAAATCCTTGATAGCCAGACGCCTCTTGACAGCAGAGGCGCAGAGATCGCCGAAGGGGCCTGCAACAGCCAACAACAGGGTCAATTGTGCGAGGATCCCGAGTGCTGGGAGGTCGGGCTGCACAAGCTTCATGATGAGCATGCCAACGAAGTTGCCGCCCACGCCGCCGACCAGTCCCTCGATGGTCTTGGAGGGGCTCACCTTTGCCGAGAAACGATGTTTCCCTACATACTTGCCCGCGAAATACGCGCCCGCATCTCCGAGGCAAACCACCACAAGAACAAAGAATACCCATGCAATGCCTTCTTCCAGCTTTCCGAGAAGAATGGCATGGCAGAGCGGGACCACGGCGTACGCGGGGGCAAAGATCATCTGACCAACGGATTCCACCGTATTTTCAATAACATTATATAGGAGCAGGTGCAGCAAGACCACGACAAGCGGGAACCAGACGAGAACCACCGGGACTGCCTTGTAAGGGAAGACGTAAAATCCCGCGACAATGGCGAGTCCGAGCAGCAGGGTCAACTGTGGCCTCGGAAAGCCCTTCAGGCCGGGCAGGCTGCGTGAAAGTTCCCATACAGCTATTCCGGAAAAAAAAGCGACCAAGACGGCAAGACCTTCCACACGCCCCCAGATCAGGACGGGCACAAGGATCGCTACAGCCACAGCAGCCGTTATGATTCGAGTCAGCAACATCAGGAGACCTTCTCGCCGGCGTCGATCTGTTCGGAAATCATGCCGAATCTCCTTTGCCTTGACCGGTAAGCCTCTATTGCCTGCATGAAAGCCTGATCGTCGAAATCCGGCCAGAGCGTTTCTGTAAAATATAATTCCGCGTAAGCCACTTGCCACAAGAGAAAGTTACTTATGCGCAGTTCACCGCCGGTTCTTATCAGGAGGTCCGGGTCAGGTAGCCCTGCAGTGTCCAAGAACCCCCCGAACTCTTCCTCAGTCACGTCCGTTTCGTTCAAAATCCCGGAGTGGACGGCACGGGCAATCTTAAGGGCAGCAGTAACGATATCCTGTCTCCCGCCGTAAGAAAGCGCTATGTTGAGAACCATGGACTTATTGGCGCTGGTCTTTGCTTTGGCTGCTTCTATCTTGGTGATCAGAGTTGCAGGTAGACGGTTCAATTGGCCGATGGTTTTCAGGCGTATATCATTGGAGTGAATCTCTTCCAATTCGGAATCCAAGAACTGGGAGAGCAACTTCATGAGGCCCGACACCTCGCTCCGGGGACGCTGCCAGTTTTCTGTAGAGAACGCATAGAGTGTGAGGTACCCTATACCGTTGCGCCGACAGAATTCCACGGCCCGCCGAACAGACTTGGCTCCCTGGCGATGGCCTTCCAGACGCGGTAGCATGCGGCTGCGAGCCCATCGGCCGTTGCCGTCCATGATAATTGCAACGTGGCGGGGGAAATCGGAGGGAGGATCCAGGGGTGAGGGCAACGGGTTCTCCTGAGAAGAGAGCAAGATCGAATCGGTCGAATGTGCAGAACCAGAATTTTGATCCAGCGGCAAAATCTTGCCGTCGGGGATTGGGAGCGATGGTCTAAATCTCCATGATCTCGTTTTCTTTCTCGGCTACTATAGTGTCAAGCCTTGCAATGGCCTCATCCGTGGTCTTCTGAACGCGTTCTTGAGCCTTATGGAGATCGTCCTCTGCTATTTCTTTCCCCTTCTTCATCTCCTTGAGCAGCTCGTTGGAGTCACGTCTATGGTTCCGGACCTGCACCTTGAATTCCTCTCCCATCTTCTTGACGATCTTGACCAATTCCTTACGTCTTTCAGCGGTGAGAGGGGGAAGCACGATCCGAACCACCTTGCCGTCGTTCATCGGTGTCAGGCCCAATTCTGATTTCAGAATTGCTTTCTCAATGTCTGGGACGGCATGAGAATCCCATGGCTGAATCACTATTTGACGGGCCTCGGGAATGGACAGAGAGGCCAATTGATCTATTGGAGTAGAACTTCCGTAGTAATCCACCATGAGTCCATCCAGGAGGGCCAGTGACGCTCTTCCCGTGCGTATCCGTTTGAGGTCCTTCTGGAGGGCCTCAATCGACTTGTCCATGGCGGCTTTCGTTTCAGCATACAGATCGTCGATCATGGTTCCTTCTCGCAAATATTAATGTGACCTTGCCACAGCTTCTTTGTCAGTGTGCCTCTTTGTCTGCTGTTCCGAATCCCTGCACCCTTCGTCTTAGATTATGATGGTGCCCACTTTTTCACCCGAAAGGGCCTTTTGTATATTTCCAGCCTCATGAAGGTTCAGGACTATTGTCGGAATACTTTTCCGGCTCAGTATTTCAATACAAGCTGCATCGATTACGGCCAGCCTTCTGTCCAGGACCTCCTGGGGGCTGATAGATTCAAAGAAGGTTGCGCCAGGATGCTTGCTGGGATCTTTATCGAAAACACCCCCAACCTGAGTTGCCTTGACCATCACTTGAGCGTCTATCTCCACTGCCCTGAGAGCAGCGGCGGAATCGGTCGTAAAACATGGGTTGCCGGTTCCACCGGCAAAAATCACAACTGCCCCGCCCTGAACGTACTCCAGGGCACGCTCCCTTTCAAAGAGTTCAATGAAAGACCCTACGGGGAAGGCCGACATCGCCCTGGCCGACACACCAGCGCCCTCGATGGCCCAGCGAAGCGCCATAGAGTTAAGACATGTTGCGATCATTCCCATCTGATCGCCGACCAGAGTTGGAACTCCCACCGAAGCAGCATCCGAACCCCGCAGAAAGTTTCCGCCTCCTACAACTACACCCAGCTGGTGTCCTTGGTGATGGGCCTGAGCGATTTCATTAGCGATCCAGGCGATCTTGGTGGGGTCAAGGCCATGATCGCGCTCACCCGCGAGAGCTTCGCCTGATATCTTCAGCAGCGCTCGACCGTATCCTTTGGACGCTGCCATGCAATCACCGGCCTAATTGAAAACGACAGAAACGGCCTATGGTGATGTTCTCCCCTAGTTGAGCGATCTTCTCTTTGATTAATTCTGCTACGGACTTGTCCGTATCTTTGACGAAGCTTTGTTCCAGCAAGCAAACTTCTGAATAGAATTTCTTCAGCTTTCCGTCTGCGATCTTATCCAGCATTTTGTCAGGCTTACCGGCTTGTTTCGCCTGGCTCATGTAAATTTCTTTCTCTTTCGCGACAACTTCTTCCGGGACCTCATCAGGAGAGATCCAGCGGGGAGAGCTGGCCGCCACATGCATGCACAGATCTTTCACGAGTTCGGCGAACTGGTCCGTCTTGGCCACGAAATCGCTCTCACAATTCAATTCTACGAGCACGCCGATTTTCCCATTCATATGAATGTACGATCCGATCCGCCCCTCAGAGGTTGCACGGCCTTCTCTCGTGGCCGCTTTCAGTGCCCCCTTCTTGCGGAGATAATCGACTGCTATGTCCAAGTCTCCCTTGGACTCTACCAGAGCTTTCTTGCAGTCCATCATTCCCAGGCCGGTCTTCTCCCTGAGATCTTTAACCATTTTCGCACTTATTTCCATGAAGTTATCTCCTTGATCGGTTCAGTGGTTCAATCTGAATTCCATGCCTTCAGGAGGCTTGCCATCAGATCCGAACTTGTTCGTGTTGAGAGGTTCAGTGGCGTTGAGCCGTCCGTGTGCCCGGAGCAACGCGGTTAATGCTCTCACCCACGAACTTCGGCGACATCCTCTTCCACAGCTTCCTCTTCTCCTGAAGCTTCTGGAGCCGCCGTCTCCGCTTTTTGCTCTTCAGGGGCCTTGGTCACTACTTCGCCGGCGGGGGATTCATCCGGCTCCTCCGCGGGCTTTTCTTCCGCTCCCTCTTCCGGTTCAGCCTTCTTCCAGGCTGCAACTTCAGCTTCCCCCAGGTCTTCTTTGAGCGAAGCCTCGTACATAGCCTTCCCGTCAATACAGGCGTCAGCTATTTTCGCGGCAAACAATCGAATGGCCCGGATGGCATCGTCATTACCCGGGATCACGTAGTCAATTTCATCGGGGTCGCAGTTGGAGTCCACTATAGCCACAATGGGTATGCCCAGTTTCTTGGCCTCCTTAACTGCTATGTTCTCTTTCTTGGGGTCCACTATGAAGAGAGCTGAGGCGGGTTTTCTCATCTCACGGATTCCGGCCAAGTTCTTATTGAGCTTGTCGTACTGACGGCTCAGATTGACCAATTCCTTTTTCGTGAAGTTTGTCTCTTCCGGTTTATCGAGTATGGCTCCGATCTGATTGAGCCTTTCAATGCTTTGTTTTATGGTGCTGAAATTGGTGAGCATGCCGCCGAGCCAGCGCTGGTTGACATAATACTGTCCGCAGCGAGCCGCCTCTTCATAGACCGCGTCTTGAGCTTGCTTTTTCGTCCCCACGAAGAGGACTCCCCCGCCGGCCGCAACGGTGTCCTGAATAAACGTGTAAGCCCTCTTGAAGAGTCTTACAGTTTTCTGGAGATCAATGATATAGATGCCGTTACGCGCTCCAAAGATGTAGGGTTTCATCTTGGGATTCCACCGCCGCGTCTGATGGCCGAAGTGGACTCCCGCTTCGAGTAACTGCTTCATTGTGATGAGCGACAATTGATGTCTCCTTTTCGGGTTGATCCTCCATCCCTCGTGACGTCACCCTTTCGGGGACGACCCGATAAAAAGGGATGTGCGATTTAACCGCTCATTTTGATCATAATTCCCAGAGAATGCAAGCCGAAAGAGACCCGAACGCGAAAAAAGTTGGTGGGGATAGTGAAATATTGCGGATTGAGGTTCATTTCTGATGCAGACCCATTTGCGCTGGTTTGCGCCTTATAAAATCCCCGCGTAAGCTTCGACTCTGTAGAGTTTCAGGACAAGGGCGTCCAGCAAGTTCCACAAAGTCCCCTCTTGAGCACGTCCGCTCGCACTACTTGACGGATCTTCCTGGATGGCCTGTACAACCAGTTCGATCACTCTCGGAATAGAGACCGCGTCCTCATTTCTTGAAAACTGATCGGATAATATCTCTATTCTTTCCACCCAGCCTGGTATGGAATCAGCCGGATCAGCGATCAACAGCCTGAATTCTTCCCCCGAAGATTGACTGGCAGTCTCGGGAGCCACGGTATTGCCAATTCTTGGTATCGGCAAAGCTTCAATCTCAGCAGCCGATAGATAGTTGTTCGTGCTGGTGAACTTGATGCGACGATTCAAAACCCTTGAATTGAGAAGACCGAGCAAATATTGGATTGGCACGGTCAGGTCTGAAATGAAATTGGTCATGTCTCCGAGGAATGCTCCGGCGGGCACATGAGCCGCCTTGAGTCTCCGATCTGTATCCATGTTTACCACCCGGCCGATAGCGATCCGGTCTTGCTCCCAGGGGACCCCTCTAAATCGGGAAAACGATGACGCCCTGGCAGCGGACGGTCTGCACGGAGATGATTTTTTGGGTTTGGCACGCCTTTCGAGGAAGTCGGGAAGTATCCAATCAAATCTATTATTGCCATGGGCGGGATGTTTCAAGCGTAACGGCACGATGTGTTCCCCTCGGATCAACGGATGACCCGTCCTCTCGGCCGTTATGAACTCCCGATGGACCGTCAGGTTGATTTCGCCCTGATGTACCCTCCCCACCGGAGGAAAATCCATATTTCCGCCAAGAGGCGGGTGCCGCAGCAGTGCCTCCAGAAGCGCCATATCTTCAGATTTCCTTATCATCGGAATCCTGAAATCTGTCTGCTCGACAAGGTCCCTTGAGATCTCTATTCGGTTCCGAGTGGGAATCGGCCCCCTTCCCTTCCAGAAGATGGACTGAATTCTGCGAGTCTGACCGCTCTTTCGGGTAATGAGGATAAGGAGCGCCTGAGCGACTCCTTCGAAGGCCCTGGCTTTTTCAGGTATGATCACGGTTTTGAGAACAGTGGTGTCGTCAAGAATCATGCGCCTAAGTTTGTCCGCCGTGGAGTCGGCCAACAGCGTCGCGGGGACCACGAAGCCCAGGACCCCTTCTTTTCTGAGCAAGGTCAAGCCACGTTCGAGCATGAGGCGGTAGGTGTTGATTTTCCCTTTGCATGTGCGGAACATTTGTCTGATGTATGCCTGTTCCTGGCGCCTTTCTTCAATTCCTGACTCTTTGGCCGACAAAATCTCATAGGGAGGATTCCCGACCACAGCGTCGAATCCGCAGCGGTTCTTATCGAAGATCTCCGGAAATTCGATTGGCCAATGAAGTATTCTTTTGCCTTTAGACCATGCACGGATATCTTCGCGATCAGCGGGCTGTTTCCCGTAGTACGCTGCTGCGTGCCTTCGGTCGCAATCCTCCACTGAAGATCCGTGGGGATCTCCTGGCGCCTCTCCGAACAGGGCGTTTCCTATTCGGACGTGCGGCCAGCATTCCGGCATGACTCGCCTTTGCCCAAACGCCCGTGCCAATAAAGCTGCCTGAGCAATATGTATGGCAATGGGGTCAAGATCCACGCCGTAAAGGCAGTTCTGGAGTATGTGAAGTCTGACGGCAGCCTCCTTGTCATGTTCTCCACCTGTGCCATGATTCCTGCCATTCACTCGAAGTCGTTTGCTTATATTGTCGACTCTGCTGAGGAGGAGCTTGTCCCCTAGGCGCATCGCTGCAAGGACGCGGCCCGTGAGCTGGTCCAGTGCTTCAGTCAGGAATCTGCCGGTACCCACAGCCGGGTCCAGGATTCTCAGGTCCAGATAATGAGATGGTTCCCCGACAGCCAGCGCGTCCAGGGTCTGCTCCACAATGTATCTTACAATCGCTTTCGGGGTATAAAAAAGGCCCTGGTTTCTCTTACTCGTGACGTTGCGAACCATCGCCCACTGTCCCGGGGATTTGACTTCGACTTTGAAGCCGCGAAGATATTCGTAGATTTCACCTACCTCTGCTGGAGTAAGTGGTCCGATTTCTTGTGCCAATTCCGTAAGCGATGAAGGAGCATTGATCGCGCTGGAGAACGACCCTGGAGTCTCGTCGAGCTCAACTTGAGACAGGAGAGCCTTCACTACAAGACCGACTGCGCGCCTGTAGAGTTGGTCAGTATCCCGATGGGACTGAGGATCGAGCAATTCGTGGATGACGCGAGGCACGAGCCTTTCCAGAACCAGCTCTACCTCATGCTTTCTTGTGTCAAGGCCCATGGTCACCTGAAATCGAGTTTTACACCGCAATAGGGCGAGGCTGCACCTCGTACGCTGCGAAGAAACTAATCCGGCCGCCAGAGCTGGTCGGCCGATATCTTGAGTAATTTAATGAAAAATCCTTGCACGGAATCACCGGGATTGCTATGCTGGATATCGTAGGGCGGTTTCCCTTGTACCTACAGATGTTCCACCCCGCGTTGACGGTCCTCACTCGGAGTGACCATTACAGAATTCACAAACAGTCTAACTGTTCAACCCTAATAGAGTTCAAGATGCTGTCACGCATTCCCAAATCCGGCTTTCCGAAAATGGGAATTGGCCGTTCCTGTGGTGTGCAGCGCCGCACTCCCGCACACTGCCGGTTGAGGCGTCTCTGTGATTCCACTTTCGGCGACAATGGTAATCATAATGAATAGGCATCGCCCAAGCCAACGCAAACTTACAACACTTGAGAGCTATTCGGTCACAAAAAAGGATTGTCCCCCAAGAAACTTCACCCCCGCATTTCCAAAGGGAGGAGGCCGCCATGCCCAAGTATCTGACCATACACAATGAAACCCACCTGGACAGGGTGCTGCTGGAATCCAGGTGGACCGAAATCTCAAAAGATCCCCGGGCTGATTGGCAAATGTCGCTGTTCAACCTGGAGTTGGGTCTACGATACTGCGAATGGGATGCGCCACACCCTCTGGTGCTCGAAACGATCTTCCGAGAGCTTGGGATCAAATGGTCTGAGATCTTGGAAGTCGACGTCACTTCTGCGTCGCAATGGCGGCTGTGGGAGCTAAAATCCGGCCAGCGCATGCTCAATTGCTGGGAAGTAATGAATTGTGGCCGAGCATCAGGAGGGTCGGCGACAGATGAGAAGGGAGTTTGTCCGGTAGCTGTAGAGGGGCGCCACTGGGGCAGAAACAGGGGCCTGCACGCGGGCAGGTGCTGCTGGAAAGTTGTCGGAACGTTTTGTGAGGACAAACCCCAAGAGTCGTTTGCGGAAAAGATGAGAGATTGTGCGATGTGTGAATTTTTCAGAAGGGTCAAAGCGGAAGAAGGGGACCGTTTCGAGCCGTAACAGCCTTCTTGCAGACCATCTTCGAAGGAATGGAGAAAAAGATGCCTCATTATTTGTCCACGCATTATGAGCCGTCTGTAACCAGGGAAAAGCTTGAATCCAAATGGACTGATCTGGCGCAGGAACGAGGCGGGATATGGGTGAAGACGTGGTTCAACTTGCAGTCGGGGAGACGGTTTTGCTGGTGGGATGCCCCGAGCAAGGAGGCCTTGAGAAAAATCTTTCAAAAGCACGGCGTCTCTTGGGAAGATATTATTCAGGTTGAGCTTACCACTCCAAGTGAGTGGAGATGGCGTGAGGACTGACCGATTAGGAGTTAGCTTCCGGACTGGTCCCCCGGCATATTGTTTCACTGACCTATGACCCTTGACGCGGCTCCCAATGCCTCGCATTATAGAAGGGACTTTTGAGCGAGGCGGACAGGAATTTGAGAGCCCCTGATTATCGGTTTGAGAAACCCCTGGAATTGAATAACAGATTTGCATGCGTGTCGTCCTTCCTGGCGAAACGGAGCTTCAGGAGATGGGCGATGCATGTGGGCATCGTAGCGCTTCTTATGCTCTATATGGATGGTCACGTCACTGGGGCTGGGGAAGACTCGAGGCCGGCCAAGGAGAATTCGCGACCGGTCTCTTCAGTGGTCCAGAACCCTGGGCAATCGGCGCCTGACCGTCTCGAATGCCCCTTCCTTCCTGGTTGCCCTGGAGGCACTTCTGTTCCCCTTCCGCCCTTATTGCAGATCGAATCCAAACCCAACGCCCCGGCCCCCCCTTCTGTAAACGGGGACAATCTAGTTGATGGCATAGGCAAATACAGCGGGATGGTTCTTATTCCTGCGGGACCTTTCGACATGGGCAGCGCGGAAGGCGAAGGAAGGCTCGACGAACGGCCTATTCACAAGGTCTTCCTAAAGGATTTCTACATAGCCAAGTGTGACGTTACCGCGAAAGATTTCTGTGCGTTTCTCAACGCGCAGGGGGAGAATTCGAGAGACGGCTTGCCCAGGGCCAAGACCGACAGTCCTGATTGCCCGATCACGAAGGTCGGCAAAGTTTTCGAACCCAAGGAAGATTGTTCCGACAAGCCCATGGTTTGCGTGTCCTGGTATGGGGCGTCCGACTATGCCGAGTGGGTGGGCGGGCGCCTTCCCTCTTCCGCTGAGTGGGAGAAAGCGGCACTCCTGATTACTGCCTACCATGCCGGAGACTATCTGACGATCCTGCCGAGGGAGAGCGCGGTCCCCGTGACCATTGCCGTGCCGGGCGCCAAAGGAGTTACGGGAATGACGGGTAACGTCTGGGAGTGGTGTTTGGACTGGTATTCCCACGACTACTACGGCGAGAGCCCTCTGAGCAATCCAATGGGGCCGGCGCTCGGTGAAGAGAAGAATATAAGAGGAGGCTCCTGGGCTTCTCCGGAAAGCGCCAAGAGAATTCGGAACCGCCATAAGGCTTCTCCCCGAGGTTGCTATCGCACAGTGGGATTTCGTATGGTGAAAGAGTAGCCCGTGCCTCGAATTATATCTGCCAGATTCCACGGTGTTACGTGAATCAAGAAAGTTCCAACCAAGTCCGCAGAATGCGAAGCGTGCCCGATCTGCTACGCAAGGAAGGGCTTGCTGCCCTGATTGCTCTGGCCGCGGTCGGGCTGCTCTCCGCTCTGGTAGATGCCCCTCTTGACGGCCCTGCAGATCCCTCGGGCCTCGCCGCAGAACACGTCAAGGCCCCTTGGATCTTCGTCGGAATCCAACAGATGCTCCGCTATTTCCCTCCTATCCTCGCGGGGATCGTCATTCCCCTCGGGGTGCTCCTCGCTTTGGCTCTCGTCCCCTATGCCTATGGTAAACGAACCCTGACTCGGGTTATGTTTTTCGGAGTTGCCGCCACCGTGGTTGTTTTGACGGTCTGGGGCTACCTTGCATGAAACCTGAAGACTCTGGCTTCCGGTTCGTTCTGATAGTGGCCGCAACGGCTCTGGTACTTTCTTTCGCGTATGTGGAGTACCGCAGCCGCAACCCCGAATGGCAAACCTTTCAAAAGAGGGGAATTGCCCTAACAATACAGAGGCTTGAAAAGGACCTGGCGGACGCGACCGAACGAGATAAGAAAAGAGAGATTCTGTCACAGATAGAACTCCTTAGAAACAAACAACCTGAAATCTTTGAGATCAGCCCCTTTGGCGGGAAGTTGGGGCCGGAACGATGTATGACCTGCCATTTCGGCATAGAAGACGTGTCCGGGTCCCATCCTAACAGCGTTTTCGGCTGCGTGACCTGCCACCTGTTGGATCAACAGGGGCGGTGCCCCATGCTGCGCGGCCTCTACAACAAACCTGTTCAGCTGAACGATGGCCGCACGGTGCTTGCGGACGACACCTATCTGCGCGAATCAATTCTCGATCCAAACGCGAAGATCGTCAACGGTTTCGAAGCCAACGTGATGCCCCAATTCAAAGGCCAGGTCACCGAGGAGAACGTAATTCAGCTTATCGGCTACATCAAGTCGCTTTCGCCGCAGACGCCTGCCT